>ERZ724508.19-NODE-19-length-111027-cov-5.292560_pt1 | contig 111027 bp, 144 predicted proteins | sample MGYA00376041_ERZ724508 | MGnify/ENA primary metagenome ERZ724508 (study PRJEB28724, sample SAMN07190887) | wastewater metagenome | isolation source: effluent of sewage treatment plant in Hong Hong | place: USA: Christiansburg, Virginia | collected 2016-03-01 ...
CAAAATGAGTCACGCGAATTCTCACTTTGAGCCGTAATTTGCTTGTGAATTTCTTTAATCCGAACTTCTGGGGTCGAGCCGTCGAGGTCGGCAATGTCTTTGAAGAGAGACGACGAAATCAACAGCAGAGGACTTCCTCAACCCACCTCCTTCCCTTTGAATCTTGGATTAACTATTGCCTCTGAATCAAGGCGTTGCGAATTGGTTTCGCACGTGCGATAAGCCGCCGAGTCCGGCTTCGTGTGAGCCAAACCTTCGATGCAAAAGTAAGGTCCTTTCATCGAGAGCAAGGAACTAAGGTGTGATGAACTTCATTTTGAACCAAGCAAACCACGAGAACCTGTTCCGCCAAGAGATAACTAAGCAGCAGGAGACTCCTCTTCCTTTTGAGAGAATGGAGGTCCAAGTAAAGTATAAACTTTGAACTCAGGTCGGAGAAGGCTACGCATTAGCATATAGTCACTGCTGTAAAAAATTCGCGTGACTGGGGCTTGGGTGGTAGGACATGCAGCTGACAAGAGCCTCCCTCAACAAATCGACAGTCTTCTGGTCCTCAGCAACCAAGTCCTTGTGGTAGGCTTATTGGACGTCTTGAATGTCAAGCCGCGGGAGCTCTCTGCAGTAGTTCATCAGGAGCACTGCGCACATGATTCTGTAGTGGCTTGGAGCTGTGTCAATGGCCTTGAGCAGTAGCCGAAAATGGTGAGGCTATCCTGAGAGTATTCTGAGGACTCTGAGTTCCTGGTCTGGTTGTTTTCAGACTCGAGGTTTGGGAGTAGTTGGAGGAGATTTGGAAAGGAGGACGGTGCGAGGAGGTTCCATCGGATTCGTGAAATCAATATAAATCAAGCGTTGAGGTGTTTATTTGACCGGCTCGCTTCCGTTCTTCTTCTTATGAGAAAACCTCAGGAGTTTTAATCGGTGGGGCGTATTTCTGAATTCCTTGCTCGAGTTGCCACGAATTTCAATAATGGCTTCAGCAGTCATAGTTGCTAAATTGCCTTGTTTGGGAGCTGGTGCAGCTTCGAATCGACCTTTAGATGATTACCTTATCGCCAGTGCATCCAACATAGTTAATGCTCCATAACATGCATCCTATTGCTATTACCCACTGGCAGATAGCTCCTCGTATTCCGAAGCTTTATTGTCTTCAATTATCCGACAATTCTTGGACATGGAAATTGGCGGCTGGCGCCGATAAACCCTAACTGACCTATCGTACTCGAGTTCTCTGACTTACCAGTAAAGCGTTATCTGCTCTGGCTGCAGTCCTGATCGCAGCAGCGACGGCAAGGTAGGCGAGGTAGGCTAGGTAAGCGAGGATGCTACAGCAGGTTCCCGGTGCTGGCGAACTGCTTACTCAGGCTCAGTAGGAGCTAAGACAGGTGGCTGCAAGGGGACACAGCCTGTTATTGAGAAATCGAGGAAACTTACAGCATCGAGGAGCAACGGTACTGGCGGTTGCTTCTAGGCCTCAATCGTCTGGAAGTGTGGATAACAGTCCTCCGACTACTGGTGTTCTCAGCACATCAAGCTTCGTTGTTCCCATCGGCCAGGAGTACTCTTCAAGTGAGCCACACCGACAAATCATCTCAACTCCTCGAAAGTCTTTGATCGGCTGCCAAAGCCTCGACGAGGTCGAGTGCAAGCAGTGCATTCCAAGCGTCTTTCAAAGCAAAGCCGTAGATGCGGACAGTAGCGGGATCATTGATGACGGGGTTGTAGCTCGGATTCGTGATATCGTCGGAATAGGGGCCCAGATTATTATCCCGCGAGTGGGTCCGGACAACTCCGAAGCCGGTTTTGATAGTCCCAGTCACTTGTACCTTGTGAAAGATGAGTGTAGAAACAACAATAGTCTTGGAATACGTACTTACGTACAACTTAACCACGTTCTTCCCATTTGACGACGTTGTAAACGGGCAGTTGGAACCATAGAGCGCATCGTTGCTCAGTATAAAAGGGCGCTCAGTTTACGATCAGTGACTGCCACCTCACGGTGTTTGCACACACATAATCACCCAGCTGCAACTTCCGCTCCAGTACGCACTGCTTGACTCGATTCCAATACTCTTGAGGATGGCCTGTTGGCTCCCAGCGAAGTGTTTGCCCTAAAAGACTTGTTTGTATAATCCGCTAAACTTTTTCCAGAGGACGTGCAGTGGTGGAACATACGATACCACACCTAATCATTTTTTTTGGCGACGACTTACTTCTATCTCACAAATCGGCCGGCGCGACTTTAGCTAAACAGCGCTGAGGCACAACAGGACTGTTTGGCAGGCAGGAAGGTTAGTTTGCGCTGTAGCTTGGTCCGTCGCGTTTGTGCGAACAACGGGAGGGCTGTCTTCTCGACTTCACCCACCGAACTTGCCATTAGCATCGTCAATAGGATATGTCACACAAATTACTTCAAAGCAGCCGTAAAGCTGGCATTGAATGAAAGAAAGGCCGATCCCGTTGAACTATAAACCAGGCTTTCCCACAGTCTTCGCCTTCCCCTTCACTCCACTGACGATATCATAACCTCCTGCGTGTACGCCTTAAATTTTTGAAATTAGTAGCCGCTGAATCTATATTCTTAACATGCGAAGCCTCGCCATATTTCTTCTGTGGCTTGCGTGTTGCAGTCTCGCCTCAGCCTGTTCGGCCAACTGCGATAGTTGCTCAGCCACTGATCAGTGCACTCGCTGCATACCGGGATACCAGCTACTCATGGACTCCACATGCAAGCAGATGAACTCTCTTCAGGGATGCCAGATGTATACGCTCCTTGGTAGATGTGGGCAGTGTATGGATGGCTTCAACCTCTTCTCGGGCTTCTGCTATCCACCCATCGCCAACTGTGACCAGTACGGGCCTGGAAATACGTGTGCTCAATGTAGTGCTAATTTCTCATCCTACGGAGACAGCTGCTTCCAATCGAACTTCACAGATTGCAAGGACCCAGGAACTGCTCTCTATCGCGGTATGTGTCTACGCGTGCCCTTGACGAACTGCCAAGACGTCACCGATGGAATATGCACGAATTGCTCCCAAGGTATCGACTAAAGTGACTCAGGTTACAAGCTTCTCAACGGTCTTTGCTTCAAGATCGGATAGCTAAAGCAACCAGCGTGTCAGCTGCCGAGCCTCAATGGAAGCTGCAACCGGTGTGTCCCAGCATACTACTTACAGGAAGGGAGATGCCTCAACGCGACTCCGAACAACTGCGCGAGGAACTTTGGGCTCTACTGCATTGACTGCCAGCAAGGTACTTTCTGTAGATATGCTAGGCTACGTTCAGAACAATGGAGCGTGTTTTCGGCCACCCCGGGGTGACGACCCCAACTGCAACGTCGCGGACCTCGTAACTCTGGAATGTACTGGCTGCAACTTCCAGTATCGCCTCAACTCAACGGGATGGTGCGTTAAGCAGAATTTTTACTGCCAGACATCTGACAATACTGGCAAGTGCACCTCGTGTGTGGGGCAGCTATCGCTCAGAAATAGTGTCTGCGTCTTCGCAGATGTCAACTGCATCCTCGCCGACTACGACAACATGATTTGTCTCAGATGCAAGCCCGGCTTTACCCTTTCTGCTGACCAATCCAACTGCAATCTATTGGATGCCTGCCTCAGTCGAGATGACGCGAGTAAGTGCACATCCTGCGTCGATAGCTACCAACTTATCGATAGTACGTGCATCGCTCTCGGAGGAAATTGTCTCAAATTGGATCCTTTTTCGAAGAATTGCGTATCTTGCGCCACTGGAACATCTCTCCTGGATAATCAGTGTGTCTATGCGACGAACAACTGCCTCGTCTACGATCTCCAATCAGGAGCATGCAACCAATGCGAGCAAGGTTACTACCGACGTTAAAGAAATTGCTCGCCTTATCCAAGTGGCTGCGTTCGAGTCGATAACATGTTTAAATGTACGACGTGTGGCAATGGGCTTGTGCTTGCCAACGGAACTTGTGTTACTCAAATTGATGGTTGCTTGTACTATTCTTCAACAGGATGTCAATTCTGCCGTGCCAGTACCTACCTCAATCAAGGCAAATGTGCACCACTTCCGAAGTTCTGCGGGATAGTCGATCAGCAAGGTAAATGTTTGCTCTGCCAGCCACCAACAGTCCAATACCAGGGCCGTTGTGTATACTTTCAAGTCTTCTGTTTGGACTACACTCCAGACGGAAATTGCTCGACGGTTCCACGGGATTTCTCATTGGGTCGCAACATGACAGTGATAAATCGGTTTGCTGGTCAATGGGATGCTTTGGGAAACATGGTTCTGTGCCAAGGCGGCTATACCCTCATAAATAACAACTGCGTCCTGAAAATTGACAACTGTACAAGCTACGACCAGATGGGAGCCTGCAGCAGCTGTGCTGATGGGTTCGCACTGAACTAGACCATCTGCATCAATTCAAGTGGGATATGCTTGACGAAACAAAATGGAAAGTGTTCGCTGTGTACTCCAGATTTCGCAGTCGTCAATGGAACTTGCTATGGTCGCAAGAACTTCGGTGTCACGTTCGATTCTGTTGGGTATCCCGTCAGCTACCACATTGGCTACTAGTTCACACCTGACTTTGGTGTGGGACTGGCACTAAACTATAACTGCGCAAAACAAAATTTCACGACCGGAAAGTGCAGTGAATGTGCTAAATATTATGCACTTGAGGCAGGAAATTGCGTTGTCAAAGATGCCAACTGCCTCAGTTACAATTCAAGAGGAATATGCCAAGTATGCAATCGAGGATTCAAGTTTCTGCTTGGGGTATGTCGATCCATTCAATTCTGCTCTCAGATAGCCTCGAATGGGCTTTGCAGTGGCTGCTACCAAGGGTTTATGCTCCTCAGTGGGGTGTGCATACGCCAGGCCATCATGTATTGCGGATCCTACGATTCTGACAGTGTGTGCACTGCATGCTATCCAGGATACTACCTCACACCGATCAACACCTGTGCACAACGACCGCGTAACTGCGATGTCATCTCTGACCAAGGAGTTTGTACCAGGTGCCTCAGCGGTTATCGAATGTCAAATAGCCAATGCGAAAGGATAATTAGCAACTGCCTATCATACCTAGACGCGAGCTGCTCGGCCTGCCAAACAGGCTTCTCACTTGTCGGTGGTGAATGCATGCAGCTCCCCACTTTGTGCAAATCTTTGGATCCCGCTACCTTAAAATGCAGAGAGTGCTTTCCAGGGTTCGTTCTCGTCAATAATAAAGAGCTTTGTGCTAACAATGTTCCACGATGCATCAACTACAATTTTGATGGAAGCTGTAAGATTTGTACTCAAGGGTTCTATCTCACCAATAACCGGTGTCTCAATGTGACCAACAGATGTGTTCGATATAGTGCTGATAATGCCTGTATTGAATGTGCTGACCCATACACATTTTCCGGTGGGGAATGTCGTATCCTCACCGCAGGGTGCACGGTCTACACCAACGGAACATGTTCCAAATGCGACAACGGGCTATACTTATCCAAGCAGCAGCAATGTGCCAAGAACCCAACAAATTGTTTGAGCTTCAACCCTGATACGAATGCTTGTACCAGCTGCATATCTGGCTTCACGGTAAAGGCAGGAAGTTGCACAAGCAATAACGTCAATATGGACGGTTGTGCCCAACAGCTGAGTCCTGTGGAATGCAAGCAATGCCTTCCCGGATTTACCTTGGGACGTGATGGGTTATGCTTAGCTACCACTTGCATACGGTTCGATAATGGTATGAGGTGCTTGGAATGCCCATCCCGTTTCGAATTAGTCGGCGGACAATGTGCGAGCAGAAATTGTGCCTCATTCGACCAGAATACTGGGTTGTGCATTTCTTGTGCTGCAGGGTATTAAGTGGTGCGAAACGGAACCACGACCGTCTACTGCCGAGCTAAAAACTGTCAGAGTTTTGGACAGGAGGAGTAATGTACTGGCTGCGGTTCTGGATACTCCCTCAATAATAATCGGCTCTGTTCAATCGCTAATTGCTTCACAGAAGTTAACTTTGTTTGCTTCTCCTGCAGCGATGGGTATATCCTCAAAAATGGGTTCTGCCAGATTGACAATTGCGCTCAACTTTCTCCATCGGGTATCTGCGTCGCTTGTATTGCCAACTATATTCTAATGGATGGGCTATGTGGTCGAGATCCTCGGTGTAATCTATTTCAACCAAATGGTGGACCTTGCCAACAATGTAATCAGGGCTATTCCCTTTCGTCTACTGGCCTTTGCCAGAGAATCAACTGTGATCAGCTCACTCCAGATGGAAAGTGCATAAAATGTTCTACTGGATTTACTCTATCATCTGACGGGCAGTGCCTATCATCGTTCTGCCTGACATTTGATGCCAACAGTTCCTGTACAAAGTGTACTGCTGGCTATTCTATCGTCAATGGAACATGCTGGATTAGTGGTTGCTCTGCTCTTAGTACCGATGGGTCATGTTCTCAATGCCTTCCTCGCTACGATACCTACAACGGTGTGTGTAGGCCAGCAAATTGCACAACATTGACATCAAATAGCACCGGATGTCGAGAATGCCATGCCAGGTATACTCTTGTCGATGGGCTATGCATTCCAAGAAACTGCATTACCTATGATGACAAAAAGAATTGCGCGGTATGTGGAACTGGACTTCGGCCTTTGGGTGGATTCTGCTATTTCATCAATTGTCGTAGATTTGATAATTTACGCTGCTTGTAATGCTCACCGGGCTTCTCTTTCGATGGGGATCGGCTATGCACCTCCCGTTCTTGCCAAACCTACAACGTTACTACCGGCGGATGCTTGGGATGTTTCACTGGCTTAAGGTTACTTGGGGATATTTGTGTTGACCCCTACTGTAATGTTACAGCACCAACGGGAACTTGTGTCAGTTGCCAAGCAGGATTCGTGTTGGACTCCTCGTCTTACTGTTGGTTGCCTGACACATGTCTTGCCTACAACGCTGATGGAAAGTGTGTTGGCTGTACTGCTGGTTACCAACTTGACTCAAACTCAGGAAACTGCACACTTGTGAATTGCCAATATTTGGACAACCTAAATAACTGTCTTCAATGCATTGCTTCATTTGTCCTCAAAGATCGTATCTGTGTCGCTAACTTCTGCAAACAGTACGATTCGGCGAGTGCCTGTGTAGAATGTTTGGTTGGTTATACCCTTCTCAACGATGGTTCATGTGCAGTAACAAATTGCCAGCAATACTACGGTGCAAAATGTATCAAGTGTATTCCCAGCTACGGGCTCCAAGATGGCCTCTGCAAGCTTGATCCTTGTGCTCAGTATGGTGCAAGTGGCTCTTGCATACAATGCTACCCAACGTATACCCTCAGAAGAGGCCGTTGTCTTTCCTAGTTCTGCATAACATTCGATAACAACGGAGTTGACTGCACACAGTGCCGAGGAGGCTATATACTTGATAAGGGACTGTGCATAAAGATAACTCAAGGTGCTCAGACTATGGGTTGCATCAGCTACAATCCGTCAAACGGCAAATGCACCAATTGCCAGTCTGGGTTCAGGCTTAACGGTGATGTATGCCAAGCACGAAATTGTATCCGTGCTGACCAATATCAATGCCTTGAATGTATGCAGGGTTACTCCTTCATCGATGGGAATTCGAGATGCCTCGCATCGAACTGTGTCAACTACGATAACGTAACGTACGACTGTTCTGCTTGCGAAACCAATTACTTCCTCTCCGGTGGACAGTGTATCTACCAGGCTCCAGTAGAATGCCCGGCTGGCTAGTATGCGCTCAACCGAGTTTGCACGAAGATCCCAATTCGTTTCTGCGAGGCCATGGATTAAGCTGGGCAAGCATGCGCTAGATGCTCTCCAATTGCAAGTCTTGTAGCCGGTAGGTGTTTCAACCTTCGAAACTGCGATCGTCATGACGAGAATGGTTGTCAGGTATGCACTTCAGGCTACTTCCTCTCAAATACGTTCTGTATTCCTTCCCAAGTGTAATACTGTAACATCTCAGACAGTACTGGAAAATGCTTGAGGTGCCTCAGTGGATATGTTCTGCTGAATGAAAAATGCTATGACATATCCTAAAATTGTCGTCAGTACGATTCCAGTGGATGTACCGTATGCGACAACGGCTATGCCGCTCAATCTGGAGTGTGTGCCAAACTTGGCCCTAATTGTGCCTCGCTTCACACAAATGGAAGCTGCCAGCGTTGTGTTCTAGGATATCAAATATCAGGTAACGGTAGTTGTATCCTGACCATTCCGAACTGCAAGCAGTACAATTTTACTGGTTGCAACCTTTGCGAAAGAACTTTCACCTTATCACCGTCTGGCACCTGCAGCAAGATGATTCAAGGTTGCGCAAACATGACAGATGATGGGCGCTGTAGAGCATGCGGCCCGGCCTTTACTATGCAACTGAATAACTCGACGACTCCACCCTCGACCATCTGTGTTCGTTCTGTTGATAATTGTTTGGTCTATACTTCCCAGGGCTGCCTCAACTGTAAAGTCGGTTTCAAGATGGTGAATGGAGCTTGTGCATCGATTGTTGCCTACTGCACCCAATATGATCCGAACAATGAATGCACCTTCTGCGATATGGGGTACTATCTCAGCAGGGGTTTGTGCATACCACTCCCGAGCAACTGTCTCAGTGTCGATAACGGCTATCTGTGCACTACATGTAAAGGAGGATTCGTCTTGCTCAGAGGAGCTTGCTTCCCTGAAAATACTCTTTGCTTGTAATACGACCAGAACAACGGTACATGCTTGAGGTGTTCCGCAAAAGGTTACATGGACGCCGATTCAAACTGCCTTCAGCTCCCAGACAACTGTCAGGAAGCAGATCCATCGACTGGGAACTGCTTAACATGCTTGCCCAACTTCGACTTTTTTAGGGGTAATTGCTACAAGAAAGTAGTAGGATGCAGGCAGTATGCTGGAAAGGGTTGTTCTGGTTGTTTGCAAGGATACAGTCTATCAGCTAATGGTGAATGCAAACCCGATAGAAGCAGCTGTCAAAACTTCGACAACCGTGCCAATAAGTGTGTGGTTTGTGCTCCCGGGTTTGCCTTGGTGGGTGGACTCTGCTACAAACAAATTGCCAACTGTGTGGATTATGCCAATAATGCAAGCTGTTCTCAGTGCACCTCCGGGTACATCCTCACTGCGGGGATATGCATTTCAAGCAGCTGTCAAATTGTTGATAATGGTGTTTGCAAGCGCTGTACGAATGGTTATACGCTGATAAATGGATAGTGTCAGCCACTGTGTATTCAAACCAATGAACTTGGAAGGTGTGTGCAATGTGCTTCTGGTTTCTCGCTGGTTAATGAGGTGGCCTGTATTGCCACCATCGAAAACTGTGGCAACTATGATGCAGAGGGATAATGTAGCGGCTGCCTCCAGGGCTACTATATGAACGCCAAACGTAGATGCTCTGCGATGCCACCCTTCTGTACTACCTCCGACCCCAACGGAGTGTGTCAGCAATGTATCACCGGTTACGGACTGACCAACGGTTTTTGCCTGATATCCCAACTCCCTCCAAACTGTGCCAGTGTGGGTGTAGATGGTATATGTAAGCAATGCATTCCGCAATTCACGTTCCTTGCTGGAAACTGTATCAAAATACCACCAGGATGTGCATCAGCAGACACAACTGGGTGCAAGCGATGTCGACCCAATTTATTGCTGATTAATGGACTTTGTATTCCCATTAGCTTGAACTCTCAAGCAACTTCCACACTCTCTGCCAGTAATAGTTCCATCACAAGTTCAGTTAGGCTGCTCAACGCTGTCACCAACAATTCTCAGGCCTGCTCAAACGGACAGATCTCTGTGGACGGTAGCTGTGTGACTCCCGTTGCCAACTGCCGCTCCTATTCGGGTCCTGCTTGCGGAGTTTGCAATACTGGCTTCAATCTCATCAGTGGTGCTTGCCTGATGCCGAGCTTCTGTACAGGTTTGGACATCTTCGGAAACTGCATTAGCTGTGCCAGTGGATATCTTTTGTCAGGCACCAGCTGCATCAAACAAATTCTGTATTGTGACTCCTACAACGGCACGAGATGCTCAAACTGTGTGTCCGGCTACTACTTGTTGAGTGACAGAAGCACCTGCACGATATACCCACCGAATTGCATGCAGGTTGACTAAACTGGTAGCTGTCAGGAATGCAACCCCCTGAGCAACCAGATCAACGGCAAGTGTGTGCTGAAAGTCAACTATTGCACAAGGTATGGCTCAGTGGGACAGTGTATTGGCTGCTCTGAAGGCTATTTCCTTTATCAAGGTAGCTGCAACCAACTTCCTCCGAATTGCCAGAAGGTAGATGATTCTCTCAACTGCGTGAGTTGTAGTTCTACTTCCATCTTGGTTAACGGGCTGTGTTCTACTCCCGTACCTAACTGCTTCCTTTACGACAGCAGAGGTAGTTGCCAGTCCTGTCGGTTCCTGTACTATCTCAGCCGCAACGGTCAGTGCGTACCATACCCGACCAACTGTGTTAGCGTCGACCAACTGGGTTATTGCCTCAGCTGCTGTGCAGGAGCATACCTTCAAAATGGCAATTGTGTGTCCTACTCAACACCCAACACGAGCTGTCAGCAGTATGACCCGTCTTCCAACCGATGCGTACGATGTGCCACAGACCTCGTGTATTGTGTAAGCTGCAACCGATGTGTTAAGCTCGATCCGAATTGCTACTCGTTCTCGATATACGACTTCACCCTGTGCACTTCCTGCAATGCTGGTTTCTATCTGATCAGTAACCAATGCGTGTCACAACCTCCAGGCATCCTTCAACAGACCAATGGAACACTCCAATGTAGACCTACTTACTTCCTGAGCGGAACACGGTGCTTCAAGAATATTACTCTGACGATGCCGATGAGCAGCAGAAACCAAGTTCAGTCTGTTTATAGCAGCTTCGATCCTACCCTCCGAACTGGAATTCCAAGAATTGCTAGCAATATCTTCTGGAGACCAGTGAATCCACAGAATGGCGAGTATATTGGCTATCGTACTCCCACTGTAGTTATGATTGAGGCAATCCAGCTGCAAGGCAACGGCCAGAACGAGTGGATAACTAACTTCACGCTGCAGTTCACCAATAGCAACAGCGAGGGATCATAGTTCCGCTGCTTTAGCAACTGCGCCGTTATATCAGGCAACACAGATGGCGTGAGCACTATAACAATCAGCCTAGAGTACCCCATCATTGCTTCGGAAATAAGACTTTACCCACAGAGCTGGCATCAAGCACCTTCCTGTAGATTGGAGTTCCTTATCGACTGATTGTGTATTCGTAGTTATTGAACAGTCATGTTGATTAGACTCAGCAGGCTATTTGCGACAGCGACATACACCACTTCTGCAAGCACAGCGTTGACAACATCACTACCTGCTCCTTACCAACTCCGAGCTGTACAGATAGCCTAACCTCCTAAACTTCATGTTCGATCCCATAACTTTCTGCTCAAAAACTGGTGGTCGGAGACACCATTCGAACGAACCAGCAACCTAACAGTGCCCGTATACTCCCTGAAGAACGGTCAATACACGGGTGTTTCAGTTGGTACAGCATTTTCTCACATCCGTAGAGCTCAATCAACAGATATTCAATCAGCCTCTGCGTCGGGATCTAATCTATCGGTTGTACTTCTGGCGAGTCAACCTTAACAAGTTCAGAACTCACCTGACTCGCAATATTACTCGAACATCAGGATCAGGTGCAAAGCCACGTCCCCAAAAAGGCCAAGGAGTGGCACGTCTCGGCAAAAAGCGAGCTCCAGGGAAAGCCAAGGGTGGTAAGGCTCATGGTGCCAAACCAAAGATCTATTCGTTTCATCTGAACGATAAGATTAAGTTGGCGGCACTCCGAAGTCTTTTGAGTAGCAAACTCTTTGAAGGAAAGCTGAGAATCATCGATTCGGACGACATCGAGGAACCAAAGACAGCACTACTGAACAAATACCTGGAGAGCAACATTCCAGAACGAGCTACCGCATGTCTCATAACATCGTCTCAAACTTCATCAAACTTCGAGAAGGCTCAGCGCAACATCGAAAGAACCAAGTGGTATAACGCTCGTAACTTTGATGTTTTGGATGTCATGAAGCTCGATAGGCTCGTCATCACAAAGCAAGGCCTCGAAGAACTCACCGATAATATTCTCAAGAGCATTTACATGTCAACGCGGCTCCCTCATATGCCTGCCATCCCCGAAGGTAACCAATCTTCTAAGTTAGAAGCAGAACGGCCAGCAGAGAAGGAACCGTAGTATGATCCCAATGAACCCCTAACTTTCAAGTTCAAGATACTCGAGGACTACCTGAAAGCCTACGAGGAGCTCAAAAAGACCAATCCGGAGAAGCTGTAGAAAGAAATGAACAAGACAGTGCTGGGCAGGCGAGTGAAGTGACTCTTTGTAAAACTCCAAGCACGATTCAGATATATACACCATATCAATACTTGTTGAGAATGTCCAACAGTTGGGGTGGTGAGGTGGGTTCCTTCGGCAGAATTAGTTCAAGCTCCGTCACGAGTTCTCCGAGCTCATCAGTCTTGGTACGAAGATCCACCATCAGGTCCAACTTACTTCCAATATCTGTCTAGCTTTCACACTTTTTCAGCAACTTCCTCAGCGAATCTACTGACTTCACGGTGTTCTCAAGTAGTTGATGGAACTTCTGAGCGTAAGTTCCGAGTGGACTCTTCTTCGACGTAACAACTCCGCCCACCTTTGAAAGATAATGAATTGTCTTGGGAATAAAGGTTTGGCTGGCGATGAGGCTGATAGTCTCGGCATCGATGATAGATGAACTACAGTAAGATTCGGCCATAACAAAATAGCGGGCAGATAGTTCATCTTTGGTAAAGATAGACATCTCAGTCAATACGTCAGCCTTCTTTACCTCCTCAAAGGACTCTCTCGCTGTTGCGAGGTTGGGAAGACCACGTCTAGCGGCTTCGTCTCTCCATTCCTTACTGTAACCATCACCCTCGAAACGAATCTTCTTTGTCTCGACCAAAAGTTATTTAATAATAGCCCAAGTCTCTTAGCCCTTTTCCAACCTCCGAATGACGTTCGTGATTTCCTTGGTGAGGATACCAGCGAGGACTGTCATTGGAAAAGAAACGTTTTGGTTGCTACCCACAGCTCGAAACTCGAATTTGTTTCCAGTGAAAGCAAAAGGGCATGTTCTATTACGATCGGTGTTGTCTTGCATGAAGGCTTTGAGTCCAGGTATAAGTTCTCCGAGATCCTTACGAGTGTCAGTGAAGGGCTGGCCACTTTCAATGCAGTTCAGTAGCCTATCTACGTATGATCCCAAGAAGACCGATATAATCGATGGAGGAGCTTCATGTCCACCAAGCCTCCTTTAATTGCTGGCAGTAGTGATGCTTGCCTTGACCAGCCCCGAGTTACTCTGAACTGCTTTGAGTGTCATCAATAGGAACAACAAAAACTTAACATTCCTTTCAGGATGGCTGCCAGGTTCGAATAGGTTTTCGTACTTATTGTTCTTACTGCTGTACTGCAGCGACCAGTTACAGTGCTTTCCACTGCCATTGCCATGCTTGAATGGCTTTTCAGAGTACAGAACAGCATACCCGTGCTTATCGAAAGTGGACTTCAGCACATCCATTGTCAGCAGGTTATGCTCAACACTTTCTGACGCCTCCGAAAAGTAGCATGAGATTTCGTACTGGTTCACAGCCACCTATTTGTGTTTTGTCTTTATCGGAACTCCCAACCTCAGCAGTTCGTTCTCAGCTTCGTTCAGAATGTCATACATCCGATCGTTGATCTTTCCGTAATAGTGGTCGGAAAGTTGCTGGTTGTGAGGAGGAAGTGCTCCATACAGGGCTGTTCCGGTCTGGTGGAGATCGGTTCGGGCCTCATAATCCTTCTTTCTCACTACGAAGAATTCTTGTTCGACGCCCAGTGAGAATGACACTGACTGTGCATCAGTTTCGCCTAATAAATGCAGAAGCCTCAGGGATTCATCTTTAAGCCTCTCAGATGCTCGAAGCAGGAAGGTCTTCTCATCGAGAACTTGGCCAGAGTGTGTAAACAGCATGGCTGGAATGCACAATGTTCTGTTGATACCTTCCCTAATGAACATGTTCGATTTGTGATCCCATACGATATAAGCCCGTGCTTCTGGGGTTCCCCGTAGTCCACCGTGTGGGATACTGCTGCCATCAGCCTCACCCTTAACCAATATCTTCCCATTGAATTTGTCAATGCTAGCTGCTTGCTTGTGACCATCCTTACTTGAGTAATCCAACTCGAAGAAGGCGTCATACTTCTCAATTGTCCTGTTGGTCAGAGGCTGAACCCAAAAGGTGTAGTGCGTAACTCCTTTCGATTTGGCCCATTAGAGAGCATCTTTAGCTACAGCCTCAACTTCTTCCTGACTGAGCTTCCTCCCAAGCGACTGAGCACCATGCTTCTTCCCCGCCAACAGATGTTTCGTGGGGTTGAAAGCAAGTTCTGCAAACCTGGCGAATTCTTTCATATTTGGAATCCTGTTTAAATTTTCATAGAATCGTGCTGAGAGCTCTTAGGTTTTCAGCGTCCAAATTAATGAAATTAGAATGCTCCAATACCCACCGTAATCAGATGTTCAGGTAGTCGTAGATCTCCTTTAGTAAAGTCTCGGTTTCGCGGACAGTTTCGAATGGCAGAAGCTTGCTCAGTGAGTGCTTAATGCGTGTGTTGCCCTCATAGGTTTCGTCCCTTGACATGAACAGTCCAATCAGTTCCTTCCCCTTGATGGTATTACATACGTCTTTGATCTCTTCTAATTCCATCTTTTGAAGCTCATCAGCAGTCCGGCCATCCAATATCTTTTCCGCCAATTCGTCGTAGATTGTAGCCCAAATGCTGGTGGTAGTATCAGCAAACTCAGCACTCATAATGAACCTGTACTTGCCATTATCGTAATTCGCGTTGCAATGTTGGCAGGTCGAGTTAGATTCCTCCACCACCTTCTTCTTGCACTTGGGGCAGCTCAGGTACCACATTGTACCTGCAGTTCGAATGCTCACTATGAAGCACTTGACCTCGCTCCAGACTTTCTCGGATGAACCATTCAATAAGCCAGTCTTGACTAGCATATCCTCGAATGTAGTTCGTGAGCCCTTACTAGTGCTCATAGTTCCCTTGTTCACGAAATCAATGCTAGAAAGATCCCTAAATCGCCTAAACTTATGATCTTTGATAGGCACGATAGCTGACTCGAAACCCGCAGAGTATTGCTTGACCCCGTTATACTACTTGACCGTGAGATCTGACATGACATAGGGCACATTTTCGAAGTCGTAGTGCACATTTTAGCCCCATACGGTTATTGGAAGCTCCACCTTTTCAACTGGATCGCAAATAATTACCACCCGCTTCTTACAGTTCTTTCCAGCTCGACTGATAAATTCATCGACTTACTGGGCTTACTTGATCATGCAGATGACACTGCAAGTCTCCCCGATATTCTTGTCGATATATTCCTGCAATGAGCAGCATCGATCTTCGATTGTGGGGATCCGCCCATCATCGTCTGCTTCGTTGATCATGCTCTTCTCGTTCAGGGTCAGCTTAATGTTCAAGTTAAATCCAGCTCGAGGTCTAGTTTCTGTCTGAACTTGCGCATTGCTGATATCATAGACGAAGTTCAGTTGCAAGGACGTGTGGTATCTTTCAGCCGATTCGTTGAAGGCAGTCGCTTGGATGCTTGTCCCCTTGCGATCCACGAAGGTGAAGTTGACAATATCCATATCCATGTTCTTCTTAGTCTTGATCTTTTTTATCTCGGACTTGAAAAGAACTCGAACTCTGATGACCCAGTCTTCCATTCCCATGTAAAGGTCGCCTAAATCAGTGATGCCTTCGTAGGCTTCAGTTTTCTTTTGGAAATCCTTTTTGAGAGGTTCAACTTTCGAGAACGGGGGGATACTCGCGGTCTTTGGCGCTTGCTTTGGTGGATTTTGCGCCACCGCCTTCTTCTGCTCCACTTGAGCGACCTTTCCAATTGAATTGTCCCGACTCTTACCGATCATATTGGGAATAGTCTGCTGCTTTGGAGCAGGCTTGCTTGCCGCAACATTTATAGGGTTGTTTTTGGATTCCTCTTCCAACTTAGGCTATGACAGTCCCTTCGGGGGTGGCTTGGTGGCAGCTTGAACAGGTTTCTTCACTTCAGCAGGTTGCTGAACTTTCGGATGTTATCGAACTGCCTTACTCGTGTCCTCAGGGAATTCAGGTGTCTTGCCATTTTTTTCCAAGTACTAGTCGTACGCGATTGGACTTCCCAGCTGAGTCTTGTACATAGCTGACACCAATTCTGCTTCCTAGATCTTGACCGCCCTTTGATGGGCAGCTTGCTTGTTCGATAGGGGCCCACACCTGACAATCTTGATGATAGCGAATGGCAGTTCATCAGGTTGCTTACCAATTTGCTTGATAGCAGCTTCAGAGAACACCACATTCTTCTGGGAGGCACGACCATCCGATAGCACTCCACTAAATTTGAATCAACCACCTTACATGATGTACTCCTTGCCGTTGAGAGTGCTGACATGAATGCTGATGACCTGCAGCACACATGGTTTGTACGCGAGAAGTGCAGTGATACCGTTGAAAGTGAGTTTGTCCATTTGAGAATTATAAGCTAATCGGCAGTCAGTGCATTTCTTATTCTGATGCCGGTTCGCTTCTTCGGGTGGAGATCCCGCCAAATCTAAGTAGTCTATAATTGGACAAGTTAGCAAGGTACATGAACACACGGTCCCCCTAGACCTTTCTGAATGAGCTTCGGAGGAACATTGTGGAGCCTCAGGAGGGAAAGTCATCAAAACGAAGACAGCTACACACCAGCAGGGATCAACTAGCGATTAATGAGGCTACCAGCAGGCATAAAAAGTTTTTGAAGGTGAAGAGCGTTTCGGGTGGAACTGCCGCAGTGATTTGGAATAAGAAGCGTATCATCATCTTCCTGGAGAATGAGGAGATGCGCTACTCAATCGATTTTCAGCGGCTGCCGATTGAAAAACCCGCAGTATTCGAGGCCTACGAAAGGTGTAATTCTAAACCAAAGACCTATGTGACCTATGCCATAGCAACCGATGATTGCATCATCTTGGGGAACAACTATGGGTGTCTGGCTCGACTTCCCGAAGAAGTCACCAGGAAAGTGCATACAGGCGAAATCCTGCATATCGTACATCGTAAAAACCTGTTGCTTACTTGCTCGGATGATTCGACGAGTATGCTGCTGGATAGTGCTACTCTCTAGTGCCTCTCCCTTGTCAAGGACGAAACCTATATGAAGGAGGTTCCTTTGCAAGGGCATTTTATTGATGACTTTCGCATAGCTATCTGCTCCAAACTCTATGTCAAGGTCTACGGTCTTGCTTCGCTGCCAGTTCGGATCGACGACACGCTCCTTCGTTTGGACATTGTTACTGAACCAACAACCAGGTTCGTATTGCATAATGATGTGCTACTGTACAATATTGGCGGACGCATTCGCTACGCGATTTTGGACAAGATGGCAGACACCAACCACGTATAGTCAACGCTCGACCTACGATAGACGAGAGTGGACTGCTTCTGTCTGATGAGTGAAGGGCGATTAGCAATCGCTTCGAGTCCTAGTTTGAAGGCATTGAGACTTTCCGACGGTTAACTGTTATGGTCGTTGTCGTTCTCAGCGATAAACCTAACAGCAACTGCAAGCGTCGTGGTGATGGAGTACAGCAACAACGAATTGTTCATCATGGACAACGAGACTAATTGTATTCGACTGCCCGTACCATCGGGTATTGAGTGATGTTGCACGCTCCAGAATACTTCACATAATCAAATGGTTGTTGTTGCCACCCGGCCTGTTGAGATCATCGTCGTCATCATCCTTTCGGAAGAAGGCTGAAAATGGTATCTTTGGCAGGGTAAACTTTGGCCTTTGTGATTCCTTGAGGTACTCGATATCCTGCTTCTCAATTATGCTGGCTAGCCGTTAGCTCAGGATAAATGGACTTGAAAACAGCTTTTCCTTTGACAGTCGTTCGATATGCTCGCGATTTTGATAGAAGAGGATATACGGGGTGTCGTTGGCTGCTCCTGCGATAAGTTCGAACAGCCGCTGGAGGCTGTCCAGTTATGTCGTTGAGGAGTCATCAAAGCATATCCACGTTGGGTTTTGGGTTGGTTCGACACGAGCGAATGTGTAGTAATGGCCAGACTCTGCAGTCGTTCCCTTGGTTAACTCAGCTGTACCCGATGCACTATAACAGCGTAAAGGTCATAGGTGCAGATACGGTCTGCTCCTTCAACGTACTCTACAAGCTCGATACTCTCAGGTATGTCCACCTTGTAGCCGAGCTTCAACTTTTTCTTGAACTCAACACTATATGTGAACCTGTTCAGGGTAAATATGAGATACGGCGGTAATTTCTTAACTCTTGCTCTCTTGACTGACTGCATTAAAGCTGCTGTACCTTATCGACTGGACGTCTGCAATGCTCACATTCAAGCTTCTCCAGTTCCTCTGGCTCGTTGTGCTTCTCTATCATTGCTTTCACATTCTCTATGTCATTGCCGCAAGGAGGCAGCATGAAATCCCAGAATTTTTCGGTTCTGCTCCTTACACTTCCGCAGTCCTGGCATTCGATGAGGATGTCTGACTCACCTTCAAAGCCATGCTCGATGCTGCCTTCCAATCCCTCGAGGAATATCCTACCGAATTCGCCGGCATCATGCTGGAATAGATTTCGGAACTGTGGTGGCAGGATGTTCTTGATGAACGAAGGGTTAATATAGGGTCTTTTCGAACGGTATAGTAGAGCGAATAGCTTTTGCAGCTCCACCAACGGCACCATTCGTTCTTTGATGACTCGAAGCTCCTTCCTCTTCTCGTTGAAGTCTGTTGTGGTGAGTTTGCCAAGCAGCTCCTTTTCTCGGTTGTTGGTATCTAATTCCAGCATCTTCAGTCGAAACTCCTTTGTCATGTAGAGTGCCTGGAAGAAGCTGTTCATGTAGCAAGCTGAGTTACTCCCTTCTTACAGTTTCCAATATTGCATAGGCCTCTGAAGTGACTATGCCCTGGCTTGCTATCAGCCAGCTTCTCCGCCTGTTTGCTCTCAAAGTTGAGCCAGTCGTAGCGATCCAGTAGCTCATCCAAGACCTTTCGTTCCTTGCAGGTGTACCCTGGAAGTGATCCTGCGAGTTGTGCAATTAGATCTTTCAGCTCGTGGGTAGGACAAGTGCTTTAATATTTGACTTTCAGAGCTTCCAAGAGTTCGAGAAAGGCTGCTCTGTTTTGATGAGGTTGAATTGCAGCTGAGACAGCCTTGACCTTTACCAACACCTTTTCGAAGATCTTGGCACGTGGAGGTGCTCCAATCACAAACTCCTTGAGTAGATCAAGACTAGCCTTAAACAGATTGGCATGCCTACATTGAATGAAAACTACTTGAGGTAGATGAAGCCGGTTAGCACGTCAGCTTCGGTCATCTGAATCAACGGTTCGATTCTATTGCTTCTGAGGGCACTATCCTTAATCTTGATGATAATAGCCACGGTGGAGGCAGTAAGTCCCGTTCGAATGAGATTCTTAATGCTATGGCGGTAGTTCTACTCTGTCCAAGTCATTCCGATAAAGGTTGTATCGATCTACCGATTCAGCTGCTCGAGAGAGTACCTTCGAACAACCTGAATCAGCGATTGTTGTGGCAGGAAAGGTGCAGTTTTGTCATCAGCTCCATACCTGAAGAATTCAAAACAGAAGCGCATGGCAGTGAGACCGGTCATTGAGAGTTGGGTGATCTTGTCAATTGTTGACTGTAGAAGATTCTTCTCGGCTTCGGATTCACATCGGTTCATACACACATATCTCAGAAGTACGTCTCGAAAGTCGAATCCAGGCGGAAGGAAGTTGAGGTTGCCAGCCATAAAGTCTTGCACGACTTGGATGACGAAGAGTAGCCTCTCATAGGTATCCTTTCTGTAGGGCTCTTCAAATTGCTTATCCTTCGACACTAGCAGCCCATAATACCTGTCCAGCGGCTAGTAGCCCCAAAGTCTTCCTGATTTCTTAACACGTCTTGCGAAGGTCTGCCGTATTCGCTCGGCAGGAATCACACAATTCTGAACATTCCGAACCGCCAGCACAATGGCTATCCAAACAATGACGCGCATGTCTGCTTCGAACATCACCGCTACTTCCTTTTCAGTTGTTAGTACTGACCGTTCGATGGCGAGCTGCACCGCCACTTTAATGTTCTCGAAGTCAACCCTGATAAGCTTGGTTAGGATTCGTAGGTACCTTTTACTTTTTGGAGTAGGATTCCATCAGTTGCGGAAAGGCGTTGCTTAAGGTTGGTTGATCAAGGTTGTTTAGGATACAGAGGGTCTGTTCGGGGCTGGGACAATCGTCAGTTATGCTGTCCAACAAGTCGCCGATCATAGAATTGGAGCACTCAAATTATATATTCCTGGAGGCTAACTGTATAAGTCTGATCGGCGCACAGCTCAGAGAAGAGTTAGCACAATCATATTGGATTGACTCATGAATCTTCCATCCGAGAGTAGTACAGGTATGGGCTTACCATCTCCGACTGCCCATTTCAGAATTGAGCAACTTACCGATTTCTTATCAATTGGGAGTATTTTCTGTGTTGCTTAAGCATCTATCAAACGTGATCTGATCTTCTTAGAATTAAGAAGGGAGCGAATGGTCAGTGTCCTTCTCAAGTTGGAGCAAGAAACCCTACATCCCTCCAGTAAGCATTCGCTTTAAAGCGTTTCAATGTTCTGATTCTTTTAGTTTGCAACATATGTTCAGTTTCTCAAAGATGCTCGGTATTGCTGCGCTTGGCACTGTCAGTACGGCAGTCTATCTCAACTCCAGCCAAAAAGGACAAAACGGAAACTACTCGGTTCCCATAGTATAGAACCAATCTCATGAAAGGTAAAAGGGCAAGTAACACAGGGAAAACACACAAGTGCCGAATACGACTGCAATGAGTAACTTGACTGCCGCTAGCAGCCACATCTAAGCATCTCAATATGCTGGAAAATACACAAACATCCCCACAGTCAGCACGACAGAGGCAAATAGTGAAAGCCTTGAGAATCTCAAAACAAGAGCTCAGAACTCTAAACAGAACAAAACTGAGAACTTTAAAGATGACAAACCCAACATTCGAAAGGAAAAGGGAGCTTCCAACAGAAGCGAAGCCGATCATGAAAAACCCTCTTCGAAATGATGTAGTCACAGCATTGTTTGCATCAATAATCTTATCATGAAGGCAATCCTGGTGTTGGCAACCCTAGTTGTTTTGATCAGTTCCGCAAACACTCCGTCGAAGACCTACAATCAGCTCGTTGTGGTTATGGAGGATACCTTGAGGTACTGCCGACAGCTATTGCAGCGGCAAACAACAACCCTTACATCACGTCCTCGAGCAGCTTCACTAGCTGCAAAACGTATGCACTTACTTATCGCAGAACTTCCAGTTTCTGCAGGTCGATGCCGATACAGAGCAACCTATGGAGGCCATCAGAGGGCTGTTTAGTCACCTACCCAAGCACTCTGTACTATCGAGTCTCATCGACGAGGAGTTCAGATCAAAGCTCGAGTCGCAGCTGACAGCAGCGAGCGTTGCAACTGGCTTATCCGAGTTTATCGAGTCTGCCTCCAGCAAGAAATTCTTGAAGGTGGCGCTGAGCGACCTGCTGAAACATCCCCAACTAATCAGCAACAAAAACACAACAACAATTCTGACGTTCAACCACCGTACTGAGTAGATAATGCAGCTGCCAAACGCCTCCTTGCTGATGTCATCGTCGAGCCTTCGGCCAATAGCAGTAACATCCTGAACGCAATCAGCGAGACCAGTCTTTCATGCATCCTGGTCAGCCTGTTCCTTGCGATTGCTCTGGTAATTGCAGTGAACTGCATGATGAACCTCAAGACCAACGATAAGTTTGCTCGTACACAGCTGCATGTGGGCAAGGAATCGTGATGCCAATGCAGTGGATTTAAGGCAGAAGATTATTATTAAAGTTCGTTAGTTCGTGGGTGGGCAGCGATGCTATCGAAGCGTTAGCAAAATACAACGAGCACACAGATGTATGTGTGGGGCTGCGATAGTCATGGACAGTTGGGATTGCCACAGAGCACTGGAGTGCGTGCTCATAATCTTCCCAAGCAAATCAATATACTGCATTCGGTGCGAGCGATCTCATGCGGGTAGAAACACCTTGCATTCATTACGCTGGAAGGCGATGTGTTTACACAAGGTTGTAATGCCGACGGCAAGCTCGGCATCGACGATAAATCTGTCAAGTGGAGCAACGTGCCAGTTAGGGTATCGTTGCCACTTCCTGCAATTCGAATTCACTGCGGCATGTCGCATACACTGTGTGTGTTGGAAAATGGGGAGGCATATGCTTGGGGGTTCGGTGAATACGGAGCACTTGGTGTGGGATAATTTAAAACGAAATGGAAGCCTACAAAAGTGTACCTTGATGGAGTCCGAATCAAGCACATATCGGCAGGAGCTATGCACTCTTCCTTCATCAGCACCACCGGAGAGCTCTATATGTGTGGTTCTAACGATTACGGTGAGCTAGGGAGTGGCAGAAAAGATAAGCTTTCGGTGCCTACCTTGGTGCATATGAAACCTCGACTTGTGGAGGCCAGCTGTGGGATCTTCTACACACTAATGTTGGATGAGCAAGGGAGAGTCTACGCGATGGGAAACAACAAATATGGGCAGCTGGGAACTGGTAATAAGAACCCTGAATCCTCTCCAATACTGGTCAAGTCTCTTGAAAACGAGTACATAGTAAAGGTCGAATCAGGATATCATTCGGGTGCACTCAACGATAAAGGCGATCTCTTTCTCTGGGGTTCAGGCACGTTCGGAGAGTATCTACGTCCTACTCGAATCAAGAAACCCTATCCGTTCATCGACCTATCGATTGGTGGTTTCTTCGGAGCAGCTATCGATAACAAACACAGCGTGTATACCTGGGGAAACAATAATTCAGGTGAGCTTGGCCTGGGTCACTTTGAAAATTGCAAATAGCTCACAGAAGTGAGTTTCCTGAGAGGCAAGAATATTAATCGCGTTCTTTGTGGTGTCAACTTCGTGGTAGCGACGTCTGCTGGAAACAACTTTCACCATCAGACAATAACTAGAGGTCAACCCCAACACACTTACAACACTGAGAGGGAGCGTGATGATAGGTTGGAGAGATATTCGGTGGGTTCACACTCATCTCAGAACAAACATCGGCAGGTAAACTCCAGCCTCGAACGCATAGGAGCTGACCAGAAGGGTGTAAGATAACTACGCAACACTGTCCTCGAACTGGAATAGAACGAGAGGCATCTCTTGGCAGACCGAAAATAGCTTGAGCTAAAGTTAGAAAACCTTGCTTCAGACTACTAGAAGCTCTGTAAGAAGTACGACATGATCGAGATAATTGTGAACGAGAAGGAGAAGATTATCGGTATTTATGAGGGCAAGATTCGGGAGCTAAATAGTAAGAATCACCAACAAGAATAACAAACAATGGAGATTAAACTGCTGAAGCAGGAAAACCGAAAGCTCAATGACACTATCGAAAAGAATGCTCAGCTGTACGCCGACAAACTGCGCGTCAAAGATGATACCATAATCCGGCTATAAAGGGCTGAAAAGGAAATCGTTGATGAAATTGGGCTGCTCAGAAATGAGCTTAAGCTGTCCGAGAATTTGCTCAAAGATCGGCTGTAGGAAGAGAGGAACCAAGCCATCCGGCAGGCAAGAGCTGCGGAGAAGGAGGGGTTACTCAGCAAGTATGAAGCACTACTCAAGCAAAAGGACTCTGAGATAATGACACTGCAAACCCAAAACGACGAACTTTCGAGAGATTTAGCGAGATGGTAGGCTGAAAATGCCCGAAAGCACGACAATATCCGGTTGACCTCCGGCAAGATCGAGACATTACTGAAGATAAAAGAGGAGGAGTAGATTGAATACATCCGTAAAATCAGTAAGCTGGAGAACACAATAAAAGAAAAAGATGAGCTGTTGATGCTCAGAAATTAGAGGTCAGAAACACACCGGCCAGCTCCAGATACCAGCAGACTTGAATACTCAAACACAGCTCGGCTCAATGAATAGATCAAACTGAAAGACGATACTATTGGCCAGCTTAGGCGATAACTTATCCGGAGGGGTGATGAAATGTACAAGGACAGCAAAAGCTCCCCTTCACTAATTGAAGCTGTTCGGTTAGAAAACCAACAGCTCATGGATCAGTTGTAGCTCAAAGATAAACTTGTTGAAAGGTTGACACAGGAACTGCATATTCGGCAGGAGACCTATGAGAAGTATGCAACTACCTTCCGTAACAGTACCGATCAAGCAGGCGCAAGTCTCAGCCGTGAATTGGACAGAGAAATTGAGCTGTCAACGAAGCTGAAATCGGAGGTCGATCAATTGAATTTCCAGCTCAGACGGACTCAAAAGGAACTGTAGCAACTGAGATCGATTTCACAAGAAAAGGAGAAGGCTTACCAGCACGAGATACAGTTGTTGGCCGGTTAGAAGTACAAAAAGGAGTTGGTCATTGAGTCACATGAGGTGGAGTCGGCCGAACAGCAGTACATGATTAAGGGGATCCAAAGTGAACTTGATCGAAGTCGCTGTGAGCTGACGAATGAACGAGAAGTGCTCCGCAAGAACGATGATGCCCTCAAGAAGCTTAATGAGGACAACAACAATCTCCGAAAGGCTTTGACTGCTGCAGAAGTTTCGATCAAAGCCATCGACGAATAAGCTGAAATGCTGAAGGCAGAAGTCGATCGATTGAAGAGGTTTAAAAAGGAGTTTGAGTTAAAGCAACTTGAATGCTTGGAGCTGAAGGAGAAAGCCAATGATCTCGAAGCCAAATTGGAACTAGTGAATACGCAGTTGACCATCCGCAACAAGGCCATGAAGGAGATTGAAAATGAGGTTGAGTCTGCCGAACGAAAGGAGATGGATGCCAACAATTAGATTAAAAGACATCGAGAAGCGAGAAACAAAATAGCAGCTGAGTGTAAGGAGCAGGAGGAAGCCAAGCAGGTTGCCGTCGAAAGGATGGAGGCGGTGATCATTTAGTTGTAAAAGGAAAAGGAGTTTGCCTCTAGTCTCCAAAAGCGGGCAGATCAATCCCAAAAACAATTGGAGAAGGAGCGGTCGGCTAAATAAGATCTCTAAAATTAGGTATTGGAGGTGAAGAAGGAGCTGACTCGCACTCGCATTCAAAAGGAAGAAACAGCCAGAAATTACGAGGTACTGCAAAGTGACTATCGGCTGGCTCAAGAGAAGTGTCGGCAATGGGAGGACAAGTTAGTTCGTATTGAAGCTCACATGAACGATATGACTGCACAGTTCGAGACCAACAAGGATGAGAGTAGGAGGTTGCGATAGCAGTTGTCGGAGAAGTCTGAACTCTTGACAGAACTTCGAGGAGTCAATAGCGAAGTGGTTTCTGCTAACTCAGAGTTTGCCAGAAACGAAGTTGAGTACGTGAGAAAAATCGAGGAGCTTGAGCGTCAAATCACAGATATGCGTAATCAGAATGAAGACTATAATCCTCGTTTCGAGGCACTGATGCAAAGGAACAAGGAGCTTGACGAAAGGAACGCCGAGCTTGCCGACATGCTCAACAAAGCAATCTAGAGACAGGCGAGCGACTATAAAGATCGAGTGTTAGGGGATGTTGCGAAAAATGCTGGCAACATCTACGAACAGCTGAAGGAATCTGCTGTGGTTTCCACCAACAAAAAACGAAGAATGATGCAGCAGGAACCTTAATCAGCCCAAATGGTGCATGAGCTTAGCGAAAACAAGAGTGGGATGGGCGCCTCTGCTTCTGGGAACGGAAGAAGCCCACAGCGCGATCAGCCTAAACCTGACCCGTACCGGAAGATGATGTCAGCGAAGATGTACGAATGAGATAATGCAGCACCGACCACAAGCGGAGGATAAGTGAGAGCGCAATGAAGCTAGTCGAGCTGCTGGAGGTGTAAAAAGACAGCAAGAATCCCATCGACACGCTGAGCGACTACCAGCGTATTAACGACCGAATCGAATCGATAGAGATGCAAAAGAGCAACCTGCTGAGCAAGATTAACAACTACGCATAACGCCTGAAGATCTTATGATGCTTAATATTCTCTATGAAAACATCAGATTGTGCTGAGACATTGTGTGGACATATTCGGCAAGTCAAGAAGGCAGAAGTCACCAAGTTTATTGCTGAAGTGCAAGCAGATGTGTGTCGAGAGGGCCATCCCTGTGGTAAACCGTCGCTGTGTTTGGAGTGTAAGGCGGTCGGCTGCATATCTGCTGCTGGAGACGTCGTCAATATAGAAGGCACGCAAAGCTGTATAGCTCGCCATATGAAAGCCTCAGGACACACCCTTTCGCTCTACCTTCCGACAGGACAGATCAGCTGCAGCGTATGCAATGTTGATAGCTTTCGATCAATGATAATTGGCTATACCGGGACGGATAATGCTGGACTTGCTAAACTGAACACCTTCAACGAGTACATTGTCAAATGTTGGAATGAGCGCCAAGCGAGTTCAAAGCAGCTTAGCAAAGAGCAGCAGGAGAAACTATTTGGGTTGGTTAATTTCAAGAACACTTGCTACTTCAACAGTGTGCTTCAGTGCCTATACTCCACCAGTTTGGAAGGCGTCTATAAGACGCTGCCTCTTCAAACGAACAGCCAGGTCAAGTACAGACCCATCCATCAGGATATCGAATACTTCTATGACGAGATGCTTGAGAAGGTGGGGCAGGAAGAATGGCATATCGTATCATCCTCCAAGCGAAGCAAGTCAAGCAACACCAGGCCTATTCGAGCGACGAAAGTCGTTGACTTCTAAATCAATCAGCAATTTCAGAGGTTTGTGCATGAGGCATCAAAATCTGGAGGAAAAAGTGTGAGTCCTTTGAAACTTTTCCAGTGCCTGGGCTACATCGAGCCAACATTTAAAGATCCGACCAAGCAGAACGATGCTCAGGAGTGCATGCGGGTGTTGCTTGACGCCATGAGCGAAGGTGAACTGTTATTCTTGGACATCAACTTGGAACGATATCGAAAGGTTGAGAAATGTCTGGGGCCTCAAAAGCTCAGCATTATCGATCGTATGTTTGGAATGTATCTGGCCAGCCGCGTCGTGTGTCTGAAATGTGAGAAGGTGAGCTGGACAGTTGATCTTGCTCTTGATCTGGAGGTTGAGATATCTTAAGCAACTAAGAATAACCCGTCCGAGCTGCTTAATCTCAAATCAGAAGGCTCTGTGAATCGCTCGGCCCTCCGCTATCCTTTCCCGGTTAACTACCCAGAATCCTGTTCTTCCGCATCGTTGCTGTTCGATCATTTCTTCCGTGAGGAGAAGTTATCAAAAGCAAACTACTACAGTTGTGATTCATGCAAGTCTTCCAATGCGCTCAAACGTTTTTACTTGCTGGAACCCGGAGAAATACTCACGGTTGTCATCAAAAGGTTTAAAGGACTAAACAAAGACTGTACTCATCTGCCATTCGAGGAGCTCATCGATATTGGTGCTGTTACTCTCAGCCCATCTCAAGAGGCAGCCTCAGAGCCTGCTCGAAGGAAGTATAAATTATTGAGTGTGATTGTCCACGAAGGTGGGTCAGCCTCACAAGGGCACTACATTTGCTGTACATGCATAGACGACTGTTGGATAGTCTTTAACGATGAGAAAGTCACAGCAACCAACTGGGATCGAGTTAAGAAAATGCAGGCTTACATCCTCATCTATAAAGCGATCTGAGCCAATTGACTGCTGTATACAAGATTTTTTTCTGATACACGGAGATTGGTCATGATTGGTCGAGGAACAGTTGCACAGACCTCGGCATTGTTATGCTATTCTGAATTCTTTTTAGGATGATAACGTGGCCAGAGCCGCGTGCCGACTCCAACTCGATGTTATCTGTCCTGTTCTTATAGATGTCCTTGCACAGGAAGCCTTCCTACTTGAGATTTCTGCATAACATCACATAGGTACTGAGGGTTGAAGCGGCACACTATCTTATTGTGGGATATCTCTTCCGAAAGGAAGGCAATGAACCCGTATCCTATCTCTTCGTAGGAAGGCCTGAAACAAACCCAGTCGCAGTGTCCATTGCGTCTTTCAGGGGTGAGATATTGCTTTTTTGTGATTATTCTTCGGCAATAGTCCATGATAGTCGAGCGCATAACCAAAGACTTTTCATCTTTGGTGAGGTTGATCGGCCGGAGCTGCACTGGTTGTGAGGATACAACGTGAAGGATAGTTTAGTACAGCGAACTGTGTGTTTCCATTTTCACACGAACCACGTATTCACCACGACCAAAACTTCCCTGGAATGTTTCATTCTGGCAAAGGCCGGTCGTCTGCTGGAATACGACATACTCGTATTGATTCTCAGAAAGGGGGAGTCCACTTTTCGAGAGTGGTATACGACTTTATCGGATTACACTTGGATTACTCTCTGGCTCGTTTGAGCCAATATTCGGGGCCAGTTATTCGAGATTCTGCCATACGTTTACTACTGTCTGCGGTTGCTCCTATCTGACTCGGATACTAACTCCTGATCCTCTTAGATTGTTGCTGCTTCCGAACTTGCTCTGTAACCGACTTGGGTGTGCATGGCTGGTTGGATTGCGGATTATCGATTGATCGATGCGAGATCTTCTGAGGATGTCAGCTAGCGATAACACTCGCCTTTCCAATTCTCGTTCTCTTGCTATCATGACCTTCGCCTTCAAGAATCTCTTTTAAAGGATTGATCCATAAGCTTCTTCCTTGAGGCAATGCCCAGATTGCACTATGGATATATCGACCACACAAGGATTCGCGACTTTCAAGTAAAAGTGCATCGCTTGCTGATGATTTGGCTGCACAGCCATCGTTAAGAATTGATGCTTGATGCCTACGAGTTCGCTGTAGTCAATTGAACTTATGATGACATGACTGAAGAGATTTAAGAAGTCTTGATAGGAGATCAGAAAGGATTTCCGAAGTTTGAGATTGAGATCTTTCACCAAGTTGAGGTTGTTGAGATTTGAGTCATAAACACTATACTTGCCGTTCCAATCGTGGTTGCTTGATGTTTCAATTTTGAGGAGAACTTCTCCGGTGCTGATAGTTAAAGTCCGAGCGATGCGATAGCCAGCACAATTTGGCAGCAGTCCATATGACTAGAGTTTTGCATTATCTTTTGTCTTGGCAATGACTGTAAAGTTAGTGGTGCTTACTCCAAACTCTGATTTTCTCATCGCCTCACCGAAGGTATGGGTTACCAACTGAGTTTCGACTCTCTGGACAGTGACAGTTTTGATGGTCACTTCAGTTGTTTCGGGCTATGGTGGCATCGTACTGGCAAATTGTGGAGTGATGCTTAATGGTTGTTGTGGAGGTTGATAGTATCTTGGCTGAGGTTGGACTGTTGGCGGTGGATAGCTTACTACGTTAGAAACAGCAAGTTGGGGAACAAACCGAGGATTTATTCCTGGTGGGTATGGAACATGAGGCTGATAAGTCGGAGGCTGGGAGGAAAATGGCATGAACGACATAAAGTGTGGTGGTTCGACTGCCATGGCTGGACCTGTAATGGATGTAGTCATTTGTTGAGTTGGAGGAATTGGTGGAGGGAAAAAGCGAGGAGGAAATTGTTGTGGAATATATGCTGAAGCGAACTGTTGTGGTTGGGTGTTGAGTAATATGGGAGGCTGTGGGACCGGAGGAGCGATCGGCCTTCCATTCCTCTGCAACTCTTGCGAGAGTAATGGTCGTGGTGGGGGTGGAATATAGACTCCTGGTGGAGCAAGAATTTTAGATTAGGGGATTGGAGAAATTGGAATCCCTGAGCTGATAGGATTTTCTACTGATATTGGAATGACAACTATCTCGCTGGGGTTTTAGTCCTGAATTACTTGCTGCTGTTGATGTTGTTGCTATTGCTGCGATTGTTGCAGAATGAAAACTCCTCCCTCTTCTTGAGCAGTTCTCTATTGCCTAACCAACTGACTCTAAACCTGTCGGAAATCAGCATTTGAAGGCCTTTCCTGAGGAAGGATATGCTCGACGATGACCGACTATACCCTGAGATCTGCTTTCACTGAGGAGTCTTGCTTCGGTTGTCCATCACTCGGAAGGATCAACCGGAGATCTTCAAGCAGTGACCCTCTAGGCTCTATTTGGAGTATTCTCAATTTCCAGTTCGGGAATGTGAAGGTGCGAATGAATTCGAAGGGTTGGCAGTTCACCAAGGTTTGATATCCACCATTAATTTGGGCCCACACTTTGAGAAGAAGGATTGCCCAGGGACATTCAGAGTCCATCCCCCACAACGGCCTATTGGTTGACTCGTAGACAGGTACCATATCATCGATGGCGACTGCTCGATAGCTTCCATTGACCTGCGCGATGATAGTATACCTTCCAGTTGGGTTGAAACGCGCACTTGTGAACAGCGATTGATAGTATTCGCAAGGGAGGAGACCCACTTCTGCGAAGAACGATGGATATCGACCTTGTTCGAAAAGTCCTTGATTGAAGTTGCTATGCATTGACGAACGGAACAGACTTCCGAAAGGTTCATCGAGAAGGTACGGTAACCGCCTCCAAACAAGCCTCTTCCCGCTATTATCCAGCTCGAGAAGTTCGTCGTGGGAGTATTGGAAAGAGAAGTCTGCAGATGTGCGTTATTGGTTCCTCGTCACCTTACGATAGGTTTGTTCGTGAAGCACCGCCTGCTCTTCAGCACACTCAGTAAGTTCTTGAGCGATTGGGTAGTAGGCGAGATATGAGCTCAGTTCCTGAATCAGCATCGGTAACAAAAGATAAAAGTTATTGGCAAATGGATTCGTAAGTAACGACAGGAGAGACGACGAGGCCGGCATTGTTCAGCAAGAGGCCTCTGCAAACTATAAATTTATTATGAAAAGCTCGAGGCTCACGCCAAAAAGTAAGCCTAATCTGCACTAACCCTCACATTGGCAGGAGAAAATGTTGCAGGTCATTGTTGAGCGCGATGAATAGCTTCTCGAGCAGCTGAGCCGAATGAACTCAAACATGTAAAGAATCCTGCAGGAGTCCCAGTCACAGCACAGAGAAACGTTAGCTGCAATGCTTACTGTGGTCACTCACTTGGGTATGAATGTGTCTGGTAGTGCGCCCGATAAACCCCAAGCAGTCGTCATTCGCAGCTAAATTCCAGTAGCACCTCAGGCTGTTCAATTGGACGAACAAACTTATTAAAACCCATCGAACAGAAAAATAAGCAGGAAGGGTGTGGCTCGGCGAGTACCCGCAACGGAATAAACCCCACTTGCTAGCATAGCAACCCCCCTCGCCAATCACGGACGTGACTACTTTGCCTCCGAGGAAAAGTCAAACTCATCGCCCCGTAACTACTCGTCTGGAGATTCAGTGCATAGTAGACAACTCCCCAATCAAGACCATTACCAAGCAAGCTACACCGAGTTCTCTGATGAAGGTGAATGGTATGGCCACGGAGGACGCTACACCAAGATTATTTCGCCCCGGAAGAATACTGAGCAGCCACTTCGCCGAATCAACTCCAAAGACTCGGGAAAACAACTGAACAGGTTTCAAAGTATTCGGCCTACACAGTACACTGAACTGACCTCGGTAGGTGGATTAAAGTTAGCAGCATGCGATTCGCGCCACTAAGTGATATTTCCGAAGAGCGAATCCGACGGCGGAATTCAGAAAACACTCAGACTCCCTTCTCAGCCCAAGAATAAAAAGAATTAGTTGGAGTAGGTCTAGAGGGAAATCCGAGGTAAGATTGCATTTTGCCAACGAATTGAAGCCGAACGACAAAACGTATCTGAACAGAGAAGATTATAATCTCGTGAAGTTCAGAAAGCTTTACTAACCCAGAGGATTGACGCAATAGATTTGGAAAGGAAAAAGGCGGTAGAAGCGATGCAGAACTTAACGAGAAAGCGAGAAGCAATAATTACCTCCTAAGAAGAAAACAAGTCTCAACACGACCATCGACAGAAACCAACAAAAGATAAAGCATTGGGAGTTGTCACAGAAGAAGTATCTGAGAAGAAATAGAGCAGGACATAGCCTACCAAGCTTCCGATATAAATGCAGGCACCACCAGCACCGCGAGGACGGGATCGCCGCAATCTCTTTCTAGATATTCCACTCATTAACCAGTAGACACAGGAAAGCATCGCAAGCAATCCAGCTATCGCATCCGTTCCAAAGATCAATTTCCATACGGATACCCATCTGACAGTGCCAGGAGAAACTCCGCAAGTACAAAGGGATTTTGAATCACAGCCAAACTTAGAAATTGCTGAGCTTCCCCATCCTGCTCAATCTCCTTTCTTTAAACATGAAAAACCCCCTGAGCAACACCCAGTCGAACTGCATGTCCGAGCCTCACCTTCGAACGGTCGTGAAGAATACATAATTGTTACCAAACCATCTTCTGCTGATCACGACAAACAGCAATCTCCGCAGCTTAAAAAAGGAAACTCATTGATGCCCGGTCAACTCGGTAATGGGTTTTTAACTCCGCGAGTGCATCCAACAGAGACAACTTATACAATCCCTTAAAAAGATTTATTTCACAAACCCCATCAAGTTGCTCACGTCCATGAAAAACCCAATCTCCAAACAAATCCCTCTCGATAGTCATACAATAGGTAGGAATTGCACCGCCCTGGAAGCAAGAATGAAAGTCATCCTTCGATGTCGTTCCCAACACGTCTGGCTTTAGTTCAGTTCTAGGAAAAATAACTTATCGTGGACATCCAACCAATCGTTGAAGCAGTGCGGAAGGATAAGCCACTGAATACTGGCCTGGCCACGCTATCAATTAGCAAATGGGTCGCTGAGGTGTATGATACTCTCAGCAAGTAAACCTTCAGTGGTTATTTTTCAAGACACCTGTCGGAACCAGATGCGAAGGTATTCTTTACACACAACCTTGCACTTAACTTTGAGCACATGATTGAGTACTTCTGGGTCAACCATAAATAGCTCTGGCTTGAGGTCAAGGATACTCTTATCCGACATTTCGAGACCTAGTCTTCGAACACACTAGAGTTTATGATGGTAAAGTATCCACAAAAGCGCAAGACCTATATCAGCGAAGAGATTCGTAATGCCATTCCCGTCAAGAATGAGTCTGAGGACCCGTAGTTCGACGTGATTCGCAACACCGGCAACTATTTCGAATACGATCCCACCAAGAAATCCTACTGCAAACGAGTCAAGATATTGCTCAATAGGCTAATGACATAGTCCCAAAAGCACCTTCCAGAATTCAGAAAACTGATGAAAGGCATCTTCACTGTTCAGAGAGGCGGATTCGACTACGAACTGAAGAATCTCATTGGTATGAAGTTCAAAGAGAACTCACCACTGTATACCAAGAAGGAGATTGAGGAAGAGGGAATCCAGATTAAAGCTCCATAGATACTGCGCATCATCATCAAATGGATCGAAGAGCTGGAACGGAAGGTGAGGAATCTTGGCGGTGGGTTTTCAATTCACAACTCGTTTACTGTGAAGAAGGACGGCAGCAGCGACCACCTCAGCAAATTCATGAAGGAAGATCTTAAAAACTTTATGGCGAAGAAAATGGTGCTGCTTGACCAGGCCGAAGATGAGATGCGACTTCGAATTCGTTCAGTACTGAGTCTCTTTCCGGAATACCTCGACAAGTATATGAACAACTTCGCTTATATCAAGCCTACCGAAGTCAAAAGTGGACTGTTATCGTTCGTGCTGTCTGAAACTGCTTCCAACTTGTCAATCAACTACCTGATTTTCATCATCGACCTGCTTGAGGAGGGATCGCTGAAGACCAAACGATTCGACGGCAAGGGACAGATCCGAGTGAATGACAGCACAGGCAACAGCTTTATGGAGAATGTTGAGTACAAGGATTTTGAGTTCGTAACCTTCACCATTTCGGACCTGCTGCGTTGCAAGTGTTCGGGAACATTGCTTGAAATCAAGTAGGTATGGACGCGGTTAAACAATCACCCACGTTTCCGAGTTTACCGAGTGAAGAATCGCTTGGACACCAGCAATCGAGATTTTCTTGTGAATGCCAGACTTAAGGATACTCCTATTCTGTGTGAAATCCAGCTATCGATCACTGATAAGTCAGTGGACGAAAAGGAGACATACCTTAACCACTTCAGCCACTTCATCTACGAGCTGAGCCGAGCAAGTTACGGACCCATCGCCGAAGCCGTTATAATCAATTCCTACCTCACCTAATTCGTAAGCTTCTTTCGCGAGTCTCTCGGCCGTATTACGGAAAATCGTAAACCCTTGAAGGACCTTCACGTGGAATGCTCTGAAAGTGGCATCATGTCGATTGAAGGGCATGTGCAACGCAACAACAATTTTACATTTGTTTGCAGCAACTGTCTGGAATTGCGAATAGCCAACACTCGCCACCTCTTTAATTTCGACAGTTCCCACTCGATACTCGCTCACGACGAACAGATCTAGCATACTGATAAAATCAAGCACATTATCTGCGGGGACTGTGCTTTCAGCAACCTCAGCCCAACCCAACAAAGTGCGTATCTACTTCGAACCCCTCTCTCATTCTTCTTCGTATCTGCCAACCAAGAACTGGAAGTGGACTACCCAATCGTCTGTGCAGTTCAGAGATCAACTTCAAGCAAGAAGATCGTGGTGCTCCAGCGCTGCGAACAGGACAAGTCAGTGATCTACGTACCAGTATTCTACGAATGCTAAACCGACAAGATTAGAGTTCCACTAAAGTCTCTCAAATAAAAGTACTACGTGTTCAAACTCAAGCCATAGCTGACAGTAACATGCATCGATACCAAGAGATTTGTTGGTGAAATCTTCAAGGATAAGCAGACCTTCGAGATTCTTGAGACAGTGATTGAATCGATTCTGAGCCCGATGGGAAGAAGAGCTGAGGACCAAGCAGAATAGAGGTTCCTAACCGAATATAAGGACAGACAAGTAGTATTTTCAGTGGAACAGATGAACGTCGAGGAGCTGCTCAAACTGAACTGTGAGAAACTGTAGGTGTCGATGTCACTTGACTTCAACTATATGCTGGTGCTGAATGCACATCACTCTTCGGAGGAGCTAGCCAAGATCATCAAGAAAGGCCGATAGCTGAAGGAAGTGGATATCAACGTGATGATGAAGACTTCGGTATGGAAGCTCGAAAACAGTAATCTCGACAACGAATCGTTTGAAATTCCGCTCTTCAACCAAGACATCAATCACATAGTTGAGATCAAAGCCAACGAGAATAATTTCACAAAGCTGCACTTTATGAGCAGTCAAACTCTCAGACGACTTGACCTGTCGCGCAATGCCATTCGGAAGCTGCAGCTGGAAGAACGGGACTTCCCCAGCCTCGAGATGCTCGATCTCAGCAACAACCAGGTTGATTTGGTGTCCAATGTGCACCACTATACCCTCAAGAACCTGCTCATGGGTGGCAATCGAATCGTCAAGCTCCATGAGGACAACTGGCGGCTTCCTTCACTGGAACACCTCCAACTGTCCGACAACAGCGTGAAGTCTCTGAACGTGGGAAAGATGAAATGCCCAAAGCTACGGGAACTGGATGCATGTATCTTTCCACTTATCTAGGGCAAAATAGAATGTAGGTGTTCGAGCTTCCTATCGCGATGTATTTCTTGGAAAGCCTAAACCTCAACGATAACTGTCTTCGAGAGTTGGATTTCTCTCACGTGAGGTTCAGCAGCCTGAAGAAGCTGCTGCTAGGTAAGTGGTAGGTTATCGTAGCTCGCAACCAACTCAGTCGTATCAAACTACCTAACGCTTTGGAGATCCTCCAAGAGTTATCTTTGTCGGCGAACCTGCTTGGAAAAATCGAACTCTCTCATGTTCGAATGCCCTCTATCAAAGTCCTGGACCTCAGTCATAATGAGCTGGAGTTTCCTGATATTCCCGAAGAACTCGATACGCTGGAAGTGTTGAACCTGAGCTACAACTGTATCCGCCATCTGTGCATTTCCAAGACTATGCTCAAATCTCTGAGGGATCTAAGTGTAGGTAGTCTTTGACTCATTCAGAGAACAACCCTTTGGAAGATGCTTATCTCCCACAGCGACTGCTCAAGTTGGAGAGCATTACTCTTGCCCATTGCCAGTTGACATCTATTGACTTCACATTATGTTCAACTCCTCGACTGAAAAGCCTCAGTCTGTGTAATACCGTGCCATAACCTAGAGCACAACAAACTGTCTTCTCTTCGTCTGCCCAATAATCTCACTGTGCTTGAGGAACTGTGCATACAAAATAACAACATCTCGATCCTTGAACTTTCCAATATTGATCTGCCAGAACTGCGAGTTCTGGATATTTGTAGCTACACTCTTATTCAGCTCATAACCACATCGCCGAACTGACACTCCCAAATAACCTCAACAAGTTGCAAAAGCTGAACGTTTCTCGGAATCGGTTGCCAGCATTAGATATCTCTGCTCTCAAGCTTGGTTCACTTCAAGAGATCAACATTGGGTTCAACATGCTCGAGAGGGTCGAACTCGCTGCTGACATGCCCAACCTCGAGCGAGCATATTTCAACCACAACCGATTGACTCAACTAAACCTGGAAGCTCTTGACCTAAAGCTCCTCAAGCATCTGAACATTTCGACGAACATGCTTGAAATGATTCTTCTCAAGGAGAACTTTGCCTTCAGCAGACTAGAAAGCATCGACTCAAGTAAGCAGACAATAATGCAGGATATAATCCGTTCATCAGTCCTATTCCTTCCAATGTGCTCATTGTTAGGGGCGAGAAGTTTCCGATGCTGAACGATGTTCAAGTTGGAGTCGGTGACCCCAACCTTACTGCTCTGTGGCTTATCTGGTCAAGTGACCCCCACGAACGAAGCTAGCTCTACGAAAATATTACTCGTCTCAATATCCGCCCCATCAACACTGTGCTTGTCGAAGAAACTTTACAAGTACCGTGGGAAGATAATGACCTCACTTCAGAGCAACGCAACGAGCTTGTTAGAATATTGGAATATCTTCGGGATACCCAAGCCATTCCGGAGATCTACCGCAATCAGGTTCGATCCTTGCTGTACCAGTCTCAATTGGAGAAATGACCCAACTATAATTTTACCATGTACGCATTTATGCGGGTTTGGGAATTTGAATTTGAGGGAAAGGCATATATTAATTGTGTGCTAAATGCAGGAAGAGAGCGGGAGTGATAGTGAAGGCAACCTCGAGCTCAACAAGCTCAACCCTTCACGTCCGAAGCAAGAAGAGGTTGCGCCGAAGGTGGAGGTCAAGGCGCCGCGTGTGAGCATCAATCGAATCCAGGTGCCAAGGCTCATCATCGATCGCATAGAACTTGAGAATTTTAAGTCCTATGCCAACAAACAGGTCATCGGACCCTTTCATCACAGCTTTAGCAGTGTTGTGGGACCCAACGGATCGGGAAAGAGCAACCTTATCGAGTGCCTTCTCTTCATCTTCGGGTACACCGCGAGCTGGATGAGGTTGAGCAAGCTTGCTCAATTAATCCACCATTCATCTGGGCACGAAGCTCAGCGGGCGGTGGTTGCTGTTCATTTCCGTGAGATCGTGGACAATGAAGATGGCAGTGTGTCCAATGTACCGCGTTCCGAGTTTTCACTGAAGCGTGCCGTTAACCTTCAAGGAATCTCAAAGTACTTCATCAATGACAAATAATCAACGCAAGGCGAAGTCAAGGATTTGCTGATGGGGAAGGGAATCGATCTCTCTCACAATCGGTTTTTGATTCTGCAAGGTGAGGTCGAGACTATTGCTTCGATGAAGCAGAAGTCAGGGAACAAGGATCATCCTGGGCTACTCGAGTACCTAGAAGACATTATTGGGTCCAGCCAGTTCGTCGAGCCACTCGAAGAACTCACCAAGAAATTTAATGAGTTGGAAGAAAAACGGCATGAACGAGGAGAAAGGATGAAACTAAGCGAAACAGAGCTCAAAGGGATGGCAAAGGGAAAAGATGAGGCAGTCCGATATGTCAAAAGAGAAAAAAGGATGTATCAGCTGTACAACGCTTTTCATCAAGTTGCGAAAAGGAGAGCTGATAATGCTTTCACTGTCCACGAAGCAAGACTAAAACAGGCTGAACTCAACAAAAGCAAGGTGATTGAGGAGGCGAAGGTAAGATTAGCTGTCCAAAGTGAGCGCCAGAAGGAGATCAAGCATATCAAGGAGCAGCTGAATGAAATCACAAGGCAGTAGTCCAGACTTGCAGCTTAGTTTGAGAAGTTGGTGCAAAGCGATAAATTTCTTCGAGACGAATGTAAGTTCAAGACCTAAGACCAATTCAAATATAAGAAGAAACACGAGGATCTGCAGAAGTAGTACACGAAGATTCTGCAGGACTCAAAAGAGGCTCACGATGATTTGCCGCGATCCATGGAAGAACTGAAGCGCATGGTGGAGGAAATACGGAAGCTGCAATAAAATCTAGATGAATATGGACCTCAGGAAAACCCCAAGGAACTGAACAATATGCATTCCCAGCTGAAGGAGATCGACATGAACGTGTCTAACCTCCAGGAGAAGAGGGACCACTACCAAAAGAAGCTGAAGAATCTTCAGGAACTCGATGCTTCAGGTACCAGCGAAAATAACGACCGGAAGAAAAGTGTCATTGAGCTTAAGGAACTTGTCGATAACTACAACATTGGAATACGAAAAGCCAGCCAGATTTTGCAAGCGTAGCAAGAAACTCGAAGACAACTTCAACAGAAGGAAGATCGCCTAAAGAACGATCTCGAAGCTATTGAAATGCAGTTCCGGCAAAGGCAGGCAGATAAGCAGGAGCAGGGTCAACGAGGTACCATGCACCAGCAAATCATGAAGCAGCGATTCCCCGGAGTGTTGGGGCGACTCTGCGACTTGGGAACCGTCGATAAGGAGTATGACGAAATTATCAGCTCTTCCTGCTACCAGTTAGAAAGTATGGTGGTGGAGTCGTACGAATCAGGTCAACAAATCATCGAATTCTTGAAGGCCTCCAAGCTCGGCAAGACTACCTGTATCATCCTCGACAAAATTCCATAATTCGCTGGCTACATGAATAAACCTTATCAAGCACCAAATGGCTCTATTAGGCTGTTCGACCTGATCCGGGCAGATAATGATAAGGCAAAGGTTGCATTCTACTATGCGCTTCGAGATACCCTCTTCTGTAAGGACGGCAACCTCGCGAATAAAATTGCTTATGACCCGTCCTGCAGGCGTAGGGTGGTATCCTACGCTGAAAATAGAAGTATTCGAGTGATCGAGATGAATGGAACAATGAGCAGTTGCCGTGCCAGAAGCGGCCTTTTCAACAAAGGCAAGCCTCGAAAAAGTGAGTTAGATGAAGGAGATATCCTGAGGCTGGAAGCAGACAAAGAGAAGCTGCTGTCCGGAATGAAGCAACTGCAGGAGGAAAAGAAAGCAGGCGGCTCAAAGCTATCTGAGCTGGAGAACGATATTTCAGAAATGGAGAGACAGAAGAAGATCAACGAGCTGAAGCTCCAGGAACTTAATGACGAGTTGGCGTATTCAATGAATCGCGATCCCGCAAAGGTTGCGAAATAAAAGCAGCATATGTAAAAGGAAATCGCTTTACTGGTTGGTCAGATCAGTAAGCTTGACGAGCATCGTGACAAAATCAGCAGTACAATAAAGCGGCTTGAGGATGAGTTTAAGAGGAGGCAGAGTCCCGAGGTGGTGAGTCTTCGTGAACGGCTACAAAAACTTACCCAGGAGAAGAAGGAAGCCGAAGCTAAATTTAACAAGATGAAGGCTAAAGTCGACAACACTTCTGATAGAATTGCCAAGGTGCAGAAGGAGATCAAAGAGGCACAGAAAAAGGAAGGAGATATGCAGAAGTCCATCTAAAAAAGTAAAGTTTGCTGATATATAGTTACCGCGGAGATATCCAGTATCGAGAAGGAAGCTGAAAAAACTATGGTTAGCAGGGTGAGCCTCCAATAACAAATTAAGACGCTCAAAGGCAAGGAGGGTGAGTTGTCAAAGCTCAACAAAGATGATGAGGAACTCGTAAATGAGAGTAGGGCACGAGTCGATGCAGCAAAGAGTGATGTCGAACGATAGAAGGGGTAGTGTCGCAAAAGACGAGAAGAAAGTGACAACCATGCTGTCCAGTTGGATCAACGCCGAGGTGACTTCGCAAAGATCATGGCGAGCTATGACTTTCTCCGAGACCTCGACTAAATAGAGAATCTATTCGCCGACAAAAAGGATAATTCAATGGATGATATATCTCTTCTCGACAATTCGGCCCTCAACACCTCTGGAATGAGTGATAACCCAAGGACAAGGTTTCCAGTGTAACTGCTCTACCGTAACGAACCAACAGCGAACTACAGTGAACCGTAGCTGGAACAGCTGATGATCTTGGAGGACAGGCTTAATGCCGAAGCCAGTCTGGAAAAAGAAAGGCTGGAGCGTGTCGAAGGAAGTGGTCTCGCTATTATCAATGAGTTTAGAGATAAGTACCGTGAGTATACCGAAAGACTGGCCAGCTTCGAGGAAGTTCGAAACGAGTTGACAGCTGTCAAAAAGAACATCGATGAAATCAAAGAGAAACGACTAACAATGTTCCGAGAAGGCTTTCAGATCATTTCTTCGAAGCTCAAAGAAGTCTATCAACTTCTAACAAGAGGCGGTGATGCCTAGCTCGAACTTATTGATAGCCTGGATCCCTTCAGCGAGGGAGTGAACTTCAGTGTACGACCTCCCAAGAAAACCTGGAAGGAGATTAACAAACTGTCAGGAGGAGAAAAGACCCTCAGTTCACTCTCTCTTGTCTTTGCACTGCATTTCTACAAACCAACACCCCTGTACTTCATGGACGAGATCGATGCTGCGTTGGATTACAAGAACGTCTCTGTGGTTGCGAACTACATCAAAAAGAGAACCAAGAACGCGCAGTTTATCATCATCTCGCTAAGAAACAATATGTTCGAACTTGCCGATAAACTAATCGGAGTCTACAAGACCTATGATCAAACCAAGACTATCTCGATAGTGCCGGAACTTGTAATGAAGAAGATTAGGGACAATGAGCAGAAGTAGAACCAGGGAGTAAATTGATACGCGTTCAAATTACATTTATAACTTCACATGTAAGACGAGCAGATCAAATACATCATGGGTTCCGAAGTCGGACCCTTGTTGTGTAAGGGGTTTGCTTACCTATACCGAGACCAACCAGAGTTTCCTGTTCGCAAATTGGCAGAGTGGCTGCTTTCACAGGGAAGGCGTCACATTGACCACCAGCAAATTTCTCAACGTGATAGTCAAAAGGAACAACTTGCCGAATAGCTCAAGCACTTGGAGTAGTAACGTTTGAGATAAAGGGTAAGCAGCTTGCTACTTAGGAACTCGCATCGAAGGTTGAAACTTGGGAGTAGCGCAAAGATCATTTCAAAGCTGACATTGCCAACGCGTCGTATGCCTAAGACCTTTTGGAGGAATGGTTGCCTGAGTATCTTGAAGCCCATTACGGGTTGGCAGCATGCTATGTTGGGTTGCTCGGCAACCAACGTAAAACTGTAACCGACAATGATGAGGACGAGAATGCGCATCTCGATTTAGAGGCACCAAAGACAGTGACGTACATCGGAGCAAGCAAAAACAGTAAGGAGGGAATGTTAGGTCGTGTACTACCGCCTGAAAAAGGAATAAGCCTGGACGTGTTTAAGGAAGACCCAGTAGTGGAGGGTGATGAAGGGGGTGAAGTAAAGAAGGACATCAAACAGAAGTATATCTACGTGCCAAACGTGCTGAAAGAGGAACGCATCCACTACTTCAGGCTTCCTAAATTGGGCAGCTATGGAGTGTTTTCTATGGTAGTACCCAACTTGCTGGCAGAGTAACACCTCGACAAGAACAGTGAAGAGTACAAGAAATTTACCAACGATAAAGAGGAGGCTTAGAAAACACGGCAGAATGAACTCACGACTCTGCGAACTGAAGTGTAAGAAATGGAGAGGAAGGATGATGAAGCGGTACGAGCTAGTGAGGAGTACATCAACCTTAAGCGACAGTTGGAGTAGTTAGAGAACAAGCCAGTTTAGGAAACTCGCCCAGTGTTTCAGTTTGTCAAGCGATAATATTTGGTTGGCTGCGATACTATCGGTCAGGATAAGGAAATTCCCAAACAAACCCTGCTCGAAATCCAATAGCTTGTCGCCGAATTTATCGCTGCATGGGAAGGTACTCAACAAAAGCAACTAATTCACGACATTGGGTTGTTGCTATCAAACCCTTCAGGAGCTGAAAATGTTGAGGCTTCGGACCACATTATAGAGGAGGCTGAGGCTGAAGTTAACTCCAAGGTCGCTGGAGTGAAGTAGCGAACCACAGACGAAAAATAAATTGCCTACGAACTTGACTGCATCCGTTTGGGTGCTCTCAAACGCATCTTCCTGGAAAAAGGTCTAAAGAGTTTATCAGTCTATGAAGAGTTCTTCGTTCCAAAGTTCAAGAATGCATTGCAAGCAGTGATGCTGTTCGCTGGCTACAGAAAATAATAAATAAACCTGCCTGGAACCAATCTGCTCCATTGGAGGAAAGTGAATGCATTGCTATCAGAGGAGCTGGCTACACGAGTACTCGAACATACGCATTAGGGAGTCAAGCCCGGAGATATCCCTCCTTACGCCAAGATTTCGAAACTTCAGGAAAGAGGTATACAGTCTATAACTCAGTTGATAAGTTGGATCTGTAGGGGATCCTCAACTACAACCTCGGCCTATGGATGTTGGTGAAGATAGCCAAGATGTCGTTAGCCTTACGTGTGGCGGAGCGTGATCTACTTCTGGAAAAGTATGAAGCAAAAAAGAAGGACCGTTAGAGTAAGTAAGAGTAGCGAACTCGCATAACTGAAGAACGCATTAAGGCCTTGGAGGCTCATAAGGCGACTATCGAACCGTAGCAGCTAGAAGCATTCAATGAAGCCGAGTGGTTGGGCACGTATGACCTCGAGCATCCTTTACCGGTGATTCCCGAGGAGCCCCAGTTGACACCCTACACAGACATCTGATTTGGAATATAAAATTGGAATTAATTAATATTATTTTACATCACAAATGCAGTACCTCGCTGCCTACGCTCTCGCTGCTCTCTCAGGCAAAAAGGAAATCGGTACCGGTCCAGCTTATTCAGCCGAAGCCGACATCACTAAGATCCTGCAAGCCACTGGCCAGCCAATTAACGGTGACGAGGTCAAGAAGGTTGTCAGCACCCTCAAGGGAAAGAAGCTTGAAGACGTATCAGCACATCATAATGTAGCTCATTAAGAACGGACTCGGCAAGGTCGGTTCCGTCGGTGGTGCCGCTCCCGCTGCTGCTGGAAAGGCTGAGAAGGCCCCAGTCAAGGAAGAGAAGAAGGAAGTTAAGAAGGAGACGAAGAAGGAAGAGCCCAAGGTTGAGGCTCCCCCTGAGGACGACTTCGGAGGTGCAGGCGATCTGTTCGGCGACATGTGATAAATATTTAAACTCTCACATCGTTGGCGAGTAATGAATAGGGATGCGAGCGAAACAGTATTGGCTGCTGTATTCATCCGAAAGGGAGGTAGTCGTCGGCTGGGTATCCAACCGAACGTTGAACCAAAGGGGCTGACCGAGAGAATTGCGAACAAATAGGAGTCTAAAACATTCAAGATTACCGTGAAAAAGCGATTCCGAGCAAAGGAGGAGTCTGCTCCTCGACCCAAGTCAAACTCCCACTCGAATTCCAAGTCCTTATCGAACAAAAAGAGTTGCTTGAGGAAAAATGCGAGTAGCCGCCTCATTCGTAACAACCTGGAACTACCACGTCCTAACAAAACTGTGAAATAGTTTCCCTATAGTCCAGCCGATGGCATGAAGAAGAGTCAAAGATATGTAGACAGCATCAACAGGTTGCTGCTCAGATCCATCAAAGATTTTTCTAAAGAGAAACAAAAGCAGGAGGAGGAAGAGCAATTGTTGCACCAAAGTCGCACCAAATTGAAATCCTCTTTAAAGCGGATGGACTAATAGATTCGTGAGTAGAACAGCCGGCGGTATACTCGGAGTAAAATCGATGTGCATACAAGGTTACCTTGGGGTGCCAACCAGCCACGCATAACAAAATATGCGGTCTAGACCATCGAGAAGCTGAAAAAGATGAGCCAGCCAACAAGCAAGAGTAAAGAAAGAAAGAGGCGCAATAGAAAAGAAGTTGGTCTCGAATTTTTAGACAGTCTACCCTAACAAGACGTTCGAGTGTTAGTTAAAAGTACTTTGCGTGCTAACTTAGAGAGCAAGCGTTTCAGTGAAGACACCGATCAATAGAATTCTTATGACTCGAGGGTAAAGCGTAATAAAACGTAGTCAGGCTTCCTCACGCATGCCCAGCAAAAGCAGGAAGCCCACCGTATGGACAAACCCACCAATTCAACCGACAAGGTTCGAAACGGAGCCGGTCGGCTAGCCCTCACCGAACCACATCCACAACCCTAGTCTACGCTCGCTTCTGGAACCACCCAAACAACTCAAGAGTCTGCGCCCCAGAAGATGAACTTAGTGTCATTCACATACTAAGGTTTTAATCCAAACCATTCGTTGTTTCGATAATTAGCAGTGGGAAGATGTAGATCTAGCATTGAATTCAATATTAGCGAAGCTCATAGCTTGTTCAGGCAACTCTTGAGCAGCAAACGCCCCGGTCGCAAACGAACACTCTCCGTTAGAGGGCCTGCATCGAATTGGACTAGTTCTTTGCGAAGCGATGATTTCCTAACTTGGAACTTTTTCTTGGCTTCGGATCGGATGCTGTCTCTCACCGACTGTTTCGTGTCTCGAAGCTCCGAATCGTTTGTGCTTGAAGGCTATTATTTCAGAGCGAGCCTGTCTAGTTTGTCCTTACTGTCGATCTAGGCCAACTTTGGCTTGCTTCTGCTTCGGCTACCCGTCACCATGTTCTACGGACTAAGCTTACTATTTAAGTAGGTAAGCACTTCGTCGTTGAGGGACCATTTACAGTTGTGAAATCGATGTAGCCACTCCAACCCATTCTCACGGTCTTATTCATCTTTATAAATGGAGTGGGGAATCTTAGTCGGTACTACTACTTGCTGATCCTCGGGTCTTTCCTGTTGCAATGACAGCAGTACTTCCTTAGATACAAATGTTCTGTCCTCCATAAGTCGATCTATGGTCGGATATAAGGCGCAGACATCTTCTACTCCATGATAAGCTTCCCAAAGATCGTCGTAGTCTACCTATTCGCTCCTCAAAACTGGCTGTAATCGATGCTATAAGCGACGTTCGATATCCTCTCTATAACGTTATGATTCCATCAACGGGTTGTCTTCTAAATCGAGGTATTCAAGCCCCTCGACAGTCTCAAGATAATCTATCTGATCCATATCTGCAAGCAGGTTTCCCTACAGGTCGAGCACTCTGATTGACTGATGGTAGCTGAGTTGCGACAAGTCCGAGATCCTGTTGAACGGAACATACAGTTCTTCGATGAGAGCGAACCCACTGATCCCAGAAAAATCGGTGATAGCGCTTCCAACGATGCTAAGAGAACGAATCTTCCATCCCGTACCCAAACTCCTAAACGATTCGACGTTGCAGAAGTACAACTGCAGTTACTTTAAGTTGCTGAGTTCACTACTGCTAAGATTTCTGTTGATGTTTTCGAATTGCTTACGAAAGAAACCTTGTGGGGCGGCTTGTGTGCCTTCAGGGTTCCCCTCCTCGTCATTATTGTACAGGGTGTTCAGTAAATCCTGTGAATGAAGATTCGGAAGGTCTCCCTATAGGTGGTAGTAGATTGCACGCTGCTTGCTAGGCTCAAGGCTGCTGATGCCGACTGTTTTTGAAAACTTTTGCATGGCTGGACTCTCATGCCTCTTGCGGTTGTTAGATCGAACCGGCCGACGTAATCCCGGCGAAGTGACCGTCAGTAAACTAGTCTTTGTGCTGTAAAAATCTGAGTTGGTTTGAGGTTTGGGTTGTTTGGAAATCTCATCGCCCAGACGATTGGAAAGGGCATCGAGAGTCGTTTTATCGAGGGTTTTGGAGAGTTCCTGAAGAACTCCGCTGCTGATCGCTGCCATGGAAGATGGTTAGGGGATTATATTTATTATTGTTCCTTGGAGATGGACAACTATGCGAAACAGGCGGAAAGCCAAGCTAAGGAGCAGGAAAAGAAAGAGTAAATGGCTACCGATTCAGGCAGATGGAAGAGTACAAGAAGTCGATTCTGACCCAGATTCTAACTCCAGAGGCCCGTGAACGTCGTAATTTTCCGCCTTGACCTAGTCAATAAGATCAAACTGGTGAAGGCAGATAAAGTGGCAATGATTGAGAATTCTCTCATTCAGGTAGACAAGAGTGTAACGAAGAACGCTCAGTCCGGCAGACTGCAGAGTAAGGTGACTTAGCAGCAGCTCATTGAGATGCTAGAAAGCTACAATTCGCAGAAGGCCGAACAAAAGATAACAGTACAATCTAAATGAACGTAGTTTAAGAGGCATGGCCTGGACGACGACTGGTGAAGCTGATTATGTATGTGAAATATCTCTGCGCTACTGTTCGTTAGTGAGCAACCGCCCAGTTATATTCTTTCTCGTATAATTCTGTCAGCATGTCGACAAGCACTGCAACGAAGCTGCCACTGTAGATTCTTGACAAGTGTATCGGCAGCAAAATATGGGTCATCATGAAGGGCAACCGTGAATTCGCTGGGAAGTTGCGCGGCTTCGATGATTTTTTCAACATGGTGCTCGATGAAGTCACCGAACTCACTTACATTGCTGGTAAGCCCAGCCGCGAACATTGCGATTCCCTCCTGCTCAACGGTCACGATGTCGTATTCGTAATCATGAAGTAATGCAGATGATTCCAGGCGCAGAACCACCCAAATAGGAGTCCAAGGTCAGCACCGAACCAAGCGCCAAGTGACCCCGTTAGAGTTTATAATTGCAACATAACTATGATGAAGCCGATAGAACCCTAGGACGAAGAGTTGACATACCAACAGTTGGGTGAGGCCTATGCTGCTACCCACTTCACTTACAAGAGCAACAAGATTGTCAGGGAGCTGAGTCACACCAACAAATTGTTCCGCTATCCTGAACACTTGGTTATGAAGGTAGTGAAGCTCTTCCATCTCAACCAGTTCTAGCTGATCTTCTTCAGCCAAATCCTCACGGAGGAGTACCCATGCCACTAAACTGAAAGTGACATCTTCTTCAAAGTGTCAAGGCGTCTCGATGATGTGGAGCTTTCCGAACGCAGCCTCTACCTGTATCTGGTGGTGATTGGCTACGCAGTTAAGTACTACCTCAACGAAGGCATCATTGTCTATGATCTAGAGGTGAAGAAGTTAGTTCCAGAGTTTAGCGTCGTATTTCAGGCATGGGCCAGCAAATACTCTAACAAGGTATTGAGGACAAATCCTAAACGGCTCAACACTTTCTACATTGACCTGATGAAATCGGACGACCAGGAAGACTCTAACTTCAAGAACTATAACGAGATTGTAGAAGAGTTGGGCTATATAGGACCAGCCTAGTTCAGTGATGATGAAGGTATGGATCTTGTCGTGGACATAAGCAAGATGTCTGAAGGAAAGATGTCAGCGCTTTACGAAGACCCAATCAAAGAACTCAAGGACTGACCTGTCTGCCGCGTATATCACTGCAACAATAATATTTTCTATAATCGCTGTGGTTGGTTCGATGGGGAGAAAACAGAAGGGAATCTGTGTAACAGGAGTCCACCTATATTCCAAAGGTATGAGATAAACTTCGTAACGCTGAATATTACCCATCGGCAAATTTTTAGGTGGTCATCCGAAAGTGGCGGTAAAGATGAAGCAGATTGCAGAGGCACAATCAACTGGCAAGCGATAAGGCCAATGTCAAATAGCGCTCCTAAGACCAAGCTCCACAATACGGTGTAGTCCGGGAATCCCTTACATCCCCTCCCTTCTCTGGGGCTGACTGGAGTTGACGTCAATAATTTACCGCTATCGTTGGGCAAGGGAACGAAGCATTATCGCCAAAACCCGAGACCTGGCTGAGTTGAGGCCGAGCGAGAGCGGCCAGGACACTTACAGGCCTCAAAAAGAATTACCATACCATATCATTGCAATAAATTATTTATCAGGAAATGTATGCACAAATCTGTTGCTGCTTCCTTCTATCGCTGGTCAGTGCATCGGCAGACGATCTGCCATTGTCTACCGGATAGCGTTGGGGTTTCGGTCTCCTAGCTGGCTTTGGACTCTCAGCCTTCGGTTTCGTAGCAGCAGCCATTCTCGTGGGTATCGGTAGGAAGATAGAATCAGGCACTTTCAAGAGCTGTATTAAAGTCTTGTTCTCGTTGGCATGCGGTACTCTAATTGGCGACGCTGTTATTCACATCCTTTCCGAAGCCTATAGTTCTGACACGACCAACTCCTACATCGTCTCATTGATCTTTATCGCCTCTCTGCTGTTCTTCATGCTCCTTGAAAAGCTAATGCTGAAGTGCGGCATTACTCATAATCATTGGATCGACGAAGAAGGTCACTAACATCATCACCATTAGATCTATTCGTCGCTTACCCCATCATCAAAGGACGATATCGGAAAATCAATCGAGGAAAAGCATCTAGCTGTCCAGAAAAAGGAGGCGGGATGCATGGGGAGGTGGAGAGGAAAAGGATCGGCGGGCTACCTTAATCTCTTGGGGTCATTCATTCATAACTTCGTTGATGGGTTAAGCATCGGTCTGGTGTTTGCTATTGGCAACCGATAAGAAATTGCTGCAACAGTGGTGGCAATCTTCAGCCACGAAGTACCAAGAGAACTGGGAGATGTTGCTATCTTGCTTGAAAACAGGTTCAGCGGTTGTCAAGCCATTATCAGCAATGGTGTGATAAACCTGATGTCGCTGGTGGGTGTAATCGTGGGGTTATGCACTGTTGGAGTACCGGAAAGCGTTCAGAACTACATCACGGTGTTCGTCGCAGGCAACTTCATTTACATCGCTGCAGATATATGGCGCAACTTGTTCCAAGGGAAATGGAAGCTCAACCTTCTTCAGATCCTATTCTTCTGTGGAGGAACAGCCAGTATGTTCGGAATTAAATTCCTGGAAGACGATTCATGATGAAGTGATATCTATATAAGTCATACCTGACGTGTCACTTGCTTAATCTTGTGGAGACTGCGAGCATGAACCCTCTTCTAAGTTCGCGAGCTGTAGAAGAGGATGTAGGGTGTGTCAAATTCACCTAAGTTAAAGTCGTCGAAGACTATAACTTCCTTTTCAGTGACGTAGCCGTCATCAAACGTGAACCATAAGTTAGGATTTTCTGAGATGTTTCGGGCATAGGTAATGTAGTGGCCTCCCTGCGGTGTCGTACCGATGTGCACAATGAAAGCAAACAATTCGTAGTGTGCAGCACTCTCCTCCATATTCGGTATTACCCGGCTCAGGTCCAAGTCGAACTCGAAGCCCACAGGATTTAGTTTTTTGATGAAGTTGTGACTGTTCTTATCATACTCGAAGCGGTTAAGTGCGAACGTCAAGCACGAAGAAAAGCTTTATGGAAGTGTCTTCATCCTCACTTGGGTCTTTCTCTGACATTTCGGACACATGACTTTATCGTCATCGCCTAGCTTCTCCACCGTAAACATATTTGTTAGGGATTCTGACAGGCAAATGGGTCTATTCTCAGCGGTGGGCAGGATGATCTGTTTGAGGTATAACAACTGGCTGCTCCCACCACCGCATTAGCAACAGCTCCTTATGGTGTTGACGCTAGTTGTGAATATCTCCTTGAGGTTATCATCGAAGGTGGTGTTGTACAGGTCGCTTGATAACTGTTCAAGTAGACTACGCCCGAACTCGGCTGAATCCTGTTGATCCTTTGAACTCTTGAAGGGCTATTCGAGGATGCTTTTGAATTTGTAAGGCATGAGATTTTGAGTTCTTTTGGTCAGCTAGTGAAATAGCTCGCCCAAGACTGCTGAAGGTTGTTTGCTTGTGGGAAGGGCTTGGGAATCGATATCCTCCATCATGCTTCGGAAGTTTTTCGTCATGTAGAGTGCTTGGAGGTAGCTGTTGAAGTAGCAGGCTAAGTAGCAACCATAGCTTACTGTTGCCGATGTTGGTGAGTCCCACGTATCGGCGGGACACCTGCATAGTGTACGCACCTTGGTTCGGAACTGCATTGAAGTCGAGAGGAAACTTATTATTGTGGACATGATCCTGCATCACAATTTCTTGCGGAGTTTTCTTGTAAATTTTTGAGAGTTCCCTACTGACATTGCGTGAGTTATTTGTCAGATTCTTAAAGTACGCGTTACAGATCATCAGCAACTGTTCCATCTTGAAGCTAGCAGTCTCGAGTTCAGCATTGTTCAGATAGAGGAGGCTGTTCTTGTAGTGAAGCACCAGCCACTCAAGTTCATCGTCTAACCTTTGGGTATTGATGAAGCCTACAACGTAAATAGTGACGATGTCCAGGAAGATAATGAGGGTCCCCTATCGTTTATAGCTGCAACGGGTGAGGCGGTGTTTGACGACCCTATCGTAGATACCCTCAAGAGCTTCGAACTGGCAGCTAGCCTTCAGTTCAAGAGATATCGTCTGGATAATCTTCAGGATGTTGACGCTGATACAAGCCTCTGCAAGGTTGCTGCAGACATTCACAAAGGTCGTTGGGCGAGGATTCTGTACCCCATCCATCCAACTTCTAGTCAGTTCAGGAATCACGTCGCGGTGTATCTGGTTGAGTACTAACCCAATGTTGGCGGTGCCGTCAATCAACTCTTTGTCGTTATACTGGATTTCACAGAAGTTAAGTAGCAGACTCACTGTCTGCGCGAGCACAGGAGTTATCTTGTTGGTGGGCGATGCTATCATCAAAATCCGTTTGGATAGTTCCAGCACGGCCTTGTTGTGGTTGAGTGAGCTGGTCGGCGATAGAAACACCATCCACTTGACGAGTATGGGCTGTGTTAGTCTATTACTACCTGAAGATGCTGCTTGAATGAGCATTTTTGGGAGTAGTAGGCGATAAATGGGTTCATCAGGAACTCGACGATGATGAGAATACGTCGGTCAAAATCTACCTTCGTTGCGGAATCAATGCGTGTCCATGAGGCATCTGAATTCTTCAGCTTCTTGAAAGTATAGAATTAGTCGAGGAAGTAGTTCAGGAACACCCGCGCCAAATCATTTTGGAAGTGTGCCATGATCTGTTCCAGCTGCTCGCATATCAATCTGAACACATCTTCGCCATAGTCGTAGCCTGCTCGCTCCATATACTAATGATGCTCCTTCATCAGTATAGACAAGTGCTAGATGCTTGCGCAAACCCTCATGATACTGCAGAGTCGGTTGGGGTCCATGATGAGTCCTCGATAAAGCTCAAAGTCCTTTTCCCTCAGTTTATCAAGGGTATAGCTAAGAATCTCATCGCTACGCTCGGTCTACATGAATAGCTGCATACCCTGGTGGTGAGGACATTAGAGATGACTCGTACGAAGGCAGGTTCACTGCAAGCCACGCTTCGCACAGTATTGTCGATACGCAGAAGCTCATGCTCAAGCTCGCCTTGCATAAATATCTAAGAATGATCAGATAAAGGTAAAGTTCTTGCGGAAGGCATTTAGGTAATCCTCGATAAACTTGCTATCCCTCCCTTCCTCATCCCCTTCGAAACTATCCGATATGGATTCTCGGCAGGTGGCAATGTTCGTAACCTTCCGATAGAGCTCTCCGACAAAGTCTCTGATGTTGTGGTCATCGCTGCAGTTCTATTACAACTCCTCTAGCCGCTCTTGGGTCTCTTCGTATATTGTTTCAAGGAAGTTTCTGGCTTGAAGGCGTTCACTAGAAAATCTATTGCGCTTGTTGACTTGCTGGTCGAGGAGCTTATCGTAGAGTGCTTCGAGCATAACCTTTGCCTCGAGAGACGCTTGGAACTCTACTTCACTGGTAATCTCGTCCTAGGGAATCTGCTCAATCATTTCGAGTTATTGCTTACTCAGTATTTTTTGACTGATTTTGCGAATTCCATAAATCCTGTTTTCGATGATCGATTGCTGCGCTGTTTGAAGCTCTCTTTGGATCAGTTCAGCCATGGAATGGTCCTACTCGATCCTTTACTGGATATTCTTGGCTGATGTGTTGATGCATTAGGAAAGGCTCTTTGCACTTTCTTAGTGAAGCTTGCGATAGTACTCTTCGTTTTTGTATGACACAACAACTACTTCCTTTATCTCCCCCATCGCCTTTAAGCTTTCTATCACTTTGATTGACGGCTCAACAGGTCGAGAACCAATTACTTCCGAGTAAGCAACACTACTCTCCTCCTTTGATTCCTTCGAGAATTTCTTCCTTGTCGTCGCCTCATCGAATTCAGAAACACATAACTGTCTGCTGGGAGGCTTCAATGGCTCCTCTTCGAAAGAGTCGTTGTACTCGTCTTTGTTCTCAGAATCGTCCTGCTTCTCGAACTCCTCTTCGTAAGCCTTCAAGTCATCGTCAGATTCTTTCTCGCCTTCATTAGCCCATTCTTTATCCATTTCGTAGTCATCATCAGAATCGTCTTTATCCTCCCTTGCGCTTCCGAGTATCTCACCTCGCTTGTTTCCACTGCTTAAAGGTCGTTCCTTTTGGCTACTTGCTGGCCTGATAGACACCTCAGCAGTATGTTCCTGAGTGACACTTGGTCTATCGATATTCTGGAGAAATTATGCTAGTTTTGTCCTTTCAAGTTTTTTAAAAGATTCTTCCCCGAGGGCGTCCGCCTTGAACAATCGAAGGAGCACTGCTTCGTTACTAATTCCAAGCTATTGAAGCATCTTATGCAAAGCCTCCAAGCTGATGTATGGGTTTATCGACGACTCGAGTAACTGGTTTTTTAGGACCTGCCGCATTGATGGAGTTAGCGGAGTTACTGCTTAAATTTTGGTCTTAATCGATGCCCAGTTCTTATCAATCTACTGGACGAACCTTTCGAGCTCTTCACTGCTCTTTAGGACGTTCCGGATTTCTTTGCAAACATTCTCACCGATAACACTCCCCAAATTGTCTGAGGGTTTGAGTATGGTTGATAGTGCAGTCAAGACCGTGTGTAGCGGAATTCCAAGCTTGATCCACCGGACTGTTAGAGCCTTAGTGAGCAGTTCAAGAGAAGCACTGGGCTTTTGGAGAATTTGCCTTGCCTTCGCCTCGTCCTTTAGCCTGTCGATTTCATTACGGTACCTAGCATTTCTTGTCTGTAGTTCCCTTAGCCTTGCCTGAATTGGTGATGCAGTACCTCGCTGTGAGAGTTCTCGTCGATGAGGGATTTCAGCGCCTGCTGCAACTTGGCATTCTCACGTTGAACACCCTCCTTCATTCGTAGCAAGAGTTCATCCCTCTCTTCGATCTTCTTGCTGAGCTGTTTATTATACTTCCTGCGTGCTTGCTTGTCGGCGCGTCCTTCCTTGATCCGTTCCTGCAGCTATGCGAGCCTATCCTCGAGGACTTTCTTCTCAACTTCCAGTTCCAGATAAGTGGTATACTTCGGCGATCGCTTCAGCTTCTCGAGTTCCTGCATTTGAAGCTCGCTTTTCTATTTGAGTTGCTAGATTTCGCGAGTGAGTGTATTTTTTACTAAGTTCTACTTTTGACTAGTGCATACCTTTTCGGAGATGTTCTTGGACTGCTGATACTGCACACGTGCCAACTGTTTCTATGCTAGGTCTTAGGCATACCTCCAGCAGACTATTTTCTTCCCAAAGGGCTTCATTGCGGTTTTGAACCTCCAGAATCTCGCATTTCACGTGCTGTAGTTCCTCGAATACTGCTTCCTTGTCGATCCGTTGGCAGCCCATCCCGCTTCTCTGGCTGCTATTAAATAGGTTTCTATGTCAATTGCTGCTTACTCTTTGCTACGGTTTCCAAATTTGGAGGCAGTGGTTGGCTTTTCAGCGGGAAACACACAGGCCTGCTTGCTGCGTTATCCCATACTTACATCTTCTCGGGGGAAGGCTTGTAGCTGCGTTTCAGAAAAGCTCTCTTCTTTTCCATAAATCCAATCAGCAGAAATTATAGTCATAGAAATTCATGACTTCCTGTGCTCGCGCTCAATCAGCGAAGGAGTTCGTTAGTCGTTCCGACTCAGTCATGCAGGTTCGTGATATGTTCGACATCGTGGAACGCAACTATGGTTGGGAAAGCATCAAAATCCAGTCTCCCAAGACCTATTTCAGTGGGCCAACCAAGATCCCCAAATGCTAACTGAGAAAACTCAAACGTGGCCATTACCTAAACGATCTGTACCTGCAGACAAAGCATGTACCGGGAGTGGGAAAGTACAATATGAAGTCCTTTCCTGAGGAAGAACGGGTTGGCCACCAATGCAAACCATCCTACCGAAAGACTTATCTTGACGACATCATTGAAGCAGAGAACCGTGATGGACGACCCGGACCTGGTAACTACTTTCGGGTGAAGAAGGAGACAGAAGAGGATAAGAAACAGTAAAATAGTATGCCAGCTGCAGATAGAGGCACTTATCTCGACGAAGTCGAATATCTAGCAGCGAAATCACCTGGCATCGGGTAGTACAATGTCTCAACCCAACTTCTCCGCAAGAGCTTCAATATGGCCAAGCCGAAAGCCCCGCAAGCAAAGAGGCCATCTTCAAAGAAGCGCGGCCACAAAAGCCTGCAGATAATCAATCCAGTGGTCGAAGGAACCTTCGATTTCCTTTGCAAGTCCAAGCGCAAGCACAACGCCACATTCAGCAAAGATAAGCGCTTTAAAGTGGATATTGAGCATGCTAGGGTTCCAAGCCCTCAACACTACAACCTTAAGCGCGTTTGGAGTGCCAATCGCATCGACCACTTCTGTAAGCAAGTGAGCACCCTTCCGACCGGCAGCATCTACTACTGACAGTTATTCTTTCCAGAAGTGAAGTATGTCATCCATGCACTATCTTACTCTTCAGGCTCATCACCATCGAGCGCGATTACAGGCTTGCTTGTGGCTCATCCTAGTCGTCTTCGAAGCTCGCTAAAGTCTTTAGCTTTCTATAGTTAGATTGGATCTTCTCGAAGTTCTCGTTACGCTCGTTGAGGAATTCAATGACTTCGTTGAAGATGTTGGTGCTGTCGGTTGTATCGGAGTAGTCTTTGCCGGAGCGAAGGCATTTCAGTTTACTGAGTTGCATGGCTGTTACCTGTACGGTGGGATGAGTGTTCGGCGATACATACGGTCGAAACATCTGCAGATTGCGGCTGCTGAGGGCTTGAGTTTCTTTGTTGCGGCGACTGGTAGATTTAGAAGTGAGAAACTTCTGGAGAGTGTTCGTACTCTGAATTAACGGACTCATTACGTGACTGTTTGAAGCACTTTGACCAAGAGTTTAGTGCGTAGATTTATAGTGTCCTCTCTGGGAGGGCTGACAACAATCTTGATTGTCGATGGCTTCTTCTTAAAGTCTTTGATGGCCCTGAAAGCAGATCTCAGCGGTCCCTTGAAGATGAATGCAGCTGCAACCAAATGCTTCTTGAAGTCTTGGTTGTGCTCGTAGAGGGCGTGAAAGCCATGGTCCAGGGCTATCTTGTGTCTCAGTTCCATTAGCTGGTAGATTTTTCCAAAGCGAGCGAGAAAAGAAATATTTATTTTCAATTTATCGCTTTTTCTCGAGGACACTCTCGAACGAGGTGTCATTATCCCATCGAGTTTCCTCTGGTCTTTGATGCAGGTAAATGCTTAGTTAATTTTGATAAGGACACGTGCTGACACTCTCTCACACAGTTTCCAGAGCAGGTTTGATTTCGCTTGTTGGAATGTACGAATACGACCTATGCAGTGACCTAGTTTATTCCTGAGGAGAGCCTGCAGTAGTGAAGGAAGTACACCTTTCTTCATCGTCCGCTCCCCAAGTTTGGTGCCGAAAGAAAAGGACTTGATACACTGCAGAGCATTCAAGCTGTTCGATCTCTGAATGTTCGATATAAGCTTTGCCAGCTTCCCGAGCTTCTTCGCTTTGGAGTTTAAGCTACGGAAGCCATTGAGAACTGCACGTAGCTTAGATGAAGCTTGGAGAGATGCAATATTCCGTACTAGGTTTGAGCATCGAACCTGCTCGCTTATGTATCCCTTTATCCTGGTCAGCGACAGCCTCAATACACGGCAAACAGCATCCTGTGCAACGTACAGTACCTTAAAGTTTCTGCTCTTCACATCTTCCAACGGCTATGCAATATGCTTTATGTGGCGTAATCTCAGCAGCATTGAGACCATCCACCGGCGTTTCTTGCTTTTTACTGTCCTGTCGAGAAGTTGAGCTCCTGCTCGAACCATCGCTGTCTTGTTTGCACTACTTTGAGGGTTATTAATGGATGGGGCGCTGCTGCTTTTGGGAACGAACCGGCTTGCAGAGGATGTACTTAGCCTTCTTTCCCTGGGTTATTGTTTACGCATCATTTCAAAGGCCTCCTTGAGTGTCCTTCTGCAGTGATTCCTTATCCTGAGGCATAATATTGCCGATCTTTTTCTTGATGGGATCTTCTCTGACTCCTCTTCATCGTATTGGCGATTCTCCTGCTGCACTACTCTGACAGGCACAAACCTATAGATCTTCTGCCGTTTGTGATGCCCTTGGTAGCTCTTCAGTTCCGAAAAAAAACACTTCGTGAGATCCACGTCTTTGTGTTGCATAATCTTGGCGATGAGATGCAGTGGATGCTCGTATTTGATGTACGTGTCGATTCTATTTATCATTGGGCCCTTCGTCAGTATCTTTTTATGGTGTCGACCACCGATGGGGCTAACGCTGCGGCTTCTATCTCGATTCATTAAATGCTCGATGCGTGTGAGGTAGCGACTGAGTCGGTTGTCAAGATTTCGTTCGGTTGTCTGAGCGTCTTGCTCAGAGAACGGGTCCATTGGATTTGAAAAATCACAATAATATTAATCCAAGGGTTTACGCTTAATTATATCGCTGGGTTATGCAGAGGGCATAGTTTGGAGGATGATTGCCTAGCTCCCTCCTTTATCGATTGGAGCATACAGTCATTTATACTCCATCGATGTTATACAGTTGTATAAAAGCTGACACAAACCTCCGATCCCTGACAACGCGGCAAGGCATTGCTGTACCAATAAAATAACAGTTAATTTTAACTGTCTATGGGCATTTCATAGTCGAATGTCTTCGGGAGTAGCTCGATTGACATCTCCGACTATACCATCCTCGAGCGAAGATCAGAAGGTCTTATTCTACGCGACCAGCTCTCCACAAAAACTTACATACTTCGAGATCACTTCGTAGCAGACAAACAGCATCACGACCGATTGACTCGAGAGCTATCACTGCACAGTACACGCAAATTTAAGCACATACTCAATGTCGTGGGGTATGAGAGGCAGACATCTCAGAGCATCTGTTCCTCCCACTACCGCATCTCAGCAGTCATTGAATACACCAGCAGAACCCTTGCTGACGAAATTAAAGCGAGGAAGATGAAAAGATTACCTTTCAGTACAGCGTAACTCTTTGAGCTGACAACATGGTTGGTGGAGGCAGCTCAGGAAGCACTCAACTCAACCACAGTAACGATCATGCCAAAGTCAATCCACATTACAGAGGACGGTTAGCTCAAACTTCGCAACAGTTCTCTGGACGAACTGTCAGAACCAGACTTATAGCAGTATTTTTCTCCTGAAAGGTTCGAAGGATCAAGCTGGAATAGAGCTCAAACTTCAGCTAACCTAGAACGTGAAAAGTAGCTCATCTTTGGGCTTGCTTTGACAGTTTTGTCAGCATCCTTGCTCGAGGATTGCATCGACTGCTACGACTTTAAGTAGTACACTTTGAGGGTGTCCATCATAGAGGACAAAGTGGAACGCTGCTCTAGGACGTACCCTCGACCACTGGCAGCACTCCTGAGCAAGGCGCTTGAGTTTAATCCAGTCAATCGGATTTCTATTGAGGCTCTCTAACATCATCTTCGAGAGTTTTCTAACTTTTAACTAATAGAATATCCGCTCCCAAGGTAATCAACCATCTGCGATATGTCCTCCATCCACTATGGGCCACTCTACCGAGCCAATAACGCGACATAGACAGGTTCTGACTTTGAAGATCAAAGTATTGATCTACGACAGTCCCACACAAATCAAAAAGAGCCAAAATGCAACTCTCTCAACACGTCTACACTCTCGTCATGCGGAGACAACCTCGATACCAGTGAAAAATTTTCCAACAGAACGGTTGAGCCATCACACATCTTTACCGACGGCAGCCTTTATCTTGGGATGCTGAGAAGCGGCAACATGCAAGGTAATGGCAAGTCGATTCACCAGAACGGATCATCCTCCACCGGAGATTTACACGGGGACACAATTGATGGGCGCGGCCGATTTTTCGCTGAAAACGGTAAAATGGCATATGATGGCGAATGGAAGAACCAACTCTACCATGGGAAGGGTACTCACTTCAACGTTACACCTAAACCCCGAATCGACCCCTTTGACTTCAGGAATTTCAACAGCATAGGACCATATTGGTTATTTTACCGGGGAACTTTCGTAAAGAATCTCAAGGAAGGTGAGGGGCTTCTTGTTCTCACCAACAGTGAGTACTATTAGGGAAGATTCGAAAACGACTGTGCCGAAGGTCCAGGAGAATACCATTGCCAAGATGGGACTGTGATTCGAGGGACTTGGAGGAGCAACCGACTCATGAGCTGCTGATCAACCATTTATTACTTATGTTAATCAACAGTGGCGGCACTAGGCATTCCTTGTTGTGAGTCCTCTAGACAGCTCTTGAATCTTGATAAGGCATCGACTAATGTCGGGATGGGTCATCTATTGCGTAGGCAACTTTGCTCATAGCAAGTGTCACAAACGTCGACAACAGAAAATCGGATAGAGCTACGTTGGCTTTCATAGGTACAAATAACGATGTCGAAACACATCTTGTTTGATACTCGAACGAGGGTCGGTCATGCCTACGACTGGCCCAGCCATACACGTATCAGTTGCTGTGCGGGCTTACGCCATGGCAACCCTGACGGCCTATCAAAAGATGCCAGGGGTGTTTGAATTAATTAATAATTGAGACCACCCGTAAATTAAGACTGGAAGCAGGAGGGAGATGCAGCTAGAGAGTTTATGGAAAAACTGTGGGTTTGCTCAAGGTTCAGAAGCTACGTGTTAAGCTGAATCTCGTTTTACACCTGAAAGCAATTCTTCGTATGAGTAATTAACCTTTAAGCTCCCAAGCGAAAGCACTGGGTATCTGTTGTCAAAAAATGCTCGACCGGCGGCCGACGCTTGTAAGCAAAAGACTGATCACTCTCAAAACTTATCCGCAAGAGAACCCACCCCTATTAATGCTGTGGCCATCTCCATTTATTAATTAATCTATGTCTTAGAACCCGAATAAAAGCTGTGGCACAAATATGCTGGTCGAGTCTGAGGCTTGCGCCAACATTGCTGTAGTTTGCCTTCAGGGTCAGATGTAGGTCGAAGACAGCAACATGATCCAAGAGGGCGTGCCCAATAGCGCTCCACGCTACGGCTTCTACAGTGAGGACGACTGCGTGTTCTATGAGTGCGAAAACGAGGAGGAGTTCCGCTAGTTCCAGGTAATGAAGCCAATAATGCAGTTAAAAATGAGTTAACCCTTTCAATACAACGACACCGATATCCTAGACCATGAAATGTGGCCCTATTTTGAGTCAATCTTTTCCGATTAAATTCTCAAGAGGCCGCTCGAAGAGCCTGTCCTCAAGAACATCCTCGATTGATCCTCTTCAATTCTCATTTTAAATGATCCCCTTCACTTTGATTCACTTGCCGTATCAGCCATAATATGAACTAGCGGTTAGACCGAATTATGTCGGTCCTTACTGTTGAGCTTCTATCGATTCCCCAGCCTATTTCTCTCGAGAGGCTTTCACTCAATATCTTTCAATTTTCCTTCCAGTCTAAATTTGAGGAGAAGTACAAAGGTAAAGGCTGTTTGCTTGAGATTCCTTTGTGGTACGAAGATAGAGGGTTCCTTGATTACAGAGGTGTGAGGCAATGCCACAATGATCCAACAGCTTTCCAGGATAAACATTATCCCTTCTTTGCAATGAGTGCACCCCCAAGAACTTCGAAGTTAAGGGTAAGTTCTGTTCGCACAGAGTTGCAGTGTCCTGAGAACCCACTTGAGACTCTTGTTCTTGGTTCTTTCATGCCCTCTGTTAATTTTCAGTTTTTGATATTTACTTCCCATTAGATTACGGGATGCATAGTCAGCTCTGAGAGTAAAGCAGATCAATCGCCCGACTCGTGTTTGAGACGTTCCTAGCCTTCCTGGGTTCACCCGAAGACAAAAAATCCTTCAACTCAGGAGATCTACGTGAATTTTGCCCTAAAGTAGAAACTACTTGATGCCTTTCTCTCGGAAACTTTCCTGTCCCCCATGCGCTTCTCTTCTAATTCATATTGGATTCCGACGCTAGTAGCATTGCCAATGAAGCATATTAACATTGAATCAGTTATCATACAAGTCATCCTTTTGATTCCTTCTTGAGAGAGCTTACCTGCTGACTTATATCCCCCTTAGCTTCCGGGAACAGGGTAAATAGCGCTTTGAGCACCTTCGAGGCAGCCTCTTTTTCAGCCCCTTTGACGCTTGCATCGATTCCATACTCGACAAATCGAATTTGCTTCGGTGTATACGGATTGGGCCCAAAGTCATATGAGCACTTCATCTTGACGCGCTTGTCGATTTCATTGACTTTGCTATAGGCTGGATTCGGATTCGAGGCCTTCACTTTGTTTTCGAGCATTCCCAATGAACTCTTGGGCTCTCCAACGTAGTTTTTATCATCAACAAACTTGCTGACCTCCTATGAAGGCTGAAAGTTCTCCACAGTCTATACACTGTCCTCTTTCTTGGTACTGACACCTCTCTATTCATCAAGAAACTGCAGAGAAAACGAATCTTACAAACTTGCCGAGCGATGCGCAATACTACTAATAGGTTCTCCTTTGAACTGGATATCCTCCTCCTTCGCCTTCAGATACCTCGACGATTCTGCTAAGACCCACTTACTCAGAAAGTTGTTCAGTGTGATCTGGTCATTCAGCAGTCTCTTCGTGTACACTTTAAAGACTTGCCGATAAAAGCTCTGCTTCAAAACCTCTTTGAGATAACTAGCTACACGTTCGTAGTCCGTTACCAGTTCGATTCCCGATACAGTTCCGTTCACGAAGTAAATATCCACCAGCAATGCAGACAATATTTTCTCGCCGGCTTCCCTTGATGCTTTGTTCCTGATTCTCCAGTTCGTGCCGTCAACTGGATTTGCTTCATACCGATCTTCCTGACTAATTTCCTCCCTGAATATGCTGTCGAACCTCCTGATGATTTCGTCGAGATCGTTCACAGCCTCCATACGAATAGTTGATTTAATAACTGAGAATGGCATGGAGGCGCACTCCACTCCTCGATATCCATTGTCAAGCTTAGCACAACATCGATAGACAAAGATGCATTGTAAGTATTTGTTTGTCGGAGTTCCGAGGGGGGTGGGATCAGTATTGTATTGGTTGTCCGCATGGTATTGGAACAGGTCTGTTTTTTCATCAATTGCACCCACCAACAAATTTCTGTTTATATTTTTATATGTTTTGTTTGAATCGTCAGTCGTAGAGGAAAGACAGCTGATCTCTCTATTCATCCGGGGGAGGCTGTATCGCTACCTCGCGTTCGCCTCGACGTTTCGAAGCAAGCTTGGTCTTCTTACTCGGTTTCGAGTTGAGGCTATCGACGATCGGCTAGGTTTGCTTCGTCGGATCATCTCTCTCGAACAAATCCTTGCAGATTGGGCAGGCTCTGTTAACTTCCAGGTATATTCTGATGCAACCCCTGTGGAACTTGACTTTGCAGCGGCTGCAGCCTTCAAGGTTCGTTGCCTTTCCGAGTCTCTTGAAGCATATCTGGCAACCTCGCATCTTCTTCGTATTCTTCTGGAGCTGGGGAATGTTCAGATCGATGACTTCCTTGGGAGTAACCCAATAGGCAAGCCTCTCCCTCAGCTTTTTCAGAATCGCCATCAAAGGGGCCTACTAGATCAAGTTATGACTTGGCACATCTTCGATAGCCTTCTCAGATTCCGCGACGTAGTTCAGGATGTAGTAGAGATGCTTGCACGGTTTTTTCTGGTTGCTAAAGTCAGGGCAACTGCAGGAAAGTCGTCTGCCAATAGAAATTCTGTAGTTTGTTCCTGTATTCTAAGTCAAGGCATATTTTTACTCCTCGCACTAACAAGCTCCACTCACCACTCTCAAGTTCCTCGCATTCCAGCAGCAAAATCATCTGTTTGCGAGCACGGCCCATTCTCCACATTCTTTCGTCAGGGTGTTTTTTGGCTTCAGTGTCTTTTAGCTTCGACTTGTCCTTTTATTTCGGTTCTTTCAGCTCCTTGTTGGCTGTGTCAAGCTTGAATTTCTTCTTTGGCTTCTTTTGGGTTTCTCCTTCAATGTCCTGGGGCGCCGCTAATGAAGTATTCAATGATTTCACCGAAAGAACGTCGTCGAGGATATCGATTACACTCTATTCGTCATCATCTCTCAAACCGCCTGTAGCTTTCTCAGTTAGCTGTCGCACCTTTAATGCTTATTTCTCAGCAATGAGGTTAACTTCCGTTGCCGGTTGATTTGGGCGAAACCGAACTATCTTAGGTGCCTGAGCAACAGAATTGCTGCTTGACCCAGATCGATGGTTGCTGCCGAGGCTGCCAACCAAAGAATCCATTGGTATTTTGGGTTTGAGATGAATAACCTGTCCTTTAGGTGCCCTGACAATTCGCTCGTTGACTTCATGAATTTCTTCTGGAAGCAGTCGCTAATTGGTCAGAGGACCGAATGTCTGAATGATTCCAATGTGATTGCGAATCCGATTAAACTCGTTGTACCGCTGAAGATTCTCTCCGGAGAGCGGTCGACGCCAAGCAGCGTTCTCATGAGTTTCCCTCCTTCGTTTCAGATGTACGATCATGGCTTGAGGAAGTTTGATCATCTCCGGTAGCAAAAGAATTATTATGACCTACCACCCACACTATATCACCCGGTGGTACGATCATTATGTACCAATTCACTCGGTTCAATTCGATAAGCATATACAAAAAAATACGAGCATGTAGCCCATAATTTCTGTTGATGTGGTTCGACGGACTGATACTTTTTGGCGCACAAGGTAATTAATTATGAGACACTCTATCAATCTGCACTTAAATAACTGCTTAGGCAAGTCTTCAGTACGATGTAAATCTGTTGGTAGGCAAGGTAGCCCAAGAAATCTTTGATTTACAGAACGTTTAGAAACACGCTGAGGACTTTCACATCTTGCTTGATTCCCTTGGTAAAGAGTTAGCAGAAACCCGATGAAGTGTAGCACCTCGGATGTGAATCAAAGGCAAGTCGCTTCAATTCTGGACAGGAGTAATGGTGCCCTTTGAGCTTCGATTCAATTAAAGGCAGTAGCGATTGTTTAAGGCAGATGGTTGTAGCGTTTACCCAGATCTTTCCCTGTGGAGAAAGTGCCGCGGAGTTAAACTTTTTGCAGTACTTGTAACCATATTCTATCGGATACCCGTTCTTGCCGCATTGGAAGAGTCTTTCGAGACACTCCACATACCATTCGCATTCATCTTCTGTTGATAGCACCCTCAGACAATAATCCACATCGATTGGGGTTGATTGTGTACTTGATAGCAATGTGAACAGCAAGCCGAGCACCACCCAGTTGAGCCATCCTCCCTTCATCTTTACAATTAGATGAATAAATATAAACCCCAAGGTGAGTTCATTCATGAAGAAGGTACAGTCTCAAAACATATTTCGCTCCAGACGCCTGTCTGTCAACGATAAGCTTCCATCACTTGAGCACATGCTTAGGAGAAAACATTCAATAGCAGGGAGAGAGGATGTTCGATTGCCGGCTATGGTCGACGGGTTGAAAAACCGGCTGAAGGACATTGCAATGGATCATGTCAAGCTACCTTCTCCTTCCGTTACTCATGAAAAGTACCTTCGGATGTACACTCCCGAAAAGATGAAAAGCTTAATCTCAATGTTTCTTCCCCTGTACGTCGAATTCTCATAAATGCCGAAGATGATTCGCAAGAAACTGTACGAGAGGCTTCCCTCGCTTCTCTTCAACCTCGAACTGATCGATATGCTAATGCTTCCCACCCTCGACGAACAGACAGTAACAAGGATGATCGACAACCTCGAAAAAATGAGGGACTTCCACATCATCGTGGATTGTATCGAAAAGTTTATGCTGGAGAGAAGAAGCAAGGAGCTCCAAAGTCGAGTGAAAAAACTCAGAGGGTACAACCGGCAGTGGGAGTAGGGAATGGAGCAGCACTTCAGCGAAATCTAACTCAAGCTCGGCAAAATGGACAAAGTTAATGCATTCACTCGAAGAATATCCAAACTGCTCGACGAATCGATTTTTGAGCTGAAGCATTCATCCAACCAGTTCGGGCGGGGCAATCCGGAAGAGGGACTGCGTTACTGATTGCAGGGGATCAGGCAGACCAGCTCATTGACTAATCAATAACCGCCAATCTCCTGGATGCTAACGGCTATAATATAAAGACCTTTAACGATGTACGCTCTGAAGTTCGCCACTTATGGACGACCTAAAGTTGACCTTCAGGAGACTAAGCGGAACCCTCGTTTTGAGTAGGTCGAAATCATGGGGCTTCTCGACCAGTGCAAACGTATCACCTTTGCCGATGCAGAGATCCTCAGGGAAGATAAAATCTTTATCCGGAACAAGATCAAGGAAAATGACCAGGAGACTCTCAACATCTTTAGGAAGCATCGCAAGCCTGCATGCGGTACGAGCATAGGTTAATGCAGACCTCCAAACATTACAGATTCAGCTGAGGAAGCATGTGGCCAGCCTCAAGAACAGATTCAAGAACGAACAGCTAATGAAGTTCAAAGAGAACCTCTGTGAGGGATACTGTGGGTGTGAGGTAACAATATAAGCCATATTTAGAAGCCCAGGAAAGTAACAGAACATGACGGCTCATCTCGGAAGCCGCTGAAAACACAAACTAGCGAAGGAAAAGAAAACAATTATAGGAATCGACTGAAGGGTTCGCTGAACATGTCAGAAGGTAAAAGAAGAACACTCGACAACTCTTATGGCAAAAAGCCAAACCGAAACTTTTACAGCTCTCTCAAGCCCAATTAGACGATAAAAGAGCTCTCAGCCGAGCGGGAAGTCACAAGTCGATCAAAGACTCAGTTCGGTGGTGGAAGGCAATACTGCAAGACTGTATCTAACTTGGAGAGTTTACTGCGTAGTGACGAAAAGGTTCGGTCATGGCGCTAAAAGACGCTTCCATCAGAAAAGAAAGACATCGACAACTACTGGAATGAGCAATACAACAAATACATTGGAGGTAGGAAAGACCTAGAGAAGGAGTATATGAAAGGCTAGGCCAAACATGAAGAAGACTCAATCCAGGAGAAGCTTGAGAATTTCAGTGTCAATATATCGGATGCACAGTTAGACAATGGCTAAGTGAACATCCGACTACCTACGTTCGAAGGAGACACCTACCAGGATCAAAACGACCTCGCTATGTACGAGTTTGAAAAAGGAATTGAGAAGGCAAAGCAGGCCACGCCAGATCTCTTCACATCTCCTTAACTGCTCCAGTAATGCAGAAATATCCTTAATCGGCAATCGGAGACTAACCTAAACCCATTGGTTATCAAAGAATCGGAGTAACTCCCCGTCAGCAACAAATCTAAACAGTCTGAACGCCAGCGGAGCATATCGAAGGGATAGACCCAGAAAGTCCAGATCAACTTGGATGAAGGTATCCAAGTCGATACAATTATCGAGGAATAGGCTGAAGACCTGTTTGACTGGTACTTTTTCGGTGGAAAGTCCTGTATTACTCGCCATATATTCCAACGGACCACTGAGGCCCACTGCCAGCGCCCTCAGAAGTATATGGACCTCTTTGACCTGGCTGATAAGGATCAGGACGGTGTTATAACAGCTGATGCTTTAGGAGCAGTCCTCAGTACTCGTTGCCGATCCAAACCCAACACCGTGAAGGATGTTTACAGTTTGATCGATATCGAAAAGAATGGGTGGTTTACTACGACCGACCTCGAGCGTTTCATGAACCAGATAACCGAAGCCGACTCCCCCGAGGACTCCGCAATTCGAACGGTTGTTAACCGGTACAAAAAGCATCTAACAAAGGCTATTCAAAAACGCTGATGTTGGCAACCGCAACAAAGTCGACTACTGGAGTCTCTACCTAACGTAAGAAGTGAATAACGCAGGAAACACTCCAATGAATTCCAGCAGTTCACCGAGTATCTCGAACAGTTCGAGTTTTAGATAGAGGTTTGAAGGTCAAATCAACGCTGCTTGATGCCTACGTAGAGTATTAAATGCCAGTTCATATAGCTAATTCGTCTGTCGGTTGTGTCGGTCACCCCAGTATGTTGCATAATCAAGATACCATATTCAGATATTTCGTGGAGAGTCAATTACCATTGCGAACTGCATGGGTTACGTGCCGGTTGAAAATTGTTTGGCACCCTAACCATCATATTTGGTGGCTTTCGCACTTTGGACTGGTTGTTGGATTTGTTGATTCTCCTACAACAACATAATTTGGGCCAACCAGGGAATAATTCTGGAATGGCCGATGAACCTGAAGGAGCGTTATTGTTTTGGATTGGTTGGCCGTATCGTTGAAAGTCCCGGGGTTGGGAGCCGAAGGTGACTAACTTAGGGCGGTGTAGCCGTTAGCCAATGATGGAACGGGCTTCCCGGCTTGAATATTCAAATATACGTGGTGACCCACGGAGTACTTGGCAAGCTTAGCAAGCAAAGAGAAAATCAGGAAGTCGTTTGTGTTGTTGAAGGTTTCTCTTCTATTCTCACAAGGAAACTTTGCCGGACTGTCGGCCATTTTGGCTTTTTCTTTTCACAATTTTCCTCTTCACTCTCAGCCGTGCTGCGCAATCGACAGGTGACTATTCTTCCACCTGCATGCACTCCTCCGAACATTCGTTAAGCATGAAGCCATCCGACATTCCACAGAACTCGGCCGAAGAGAGCTGGTTATCGCGGAACGTGAGTTTCGGTGTTTCTGGAGTCATTTCGGCACAGTGTTCCAAGCTCAGGATGAGCTCTTCGAAGCTATCCTGCTGGCTGTAAGTCGAAGAAGAAAACCCCTCAGCCATTTGAATTCCCTGTTGAAACAAACTATATAATCGAAAGCCTCGGAACTTCCCTATAAATACAATCCACCTTCCTCGGTATTTGTCTCGATCGTCCTTGTTGACAATATTTTATAATTCTTTTGCCGGAGTTGGCCGGAAGAGGTGCTAAGTAAGTCAGGGATAAGTATCAGCCAAAAAATCAGGAATCAGGGCTCCCGTTGTATCGAACGTTGTGCTTCGGGAAGTAGTTGCGCCAAATTTAATGCTTGTCAAGCTCAGGCAGTACTTAGTCGTAAGCATTCTGTTTTGCCTAAAGGCTCTTCTGCTCGATAAGCTGGCTAAAGTTTCCTATTGGTGTCTGAGACAGCGTGTTGAAATCGTTCAAGTCTAGGGCGTTCTCTGTATTGAACCTTAAGGTGGTCGACTTACGAAATATATTGTAGGTATAGCTTGCTCCAGCAGGCTCTCTTTCGCGAATGTATGGCCTCCTTGGCTGGCCTTTGTCACATCGATGCTTGTACTTTAGGCAAATGATCTCCCGCAACGGCACAAAATGGATACGAGGGCATTCGAATTTGGAATGACGCTTCGTATTACATATTCTGCACTCTAAGCCTTCAATAACCTCATCAAAGCTATCCTGGTCACGCAGTGCGCAGTATTTCTCAAAGTCTGTCTTAGTCATTCTAACCACCTCCTCAAAATCCTCCTGCTCGATGGTGTGCATCACGCAATAAGTTACTGAAGAGACGTAGTGCTTCTACTCCTGCCTGCGAATAAACTCCTTCAGGGAGATCTGCCGATAGACCATACAGTTCTTTGCAGTGTCAAATTTTGGTTAAAGTCCCTGAACAGTTGCATAATCGGACCGACCACGCTTGTTTTGATAGGAGAAGAAGTTGACAGTACCGCTGTAAAGGATATGTAACTTCGACTTATCTCCCTTCTTAATGATGATCTCTTCAGGATGGGTAATCTTCTTCTGCAGCCGTAGGGCAATACCTTTGAGAGTACGCATGGCAAGTTGATCCAAGAAATAGAGATTCTCCAGAATCTGGATGTTAGCACCTTTTACAAACTCCTCCTTGAGTTTGGCAGGAAGCAACCCAAGAGTCTCCTCCTGCCCCTCTAAATCAAAGTTCTTCTTCATTTCGAAGGCCTTAACGATAAAGTTGCTGATTCTGTTCTCAAGATCTCTATTTTGGGAGTTGGATTATTCATACATTCTCGCAAAAGTTCGAAGGTTTTTATTCTTCTCGAGATCTCTCGCTCGAAGGCCAGTCATGAGATTCCCCACACAGTTAATGTTGTAGGCCAAGGTTATACAGCTCACCATCTATATGAAGACCAAAGCCAAAGCTTCAGCCCAGTTGGTTGCACAATAATCTCCAAAGCCAACTGTTAGCATGATATTGGTGCCCCAGTAGTAACCGTAGATGTACCTGACATACCATAACTGATCATCCAGATTGTGGCTGGTCCACCAGTTACTGTTCGAATCGAGGTAGGCCATAGCATTGAGGAGGACGGACAGTATGTGCGCAAATAGGAAATTTGTTATGAAAACCATCATGAGGTCCCACTGCTGCTAGCGTTGAGTGTTGACACACACCATATGTTTAATACGTTCTATCTAGTTGAAGATGATAGGCACTTTCAATAGAATCCGTAGCCTGAACCACTGCACATAGCTCCCCTGCAAGTGCATGTCTAGCACCAAGAATATGATTTCCAAGAGGTCAGTTCGAAAGCCATTCTGGAGGTAGTGCATAATGATTTGATCAAGTTCGTTGATAACCTTGCCGTCGTTGAAGCTCTTCACGAAAAAATTAGTGATAATCTGAACGGTCAAGACCACGAGAGTACAAGAACGGCTCCAAATTAGTACCTGTGAATTCTCCAGTTCATCGAAGACCCAGACGAGCGAGTAGATCACCATTAGCCACACGATGGTCAGCGAGCTCGTGATCTGCACGATGTTGTTCCAAACACTCTTTGTTTATATGCCCTCGATATCACCCAAACACCTTTATAGCCATGAGAGGTTTAGATGCTCTTCCTCGTCCAGCTCTGCAGGCATCTTTTGCAGAACCGCAGTTTGCTTCAGCTTAGAAACAAATAGGTCAGTGAGTCGCTGAATGCGATATCGCTTCAGAGACCGCATCAGAGGATGCTCGGAGCTTCTGTGCTCCTCAGGTGGCTCGTTGTGATTCATAGTTGACCCCCTTGAGTATGCCTTCTCCATCTAGCGGCTATTCATTTTTAGTGTGCTAGCAGCTTCTCCACTGGGCGGTTGTGATCTTTTGAAGCGTAGCTTATATTTCGTCCTGTTAGAATCATCAGCCTTCTCTGTGAGTTAGAATTAGGAGTCGCCGTTCACTTCGAAATTTTGCATAGAATTCCGTCAAGAAAGATTATTGTTCTCCCCAATTATTTGATCGCCAAGCACTCAGAAGCACAACCGATTGCCCCATGCATGAAATACCCACGCCAACTAATTTCGAAGACTCCATAAGTTTAATTCAGCAAGCATGTGATCACTCAGTTTCCTGCGATAAGGCGCTGCTGACGTTGCTCGAGCTGCCTCACGAAAGCTTTCTTGGCCTGTGTTAGGTTGGTCTCAAGGCTCTGCTGCTCTTCAGTTGTCAGGATAGACAGAATTTGATTGTACGCTTCCAGATCTGTGGTCTGCAGTTGACGGATGCTTTCTTCGAAATATGCAGCCTCATCGATATTTTCCAGCATATCGAAGTAGTACTTGTCGTGTGATTCGTCCCAGTAGCAGTCTTCGCAGGAGTCCTCATCATCACTATTCTTGTTGCTTTAGACGCTGTCTTCACTGTCTTCTTTTAGCTCCTCGTCTCGAATCATGCTGATGAAGTGAATCTGCTTTTCAGCCATCTTGACAATCGGAGTGAGCAGAGGCAGCATATTGGAATGCCGTGCATATCGGATAAGATTGCTCAGAGCTGAGTAAAAAATACCTTACCTAGCACAAATCGCTTCTTTTGCCAGCCATTTTCCAATCTGTTCTGGTTGCTTAGCATTGAAGTAAATGCTTTTGGCCACAGACTCGCCTTGTCGAGGTCCTGGATGGTCGGTACTGGGGCTCGGTAGATGCACATCGACAGCAGCTGAATATTTATCGTCTCCAGGTTTGCATTGGCATCTTCATCAACAAGGTTTGCTTTAACAAGATTGAGTGTCATAGCCACTAACTGTTCGTTACCGCTAACTACCTCCAGAAGGTAAGTCAGCAGAGCAGTCGCTGTGGCTTTTTGGCTATTGACATCCTCGAAGTCATCGACATGAACTCTAATTTAGATGAAGATATTACGCTCTGTAAATGGTATCGGTAAGTTCGATTAGCAGCATTAGCAGGTTCTCTCCAAAGAAGTCTTTCTGGCCTCCCATGATCATCGATTGGCCCTTGAAGATGTACACACGCAGAACAGGCAATATAATATCGACTTCTTCCAGTCTCTTGGTCTGTAGGTTACTGAAGATCTCATTTTGGCTTTCATTAAACTGTTGCACGGCACTGGTATCGGTACCCTTCTTAATGCCGATTACATAGTAGACAATAACTGGGAAGAAGAACCAGACTCTTTGGCTCAAAGTCGGGGCCTTGTAGAGATAAGCTGCCAGGCATTCGATACTGTCCATGAAGTGGTCATTACCAGCTTGTGTTAGGCAGAAGCTCACGACTGGGATGAGCAGCTCTTCGATGGCTGGAAGCACCTCGTTTGGTATCGGAGCATTAAGAATGATGGTGATAGCGTTGAGGCAGCCTGATGCAGCCATTTCCACATCTCCTTCATAGTTATCGTCCTTTGACTTTTCATTGTCAATCTTGCAGTACTTTAAGAAAATGTTGCTCAGATGCCTGATCAGCTCGACAGCGAATGGAGCAATGCAATCCGAAAACAACCTGACAATGGTCTCCAAGCTCCTGATAATATCCTCGTTGTCGAAAGTATCGAGAAGCTTGACATATTCAGTCAGGATATTGTTGAGGAAAGGTTTGACCATGTCGACGGCTTCCTTATGCTCGAGTATGCAGCTGAAAGCGCAAGCAGCCTTCAAGCTTACAATTTTGTTCGGGTCAGCTGCAAGACATTTGTAGACCCCTTCAACCGCGATCTTGAGCAGATTCTTATCTGGATATTCGATATCACCGTAGGCAGTGAACATATCGACAGCCTTCGCTCGCAGGAGCATTTCAGAGTTGCTGAACTCAGGGATGACGTAGTTGGCAATTAGAGTGGGTAGGGCGTTCTTGATGGCGGGAGTTTGGTTGATTATACTGCGGAGCTTGCACACCAAGTACATAGCCATTTCCTTCTCCAGGAGGTTAGTGCTACTCAGCTTCAGTCGTAAATACTCCATGCTTTCTGGGAAGTATCTACCAGCGCCACGGCTTAAGATCATCTCGTCGCCTTTCCTACTTGGAGCTCCGACTTGGTTCAGCCCGATCCAAAGGTTTGTTGCCGAAGATTTGACGTTAGTGAATTGTTGGTAAGGGTCATCCTACTTTCTGAAGAACTCAGCGGGATCACTGCGAGCAAGTTGATCATCTTCGGGAGTCAGCTTCAGGTAGATGGGGAGACGATTGTACAGTAGATCTCTAATGTGAGGCTCTATCAAGTCAGGTCTTCTTTCAGCTAAACTCTGGAGACCCTTGAGGATAAAGTATAGAGTCTTGGGCACCGTTGGAACTGTAAGTTGGTATAAGAGAGACTCCAAGACCATCGTTCCGTAGTTACTATAGAATGCATCTTCGAACGCCTTGTTATTCTTTTCGAAGTAAACGTTTGCATGTCGGTGAAGGAACCTGTAGAGGATACGAGCAGCCCACTTCTTTGTGTGGAAGTAGAAGAATTCGGGAGTATATCGCTTAAAACCGTCACTCTTTTAGGCGATAATCGGATCGTAGAATTTGAGCGCCTCACAGAACATCGGAATCCAGCTAAAAGAAATCTTCTGCATGTCCTGTGTTAGTCCCATCTGGAAGGCCTTCCAGCAAATCTTGATGACCAGGAACAGCACTTCCGGAGGGCTAGTCTGTATCAGCTTAAACATCACTGGCCAAACTTCAATCATAAACTGAGTTAGAAATGAGTATACCTTCGTAAGCGAGATCCTTGACTCGTCCATGTTCAACTCAAAGCCCTCGACGATGCCCATGGTAAAGTGCAGAGTCTGGATAATGTGAGCGGGATCGTTTAGCAGACTGTTGACTACCTGCTCAGTGGGTAGCCATACTTCGTAGTCGTGGATTATCACGTTCTTGATGATAGCACGATAGAGCTTCAAGAACCGGTTGTCGTTTGTACAGCGGACGAGCGCTGGAAACAAGTACTTCCTAATCTATGCTTTCTCAGGTTCGAGAACGAGGTCTCCAGATTTCCACCGTTCGGTTTCGCACCATCGATACTCAGTAGCTATCTTGAGCTGAGTGAGAGCAGCTTGTCGAGTTTCCACAGTGAGGTTGATATCGTCTGCTATTTACATGAGGGAGAGGCAGAATCCTACATGAATTGGAACTAACCTGCATTCTTGCGGAGGGCTGAGAGTGCATCAGTGCCCCTTTGTATACTGTCTTTGTCGGGTACGAGAATCAGCTGGAATGCCGAAATCAGCTCCGTTTTCATGTCAACAAAATATCGATGTAAACTTAGCGCACTTATAATTCCAGTTGAGCGCTTTGAGCACTTTTAACTACCCATACCCGCAACAGTCAACAGGCGACGGATAATTTGATTTTGTATTGGGAAATCAGAATTCGATAGTCTGTCAGTGTCAGTCGGTTGATACCGTTGTTTATTGATTTGTGGCAAGAGGACCGCACTTAATAATAACAATACTGACAGCAAAGCTGTTCGATGTACCGAACGTAAAGCACAGAATCTACATACGAGAGGATTATGGAGTGTCTGGCAGATAATAAAGGTAAAGGTCTTCTACTGGTACTCGGTCTCGTAGGAGTAGTAGGTGGCATCTACCAATACCATAAAAAATCTAAGGTTGAGGTTCCAGTACTACCTCCGAAACCCAAGACAGCGACAGAGTCAGGACCTTCCTCGTAAACTGCGACTCCCCCGGAACCCTAACGACCCAAGAATAGACGCGCCGACAACCCGGACTCCCGACTATTGACATTATAGGAGGAACGGATTGATTCAGCAGGCCAAAACAATTACTTGTTCACTGAGCCAACACTGATGATCCAGCCAAGCGAATAGGTCAACGGATTGATCGAACGATCCGAAGATAAGTCCGAACGACTTTTCTTCCAGATTTACAAGGGTATGTCGCTGGTAGATAGCCAGTAGTGAGCCTTAAAGATGGTGCCTGGCTCAGTGCTTTCTGTTGTATGTATGCCCAAGTCGATTATCACCACACTATTTAATGAGGATTTCAACTGGGCTGCTATACGCGGTTCTGCTGGCACTTGTGGCGGCTCAATTCACGCCATGCAACTTCAACTACGTTCCGATCCCGCATGTCTGCAGCATCAGTTAGCCTGGTCACACCAGAGAACTTTTCGACCCATGCTTCATGGTCTTCAGGCTGAATGTTGGGGAAGAAGGTCAGCAGCACATTAGGGAGCTCATCCAGCACAACCAAAACAAGACTTTTGGGTGCGCCAACGCCTACATAGTCTTTTCAAACCAGAAAGAAAACCTCCCTGAGATGAAGCAACCGTACACAATAGAGATCAACATCCAAGACCCTTCATTGAAGAGCGCTTTTACTGTCGAGGAGGAATTCTATCGTTTTTCAGCTGATGAACAGAAGGCAGTGATCACTGCCGGTACCTACGTCGGATTTGTTCGTGGACTTGAGACTTTCTCGCAAACTGTGCAATGCAATTCGACTCGCGGACAGCTCAAGTGCTTGTTGCGTAACCTACCAATCACCGTTGAGGATAGCCCATAGTTCCCGTATCGAGGGTTAATGATAGATACATCCCGTCACTTCCTCCCACTGCACCTGATTCTCGAGACCATCGACGCGATGATGTACAACAAGATGAATGTTCTCCATTGGCACATCACTGATGAGGATTCGTTCCCACTTATACTTGACAGCCACCCAGAAATCGCAGAGTTTGGAGCCTTTAGTGAGTTTGAAACATACACATCTCAAGATGCTCGAGAGGTGGTCAGGTATGCAATGCTCAGAGGCGTACGAGTCATTCCTGAACTGGATACTCCCGGACACGCCGCTTCATGGGGAAAAGCACCACAAAATAAGGACATTGCTTGCACCTTTGGCAACGGATACATGGGTCCTTTGGATGTGACTATGGAGCATACTTACACCGTGCTGAGAGACGTCTTGAAAGAAATTAACGATATCTTCCCAGATCCCATCTTCCACTTCGGTGGAGATGAAGTTTCGCTGACGTGCCTTAAAAATTCAACAGAAGCTCGCAAGGACATGGATAAATATAATGTGGGAGGAAACTTCGAGTTATACTACCGAAAGCGCCAGCACAAGATAATGATGGAAATCAACCCCGACAAGAAGCCAATGTACTGGATGAATTCAGGGATAAACATCGAGCCGCAGGATGTGGTGCATTGGTGGGGAGCCGGTATGCCTGAGACCACCAACAAGGTGGTCATTTCCAACTACGGACCCTACTACTTGGATATGGGTGTGGGGAACTATTTTGGAGTGGGGTACGGTAGCTACATTACCTGGTTTGAGTTCTACAACCGAAACCTGAAGAATGAGATTCAAGGCTACAAGAACAAGGATAATGTGCTTGGAGCTGAGGCATGTTTGTGGAGTGAAATCTCTAACCAGTACGTGCATCACGTGAAGATCTGGATGCGAACGAGTTCTCTCGCCTAACGCCTCTGGAACAGCAAGGTGCAGTCCATCAAACCAGGAGTCCTTCGAAGACTTGCAGCCCAGGAAAGATTGATGAACAGAAGGGGTATTGGCACCCAACCAGTTACCTGCCAGCAGTGCGAGACCCATCCACAGTACTGTTGATCGCTGTTCGCTGAACATAAATAAACATTATGTAGCCGCTGAAAGAGCAGCTTCGGAGGGCTCCACCAGCAAACCGGCTGGATCTGCAGCGACAGAGCATTATGGAAATCAAGCGCAACGTGGAGAGTATTAAGAGCAAGAATCGGCTGCACCGTCAGCAACTCGAGCAGTATTTCTTATCCCATAGCCAAGTGCAAGAACAGATGCAACATACCCCGGTTCGATAAACCATAAGACCTCCCATGCTGCGACCTGACAACCCTGAGCAGTAGCCTGTCAAGCTATCCCCGAAGTTTAAGCTCCCAGAGCGAATGAAGACAGAGCAGTTCGAGCAGCTTAGGAGAAAAAGTTTAGCCAACCGAACTACATACAACTTCAGTGTGTAAAGTCCATCTGTGAGTCTGGTGAAGGAGCGCGTTGAAACAATAGATGAGCGACCGTTTCGAAGTGATAGCATTCGATAAATCAACCTCACATTTGAGGCAAGGAAAAATGGCATGGTACAGTAAAGCCATCGACGTCACGAGGCACTCTACAACAACCAAATCAGCAGCTTTTAGCATCACTACGAAATCCTGAACAACCTCATGGGCAGCCTCAGGAAAAAACAACGGGTTCTTCAGCAATGCCTACTGTAGTTCGTGAATTCCGCGCCTTCGCTAGCCTTTATTGACGAGTTCATCAGTGAATACGAACTCGGAGGGCAAAGAACCCTCCGAACATCTCGTATTCTTGAACTCGTATCGATAGTTTACTTGGTAGTTGAGATGAGCAAGGGAACCTTAATGGATCACTACAACTTACTCGTCAATGCCATGGGCTACGCCTCAGCCAACCTCATCTTTGTTGCCAAGCTATACATCATGCGGGAAGGATCAGAGTGTTTGAGCAACAGCCGTTTCGAGAAGGCCATCGACCGATTTGAGAAAACGGCCTACTACGAATAGCTCACCGATGAACGTGACATACTTCTGCGGATGCAGCACAATAACGAAATTCTCAGTAAGATCGAGCACCAGCTCAGCAGCAGCAACATGAATTTTGAGGTGCGCATAAGACAGTTCGTAAAGGGCTACAACCGCGAGCAATACAGCTACGGGCTTGCCTTTATCTTTCTCTTTGAGTATCTGGCTTACTACCTCAACGACAAGCAACTCAACGGAATCACTCCTTTTTTGGATGTTGCGCCACAACCCTATCTACCACCTGCTTCAACGTACAAAAAGCATCTCGTAGTTATCGAACCGATCAACGTTCTGGTTTGGTAGCGTAATAATAGATACTATGTGCGACCTTATACCCACGAATTCTTGGAGTTCCTTAGCGAAAGTGCTGAAATTCTCCTCTGGACGCATCTCATGCCCAAACAGATTGAGGGACTTTTTGACCAAATTGATAACAATCGACTCGTCTAGCACCGATTGTTCAAATACCACTGCATAGTGACAGCTGAGGGCCTTCCAATCAAGGACCCCGGCAGACTCGGCAGGAATGTCGAGAATATTATGTTCATTGACTTCGATCACAGAAATATACACAGTGGGTTCGACAATAATCTGGAACTGTTCTGGAAGGGATCCAAGCGAGACCGCAAGCTACTGGCTTTGATCGACATTCTTTCTGACATGTACCGAACAGTACCCAAATATACTATCGTAGCGATGTTCTTGCGACGATCTCATGAAAGTTCGAGGTAAATAGCTACGCGAACTCGAAAACTCTCCTCCCCGCCGATTCCCATCCAAAACATTGAAGCTACCTCTCAGCAAGAACCACCTTCTGAATTTCTGAGGAACAACAGTATGGCAAGCAATTATCATCAAGCAGTGCTACTTCATATCTTGGACCGTGCCATATCGTGCAGCAGCATTATTTCTCGGTGTTTCTTAAAGTTCAGTAAAAAGGCGTGCAGCATATGGTCTAGGAGTTCCCGATTGGAAGGGTACAGTTGCTATCTGTGAATCTTCGCGTTGAAAAATCGTCGCAGGTCGTGTTTGTAGGAGACAACCCACTCGATCAGGCTTTGGCTGAAAGCCTACTTATTCGTCAAGGCCAATAATGGTTCAAACTGTTCTGCAAACACCATGAACTGCCTATTGTAGTGGTAGAGGTCGATGTTTTCCTCTCCTTTTAGGCTCTTAACGAGCAGCTTCAAACTCAGCTGAGTATCCACCATCGCACTTTCAATTACTCCTTCCCTCCACTTTTCATAGGGTTCCTTTCCTCTTGCCACTCGCTCCTCATTCAACTCTTGGATGTACTTCTTGATTTCGGTGTGACTGTAGTTTAGGTACGGAAGGTTCTTCGAATCGAAGAACCAAAATTCTGACTTGCCTTGATGTTTAATGGCTACCAAACAAGTCCAGTGATTGGTGATGGCGAGCATAACTGTAAAGACCAACATCTTCCCCGGTCGCTTAAACCGTTGGAAGTAAGTGATCTTCTAGTTCAGCTCTCTTCTGCTTTGCTAGTTGCAGATGAGATTCTTAAACTGGAATTACCAGGTGTGGTCAATGTATTCGATGTCCGGATGACGGTAGCATTGCGTTAGTGCTTCCGCATTGGCCTTCCAGACATTATTGTATGTCCTTTCGAAATCCCCATAGAGGATGTCTCGTTCTCGCCAAGGCCACTCCTCCTTAAGCTTGTGGGTATGCTTGTACTTGAGCAAGAACTGTTCGATCACGTTCTTGAAATGCCAGAAAGAAGCAGGGCTCACTATATCCAGTCGATCCTGCGTTCTTTCGAGGATCTGCAGACAGCCAATACTCGCAAATGTTGCGTGATAGCCACAGAAGTTGCCGACGTGTTGTTGATGGCATACAGCATGGTGTAGATCGTATTCCGGTAGGTACTTGTGTTCTAAAGTGTCCTTGAGGCTGCCGAAAGAAGTATCGGAAGGTGGTAGAGGCTTACTCTCCCTGAACATATCGTCCAAGATCGAATCGATGACGGAATCGACCAGTTCGCCTTGCTCGCGAGTCACAATTGTAATTTTGAGGTGCTTCATTAATGGAATTGGCGACCGTTGCTTCCTGTTTATAGCCTATCCGGTCGATTCTGATTGGGAGGTGCAATTCGGTGCTTCATCGCCCGATTTGATTAGATTGGGTTCGTCCGGTCATAAATCATTCAAAGTTCGATCATCTGCTCCGCCTGCTACTATTCGGTGATAGTTGGGCTGGCATCTTCACCATCCACCGAATACAGCTACTTCATGAGTTAGCGATACTCCGTGCGGTTTGCCAGGAAGTCATAGAAGCCGTTGGTAAGGTCGTCATAGAAGTTTTGAACACCTACTTTACAACAATTGGTACCCACATCTTCAGCCTGCTTTTCATCCGCAAAGGTGTCAACTGCTCCCCTCAATGCACTGAGCTGCGTCACGACGACTTTCTCCTGCTCGCTGCCCTTGGTGATTACCTTATACAAGAACTCTCCGTACTGATCCTTACGGATTGCTCCCTGCCCGTTGTAGTCATACTCATCGATCAAATCCAGCAGAAACTTGTAGTTTTCGGCGTAGGCAAGTTCCTCCATTTCATCTTCCTCCGTAGCAACGGCAGCGAGCCCAATCAGCAGCCAAGCCACTATAAACAACACTTTGCCCATGCTAAATTAAAGTTGCAAATGCGTTCAACCTTCGCAGCTGTTGTGTTGGCAGTGCTCCTACAGCTATGCCTCGGAGGACTCTTCGACAATGAACTGCCACGTCTCTATGCTGGTTCCATAGTACTGTCAGAGCTAATGCAGAAAGGATATCGAACCGTTTAGGAAACTATGGCGATTCTCAATGAGTGGGCCCAAAAAAACCCGCAGATTGTAGTACCTGCTTTTGAAGTTGGTCGTTCCTTTCGAAACAACTCAATAATGATGGTGGGGTTAACAAGTACCTGTACCCGGTCATTCAGAAATTCGTGACAAATCAATAGCCAACCTCCGCAGGTATCCCTCACTGCTGCTGAACAGTCTCATACATGCTCGTGAAAAGAGTTCCTTGACCATGCTGCTCGCGACGTTCCTAGACGTACTGAGCCAATACCACGAGAGCGACTAAATGAACTACCAACTGTAGACCTCTGTGCTGTGGTTTTTACCCTTTGTGAATATCGATGCAGTGTTAAGAATGGAGGAGCTCTGGCAGGGGGGATACCACATACTAGATAGCAAAATCGAGTATCGGAAGAATATGCATATCAATGGCAGCAACTGCACAAGCGAAATCGATGCTGGCGTAGACATCAACCGGAACTTCGATTCTCAGTTTGGCTCACTGGGTCTAATAAACCACTGTGCCGAGGAGTATCCCGGAGAGAAGGCCTTCAGCGAGCCCGAGACGCAGGTGTTCAAAAACATCTTTAAGGATTACAAGTTGACCCTCGCGATAGATATCCATACCTATGGCAACAGCTGGGTCTACCCGTTTAGCTACGATAAGACGGGGTTAGTGCTCAAACGGAATCAAACTCAAACACATTTCTACCGGCAAGTGAAGAAATACTTCGATTCGATAGGCGCAAAGATGGAGACCTGCTTCAACAGCCTGAACTACGTGGCTGACGGTGTCTACATTGACTGGGCACTCGAACAGAACGTCTTCTCGTTTGTATATGAAGTGGCAAACAACTTTTCTGAACCTATGAGCCAGCTTGACCAATCCATAAGGTTGTCGATTCCAGCCATGAGATACCTACTCCTCAGAAACTCCTACAATGTGGCAGTCAAGTGTGTCAACCGCAAGGAGGATACTCTATAGGTCACACTCGTGTCGAACTCCCTTGTGGACCTCAACTTAGAGGTACAGAACATGCTCTACTGGTTCAAGTTGAGTATTGTATCACTCGAAAACTCACGCTACATTCAACTGCCAGCGCTCGGTTCAATAATTGTTGGTCTACCACTCGCGGCCGAAACAATAGTCCTCCAATTTAATACCAACTTCAATACTCAGAACGGCTAGCAGTCGATCTACACCTTCAGCTTAGACCTCAACAGTAACACAGACCAGTGCGTATCGGAACTGCTCAGCGACAACCTTGTCATTGCCATAGTAATCGGCCTATTCCTATTATGCATGTTTGGCTGCATCATCGTATCGTGCCTGGTCAAGCAAGCCTCCGATAAGCACCGTCCAAAGATCCGCTACGATGTGGTGGAACCCGAGACTTGCTAATCGGTATGATTCAATATTTCGCCGAATACTTCCTTCAATGCAGTCACAACATACAAGCTTCATATTAGCAGCTCCGGCATGGAACGAAGCATTAGCGGTGGACTCACCACCACATCTAACACTTCGATCTTCATATCGACGCCGTTCTTTCCTACAGGCCGGGAGATCTTTCTCGATAGTTGCTTCTACAGGTTATTCTTCATGCCGGATCGGCTGCTCGTCTTCGAATTGATGTCTAAGCAGGCCAGTTTTAATTAGCGAGCAAGTCGCTCCCTCATGGTAGTGTCCAGATCCTTACCGTATCTGTCGTAGGCTAAAAGCACATCCTTCAGCTCTGACTCCACGAGAAGGTGGACGTTGACTACTTCTTTGTCCTTGCTGGATGCCCTCGACTTGATTTCATAACGTTCCTTAGTACGCAGCAGCTCTGAGTTCTGCCAGTAAGGCACCAACCTGACAGTCTCATCGTTGGTAACGTAGCGATTGTTTCGGCGGTCTTTGACTAGCAAGTGGTAGTTTTTCGGCACAGTTTTGAGGTAGTGCTTCTAATAGTAAGCGTTGCCAACGTAGCCGAATCCCACCAGGGCGATTCCTGTAAACACCTTCTCCAGCAGCTGCATAAGCAGTTAATTATATAGTTGTGGTTCAGAGGAAGTGCTTCACAAGAACATCATGTAGCTGACGCCACCGATGAGGGCCAGCAAAACTAGCCAAAACAGGTTGCTCTTGAACCACAGCTGCCACTTCAGTTGAGAGGTTGTGACCTTGAACTTCTCGGCGTCTTGCTTGAGCCGACGTGCTCGGTCCTCAGTCTCCTCCAGAGCCTTGGTGCGATCGTTGATCATATCCATGTTGACCTTGACGATGTCCTTTATGCTCTCCAGGTCGCTCTTCATGCGAGTTAGGTTGCGGCTGGACTGTACATCCTCGAACTATAGCTTCTTCTGCTTGACTACCCGGTCTGAGTTTAGATTGGTCGCTACCGAATTTGACGAAGTGGTGTGAGTTTTCTATGGTCTCTAACCTCGAACGAATATTAGCTGCACCCCCATATGCCGATTTTAGTTCATCGGAGAAGGCAGAGATGATGCAATCGAGGTATAGGCTTGCCAGCTTGGCAGGGTACTGCAGATCGGCCAGCACTGTATACATCACTCCCTCATGGTGCTTGAAGAATATCCCGAAGGTGGTTGACTCTATTTGCCGTATACCCGTGCTGCTGTCCTTATAGCGAAGCTCCTTCTGATACTTCTTGATCTGATGCTTGGTTTCCTGCAGGTCCTTGGTAGCAGTAGCGAAGTCACTGACCTCACATAAGGCCAACCCATCTGAAGCACGACCTGTGGTGTTTCACTAATCTGTACATATGAGTGTGGTTTTGATCATGGCTCCGACGTGTAAACTATTACCGAAATTATACAGGTATAATTTGTGAGTGCCAGCAATCAGCGTAGTCAGCACGCTAATTCTTAAGGCAAAGTGCTACCGCCTTGGATATTAATAAGTGTTTTGAATATTCAAATGAGGATTGGACTGCTCCTCATTGTGTTTGTCCTAGTTCACACTGCATGGGGTCAAGGCGATGTTGAAGTGCTCGATCTCGAGCGGCAAGTTCAGAGCAAGGTGGCCCTCAATCAAGTCAGGACCTACCAACTCACCATACCTAGCGATCTCACCCAGCTACTTCATCTCTTTGTGGTGGCTGAAGGCGAAACCAGTGACCCTCTGGACACTCCCGACGTTGTTATTCAGAAGGGAGAGAATACCTGGCGATGCGTGAAGAAGGAGCGGGCGGATGTGTGCTTGGTGAACTCAAGCAATGTCAACGCTAATGATGTCTTCACCGTCAAAGTTAGCTGTACCTACGAGTGTACTTACTTCCTCAGGGCTTACCTCTCTCTACAGTACAAGATGGATCTCGGTCGGGCACTAACTATGGATTTCACCAGTAAATCAGGATTCCTCATAGAGCTCACGCTTCCAAACGATCTTAACTTCAGCGAGGTAGCACTCACCGCCATTCTGTAAAATCCAGAAGAAGTGGATGGAGGTCTTTATATGTTTGTCAACGCTGGCCCTAATGTAAGCTTACCGACCAAGGAGAGTTTCCAATTCAACGGACGGCCAATCTGGAACGACGGTGTGGGTGTGTTCCTGCGCAACGGCATTGAAGTGAGACCAGGAGACACTGTGGTAGCTTTCCTGTATGCTTCCGATAAGACCAAGGTCACTATCAATTCTTACTACGAAAATCAAGGCACTCGTCAGATACGGTTGGGTGATTTAGTTGCTGGGGACTGTCGAGCAGGTTCGCGAAAGGTCTACAACCTGACTATTCCAACGATGTAGTCCGACAACTACACCATTTACATTCGAATTGTCAAGTATAGCGGGAGCCCCGTCCTGCAAGTATCCAACTAGTACTCCACTGACCATAAAAGCAACAGTTCGATCAAACTGTTAGAAAGTGCAACCTACCAGTCATTCACCCAAGTCGCTATTAACGCCAACCTACGAAAGGAGTTCAATATTAGCAGTATCGTGTATCTGTACGTCTCGAGCATCTTTGACTCCACCTACAGCATTAGTGTCTACGCAGACAACCACGGCTACGACGTACTGTTAATAGGCATGCCTGAAATTTCGGTCATCGAAAGCGAAGAAGTCGATAACTATTTCTTCTCGTACACGGTGGGCCTCGATAAACTCGACGATGATATACAATTCATTCTCAAGACCTTCGAAATTGCCGGGAAGTTCAATTTCGGAGTGAGACTATGCCCAATCCATGAGGAGAATGACCACATGAAATGCATAGTTTCCTCAAGGAACGATGTGCTGACCAATGCTAAAGACTATACTGCCATCAGAGGAGTTTACAAGAGAACTCTCGGAATCACCCATTTCACGTTCCAGCAAAACTCTCGGGGATGCTACAACTACCAAGAGAAATTCATGTACTGCCTCCTTCATATTGTCTTCTACCGTGGGAACAGCTCCGCAGATGAGCCAGTGAAGTACCAGGTGGAGCTTGCTCAGGGAGGACAATAGACTGTTTTGCAGGAGAATACTCCCAATCATTTTAGGCAGGTATAGGGCAGTGAACTATTCTATTCCTTCGCTTTGGCCAAGACCACAGACGTTGAAGAAGTAAGGTTCTACATCACCGTCATTAGCGGTGACTGCATTTTGGTCGGGTCCCCAACCAAACGCTTTCCAAAGTTACATGATGACCCACCAAATGATATTGCAAAGGAAGATACCCTCTCCTACACCAGCATCGCTCAGATCTACTATTTATCAGTCAAGTGCTTCGAGGTGTCTCTATACAGCATTACCGCCTCAGTCAAGCGTGCCAACCTCACCTTAGAACAGCCTCGCTACGCCATCGACTTGGCGGAGGGCCTGCTGAATAAATATTCCATGACAAGCCGATAGAAGACCCTGCAGTTCTATCTTCAACTGGAGAAGCCAGTGCCGTTTGACGTAAGTATAAGCCAGCTCAAGGGGAAAGTTTGGTTTGAAGTGTATCCTGCAGTCTACAAAAACCCCCAACTCAAGACGAAGCCTTGGGTTGCCAAAAACAACAGGGTGCATGTCGACAACTCAGAATCGAACTACGAGTCTGAGTACGAGTTCATCGTGATGGTCCATTCTGAGGGTGAAGCCTACTTCACCATTCAATACAGTACCAGCACTACCTGCAACATTAATCCCGTGGGTCGTAGCATTAGTCTTAACCTGCTCGTCAACGACTCAACCTGCATCGGATTCAGCTTGAATCGACACGATGATCTAGACATTGTGTTCAGCACTCCCGGCTTTGAAATGGTTCTCAACCAGCTGCTAATAAACCGTACCATAGGCGGTGAGACCAAACCACTTACTAGCCACACCAGCAAGTTCAGCAAAGCAGAATTGCAGCAGCTGTGCCCTCACATTCTCGAAGACCCAAGCCGCAACACCAGTGACTGCTACCTCGAACTGCAGATATCTACGACCAACACCCCAGTAAGTTTTTCGCTTGTGGTGGAATACTCAAACGATGAAATTGTGCTGTTCGATGGACTGCTTCATCATACAGCCACGGTCATGTCTTCCAGTAAACCACGCCACTTCTACTTTGAACTTGTAGACTCGTCCAGTGCTCTTGTGTTCCTCTATGCCTCCGGGAAGAGCAAGTATAGCATCACTGGCAGGCTCGTCGAATGGCGAGATTATGCCAAATCTACCGAATAGAAGATCTACCCATCAATGGAAACCGAAGGAGGAGACCGCTTTGACTCATATACTGGAGTGACTGGGGCTACAGTCATGATAGTCCCGGAGAGGGCTATTAGACGCCAAAACTGCTCGAATTGTGTGCTCCTGCTGAGTGTATACAGTTCCAACAGAGTTGAAGACAATGTAACATTCGATATTGAAGTGGCTCAAAAGTTAACCATAATGACTCCTGGGGACACAAGATTAGGCTACGTCGAAAACGGCACCAGCAAGAAATACATTTTCGCGTCTAACGAACACAGTGAACGGTTGATAAGTCTGAGCACATTTACCCAAGGATGCGCCGTGATGAATCTCTACAGCGCAGGCAACCAAGAAGGCAGCATCCGCGAGCGACTAAATAGCTCTAAGAATGGACTATTGATTATCCCGGTCAACCCCGAAGCCAAGTACTACGTAGCTGAAGTTGAGGGCAAGGATAGTTGCTTCTACCACATCACTGAAGTCGAAACTAGAAGGAGAGTTTACGAATTCATGGAGGGGGTATTCTACGATCTGGAGCTCGCCAGAGACGAAGAGGTGTACCTAATTTACTACAACAGCCGTCCTGAAAGCTTCAGAGTGGTACCACAAGTCAATTACGGTGGTGTCTCTTTCCAGGCCCTTCGTTTTAATAAACTGGACTTCCACAACGTAGATGAATTGCTTGACAAGACCGACAAGAACTATACGTTCGGTGGGTATTCGTACGACGGGTCCATGAAAATTCTCAAGGAGAATAGTCTGTACTGTTCTGACTGCTACTACCTAATCTCTGCGAAGGGTTACACCAAAACATCGGCGTCATTGCTGGTGCATTACACAGACACCCCTATTCCAGTGCGAGCTGATAAGTTGGTGCACGATGTCGTCAATGGAGGAGAAAATATCCAGTACGTATACTACACTAACAAACAATTCAATATCAGCGTGGATACCACTTATGGACACCTCAACGTCACTGTCAAAATCCACACTAAGGATATCCTCACCGTCAATGTTACTCAGCGCTCGCTGCTGGAGATACCCCATGACTCTGATGTGAAGAACCACAACGTGTACGGCAACAGCACTGCCTATCTCATCACTGTCGCTGCTTACAGCTTCAGCAGCTTCACCATCCAAGTCATCTCCGAAAAGGACATTAGCCACATGAAGTACGGTGTACCATCCCATCTCATTCTCAAGCCAAACCACGAAGAATGCCTGCAGTTCCGAGCTGAGCAGTCCGGCAAGAGTATCAACCTAATACTCTCGACCGACAACACCGAGGAGCTCGAATTCAACTTAACATGTAGCTACCACAATTCTGCAGTGCCCTGCAATATAGCCCTCAATACCATCGATGAGGAGGTTACTGAAGAAAATGTGCATATAGAACTCAAAGCAGAACCAGTGGTCTACTCTGCTTGCATCAAGTCTTCGCTCAACATGAACGTCTCAGCGATTTTGTCTCACAACGAAGTTAAGATTCTTGAGACTACCATACCTCTGCTCATCAAGGGCAACAACTCAATCAAGACATACGTGTCACTATACAACCCCAAACAATCAGGGTCTGTTCTAATCGAGGCCTTTGAATGTCGTGCGTAGGTTCAGCTTAGGGCAAGCCATGACTACTTAGGGCTTATCCGTGGAGAAAACTCTAAGGTGCAACTCAATGTCTCAAAGAACAGCGGACACGTAATTGCAACTGTCGACACTCCAGGGGAAGGATTGTACTTCCTATCAAGCACACCCATCGTTCCCCAAACAGATCAGGCCCACCTCACAAAGTTCAAGTATACTTGGTACGATGGGCAGCAGCCATACCTCAACCTGGACAGCACCAACCGATCAATCAAGTTCATCTACTCAGACAGTAAACTGACTTGGGGTGTCCCAGCAGTTATTTCCGACAACAGCCGAATTGTGAGCCTCAACTATACTTTGCATGTGTCCAACAATAGGAACGTAATCAAGGCTGCTTCTCAATGCGGGTTGAAGGGCAACTACAGTAAGAGCCTGGTTCTGAAGCCAACGGACATACCGAAAGACGGCGAAGTGATCTTCGAGATAGACAAGAACGATATTTCGAACGTAATACACGACAGCAAGCAATACTACGCGACTGTGGTGTGCTCCATCACTGCCAACAAGACTGCAGAAAACAACAACGATGAGTACAGGATCATCTACAACACCATGGAAGTTACAAACATCCAGCAAATCACTGAGACATAGGCAACGAAGACTTTCTGGAAGACTTCCATAGTATACATCGTACTGAGCATTGTGCTGGTGGTGGTGCTTGTATACTGCTTCAAACGGCAGATCAAGAACATCAAGCAAATGTTCTTTGGTATCGACAACACACTGGCCGAAGAAACTGAAACTGGAAATGGAGAAAATGCGCAAGAACTGCAGGGTGTCGAGCTCAAGGAAAAGTCGTCGATGGAGATGAACTCAAACACCAAGGCAGTCTCCGAATAACTTGGGCAGCATGCTATTGAGTGACCATAAATAAATATGTAAGTGCAGAAGCAGGTCGTGCAGATCGAGTACTGCCGCAAGTGCAAAAGTCATGCGATGTCAACAAGGCACAACGAGCGTCTGTACAGACAGACCTTCGATGAGATTAAGAAAGCGTTGGAGAGCAATGGCTTTGTAGTTGTAGAATCACCCGCATATCGGCTTGGTGCTTTTGAGGTACATCTCGGTGACTGGCTATTGTACAGCAAACTGAGGTATGGAGTTTTACCCAACCCAGCCGCCATCGTCGAGAAGGTGCTCAAGCGAGAGAACAATCCTGAGGAGAAGGAAATTGTGAAATTAGCAACATCAACCAATTGGACGACCACCACACCGACTGCCAAACCATTTCGTCGCAGAATCGAAAGGAAGTATAACAGGTCATGCGGAAACTTCGCGACCATAGCCAGCAATAAATCAACCTACCGTACCCACCAAAGACCAGCTAGTACTATCGGCAACACAATTCCCCTGAAGGCTTTCTTCTCCTCCAGGAAGATCAACTCACATAAATATATTGAGGGGTACAGACCTGAACTGCTTGTGACCCTTCACCGAGTACGCCCACAATCCAGCATGGATAGGCACATGACAACCACTCAACCTTCCAGCAGTGGCTTCGGGAAGACAGCGTACAGTCACGACAAGAACTCAGGCATCTCGAAGGCAGAGATGAGCAGCAGCATGCTTCACCTACTGGATAACGCCCCAGACTTGGCTTCTTTCCGTGGAGGCAACCGCCTTCGTACCAGCCAATTATGAACAGTTATTCTAGTATCAGTTGCAGCAGCTACGGGACTTGAGTGGAGATGGATTGTTTTACAGCGAAGCCAGTCGTTTCTTTTCGTTGTGCCCAAATTTTTTGTAGGAGTCGGAATTTTTCTCCCATACCTTCTCCACGAGTCTGTTAAAGAGCTAATTCACGTTCTTACCGGTGAAGGCGCTTGCTTCGAAGTACTCCATACCCTTCTTTTTGGCATATTCGCTTGCTTCCGCGGTTGTCACTTACCGATTCGGTAGGTCAATTTTGTTGCCGACAAGAATGGTTATCTACGCTAGTTACGCAGCTTACTGTTTGCTCGGGGGCGTGCTGATGAATCTCTTCAAGCCACCGCTAAACTCCTTTGAACGAATCGCGGCTTGTCACATCGAACGTGACTACACAACCATTGCTCCCCCTGTGTTAGACTTCGCAAACTTGAAGAAGGTTGCAGTAACTGCCCGGTACTTCTCCTGACCAGTTGTATCCCAGATGTTGAGTCGAAGTTGGGTGTTGTCGATGGTAACTTCCTTTTGCCGATGCTCCACTCCAATGGTTGGCTAGATCTTGGTTGAAAATTCTTCAGTGGAGTAGCGGCACAGGAGACTGGACTTACCGACGTGGGAGTCTCCTGAGTAGATTGATGACTACCGACGATGATTATCTTCATGGATGGGTACTTCCGACTCAAAATGGAGTTCTTTGCTTCTTCCATGTCCTATAAAGTTTAACTATTGCCTCTGACTGTGATTTATGAAGCATTATTAAGCGTTAATCTGGCTCTCTCGAACTGCTCCCTAGTGCAAGTTCCAATATCACTGGAGCATATTTGCATTCGCCTCGGGAACGGACCACCAGCATAATCTAGATCCCCCTAAATTTGCCATCAGGAAACATGAATGCTTATTATTGAAAAATGTTCACTTCGATAGGATTCCGAAAGCGTCTGCCCAATCATTTAATTAACAACCCACCGAAAGGATTTAATAAAGTTCAACAACTGTCTACCTTCAATAGCGCAGCCGCAGATGCACTACTAATTGATTGTCCATTGGGTTGTTTTGTATCAGAGGAGACAAGCCCATTGGAATCCTTACAGTATCAACCGAGGGTCCCCCGCCGGTAGTTACACAATCGAGTTTGAATGGAATTTGTGTGGCATCGCCTATATTGTTTTTGAATATCATGGCTTAGCAGGCCACTGACAACAAGTCCGCTAAGGACGAGCTGTTCATAAGCCGGCTAGCGCAGGCTTATCAGATCAAGACCAAGCCAGGGCTAGAGAAGCTCAAGAAGTTCCTCGCTGACACCCCCGAGTATAAGTATAACTTGCATCTCATGCAGAGAGGCCATCGACTCTTTTATGCGCGACTAGAACTTCGTCGAGGTTGTCTACACCACCGCTGTGACGCCCGATACCATTGCAGTCTTCTCCGACGCTCCCACACCTGACAAGTTCAAGCGCAAGGGTACATATTGGCGGCAATTTAGGTTTCATTGCTGTGCGAATCACCGACGAGCCGGTTGAAGTAGCCACCGTCAACACCGACATCATCTTCATCGAGATGAATAAGAGTGCACTTGACCATCTTTACCTCCTGAGTAACGAAATTCTTGGGCCCGTCATGCAGAACCCCGATAACCAGCAGGGATGGACTGATCTAGTCACCAAGGACCTTATGGAACGCTTCAACTCCTATGTGGCTCAGGTTTACGTCATGATTGGACTCAACAAGGGGCGCACCATGCTGCCACTACCCAACCGCAAGCTCATCAATAGTGATGGCTCTGAGAAGGATAAGGCACACATCTTCGAGGGTTCGATCATTACTTGGACCAAGCAGATCAAGAACGTGCTAAAGCTCGAACCCGAGCAGGCACTGAAGCTTGGCAACAATCCCGGACCTCTCGTTGAACTCAAGTTTTGGGAGAATAAGGCAGCCAATTTAAATTCCATTTACGAGCAGCTGCAGTCGGTTGACGTCAAGACTATCCTGCGTTTCCTCGAACGATCCAAGAGCACTTATAACGGACCTTTCACCAAGCTTCAAGCTGAGGTGCAGAGTGCACGGGTCGAAGCTAACGATAACTACAGATTTCTGTCGACCCTCAAGGGACTCTTTGAGCAACTCTGTGATCAGGGAGGTGAGTTCCAATCTCTTCACGAATTGTTCCCGCCCATCATGCATACCTGCTTGCTCATCTACAAGAACTCTGGTCACTACAACACCCCACCAAGACTTGTGGTGCTGATCAAGGAAATCTGTAACGCTATCATTACCAGAGCCAGCGACTACATCAACGGACCCCAGGTTGCAGGTGCTCTAGCTGCGGGTTCTGAGGAAGTGCCAGAAGTATGTAAGCGACTCGAAACAACCATTGATATGTGTACTAAGTTCAAGGATGCTTACTTCGAGTACCGAGCAAAGGCGGAGGGACAGTGGAAGCTCACCTTGAATGCACTCTTCTCGAGGTTGGATGCCTACACCGAGCGCTGTCACGATATCCTTCACCTCACCACAACCATCATGCAGTTCAATAAGCTTGAAAGAATCGAGTTGGGAGGCACCAAGGGTAAGATCCTCACTGAGACTCTCAAGCAGATCAGCGAAGAGTTCAAGAAGGCTGTTGATAACTTCCGAAGCCTCACCTACGACACTATGGACATTAACGTCAAGGAATTTGATGAAGATTTCCTTGCTTTCCGAAACAAGATCAAAGAGCTCGAGAGGCGACTGGCTTCAGTCATTACTCAAGGGTTCGACGACAACGATACCATTAGTGGCAAGTACAAGCTGCTGGACTGCTTCGAGGGCATTCTCAATCGCCCAATCATCCAGGATGAACTGGAGAAGAAGCATGCAGTTTTGTTGGAGATGTACAAACAAGACCTCAAGACTGTTCAAGCTATCTTCCTTGAAGGCAAGGCCCTCATCGATAAGAATGATGAACGTTCTCCGATCTACATGAACTATCCGCCTGTCGCCGGTACTCTCACCTGGTGCAAGGGACTCAAGGACCGTATCAGTGAGCCATTCGACAAACTAGCCACCCTCGGCCAAGGCATTACCGATCGATAGGAGTACAAGGATGTGCAGAAACTCTACACAAACATCGTCAAGACGATTAAAGACTATGAGGAATCCAAGCTGCTCCAATGGCAAAAGGAAATTGAGGAGTCAAGCGCCGACAAGCTAAAGCAAGCCTTGCTATGCAAGGATGAGAATGGCTTGCTGAAGGTAAACTTCGACCCTGCTTTGGTTCGACTTCTTCGTGAGGTGAAATACTTGAAACTGTTGTACATGAATGTCCCTCAAACTGCCGAATCTATCTTCGAAAAGGCAACTACCTACCGTTACCAAACCGTGTCACTAGATATGATTGTGCAGAACTACAATAAGATCGTGACGTGCCTAAACGAAGTCGAGGAACCGCTGGTAAAGAAGCGAATCGAGGCAATGGACAAGGACGTGGAGCCAGGCATCAAGGAGTACAAGTGGAATTCTCCACAGATCAACGACTTCATCAAGAAATCTAAGGAGACAGTCGACTCTCTGTTCGAAATCGTGGAGAAAATGAAGAAATCACTGGAAGGTATCAACAACGAACTCCTCAAATTCCGTAAACCCATGGTCGAGCGAAAGAATAAACCCATCTCGCCAGAAGAGTACGATAGCATTCTCCGCGCTATCCTAGCCAGTAAGCTCAATATCGTGAAGGAAAGCTCAAGTGTCGTGCATAAGACGTTAAAGGAAGTCAATGATGCCGTCAAGATCGACAGGAAGCTACCTGAATGGAAGAACTATACTGAGTACATCAACTCCATCGTTATTGAAGGTATTGCTGCTGCTATCGTGTTCGCACTCGACCATCTCAACGACCAAATCAATAGCCGCAAGACCGACCAACAACCTCTCTTCGAAATCAAGATGGAACTAGAGGGAAAGAATGGTGTTGTTTTCGAGCCTGAAATTGAAGAGCAGAGCGATGCCTCGCGCATGAAGAGTGTTCGCGACACAATCCGAGGCTGGATCAATGAGATCTTCAGTATCGCTCACACCTTTCCGCGTTTAGATACAGTTGGCTCCAGTACTGGAGGCAGTACATCCAGTGGGGATTATCTCCCTGAAATCAAGGATGACTTCAGTGTGAAATACGTAACCAGCTAGATCACCACCAACCTTGACCTCATCGAAGCAGAGACCAAGGGTATCAAAGAAGACTTCCGATCGAAGTACAGCTACTTATGGGAGGTCGATCCAAAAGAGTCCTTTGAGAAATTCCTCACCGATAACGAGCCCAAGGATGAAAAAGTCGAGGGCGAGGAGACGATCCAACGTGCTAACTTGTTGCTTCAGGGCTGCCGATAGAAGATCCCAGATATGGAACTGTTCGACAAGAAGATCACGGAGTTGAGGCAAATCCAAACCGACATCGCCAAGATCATCAGCCCCGTTGAGAAGTATTGGCTCAAAATTGATCTGCGCAACCTTGTCAAAGCACTCGAGGTGCGTGTGGGCATTTGGATCAAAGTTTACACGGACTTCTTGATTAACGAGTTCAAGGGAACTCTCAAGAACTTGAAGGAATTCACCTCTCGAACCAACCACGGGCTGAAGGTCAATCCAAAGGACGTGATGGTGCAGCAGGACGGAGAGGAACTCACTGAAAAACAAAAGGAAAAGAATCGCAAGCTCCTCATGAACGTCATGAAGCACATTTCGGAGGTGAAGGACGTGAAGAGTAAGATTGATACCGTGTTGGAACGCATGAAGAGCATGGTCGTGAAACTTAAGAAGCACTCCATTCCCATTATGTAGAAGGGTGAAGAGGACCCCATCCAGAGCATCGACACTGCTTACGCTAACTTCAACGAAACTGACAAGAAAGTCAACGAAATCAAGAAGGATATCCTGTCCCTGATCGTGGAGGAGAGTATCCAAATCAAGAAGAAGTTGGATGACTTCACAAAGCAGGTCGACAACTTCAAGACCGAGTTCAAGACTAGTCTGCCGTACGGTTACGATGATTCTATGAGTCTCCAGGAAATCCAGAGCAAGTACAAAATCATCGACGATTACTACACTAAGCTGCAATCTTTTGAGCATCAGGCTAGACAAAACGCAGAGCTCGAGAATCTATTCGAGTTAGATATGAGACAATACAAGCCACTGAAGGAGTGTCTCAACGACCTACGCAATCTCAAGACTCTATGGGATCTGATCTCGCTCGTCAACATTCAATACAACGACTGGAAGAACAAACCATGGAGGCAGATTGATGCTGGGAAGCTACAGGACGACAACAAGGCATTCATGAAGCAAATCAAGGACGTTAACAAAGATGTTAGGTTCTTCAAGGGTTATCAGCCTATCAACGAAAAGGTGAATAATATGCAGATTACGCTGACCCTAGTAGAGAGTCTCCGTAATGACTGCATGGAGGAACGTCATTGGAAGGATTTGAAGACCAAGACCAAATCAGACTTCGATCAAAAATCACCCAACTTCACCTTCGATGACATCCTGAAAATTAAGCTCTACAAATACAAGACAGACACTGAAGAGATTGTGGATATCGCCACCAAGGAATCCAAGATCGATAAGCGCCTGAAGATCATCGAGAGCGAGTGGTCAAAGATGAACTTCGTCTTCGAAGGTTACAAGGAACGGTTTATCTTCGGATCGCTCGACGCCATGATTGAAGTACTGGATCTCAACTCACTGGAACTAATGGGGTTCAAGGCACAAGGCAAGTATGTGGAGTTCTTCATTGAAAAAGTCGAGAGCTGGAGAGAGAGGCTCGGCCGTGTTGATGTTGTGGTCAACGAGTGGCTTAAGGTGCAGAAGAATTGGCGTATCCTTGTCAATATCTTCCTGGGCAGCGAGGATATTCGTATGCAGCTGCCAGAAGACACGAAGGTCTTCGAGGGTGTTAACTCTGAGTTCGAGGAAATCATGATCGCAGCCCACGACAGTCCCTTGGTGATTGACAACTGTACGGAAGCACGTAAGGCATCGTTGGTTGAAATGTCCCAGAAGATCAAAAAGTGCGAGAAAGCACTCAATGACTACCTTGAGCAGAAGAAGAAAATCTTCCCGCGATTCTACTTCTTGTCGAATCAATCACTACTCACCATCCTGTCTAACGGTCAGAATCCACCCAAGGTCTGCGAGTTTATCGGTGATTGCTTTGACGGACTGAAGACTCTCAAGTTCGAGGAACCACCCAACCCCAACGAAATTAGCAAAACCGGTGTTGGTATGTACAGCAAGGACGATGAGGAAATTCTGTTTGTTAAGAAATTCGTCGCTGAAGGTCAAGTCGAAACCTGGCTCAAACAGTTGGAGCAGCAGATGCGCGATTGCCTCTATCTCATTCTGGTTGATGCTAAGAGCACCAGTGATACCTGGGACCAAGGATCCGACAACAAGCCACGTGAGGAATGGATCAAGGACTACTGTTCGCAGATCGCTCTGTTGACCACCCAAATCGTCTGGACTGAGGATGTAAACCGAGCATTTGAAGAGCTCTCCTCCGGTTCGGAAGGAGCCATGAAAGAATGCGTAGAGACAATCAAAACCCGTATCACCAAACTTATCTTCAAGGTCACCAAACCTCTCGACGTACTAGAACGCATGAAAGTAATCAACATCATTACAATTGACGTGCACAGCAGAGACGTCGTGCAAAACCTATATATTGCCAAGGTAGCGGAAGCCGAATCATTTGCTTGGCAATCCCAGCTAAAGTTTGAGTGGTCTACCGACAAGAACAATGATGTCACTTCCCGACAATTCTGCCGCTTCGACTGGGAGAAAGATCCAAAGAAGTTCAAGTGTATCATCCGAATTGTCGATTGGTACAGGTTCTACTCATTTGAATACGTCGGCAATACACTCAGGCTGGTCATCACGCCACTTACTGATCGATGCTACATTACGCTCACTCAAGCACTGAACTTGGTCATGGGTGGTGCGCCTGCCGGACCTGCAGGAACAGGTAAGACAGAAACAGTCAAGGATCTAGGTCGAGCAGTAGGACTGCCAGTCATCGTGTTCAACTGCTCCGATCAAATGAACAAGGACTCCATGGCTCAGATCTTCATGGGACTCTGTCAATCAGGAGCTTGGGGATGCTTCGATGAATTCAACCGCATCAGTATCGAAGTGCTGTCAGTCATCTCAACACAGGTTAAGACCTGTCTGGACGCCCAGAAAGAGAAGAAGAGGAAGTTTATTTTCCTTGAGGAAGGAGAAATCAGCTTGGAAGATACTGCAGGTTTCTTCATCACCATGAACCCCGGTTATGCTGGTCGAACAGAACTACCTGATAACCTCAAGGCCCTTTTCCGCTCATGTGCCATGGTCACACCCGATCTTGTACTTATCTGTGAAAACATGCTCATGTCAGAAGGTTTTGCTCTTGCCCGTGAGCTGTCCAAGAAGTTCGTGGCTCTGTACATGCTCTCTAGGGAGCTTCTCTCCAAGCAAAGGCATTACGATTGGGGTCTCCGAGCTGTAAAGTCTGTGCTCAGACAAGCCGGTAAGCTAAAGCGTGAGCCCTCCAATGCCAATATTCCCGAAGACCCATTGTTGATGAGAGCCCTGCGAGACTTCAACATTGTCAAGATTGTCACAGACGATAAACCCATCTTCTTGAGGCTGATCCAAGATCTCTTCCCCAATGCAACAACCCCCAACAAAGAGGCTTCTGCCCTGACCAAGCTCTGCGAGCAAGTCACTAAAACTAAGATGGGTCTTTACTACGAAGAGACCTTCGTGAAGAAGTGCATTGATCTGTGCGAAATTCTGGAAGTGCGTCATTGCGTCTTCGTCATTGGCCCACCAGGTTGCGGTAAGACTGCTGTATGGAAGACACTCATCCAAACTCACATCGCCAACAAGGAAGATGGTGAATATGATACTCTAAACCCGAAGGCAGTGACGGCTGATGAGTTGTTCGGTTCTTACACCAAGACAAAAGAATGGAAAAATGGTGTGTTGTCAGTGATTATGAAGAACCAGAACAAGTGTGAGTAGAAGTATAAGCAAACTCACAAACACAAATGGACAATTCTGGACGGTGATGTTGACCCCGAATGGATTGAATCACTCAACACTGTCATGGACGACAACAAGGTACTAACGCTGGTCTCCAACGATCGTATTCCGTTGACACCATCAATGAGGCTTCTTTTCGAGGTATCCAACCTCAGGAATGCTACACCAGCCACAGTCTCCCGTGGAGGTGTGCTCTTCATCAACGACAACGATATCGGTTGGTTACCCTTCGTCAACAGTTGGTTAGATCGCTCGCAACCCTACATGAAGACTCCGGAGAATGCAGTGGAACCCGCTTACCCAGCTATCAATGAAGTCGCTAAGAGCGTATTCTTCAGGTGTTTCCAATCTTACATCGACACCCCAAGCGATCTTCACGATCAGATCAAGATCACCTACCTAGCTCCGCATTCCACAATGGGAAGTGTGCAAAGTATCTGCACTATCCTGGACGGATTGTTGATTGAGCACGCGAACACCATCAACAACAACTTCATGAGCAAGGAAAGGGAAGATGATTTGAAAAACATCTACGAAGCCTTTTTCATCTTCGCAACCATGTGGGCATGGGGTGGTAGTGTTGGAGGAGGTCAAGATGACAATGAAGTGCTTGCTAAATTCAGTTCGGTTTGGAAATCACTCTCCAAGATAAAGTTCCCCGAGCTGGGACTCTGCTACGATTACTATTACAGTCTTGAGGAGAATAAGTGGGCTCACTGGAGCAGCAAAATTCCGAACTACGTACCCAGTGACGCCGAGATCTTCTCAAAGATCTTCGTGTCAACTATCCACACAACCCGTCTGCGGTACCTCCTTAACATTCATCTAAAGCGTAAGAAACCAGTACTATTCGTGGGTGGTGCCGGTACCGGTAAGACTCAAGTCATCAAGGACTACCTGTCAACGACTAAGCCAGAACAGGTGTCGCACAAGACTATCAACTTTTCATCGTTCACTGATGCCAAGGCCCTCCAACGCAACATCGAGTCGATGCTCGATAAGAAATCTGGTAAGACATACGGTTCTGCTATGAACAAGATCCTCATCGCCTTCATCGATGATCTGAACATGCCCTACGTCGATAAGTATGGTACCCAGTCACCAATCCAGCTCTTAAGGCAAATTATTGACTACGGCAGCATCTTCAACCGCGAGCAGCTCGAAGAGCGTAAGTTTATCCAGGACTTACTGTTCTTTGGCTGTCTTAACCACAAAAGCGGTTCCTTTACAGTGGATCTGCGCCTGCAACGAAACTTCAGTACGTTCACTATGTACACTCCCACCGAAGAGATTATCAAGACCATCTTCGGTAATATTCTCGGTAGTCATCTGGCTAGTCCTGGTTTCGACGAAAAAGTTAAGAACGTGTCTGATAAGATTATCGATGCCACCGTGGCATTCTTCACCAGAACTATCAAGAATCCACAGTTCTCGCCCTCCGCAAAGAAGTTCCATTACCAGTTTAACTTCCGAGAGCTCGCCAATATTGTGCAGGGTGTCATGCGATCAAAACCACAAAATTTCAAGACTCCACTGTCGGTGTTGAAGCTGTGGGTTCACGAAATTCGCCGAGTTTTCGAGGATCGTTTCATCAACGATGACGATACTGCACTCTTCAGAACTTTCTTACGCGATGGTGTTGTCAAGACCTTCGGAGAAATCAACGAAAAGGAAAACCCATTTGAGGATCCTATCATCTTTACCCAGTTCATCGGAGATGGGTACCTCCCTATCAAGGACATGGTCGACCTTAGACGAGTGCTGAAGGACAAGCTGGACGAGTACAACGACGTACGTGCACAAATGAATCTCGTGCTGTTCGATCAAGCTATTGAGCACGTCTGCAAGATCTGCCGTATCGTTACGCTCCCATCAGGTCACGCCCTACTTGTAGGAGTTGGTGGTTCAGGAAAACAATCGCTCGCCAAGCTAGCTACCTTCATCTGTGAGTATGATCTTGACCAAATGGTCGTCACCCAGAGCTTTGGTATCACTGAGCTTCGTAACTTCCTCACCGAAATGTATCGCAAGTTGGCCAAGAAGGGCAGCAACTCTCGCGTCTACATGATCACTGACTCACAGATCAAGGACGAAGCTTTCCTGATCCCCATCAACGATATGCTCAACAGTGGATGGATCAGTGACCTCTTTACGAAGGAGGACTTTGAGGCCCTACTCAACAACATCCGAAGTGAAGCCAAATAGGCTCAGATCCCAGATACCCCTGAAAACCTTCAGAACTTCTTCTACGATTTGATGAGAAAGAAGCTCAAGGTTATTCTGTGCTTCTCGCCAGTCGGCGAGGGTATGAGAGTGAGAGCACGTAAGTTCCCCGGTATCATCAACTCTACTGTCATCGATTGGTTCCACCCATGGCCAAAGAATGCTCTGATTGATGTGGCCAACAAGTTCCTGCAGGAAACCCAATTGGAAAGTGACGAGCTTCGCGAGCAGATCGCTATCAACATGGCAGAAACTCACGGCTCCATCGACGAAGCCAACATCATCTTCCGCAAGCTTGAACGAAGAAATAACTACACTACTCCTAAGTCCTTCCTTGAGCTCATCTCGTTCTACAAAACACTGCTAGAGGACAAACGTGGTTCAATTGACAAACAGATTAAGAGATATCTGTTGGGTCTGCAGATTCTCGCAGAGACTAAGAGCAAAGTCGAGGGTCTGCAAGATGAACTCAAAGATAAAATGGTCCAGGTCGAAGCACAAAGGAATGAAACTAACGAGCTCATCACCCAAGTCTCTGAGGAGAATGCTATTGCCTAAGTGGAGCAAAAGAAAGCTAACGAAGAGGAAGAGAAGACAAACATCCAGAAGGACGCAGCTGAAAAGCTCGCTGAGGAATGTAAGGTTGCCTTGGCAGAAGCCGAGCCTGCTTTGAAGAAAGCAGAGGACGCCGTAAACTGTCTGAAGAAACCACACATCACAGAAATGAAGAACCTAGGTAGTCCACCAGCAGGTGTCATCGTCACTGCAAGAGTCGTGCTGCCACTGCTGGGCGAGAAGATTAGCCCTGGTGATGCTGATGACAAAGTTTGGAAGAAATGCCAGCTGGCAATGAACCAGCCCGAAAAGTTCCTGGAACGAGTCACGAAATTCAACGGTAAGGAAATCGATGCAGGTGTGCTGGATCAAGTCAACAAAATTATTCAGGACCCGTCCAAGAAGTACAATGAGGAGGACATGAAGGGTCAGAGCTTTGCTGCTAGTAAACTGTGTGCCTGGTCAACCAATATTGTGACCTTCAATCGTATCTACAAGGAGGTGCGACCGCTGCAACTTGCCAAGGACAAAGCCGTGGAGGATCTCGATAATGCCATGAAGGAGCTGTTCAAGGTGAAGGAGGAAGTACGCAAACTGAACGAAAAAGTCGATACCCTTAAGAAACAGTTGGAGGCTGCTCAAGAACAGAAGCGACTCGTCGAGGACGACGCCAGAAGATGCCAGGACAAACTGACTGCCGCCGAGAAGCTTGTGAACGGATTGTCCGGTGAGAACAAACGTTGGGGTGAGAACGTCCAGTTCCTACAAACTAACATTCGAAGCGTCATTGGTGATGTGCTAATTGCCAGCGAGTTCGTGTCCTATATTGGAGCATTCTCCGCCAAACTACGCATGAAGCTGTGGAGGGACACCTGGTTACCAAACATCATTGCAAAGAAGATTCCCATGACTGAAGGAATTGAACCACTGAAGATTCTTACGACCGAAGCTATTAAGGCTAAGTGGAAAAACGAAGGTCTACCTGCCGATACGATGTCACTTGAGAATGCCGCAGTTATCTCTTCATGTTCAAGATGGCCTCTGCTCATTGATCCACAACTTCAAGGTTCAGGTTGGATTCGAGGTTCCCAAGGAGACAATCTTGCTACCATTAGCATCAACCAAAAACGTTGGATGCAAGAACTAACTAAGTGCATCGGTGAGGGGAAGGCAGTCATGCTTGAAGGTATTCAGGAATAAATCGACGCTACCCTGGAACCCCTGCTTACACGTTCCATCAAGAAGAAGGGAGTGAGCTATGAACTAGAAATGGGTAGTGATGTAATTGACTACGACCCCAAGTTCAAGTTGTTCCTGATGACGAAGATGTATAACCCCCACTTCCGACCCGAGATAGCTGCACAGTGTACCATCATCAACTTCATTGTCACGTAAAGTGGTCTTGAAGAGCAACTCTTGGCCATGGTTGTCAACGTTGAAAAGAACGAACTAGAAGTCCAAAAGCAGGAGCTCGTAAAGATGCAGAACTAGTTCCAGGTGCAACTGGATAGTCTTGAGTCAGCACTGCTTAAGGAACTTTCCGATGCCAACCCTGCAACCATTCTCGAGAACAAGGAACTCATCGAAAATCTCGACCACACAAAAAAGACTGCCATTTCCATTCAGGAACAATCCGAGAAGGCAAAAATCACAGAGGTCAACATCAACGCCCAGCGAGAGATCTATAGGCCTGTGGCTGGTGAAGGAGCTATGCTCTATTTCTTGCTCATTTCACTGTGCATCATCGATCATATGTACCAGTACTCTCTGGAGGGCTTCATCCGATTCTTCTTCAAGGCTATCGAAAAGACGACTGAAAGGGACGAAACTCGTATTCCCAAGCTCATCGAATCAATCCGTATCACAGTTTACCAATGGGTCAGTCGAGGACTTTTCGAGAAGCACAAACTCATCTTCCTCACACTTATCACGTTCCGGCTCATGCAAAAGAAGAACCTTGAGGTGAACTATACTCCCGATGAGATGGACTTCCTCATCAAGGCTATACCCAAGCCAGGAATCGAAAATAACTTAGATTGGTTACCCAATACTGCTTGGGATCTTGTGCAGGGTCTCATTGGCCTCGAGGAGTTTAAACCATTTGCGCAGAATATGGAGAAAGACGCTCCCAATCGTTTCAAAGATTGGTATAATGAGCTGACTCCCGAAGAAACCAAACTGCCACTTGACTGGAAGAAATTGGATTCAATGCCGTTCAAGAAACTCCTTGTTGTGAGATGCCTGCGACCTGACAGAATCACTGTCGCACTCACCAAGTTTATTCGGTAAACACTCCCCAAGGGTGACGAATTCGTTGAAATGGACAGCAAATCATCATTCGTGGAAATCCTTTCCTCAGCCATTGGAGACTCCGAACCCAACATCCCGATCTTCTTCATCCTATCACCCGGAGCTGATCCCGTCAAGGAGGTTGAAAAGATTATCAAACGCGATCGCGACAAATACCGCATTGAGGCCGGTAAGAGCTTCTTCAACATTTCGTTGGGACAGGGGCAGGACGAAATTGCCCGCCGACGAATCGAAGAAGGCAACAAGGACGGCCACTGGATTATGCTCCAGAACATTCACCTCATGCCTAACTGGCTCATCGAACTCGAGAAGATTCTGGATTCGTTCTCGGGAGATGCTGCACCACATAGCAACTTCAGGCTGTTGCTGTCAGCCGAACCGTCGACAGGTGTGCCTATTGGTATCCTCGACCGTTCTATCAAGCTAACCAATGAACCGCCAGCAGGTCTCAAAGCCAACATGAAGCGTGCCTTCACCTACTTCCCGAAAGAAGAAATTGAAGATAAGGATTCCAAGATCAAATCTATCTATTTCGGACTGTGCTTCTTCCACTCCACAGTCATCGAACGCAAGCGTTTCGGTCCCAAGGGATGGAACATGTCGTATCCGTTCAATGTTGGAGATCTGCGAGACTCGTACCTTGTGCTGAACCGTTACATGGATTCCAGTTCTGGCTCAAGCAAGATTCCATTCGAGGATCTTATCTACATCTTTGGTGAAATCATGTACGGAGGCCATATCGTGGATGATTGGGACCGAAGGCTCGCACGTGCCTATCTCGAGAACATCATGACCCCTCAAATCTTTGAGGAAGAAGAACTATTCCCCTTCATCGATGGCAAGAACCTATCTTTCAGGGTACCCGCACCAACCAACTTTGAGAAGTACATCGAGCACATCGAGCTCAGTCTCGGTCAAGAAACACCGCTGGCATACGGACTGCACCCCAACGCTGAAATTGGTTTCCGTACTGCACAGTGCATTGCCCTATTTAACACTCTTGTCGAACTGCAGCCTAAGGACAGTTCATCAGCAGAAGGAGGAGGACGAAGCACACAGGAGATTCTGGAATCAATCGTCAAGAGGTTCCTGGAGGAAATCAACTTCCGTTCGATGATCTTCAGCGTGGACGAAATCAAGAATAAGATGGACGCTGACCAGAAGGGTCCCTACCAAAACGTGTTCATCCAGGAAATTGAGTACATGACTATTCTGCTGACTGAAATGGCTCGTTCCATGGAAGAAATAGATCAAGGTCTCAAGGGTCTGCTCACCATCTCCGAACAAATGGAACAAACTATGGATTCTCTGGTGCTAAACAGAGTGCCAGCCTATTGGACCAACCTAGCCTACCCAAGCAAGAGAGGGCTCGAAAGCTGGATTCTGAACTTGTTGAAGCGAGTCGAACAACTTAATGCCTTCCGCGATGACCCACTTACCCTGCCGAAGGTCATCATGGTATCAAGGTTCTTCAATCCACAGTCCTATCTTACAGCTATCAAGCAGGTCGTCGCCAGCAACCACCGTGGTCTCGAACTCAACAAGCTCTACATTCAAACCGACGTTACCAAGAAGACCATCGAGGAAGTCGATGCTGTTGCGAAGGACGGTGCTTATTGCTTTGGATTCGTGTTGGAAGGAGCTCGCTGGGATATTGCTCTCGGACAGCTGGATGAAGCCAAACCTAAAGAAATGTTCTCCGTTATTCCTGTTGTGTATTGCAAGGCGATGACCCTTCCTCCTGAAGGAAAGGAAGACAAGACAGTCTATCAATGCCCCGCCTACAAAACCGAAGACCGCTCTGCCACATACGTGTTCACCGCCCAACTGAAGACCCGTGCTCCACCACGCAAGTGGATTCTGGCAGGAGTAGCAATCATCATGGACGTGGAGGGAGTCTCCGATGAATCATCTTCCAAGAAGGAAAGCAAGGAAAAGAAGTGAGATTGACATATATAAACTTATATACATTCTGAAGTCAACTCGTTGATAATATGCAGCAACAATAGTTCGAGGATGTTGATCTGGAACTGGCCGATCCTGATGACGATCCACGCCTGCAGCAGATCGTCAAACAGCTGGAGGCAGACAGCAGGCCCAAAGCCCATAAGATTCGAGACTTTAAGGCCAGAGTGCTCAGCCTGTTGCAACTGTATGCCACCCACACCAAATCACATGACCCCTTGTTCGAGGCCTACGAAGGTGTGTATAAGCAGGTTGCTGACTACGATGTGATCAAGCTCGACCGAGTACTAAACGTCTCCCTACTGCGAGGGGCAAATGGAGTGGCACTCGAGCATATCAACGAAGTGCTTCAGCAGTATTTTGGGTTGCTGTGTAAGACAGCGAAGTCACGTGACTCTCAACTCTTCACCGAAACCTTCTGCCGGCTTCTGAAACTTAAACTGAAGGAGGATCCAAATGAGCCTGTCACGGCTGTTACCGAACTTGCCCGCGATTTACTCAGAAAGTTTGTAACCAAACGAACAGTTAAAGTGCATCTCAATACCTTTAGGATTTTGAGCAAACGCTTCAGGTTTTTGCGGTAGCCCATTCGTGAACTGGCAGTAGAGTACCTCGCCAGCGACGGTGTGCGTCAGTCAATGAAGAAGCAGTTGGAGAAGCTAAACAAGATGCTTTCCAAGTCGAGTAGCGAGGTGAAAGTGGAACCGCAGTGATGCTGCATTATTTAATGGACAAAGATTAGAAATTCTTGGTCGAAAAGGAAATCAGCTACTGGAACTTAGTGACCCTCAACAGTCTTCGGGCAGTGGTTGGTGCCAACGCTCGACAAGCGTTGAAAGAGAAGCCAATACCTGATGATTTTGAGTTAAGGGACTTGTACTTCAGTGGCAAGTGGACGGAAGGTACCTAGAAGGGAACTCAGAGAGGAAGGAGGCCAATAATTTCTTACTTGCAGGTTAGGAATAAGTCTCGAAGAAACGAGGAATCAACCTGAGTCTCTATGACCAGTCCAAACGGTAAGACCTTTTCATGAAGAGATACAACTTTTGGAAAGGAATCACGAAGAGCCGACCAAAGACAAAGGAAGAAGAGTAGAGCAAAAAGATAGTTTAAGCTGCTGTCTTTGAGGCGAGGTTACTTCCTGTGGGTGTCTTTGTATTTGCGGGGACAGCAATTATGAAAGTGACTGGAATTGTCCGGTTGCCTCTCAATGCAAAGATTTTTAGCCTGATCACTAGTGTTTTCTTTGCCTACTTCTGGACAAACTACCGACTATCGACAAAGATATTCAACAGCCTAACAGAGTTGCCTGATGCAAAGCTGGAGAAAAAGCGAAAGCAGCTGCTCTCCGAAAGCATAATTCTCGATGGTAAGCTCACCAACATGTTCACGATTTCACTAACCGATGCGGAGCTGCTTGAGCAGGTCACCAAAGAAACCAATTACGAAACAAAACTACACATGTACGAAATGCTGGGCTACCAGGTGACCCCCTGAAACGAATACGTTAAAAACCGACGAGAAGTATCGAAGAAGGAGCTCAGCCGTGCTTGTGGCCACTGGTTGGCTGCTACCGGCCGGTGAAGATAGGCTTTATGTTGGCTTCCTTCCATGTTTGGCGCATTTGAACTAGCTATTCTTTGCGAACTGCCTTGGTAGGGCTGTTAGGTTGGTTGCGATTGCTTCGACTCGGACTCTTCGGTTAAGCAATGACATCCTCGAAGTCGTCATCTGGGTCGTTAATCCCTTCATAGTCAACGAACAGCGTCGCTTTCTCCTAGATCTTCTTAGGCTTTCGAACTGCCTTAGGTTTCTCCTTCGCCCCGTTTACAGTAGCAATAATTGAGCGCATCCAATTCTATCGTTCCTGAACGCTGTTGCACTTGAACTTATACTCTTTCTCCATACCATAGGCAGCCCACTTGATGTAGAATGTCATTTTTAGTGGGTTGCTAGCGTACACTTCGGTCACCTCGACTAGTGGAATTTGGTTCTGGCAGGTCGGGGATTATTTGTCCTGATACCAGTACAGTACACCTTCCGCTATCCTAAAATAACGCTTCTACCAGAGCTTCCTATCGCTCTTTTTCTTTAGCATGTAGCCTTCGCTGATTAGGGTGTCTTCATGCTGAGGCAACTCCTCATCGTCTTATTCAAACGACTAATCACTTACCTCACGCATGTTAAGCACGATGGTCTTTCGGGTTCGTCGAGATTTCTCTCGACGGCGGGTGTTCGGGCTGTCAGAATCATCTTAGATGTGCTTTATCTCCGAATTGAGAATGTCAATTGTTCCTTTGGATAGGTCCCTTCTATAATCTAACAGTTTAACCTTAATAAGCATAGGATGTACCATAACGGACACTTTCAAAATAGGCTTGTAGTCCTCTGACTTGATGATGTTCATGATGGTCTCAGGGTCAGTGCTCGTCAGGACTACTATGACATTCTCCAGTCGGCTGATGTTGGCTTTGAGGGTCACCTGCAGCACTAAACTCCCAAACTCTGCCCGAATAATTTATATTTCGTTGTGCAGTTTGGCCACACTTGCCTCTCGCTAAGCATTAGCACAAGCATTACATTTTCCTTTCGTTTTTCAGCAGCGTTTGTGGCCAATGACCTTATGATTTCACCAACCAGAAACTAGAGTACTATCTTCCAAAAAGCGCGTTTGTTGACATCGTGGAGAGACTCGACGATGCCAATATTCTCATTAATCACAGCAACCACGTTGTCCAACAGTGCTTGCGGGTATCGGCGACTTTGGTAGAACTTAGCGACCTTGCTATTAACCGAGCTGGCAAGCTTCGTCCTCGTCACGGAGGTGATGTCGCTGTACATTTTGGTAAGCTCTGAGTCGATCCACATTTACTGGCATACTGAGTAATTTCAGTGGCGTCAGATTCATCGATATCGTGCGGCACTAACTTGCTCTCAATAAATTCCTTGAGGAAGCGATTGAACCAGATGACGTTGTTGCTTATCGCGGCCAGTTGCTGCTAGCCTATCATACTCTCATCCACAGTCTCCTGCATGCTCTTCAAGTAGAGGTCGACGCATAGCCGAGTAACATGCCCAAGCATTCGAGCGACTGGTTTGCTGGCGTACTACTGCTTGTAGATGTGAAATGAATCGTTGATGAGTTTGAACAGGTCAACAATGCTGTTGGAGTAGACCACTCCGTCCTCCTCGAAGAAATTATCGGCTTTGTCGTTTTGGACGACCGCCACCACCATCGGTTTCAGGGAATTCCAAACCCTCCGACCGAAGATTTTGAGGAGAGCTCGAACGCCGCCGATAAACCTGGTGTCTTGCACCTCCTACTCAAACTTGATGCAATACTGGTCGATCCACTTGAGAAGTTGCACCATCTGAAGGGTGCTCATTTTCTCAAAGTGGCTGTCCCAGCACAGTTTGGTTTAGAGGAACACCTTGTCATGGAAAAAGTCGAAGTAGAAGTGCAGCAAGTCCAACTCTTTCGGCTATTTGGCCAGCACAGCTTCACGAATCTATTCGAACTCAGTCTCCACCCTTCGCAGAAAGGTAACCAATTCTGTATATTCGTATTGCTTTGGCCTGATTTCGTCGTAGAGTTGCTGCAAGCGCTGCTCCAACTACTTGCTGTTGAGTTCTCTTAGAAGGAGGTCCACGTTGCGTTTGATGTACCCACCGCCATTCTTTTCAACCTCCGAAGCGTTCTTCTTCGCTAGCTCCAGAAGCTGTCTCCATCGATCGCGCAGTGCAACAATATCAAAAGCCAGTTGCACCGTCATCTTCTGCCCAACGTTGATCTCCAGCAGGTACTGTCCCTCACTTTTCGATTCATCGTCTTGACTAGTGGTGCCGAGCATACTTTTGACATGAAACAGTTTATCCCTGGACTTCTTCTTCAAATCGATTTCGTAAAGACTGTTGACCTAGAGCCATGGAGGTAGTTGACTGTCAAGTAGAAAGTGCTCCGAAACATGTTTGTCCGGATATAAAGACTTCGACGAGAACAGCATGAAGAACCGTTGCTTGATCTTCGGGAAGTAGTTTCCCTTTACGATTCCTATATGCCCACACAGAATGTTATGTTCAGCCACTCCAGCGGGTAGGAAACGCAGGTAGCTTGCTAATTCAAGCTGCTCTAGAGCCGCCATATCCAGAGGTAGGACTTCTGACTTCACTCTCAACGAACTCATCACACGCAGTTTACTGCCTCGCGGTGCCTTATCTGGAGAGGCTGATGAGGTGGTGAGTGTGTGATCAGACTTGGCCTCCTTCTTTTCCTGCTTTCTGGCCTCATGGATTCGCTTCTTCAGCACAAAGATGGATCGCATCCACATCCTCTTCTGCTCCTCGGTGTCGGCTCGCAAAGTCAATGTCGACTCGGGGGTCTTGAGAACGAATTCCTCCTCGCATGTGCCTTCCTCTACATTGAGCTCTTCGATGTTGTAGAAGTTGCACGGTCGGCTCAGCGATTCCTTGTCCTACAAATTAGCGCTAGTCAAACGTTGTTGAGGTAGTAATAGAGCCGTAAGCCGCTTTAATCGACTCTCCAGTATCTGCGTCAATATTAGATCTACCTGGAGCGTGAGCTTTTGAATAATCCCGAAGACTTCTTGGTAAGGAATCCCTTGATTGTGAGCTCAGGGTCTCGTTTGATTCCCTTTGAAGCCTCAGATTGTCCTGCATCGGTCATGTTTGTCAGGTGTATTATTATTAATACGCATTGACGAATTCAGAGATGCAACCACCAGTTTATAACGGTTGTGAGCTGGCAAACAGCTTAAGCGAGAGGATTAGTTAGTCCAACAATGTAGATTATTGCCTAGCCAATATAAATATAAATCCTCTTACGCTATGAGGTATACGTGATGCAAGCTAGTGGAGGGTGGACTGGGTGGTGTACCAAATGCTTCCTCGCCCATAAGAGCAGCTGTTACAAAAAAAAACCAAAGTAAGCGCCAACCGTCAGAACGATTCGACACTTGACGGGAAGCGCTCATAATTTTGCTTTGATAATAATAGGCGATGAACGAAATCGTCAACAGTCTGGACCTATTCAAGACGCGCTTCAGTCGCTTCACGGTTAGGTTGTCGCCTGAGCGTGCTGGGTACTGTGCGTTTGTGGAGGGCATACTATTCACGCGCATCAACGACATCGTAGAAGTGCAAGACTTCGTCGAAGGGCTCCAAGAGCTAGTTGATAAGAAGCTGATAAACCAAGCTCAGGAAAAGGCATTGCTACTCACAGCCTACGAAATTCCAACCATTGTGGGAGAACTTCAGATACGAATATTTGAACCCCTGCAAGAAAGCAAGTTGGTGAATATTGACGCCGAGCTGGAGCGACTAAGAGGAACTTTAATGAAGAAAGCAGAGGAATCTCCGAGTACCCCTCCTTTGAAAAGCTTGGATCAAGCCGAACAGCAGATGTCACAAGGTACTGAGGTACTAGACCCCAGTGATTTTCAAGACGAAGACGAGAAGGTAAGCAATAGGAGCTATTCAGAAACGAAAGGAGCTTGAGCTTGAATCGGAAAGACTGGCTAGAAAGATGGCTGCCGAAGACGAAGAGATTTACAACAAACAAAATTCGCAGTCCGAAGAGGAAAATTGCCAAATTTGTTTCGAGAACCTCTATGAGGGAAAATGGCTGCCTCTTGAAAAATGCCCTCATATGTTCCACACTGAATGCATGAAAGAATCGTTCAAAATCAATGTAAGCCTCTGCTGATGAAGATCAACGATAGAAAGTTTCCTATCAAGTGCCCTAATTCCGAGTGCGGCGTGGAAGTAACTGACGCTGAGATCCGTGAGATCGTCGGAGACAAGGCGTACGAAGAATACCAAGAAAAGGCATTTAAGAACTACATAGACACCAACGCAGACACAGTGTAATTCTCACCTTATTCAGCTCATGGTGCCCAACTGCAGACTGTAGCCACTGCTTCTTCTACACTGAGGACGATGGCACTAGGTTTGAATGCCCTATCTGCAAGAAGGATTACTGTTTAAAGTGCCGGGTGGAGTGGCATCATAAAATGACCTGCAAGGAGCACGAGATCAACAATACCTTCAACGACGACGATAAGAAGTTCATCGACTTCGTCAAGGGAGCCAAGTTTAAGCAATGTCCCAAGTGCAGATTCTGGGTGGAAAAGAATATGGTAAGAACAATCTCTAATGCAGGGTTGCGATCATATGTCCTGCCGGTGCGGATACCAATTCTGCTATAAATGTGGCGGAAAGTATATGGATTGCGAATGTGTGAAGGAGGCCCAGTAGAGGTTGAGGTAGAATCAAGCTCGAAACGAATAGCGTCGACGTAAGAAAATGTAGGCGCAGGCCAGGAAAGCCGAAAGGGTGGCTGCGGCTGCAGCTCGGACATCGAGAAGGTCTGAGGCTCTTTCCAGCGAAGACAAAGCCACGGGTCGGGTTGCAAGAGGTACTCGAAGTCGCCCCAGAAAGTGATATCTACTGGTTTGTTATGGTGGCTATAATAATATGTGCAAGTAGATCTCCAAGGATTTGCTGTACTAGTGTGATGGGAATTGCGGGGCTAGCGGCACTGTCTGGGGTAGCTTTACCTACACCGGTGACTCGAACGTGTACTTAGCAGCAAAGCATGCAGGAATGGTGCCTGGTAGATTCGTCAAGATCATGAAGGGTCCACAGACAAGCTTCTTCGGAACAGCTAAGCACGGAGTGACAACCTTGAACTATGGTTCTTTTCCTACGTCATACGTCTTAGTAAGGGAAGGCGATAGCCAGCACGAGTCGGTGGTGGCTGTGGAATCCCTGAAGGAAATGATAAACCACGAGTTGGATAAGTTCAAGCAATCACTAGTTGCTGCTGCAGCCGACACGAAATTAATGTGCTCAATGTGCATGTCGCTTCCTCGAACCCACCTGTGCATGCCGTGCAACCATTTCCACTACTGCCCGGAATGCATCAAGATAGTCATCAACAAGGGAAACTGCATCATCTGCAACTAAGAGGTCACTGGGCATCTCAAGGCCTATATTTGATCCTCTTTGATGAATTAATAAACAATTGGTGAGTCTATTCTGCGCACGGTTGTCCGAAAAAGTTCTCTCACTCTGACGGAGATCCTAAATGGCAGCAATTGGATTGCCGTGAATTATTAGTATATCCATAATACTACTTGACTGAATGTGCAGACAGATCTCGAACGAAATCTTTGAATGCAATGGCGTCTGTGGTGCAGGTGGGTCTGTCTGGGGCTCTGACACCTATACCGGCGATTCAAATATCTACGTTGCTGCCAAGCATTGCGGGCTGGTTCCCGGAAGATTCATCAAAATTACCAAAGGACAACAAGCCAGCTTCGCCAGTAGTACAAGAAACGGAGTTACCACAAGCTCCTGAGAAAACTGCTCAAGCTGTACAATGTCCTCACCGATGACCAGATAGCATTATGGGAGTATCTAGCCACAGCTCAAAGCGTGAGACTAGGTTCTGAGACCGTGTAAACTACTAACGGGATACAACAAGGAAGCACCCTCGCACCAGCGCTCTGGAACGTGTATATGAAACCTCTGCACCTGGACCTACAGCAAATGGACCAGGAGAAAGTGAGTTAGACTGGATTCGCTGATGACCTTTTAGCCATTGCGACATCGTGGTGGCTTTGCCGGGAGGCGGTCAAAACCTTTGAAAGGTGGTGCGCAAACAGCAACATGGTACCCAACCCCAAAAAGAGTGGGATCATGTACCTAGACTGGAAGACAAACAGCAAGGGGCTAGAAGAGAAGGAGCTCTTTGGGTATCCCATAGTCAAATAATACAAATATCTTGGAGGATGGCTCGATGATAAGCTCAAGGTGGCCG
>ERZ724508.22-NODE-22-length-104062-cov-77.726355_pt1 | contig 104062 bp, 100 predicted proteins | sample MGYA00376041_ERZ724508 | MGnify/ENA primary metagenome ERZ724508 (study PRJEB28724, sample SAMN07190887) | wastewater metagenome | isolation source: effluent of sewage treatment plant in Hong Hong | place: USA: Christiansburg, Virginia | collected 2016-03-01 ...
TAGAGCGACTCTGGAAAGTAATGCGAGAGCATGTCACGTATAATAAGGTATATCCCAAATTTGCTGATTTTACTGAAGCAATTCGTTACTTCTTTGGGGATACTGTGCACCGTATTCAAGATGTATTGCGCGCCATAATAAATGATAACTTTGAAGTTATCCGTCACAACCCAGTCCAACTTTCAAGTTGATTGAGTATATATAAAATTTACTGTCTAGTTATAGAAAATTTATTTAGAATTCGGTAGTTAATGATTACTTGACGACTACCGACGAGAGCGAGAATAAAACAACAAAGCATCAAAACCTTGATGTTTTTATCTCAGTTGGTTATCAGAATAAATCACATCGCGGTACTCAATTGAGAATTTTGCTAACGTAAAAAAGCTTACTCCGTAGCACTTTGCAGAAAATTAATTCCCTGAACCTGATGAAACTCTTCTTTATCGAAAGCAATATCGCCATCTGGATGCGCCACACCATCGGTTTTTAAGCCATTGAAATCATATTTAGTGGTATCCATCAAATGCGATGGAATTACATTTTGCATGGCACGGAACATCGACTCAATTCGCCCAGGATAACGCTTACCCCACTCTTGCAACATTTCTTTAATTACCTGCCGTTGTAAATTGGGCTGCGAACCGCACAAATTACACGGAATAATCGGAAATTCACGGATTTGAGCATATTTAATCAAATCTTTTTCGACACAATAGGCCAAGGGGCGAATCACGATATTATTACCATCATCGCTAATTAACTTAGCTGGCATCCCCTTGAGTTTACCGCCATAGAACATATTTAAAAATAAGGTTTCTAAAATATCATCGCGATGGTGTCCTAATGCAATTTTACTTGCGCCAAGTTCTTTCGCCACGCGATATAAAATACCTCGTCGTAAGCGCGAACATAAACCACAGGTAGTTTTACCCTCGGCAATCACACGGCGGACGGTAGAATAAGTATCTTCATTAATTATTCTATACTCAACCCCAAGCGACTCAAGATAGGCTGGTAAAATATCTTTTGGAAAACCTGGCTGACCTTGATCTAAGTTAACCGCAATTAGCTTAAATTGAATTGGTGCAGCTTTTTGTAAGCCCAAAAGAATATCCAACATCGCATAACTATCTTTGCCACCTGAAAGACAAACCATAATTACATCATTATTTTCAATCATATTATAGTCATTGATGGCTTTTCCAACGTTAGCCCGTAAGCGTTTATTTAGCTTATTAATTTCGTATTTTTTATCCATAATCTCTTTAATATCAAGTGTTTTTTAAACTAAGGTGCTGATTATACCGCAAGCTCAAGTAAATTATTTGCAAATAACTGATACAAATTCAGCAATTTTATTTGGTGCATAGCAACATTTTAAGATATAATTACATCTTACGGTTCAAATTGTTTTATCCACCTTTCTTACAAGGAATTTAAATGAGCGCATTTCATAAAATTGAAAAATTAATTAAAGAAAACGAAATTAAGTTTCTTGACTTACGGTTTAGTGACACCATAGGTAAAGAACACCATGTTACATTACCAACCAGTGCAGTAAGTGAAGACTTATTCAAAATCGGTCAACCATTTGATGGTTCGTCAATTGAGGGCTGGAAAGGTATTGAAGCCTCTGACATGTTATTACGTCCGGATGCGTCAACCGTACGCTTTGATCCATTCTTCGATGATGCGACATTATTTGTAACTTGCGATGTAATAGAACCTTCTACCATGGAGTCATATGATCGTTGCCCACGTGGAATTGCCAAAAAAGCCGAAAAATTCATTAAAGAAAGCGGTTTAGCTGATACAGCTTATTTTGGTCCAGAACCAGAATTTTTCATTTTTGACTCGGTAACTTGGGGCGCTGACATGAGTGGCTGCCATTATAAAATTAATGCTGACGAAGCCGCATGGAGCTCAGATAAAGAAATCGATGGCGGAAACACTGGGCATCGTCCAGGCATTAAAGGTGGTTATTTCCCACTTCCACCAATGGATTCACATCAAGATTTACGTTCAGCAGCCTGTTTAGCGCTTGAAGAACTAGGTATTCCAGTTGAGGTTCATCATCATGAAGTTGCAACCGCTGGTCAATGTGAAATAGGAACTAAATTCAGTAGCTTGGTTGAGCGCGCTGATTGGTCACAAATTTTCAAATATGTAATGCGTAATACGGCTCATCGTTATGGCAAAACCATTACATTTATGCCAAAACCAATCGTAGGCGATAACGGTTCAGGTATGCATGTACATCAATCAATCTGGAAAGATGGCAAAAATTTATTTGCTGGTAAAGAATATGCTAATTTATCTGAAACTGCATTACACTATATTGGTGGTATTATCAAACATGCCAAAGCCTTAAATGCAATTACCAATCCATCAACTAATTCATATAAACGTTTAGTTCCTGGTTTTGAAGCGCCTGTCATTATGACTTACTCAGCACGTAACCGCTCTGCAGCAATTCGCATTCCATTTAGCGCATCTGAAAAAGGACGACGCATTGAAGCACGTTTCCCAGATCCAATGGCAAATCCATATTTAGCGTTTAGCGCTTTATTAATGGCTGGTATTGATGGAATTGTTAACAAAATTGATCCAGGTAAAGCTATGGATATTAATCTCTATGAATTACCTGAAGATGAATTAGCGCTAATTCCTCAAGTTTGCTCTAATTTTGAAATGGCATTAGACCACCTAAATAAAGATCGTGCGTTCTTGACTCGCGGTGGCGTTTTCTCTGATGAATGGATTGATAGCTATATTAAACTTAAAATGCATGAAGTAACTAAGTTACACATGACAACTCATCCAGTTGAAATGCAAATGTATTATAGCCTATAAAACGTGTAGCTTTAGCTGACCACTACCTCGGTAGTGGTTTTTTTATTGAAAAATCTTCCAAGGTATGCGAAAATGAGGGCTTAAACACCTAAATTTACTGCATTTTTAATGCTCCAAGACTAGAATCTTCTAGCTAACCCCATTACAAAAATAGAACAATGAAAATCTTGAAAACTAAAAATTTAATTAACAGCCTTGTCTTAGGGGCATTTACGCTACTTAGCATCAACCAAGCTTTTGCTGATAATGATAATGCCAGTGATCCAATTGCAGCTGTTGCTAGCGCTAATGACACCCCAGATAATTCATCATCCAATGCGAACGTAAATAAACCAACAAAAAGTAACCAAAATAATAATAACAACCAATCTCAGCAATCGCAAGACGCCATTAGCAATATGTTATTGCAATCGGTAAGTTTAATGGGAATTGCTTATAAATGGGGTGGCAATACTCCAGATACAGGCATGGACTGTAGTGGTTTTGTACGCTATGTTTTTAATAAATCACTCGGAATTAACCTACCACGTACCGCTGCTGAAATGGCAAAAGTTGGTAAACGTGTTAGCATTGACCAATTACAACCAGGTGATTTAATTTTTTTCAATTCTTCCCGTGGCTCAAATACACATATTGGAATTTATTTAGGTGGTAATAAATTTATTCAATCACCACGCACAGGCGAAACGATTCAAATCACTGATTTAAGTGGTTACTGGGTAAAACACTTTAATGGTGCCAAACGAATTGTGCAAGAAACTCAAAATGACAGCGGTAATTCAGCGGTACAAAGCTTTCAAAATGTCCACGATCAAGCACTCCCTGTTGCAGCGCGAGCCAGCGGTAAACGCCATGGCAGATCTGGCTCACGGAATAGAGCATCATCAAAAGCCAATAAATCCAAAAACACGGTGCATAAATCTTCCAAAAGCACTAAGAGTACAACTGCTAACAAAAAAAAGAAAAAACATAATTAAATATGCACTTACCACTTCCAACTTGGCATCGCTCCAATGGTGAAATTATTTCATGCACTGAGAAAATCAAAGTCATGCGCGAAAATATTGAAGAGTTACAGCAGATAATTAAAGATGCTTATGAAGATGCATTATTAATGGATGTTGATTCAGAGCAAATTAAACAATTTTTAATTAAAATGATCCAAAATTTAGAAAGTCCTTATCAAGATGATACTATTTAGTAAATTTGAACTTATGGTTGGGTTGCGTTATTTACGCGCCAAGCAAAAAAATAGTTTTGTTTCATTTATCTCCTTAGTTTCAATCATTGGTATCGCCCTGGGGGTTGCCGCGCTAATTACGGTCTTATCGGTTATGAATGGCTTTCAAAAAGAAATTCGCAACAAAATGATTGGCGTAACCGCACATATGCAAATCACCTCAGCAAGTAACTCGATTAGTGATTGGCAAGCACTAGGTAAATTAGCACTTCAAAACAAAAACATTCTTAACTATGCGCCATATATTGATGGACAGGCTTTAATTTCATTTGATGGTAGCGTAAGTGGTGCTTTGATCCGTGGCGTGGATGCGACCTACGAGCCTAAAGTTGATGATATTACGCAAGCCATTATCGCAGGAAGTTTTGCCAGCTTAAATCAAGAAAGTTTTAATATTGTTATTGGTAAAGATTTAGCGCATCAACTAGGTGCTGGAATTGGCGATAAAATTACCCTAATTACTCCCGATGGCAATGTAAGTCCAGTTGGAATGACTCCGCGTCTGAAACAATTTACCATTACAGGACTGTTTGACACCCATATGCAACAATATGATAGCGGTTTAATCTTTATTGGTCTTAAACAAGCCCAAATTTTATTTAAGGTCCCTGATAGTGTAACAGGGGTACGACTTAAGGTTAATGATGTTCTGCAAACCCAAAGCATTAAAGAACAATTGTATGCCGCTCTGCCTGGTGATTTAATTGTTCAAGATTGGATGAGTCAGAACCAAAATTATTTTTCAGCCGTCGCGCTAGAGAAAAAAATGATGTTTGTAATTCTAAGTTTAATCATTGCCGTAGCAGCGTTTAATTTAGTTTCTACCTTAGTGATGACAGTGAATGACAAAAAAGCTGATATTGCGATCTTACGCACCATGGGTGCATCGCAGACTAACATAATGAAGATCTTTATGCTCCAAGGTGGCGTATCGGGAATCATTGGCACACTGAGTGGCACAATTCTCGGCGTTCTGCTGGCTTATTTCATTGGCGATATTGTTCACGGCATTGAACTAATTACCCATACTAAATTAATTAATGGCGATGTGTATATGATTGATTATTTGCCCTCGCAAGTTGAGTTTAGTGATGTATTTAGTATCTTTAGCGTTTCAATTTTACTAAGTATTTTGGCAACCATTTACCCAAGTCGTTCAGCGGCTAAAATTAATCCAGCGGAGGCTTTGCGCTATGAGTAATGTATTAAGTTGCCGTAATCTGGGCAAATCATTTCCACAGGCGGACGCCCCTGATCTAGAAATTTTCAAGAATGTTAGCTTTGAACTTGATAGCAGTGAGACTATCAGCATTGTTGGTAGCTCGGGCAGCGGTAAAACTTCGCTCTTGCAAATTTTAGCAGGCTTAGATACGGCGAGTGATGGACGCGTGATAGTCTGTGGCGAAGATATAACTACGCTCAATCAAAATGAACTATGCAAAATACGCAATCAAAATCTGGGCTTTATTTATCAATTCCATCATTTATTACCCGAATTTACCGCGCTTGAAAATACGCTGATGCCTTTAATTATTGCGGGTCATGATAATCAACAACGTCATGAGTATGCGGAATATATCCTCGGTCGACTAGGCTTAGCCAAACGCCTAAAACACTATCCAGCTCAATTATCTGGTGGTGAACGTCAACGGGTAGCCATTGCGCGCGCCGTGGTAAATCAACCTAAAATTGTTTTTGCCGATGAACCAACGGGTAATTTAGATAATACCACCGCGCATCAAGTTCTAGACATTTTTTTTGAATTGCAACAAGAATTAAAAACTAGTTTAATTATTGTTACCCATGATACGGCAATTGCGGCTAAAACGCAAAAAATTTATCGCCTACATAATGGACAGCTAAGTGCTAATCTAGAATAAAAAAGCGTTCCATTGGAACGCATTTTTTATTCGACCATGTATTCTCGTGACCGACGCAGCGCCCAATAAGCAAATGCAACCGTCACCAACAACACACCAAATGGCACGAATAACACCAAACCGGTTGTTTCAGCAATAATGGAGGTAATCACAATTGGCGTTAAGCCACCAAACATCACAAAACTAATGTTGTAAGACAGCGCTACACCAGTTAGACGAATCTTTACTGGGAATAAATAACTCAGTACAATAGTTGGTAAAACTACTAAAAAGCCTTGAAATACCGCAAATAACGCTAAACCTAAGATAAGATTACTTCCTTGTCCAATTAAATAATAACACAATGCCGCAGCAGGCAGAATCAAAAATAAAGAATTACGCATTAATTTATACACGCTATACTTATTCGCCAAAATCCCCATCACGTAAATTGAAATTACGCTAACTACTGACGCAACCAGTACCGCATCACTGGCAATTTTAGTTGGAATGTGTGCTAATTTAGTTAAATAGGTTGGCATAAAAATAATCAATAAGATGATCGGGGTTGCCATGATCGAGACCAAACCAACACCAATTATAACTTTGCCTAAATGATGACGTAGAACCTCAATAAATGGCGCTGCTTCATGCTGTTTGATTTTTTTAAATTCTGCTGTTTCATGTAACTCACGCCGAATTAAATAACCAATAAAGCACAACAGTCCACCCAACAGAAATGGAATGCGCCAGCCAAAACTATTGATTTGTTCAACACTGAGCCAATGCACGATCAATAAATTAATTAGCATCCCAGGGATTAAACCCGCAACCGTGCCGCTAAAGGCACCACCAAGACCAAATCCACGTTTATGTGGCATTGATTCAGAAACATAGACTATCATGCTGGGTAGCTCGCCACCAATCGCCAAACCTTGGATTAATCTAAATAACAGCATTAATGCAGGTGCAAAAAGACCAATTTGAGCATAGGTCGGCAATAACCCCATTCCGAGCGAAGATACCCCCATTAAAATCATGGTAATAATTAACACGGTTTTGCGCCCAATTTCATCGCCGATGTGGCTAAATAAAATTCCGCCCAGCGGCCGCACGATGTAACCAACCACAAAGATTGAATAACTCGCGATGATAGCAATAAACTCATTGCTACTCGGGAAAAACTGTTGTGCAAAATAAACGGCAAATAAACCATAAATCGTGAAATCATAAAATTCTAATAGCCCACCTAACGAGGATAAGACTACGATTTTTTTTTGTTCACTGGATAAATCATATCCTGGTAATAATCTCATACTGACTTCCTAACAATTGATGCAAAAGAATTCATTTTAGCAAAATTCCACACTAACCTGAGAAAAACTTTGCAGACTGACGTGAACAAGGTATAATCTCTACTCTAAAATTTTATTTACTGACCACATAGGAGCGTCTAATTAACACTCAAAATCCCCCAGGTTTAATTCAGCGAACAACACGTTTTACACGCCGCAGTTTGCGAATTTTTGTAAATTTCATGTTACGAATTATCCTAAATTTTGATAAAACTAGTGGTGATACTCGCGCTGGAAGCCTTGCTTTTACAATGTTATTATCTTTCATCCCGTTCATGATTTCAATGGCAGGTTTGATTGGCTTACTGCCCTTTTCAAATCGCTATATTACCCGTGTTGAGCAATATTTTTTTACTAATTACATCCCCCATGGTGGAATCCAAATTTATAGCCAAGTCAAAGTGTTTTTACAACATTCACAAGAATTATCTATTTTGGGATTTTCTTCGCTAATTGTAACAACATACTTAATGCTTTTCTCGGTTGAACGCCAACTTAATGCACTCTGGCACACCACACGCCAAAATAGCATTTTAAATTCATTACGCACCCATACTTTATTTCTAATTAGTGGCTTTAGCGTGATTGGAATAATGACGGTCTTACGCATCTATAGTCATGTCTTTTTAAATTCGCCGACGATTGATTTTCTCTTTGACCAAAGTCTAACTACTTTTGTGACTATTGCAATGTTTAGTTTAGTTTATAAGTTTATGCCTAGTCACTCGGTGAGCCTACCCCACGCTTTAATTGCTGGTGTGACAGCAACGCTCTTATTTAGCGTTAGTAAACAATTATTTATCTTTTACTCAGTAAATTTATTTGTTAACTATCATATAATTTATGGTTCAATGGCTTTTATCCCTTTATTTTTAATTTGGATTTATATTAGCTGTCTAAATTTACTCTTCTGTGCCGAAATTATCTATGGTTTAGAAACTCGTTACAATGAACGACTCCAGCGAGTATTTTATGCATACCTCGCACGTAGATTCAGTTTTCTTTGCCGAAAAAAAATCCAACGCTAGAATACTAGCTCATCATCTGGTTTTATGCTACAATCACGGCTGGAAACTAACTAGGCAATCGCGATTATTAGCGTAATCGAGGAAAGTCCGGACACCACATGGATAAAAGTGCTGGGTAACTCCCAGGAGCCGCATTGCGGTTACGGAAAGTGGCGCAGAAAATATACCGCCAAGTTTACTTGGTAAGGGTGAAAAGGTGCGGTAAGAGCGCACCGCGCAATTAGTGATAATTGTGGCAGGCAAAACCCCACTTGGTGCAAGACCAAATAGGCGTAACTCGTAGATATCCTGTACATTTAGTTACGCGGGTAGGTTGCTCGAGCTTCTTGGTAACAATTAGCCTAGATGAATGATTGCCTCAAGCGCAAGCTTAAGACAGAATCCGGCTTATCGGTTAGTTTCCTCTCCATCTAAAGTTTAAGGATCACAACATGTCCGATCAACATCTTATCGAAAAACCTCTTACCTCAAGCAGCATTTTCAAGGGTAACTTTATCCACGTTTATCGGGATACGGTTGAATTACCCAATGGACACAGCGCCGAACGTGAATATATTAAGCATCCTGGTGCAGTTGCGGTACTGGCTATTGATAATGAAAATAATATCATTATGGAACGCCAATTTCGCCACCCAGTTAATAAAATAGTCTATGAAATTCCAGCAGGGAAAATTGATCCTAATGAAGACGAATTAACCTGTGGTAGACGCGAATTAGTTGAAGAAACTGGCTACGTTGCACAAGATTGGACCTTGCTTGGCGAATGTTTACCTTGTATTGGCTACTCAAGTGAACGAATTGTCTATTTTTTAGCTGAAAACCTCAGTTTCACCGCCGTGAATTTAGATGAAGGTGAATTTGTTGAGGTAATTAAACAGCCACTGGATGAAGTGTTTGAGCTCGCCTTTGAGGGCAAAATTGAAGATAGTAAATCACTGGCTGGGTTAATGCTATTATATGGGCACTTACGCAAACGCAATTCAATAGCTTAATTCAAATCACACTCCGTTATCCGAGTTAAATCATGTTAAGTTATTTAGCACTTGCTAGCGGAATAATGTTAGCGCAAATTTGGCAACTCCCAAATCTTATTGCGGGGTTACTCGTAATTTTTAGCCTACTGGCTGCTGGCTATTTGCGCTACAAAACTAATTTTCATGCGCAAGCAAAACTCCACTGGTTGTTGGCACTAAGTTTATTGATTCTTGGCTTTAGTTATGCAAGCCTCAAAATAAATTGGCGTCTCCAGCACCTCATTCAACAACCAATTAGCCAATTAAATCTCCAAGGCTACCTCACTACGCCAGCCACACTCAAAGACAACAATTATTATCAAGCCGAATTCTCAATTACTCGTGGCGCTCTCAGCGGACAAAAAATCTTACTTTACTATCCAGCTCAAGAACAACTCAACGCAGGTAGGATTTATCAATTTAGCGCGAATTTACAACCTTTAAATTTGATAACTAATTTTGCAGCCTTTGATTATGGACAATACCTGATTGCACAAGATATTAGCGCATCGGCCTTTATGCAGGGTTCTGCCGAATTAATAAAAACCAGCTATGCACCAAGTGCACAAATCAATCGCCTACGCGTAAATTTAATTAATTATTTAGAGCAAACTCTTATCGGGCAAAAATATGCAGGACTGGCAATCGCATTAGTAACTGGCTATCAACAATTCATACCAAGCACCCAATGGAGTATCTTCAAAAATAGCGGGATTATTCATATCGTTAGCATTTCAGGATTACATATTACCTTAGTTGCCATGATGGCAGTCTTTATCTTGAGTTTAATCCTGCGCTACGTGTTACCACCGAGTAAAATCCCTCAACAAATCATTTTAGCCTGGCTAGGTGTCTGCGTTGCATTGGCATATTCTTTACTGGCTGGCTTTAGTATTCCCACCCAACGCACTTTTTATTTATTATTGCTCATGGCTTATCTCATTACTCGCCGACGGTACATTCCACTATTAAATAAATTAAGTATTACACTGAGTATTATCTTAATTCTCGATCCATTTGCTTGTCGTAACATTGGTTTCTGGTTTTCCTTTAGCTTAGTTGCCACCATTTTTGCCATGCAAAGTGCTTACCAACAACATAGTTCCAAAGTACTCTTCTGGTTGAAATTACAACTGGCAATGTTGTTGGTTAGTTTACCCTTAACTTTATTCTTATTTAGCAGCTATCCATTAATCGCGAGCGTCGCTAATTTATGGGCAATCCCAATTCTAGGTAATCTGTTAACTCCGTTAATTCTAGTCAGCAGCCTAAGTCATTGGAGTTGGCTAATTCAATTTAGCGTTCAATTACTCAATTATGCAATGCTCCCAATTGAATATTTGGCAACAATTTCACCCTATCGCCAAGCTCAACCAGATTTAATTACGCTTTTAATCGCCTATCTTGGCGTAATTTTAATCTTGTTACCCAACGCATTTAAAGGCAAAAACTATTTAGGTTTAATCATGTTTTGCGCTCTATTTATGGTTGTACCAAGCCAACGTCCAAACTATGGCGAGACACAAATAATTGCCTTTAGCAGCCCCAAAGCTGGTTTTACACTTTTACAAACGCAGAACCATAATTTATTGATAACCCTAAGTCGTGACCCACAGCAGCTCACTAAACAATTAGAATATACGGTCTTACCCTATTTACAGATGCAACATATTAGTCAAATTGACTATTTATTAACTAACCAAGCTGAATCAAGCAGTGCTACACTACTGCAGAATCAAGGTGTTACCCTACTAAATCAGACTTTGCCAGAGACCATTAACCTTGATGGCGTAAATTTGCACTGGAGCCAAGCTCATGAACAACTGGCTTTAATTAGTCAAGGTCATGCAGAGACTAGCTATATTGGCACAGGCTATCAACCGTTTAATGAAACTCACTGGGATAATGTCGTAATCGGTTTGGCTTTAGCTAAACTGGATTGGTTATTTAGCGCACAGGTTAATAATCTACTGATTAATTATGCCAAAGATGATCGAGCAACTAAAGCATTATTAGACAATATTAATTTATCAGCTAAACATAGCTATGATCTAATTGAGCGTGGCAGTCAAAAAATTGAACATATCCATGTGGTAGTACAGAATAAATAACCACAGCGCTTGTGGCAAATATTTTACTTGGCTTATACACGGAATAACTCTCTTTAAGCTAATTTAACCTAGCGCGGTAGCACCAGAAAAAATTAACTGATAAAATAATACAACGATATTAATTAAAATAATTGTCATAAAAAATGGACGAACTAATTTAGAACCTTTCAGAATAACCATTTTTGCCCCAGTATAGCCACCCACAAATTGCCCACAAGCCATAACCAAGCCAATTAAAATGTTTACCTTGCCAAACCAGAGAAAAATAATTAATGAAAAGATATTACTTTTTAAGTTCAAAACTTTAGCATAACCAGAGGCATTTAAAAATGTATAGCCCAAGAAAAATACAATTGCCATAATCCAAAAATTACCCACACCTGGTCCAAAAAAAGCATCGTAAAAACCCAACAAAAAACCAAAAATAGAAAAAAAGGTTAATTCACCCATGCGTTTTCTGCCCTCATGCACACCAAGTTTGGGATTAATCAGATTAAAGACAAAAACGCCCAGCATTAAAACTGGCACTAAATAACGCATAAAGTCATTCGAAACGTAATTTGCCGTAACAGCCCCCAAACAAGCTCCAATAAACCCCATTACCAAACCACGTGAGACTGTTTTGAAGTTAATTAATCCATCTTTATAGTATTTAAATACCGCCATGCTCGTGCCAATTGAACTTTGTAGCTTATTCGTGCCTAATACCATTGAAATCGGCATCCCAGTAAATGTTAAAGCTGGCAGACTAATTAGACCACCACCACCAGCCACAGCATCGACAAAGCCTGCTAAAAACCCCATGATGACTAAAAAAGTATAAAGTATCGCTTGATGATGTTCAAAAAAAGCATGCATAAATTTATTCCACAAGAGTATATTCAAATTAAAGAAACAAGCGGAATTATACTATACATTTCATCTAAGTTATTAATCGTGGTTTGGCGCAAAATTAATTTAACAACAAATTATGAATATAACCTTAAACCATCACAAATACACAACTCTCATCGAATATGCTTAGCTTATAATACACCCAATTTTCAATTAGGTAAAGCACTGTCAACATTTTTGTTGACTGTCTTAAATTTTAAATAATGGTGGATCACTACTTAATAACATAAACAGATGCAAAAATAGCTAACCACACTTGTCAACCGTTAAATGTTGTAAACAGACTACAAATAACAACAGATTGCATCTTTTTTTAGCATAACCGTATAAATTCATCGGTAAATCTTTAAATTTGTGCAATTTCAATGCTATAATAGCCCTATAAAACAGCTTTTAAACATTTATCATTAATTATATTTTACGTTGTTGCTTATTTGGTCTTTATTACGGATGCCTGACAAATGCTATTATTCAAGCGCGGTCCCATAATTTACTTTTTAGCCCTCTTAATTTAAATGGATAACTAGATATGAAAAAATTACTTTATACTCTTTTAGTTGCAACATCAGCACATTTTGCCTATGCTGATAATGCGGAATCTGCGATCTTAAGCGTAAGCAAAACCGCAGAATCTACGCCACCGGCTGTAGTTGCTGACCCTGTACTAAACAGTAATGCGGAATTTATTAACCGGACTGCTTATATTCAAAATCCATATACCGGAATACCATCAGGCGGTGGCACACTCCAAGCGGTGCAAACAGGTGAAAGCCAAAATGCAATCCATGGCTTTTGGAAAACACTCCTAAACGAGGGAACTTATAACGTTTATGCTGGTATGACGGGTAATTTAGGTAACAGTTCTGAAAAAACCACAACCACCCAGTGGCCAAATAACAATGATATAACACCATACTCATATGGTGCCAATATTTTTGGACAAACTGGTCAAATTGGTGGTTTCTCCATAGGAGGCTTGGTAACGGCAATGAACCCATTATTTGCTAATCAAATGAACGGTGATGCTACCCAACATTCTGATCCTAATTTCTCAATTTATACTCCCAGCTATAGCCAAATTGGTATTTCTGAAGCGTTTCTTGAATATCAATACAGCAATATTTTAAATGCGGATATTGGTTATATTGCAATTGATAATAGCCCATGGCTCGGTGGCACTTACTTTAATAATCAATTAACCATGGGTAACACCTATCAAGGTGCACTAGTTAACTTATATGCTGGTAGTGGTTGGTTATTAACAGGCCTAGCCTTTAATGCCGCCCAATATGGTGCTCAAATGGGCTTCACTGGCGCACCGACTATTACTAGCTTTAATACTGCCAATGGAGGAACTGTTGCCAATAGTATACAATCCAATGGCACCGCATCGTTAGGTGCTAACTATAGCACTTGGGATAATAATTATAATTTACGTCTCTGGGGTTATCAATTCGATAATTATGGTAGCTTATTTTATGCAGACAATAGTTTAAATATTCCAATCAATAAAAGCCTCAGTTTGAATGTCGCTGGACAATTTGGTACCGATCAACAACTCTTTCAAAATTCAAGTGCGGTATCCCAATTAACAGGTCAAGCCATTCAAAGTTACTTTGCTGGTCTAAAAGGAGGTTTAACCTATGATTGGTTTGTGTTAAACTTAAGCGCTAACACTACTTGGGGACCAAGTTCGGCTTATGGCGGTGGTTCTATCGTAACACCTTATACCTCAGCATTAAACTTAGATCCGTTATACTCTGAGGGTTGGTCAACTAATATGGCAACTAGCGGATTTACAGGCTGGCAATATAAAGCAGGAACTCAATTTAACTTCTTTAGTAATAACTTATCACTCCAACCAGCTTATATTTATGTAAATAGTGGCAATCAACAATGGAATGGCACTCAAGAGATGGATATGCTTTTAAATTACTCAATTCCACAGGTTAAGGGACTGTTTGTATTTGCTGTTTATGCTAATCAATGGCTTCCTGAACAAAACCCTAACGGCAGTAATGCTTGGACTTCAGAACTTGGCGTCTTTTATACTTATTAATTTTATCAAGGCTAAATCATGAAAAAAATTTCAATTACACTCTTATTTGCGGCACTGAGTAGCACAGCAGCATTTGCTATGGATACCGTAAATTTTAGTAAGTCCGACTATACGTGTAATAAAATTCAAATTACTCCACAAACTACACAAGATAATTTAGTTGCCTACTGTAATAATGTTACTGTAGTTGTACGCGATGAGGTAACTGGTGGTAGAAATAATTCTCGCGTACCTGGCGGTGGAGCAGAAATCACTCAAAATTATTCTGCAGATGCAAAAGATGCGGTATTAGATAAAGTAAAATTCTATACCGATGATGGTAGTTACATGATTTGTTATTATCAAAATGCAGGGATGGTTAAATGTAAGGTCACGCCACCCAAAGCGGCTGTCCACCCCAATAAACCAACCAGCTCAAAGTAAATTACAAATAAAGGTGGTAAAGACCACCTTTATTTTATTCCCTGCAATTAAAACAGAGAATATGCACTACTACATTGTACAAGTTCATAAAACAACCTTCCTTCGTACTCATTTTGTAACTTAATTCAACTTCTGATGCACAACTCCAGCAGATTCAGCAATTTGTTGATATTTTTGTAAATCCGTCAATAACATCATTTGATTGAGTTGTGGCGGAGTTTGTACTACCATTGACTCAACATAATGTTTAAAGCGATAACTAATTGTGTAATTATTAACGACCTGACTTTCAATATAAATCTCTTGGCAGACTTGTTTACTACTCGATTGTTTAATATATTTTGGGTGATTTTTGCTGTCAAACATACTACTAAAAAAACCAGAATTAGGATTTTTTATTGATGTGCTCGTAGTAACTGTCTTGCAGCTTTGTGATGGAATTTTAATTGACGAGTAATTCGGAGTTACGGCAACAATAGTTACTAATGGATTAGTATCAACTGCCACAGATTTTTGACTCCAAAACCAATACGCCAGTGCGGCAGCGATTACCACCAAAATTGCTAAAATTAGCTTAATTTGACCAGTTTGACTTCCTAGATTATTTCTCATATGCACCTCTTCATTAATAATATTTCTTTTTTCACCTGAATTTGGTTTCATTTTCCGTGGATCTTGTCGCATAACTACTCCTTAATTTAACCAAAACCAACCGCAACACACCATTGCGATAACAATCAATGTTGGCGAAATTTCTTTAGTCTTACCTAATAACAACTTAAATATCGTGTAGGAGACAATTCCAAAAATTGCACCTGCAGTTATGGAAGAACATAGTGGCATCATCACCACGGTTAAGGCAACTGCCACGATGTCTTCAAAATTATTCACCTTAACTCGGCGAATCTGGCTCAGCATAATCAAGCCAACAAGCATTAAAACTGGCGAAGTTGCTGCGCTTGGAATCATCGCAATTAACGGCGATAGTAACATAAATGGAATACACAACAACGCAGTTACCAGCGAGGCTAATCCGGTTTTAGCACCATTTTGAATCGCAGCTGAGCTTTCAACAAAAATAACACTTGGTGACACGCCAAAGAAACTTGCTAAAATACCTCCAATACTATCAGTAACCAATGCACGTTTTAAGTAAACACCTTTTTCATGTTGTGAATCAAAATGTAATTGTGACAACAGACCCATCGTAGTCGAGGTAGCATCAAAAAAATTCACAATAAACAAAGATAAAATTGCTGGTAGTACACTCAATTTTAATGCTGCCAAGAAATCAATTTGCATAAACAAACTAAAATCAGGTAGTTGCACCAAGCTCTGTGGAATAGTTGCAGGATATAAAACCGCATAAATTAATGAAATCACGATAATAGGAACTAAAAACGCATAGGTTTTACGTTTTATAAATAATACGCTAGCAACAATAAATCCCATTAAACATAGTACAATTGGCAAATTCATGTGACCAATGCCAATGATTGTATTCGAATTACTAATGATAAGCCCAACATTTTTAGCACCAATTAAAAAAAGGAAAAATCCAATCCCTGCACTTAAGCCGATTTGTAAAAAATCTGGAATCGCATGAATAATCAATTGACGAATTCGCGTTACCGAAAAAATGAAGAGCAATAAACTGGAGAATAAAATTACACCAAGCACGGTTGGAATGGGTAATTTATCATGTAATACCAAGGTGTAAGCAATGATGGCATTAATCCCCATTCCTGGGGCTAAAACAAAAGGTAACTTTATTATAAAACTCGCAGCAATCGTCATAACCACAATAATTAGCACCGTTGATGTAATGGCTGGTGCGATTGGAAAACCCGCTCCATTGGCATGTAGGATTAACGGATTTACAACAATAATATATGCAATTGCCATAAAATTAATTAAACCACCAATACATTCTTTAGATATATTTAGTGGCTGTTTACTATGATTAAATGAAAATAATTTATTGAGCAAAATTAGACTCCTCGAGAAAAGTTAACAATTAAGTGTTCCAGTTTAATTAACGCCGCACCAGGCTTAACCCCTTTAATCATGCAGTCAATTTGAGCTGACTCATCCAGATAAGCCAGCAAAGTTTGATAAGCTAAGCGTTGATTGGCTTGGCGAAACAAGGCAACATTTTCACCCCAAATTCTTAAACCATTCAGTGCATTATTAAAATTAGGGTCAACTTTAAGCGCACCTTTAATTCGTAGCAGTTTGCGAATATCTTCCGCTAAATTCCACAATACCAAAATTGAATCTTCAGTTGAGCTACACACATTAATAAAAATTTTATTTGCCAAACAAGCATCGCCACTCAAATAAGCATTGGATAAAGCAAAAATATTAAACTGCGCATTATCGACTAAGTTCGCCTTGGCATCGGCTAAAATAATTTCATATGGTGCGGAATAAAGCAAGCATAATTTACTAATCTCCTGTTGTAATTGAGCAAAATTATTTTGATTCATACTCAGCAATAAATCCAGACCATCCTCAGCAATCCTTAATCCAGTTTGCTTAAATAAGTAAATGGCCCAAGCGCGACTTTCATTCGCATCGCCCTGCAAATTCAAAAATAAACTGGATGGTTCAATTTGTTGAACCCATGAAGCGGCGAGTTCTTTTTTATCTAATTTATCACAACTTAAGCATATAAAGTTCTGTTCATCCAACAGCGTTAGCAATGTCAACAATTGCTTTTGTTGTTCGAGAGTTGGCTTGGTTTTGAAATTTACTTCAATGAAATTTCTATCACCGAATAATGATGCGCTTTGGACAATTTCCTGAATAGTTTGAAAATTAAAATAGCGATCCGCGCTAAATGAATGGCGCACATAATCTGATCCGAGTTGTTTTAACATGAATTCAGACAAATTATGCACTACAGGCGAACATTCCTCACTGGCACTAATTAACAAGAGTTTAGCGTCACTGGAAACTTTTTGCAGCTGCAAAAATTTATTTAGATTCAGCAGCATTGGTTGAAATTAATTTAGGATGTGAATAAACGATGCGGCGAATTAGGCTATTAATAACATTTTGATGAATCTGATCCCAAGTTGTTTCTTCTTGTTGCTGTGACGATAAGATTAAACTATTGTTATATGCCATAGTAGTTTGATTTTGTACCACAATATCTTCCCCGAGTTGGTCACCGTTACGATCAAAAACTCGTGCCGTTACTTGATAAGTTAAAATATAGCTTGCAATTTGTCCTACGCTATTATAGCCATATGCATCGCGACTGGTTTGCTCATCGCTAACCACAATTTTAGCTTCAGCGCTTTCCATATTATTAACTAATTTAGTCAAATTTTCTTTTTGAATTGCGGTTTTAAATCCAGGACAAATAATTGGATTATCACATTGTAACAAAACCGTTTTGTAAGGAAATTGATAATCACCATCGGCACCGCGCAGATGAAAACCACAACCAACTAAAACTAATAATATAACACCACTTAAGATAAAATTACCCAATTTACTCATAATAACTTTCTTACAGAATATATTTTTAAACGACAGTTTTTCGTACCCGTGGTTTACGCACCGCAGATGTTGATTCAACCGTGGCTTTAGCTGTTGAACGGGTTGCTCGAGGTTTGCGAATCGGCTTAGCTAATAGAACGTCCTCAGCAACTACAGCGGGAAGCTTTGCCGCTTGCTCAATTAATTTATTCGCTAAGGTTTCTTTAATTCCTGGCAAACCTAATTTATTCATTAAAAAATCTTGCGCTGACACGGCTTTACCAACAAGTGGAGCTTGTGTATAATTCCCCGCTGAATCCATTTGCCATGAATTTACATTATCTTGAATATATAAGGTCAAACTTTCATCGATAACCCGTTGCTTAATTTTAGGATTTAAAATTGGAATACAGGTTTCAACCCGTTTGAAAAAATTACGTTTCATCCAATCTGCCGAAGAGATAAATACATCCTCATTGCCAGAATCATAAAAATAAAACACTCGATGGTGTTCCAAAAAGCGCCCAACCACCGATTTTACCGTAATATTATCCGAAATACCAGGCGATTGCGGACGTAACGCACACGCTCCACGAATAATTAAGGTAATTTTTACGCCAGCTTGCGACGCACGATACAGCGCTCGAATAACTTGATTCTCAACTAGCGAATTCATTTTTGCAATAATCGCCGCTTTTTTGCCACTTAATGCATTAAAAGTTTCGCGCTCAATCGCTTTCATCACCATGTCATGTAAGGTAAATGGCGATTGAAACAACACGCTTAACGCTCCAGCCTTGCCAACTCCAGTAATTTGGCTAAAGACATTATCCACATCGCGTGAAATTTCTGGATTAGTGGTTAATAAACCAAAGTCAGTGTAAATTTTGGCGGTAGTTTGGTGGTAATTACCCGTACCCAGATGTACATAATGACGTAATTGATTACCCTCTTTACGGACAATTTTTAACATTTTAGCATGAACTTTATAGCCCATCACACCATAAACAACGTGTGCGCCAGCCTCTTCTAACTGTCTAGCTAACTCAACATTAGCTTCTTCATCGAAACGCGCAAATAACTCAATTGAAGCAACCACTTGTTTACCAGCACGCGCAGCTTTAATTAAATTTTGCACCAATTCAGAATCATTTCCCGTACGATAAACTGTCATTTTAACCGCTAGGACATTAGGATCTTCAGCCGCTTGACGAGTTAATTCAACCACTGGATCAAATGATTGAAACGGTGTATGTAATAAAATATCACCTTTAGTCATTGCCTTAAAGATATCTGGCTCAGCTTGTAATTCTTTCGGAATGCCTGGATTAAATGGCGTGAATCTTAAATTATCATCATTTACCATTTTAGTAATATCCGCCAGCCGAGATAAATTAACTGGACCATTCACACAATATAAATCTGGTCGATTTAAATTAAACTGCTTCAGTAAACTATCAATAAATTTACTATTGGGTTCACCACGTGAAATATCCAATTCAATCCGCGAACACTCGGCATATTTTCGATTGTGTAATTCGGCAGTTAAAGCGTGACGCAAATTTTTCAGATCTGATTTGACCGTAATATCTGCTGCACGTGTAACTCTAAATGGATAACATCCACGCACCCTCATGCCATAAAAAAACTCATTAACGTGTAAACTAATAATATCTTGAAGTAAGACAAAACTATTGGCGGTTGGTGCCAATTCTTCAGGCAAGCGAATCACGCGTTGTAAAATTCGTGGAGCCTCCACAATTGCAATCTTTGACTCGCGACCAAATTGGTCTTTGCCCTCTAACTCAACGGCGAAATGTAAACTTTTGTTTGGAACCCGTGGAAATGGATGCGATGGATCAATACCAATTGGGGTTAGAACTGGTTTTAATTCATTAATAAAATAATTATAGGCCCATTTTTGTTGATCTTTGGTCCAGCTGCGTGAATCTAAAATTAAAATATCCTGTTGACACAATGCTGGAACTAGAGTTTTATGATAAATTTCATACATATCATCGAATAATTTACAAACTTCTGCGCGAATTTGAACTAATGCATCGCAAACCTTTAATCCATCAGGCAAAATCTTATTTGGCTGAGCCTTTTCCCATTTTAAAAGTCGCGCAACGCGTACTTCAAATAATTCATCGCAATTTTTTGCCACAATACATAAATAGCCCAAGCGCTCCAATAAAGGAACTTTTTCATCTAAGACCTGTGCCAAAACGCGACGATAAAACTGAATCAACCCCAACTCACGGTTAATCATTACTTCGCGGTCATTAAGAATATTTAAGGACATCTTGCAACTCCAAAATTATCTGCCTGAGAAAAACTCGACGATAAAAATCATTAGTCAATAATTAAAATATTTTAACACAATCTACCAACACAAGAACGACTAAATCCGCTATAATCCGTAACTAATTTGTCTTAAGGTAATAACCATGTTCTATGTAGTTGAACGTTCAATAGTAGTCCTAAAACCCAAACAGCCATTTTTAAACTGGATTAACAATAACTTAGCAATTAGCACTGATACTTTGCTGGATTTGCCTGATATTAGGATTGACTGTAACTCATATATGATTCCAGAAGTAAATGAAATCGAAGATGGCGTAGCTTATGTTGATGAAGTTTATGAAGCACTCTTTCAAATGGAATTAGCCTCATGGAGTGAAGATGAAAGTACTTGGCCACCAGAACTTAGCCTTAAGATGTTTTGGGAATGGTTTGACGTTGAAATATCACCAACATTAATTGATTTAACCGATGAAGATGGTAATGCTGGCAACCCTGATAAAGCTGTTACTGAAACCATTCATTAATTTAAATTTAGCATGTCCAATGATTTAATTAGCTTTGAATTAAAGCCATCACGCAGCGCAAATAGCTTGGTTTTGGCTCTACTCAGCGCTTTAATTTGCTTACTTAGTTATAGCCATATTCAATTGAGTTATAAATTATTTTTGCTTTGCAGTCTCTTTGGGTTTGTTTTATGGCATGCTCAAACTTATTTTAAAGCGCGAATAACTAAATGTGATTTACTTGTGCACTTAGATAATGCCATTTTGTGGCAAAACATGGCGAGTAAATTGGTTAACACTAGCTCAATGCGCGCCATTGGAAATTACTTGATTATTATTCGCTATTCGGATAAAGACAAGCCGCAAAACTTACTAATTTTTTATGATAGCATTAAACTCACTACCTACAAAGAGTTAATGAGGCACATTCGGTGGAAACAATTAAAGCACAATTAATCGCAAATTTACTTACGCAGACTAACTTTAGCTCCAGCTTGCTTGATGTAAAAAAAACCATTCATAAACTCAAGTTACAACCTAGTTACCCAATTATCTTAGTTGCGGGAACCAATGGCAAAGGCTCATGTTGTGCATATTTAAGCACCATTTTAAGCAATGCAGGTTATCGAGTTGGAACTTTTACCTCACCACATGTATTTGAATATAATGAGCGCATCGCAATTGAGAATAAACCCATCGATGATGCTAACTTATGTCAGGCGCTTCAAGAAGTAATTGCTGCAGCAGAGCTTAATTTAGGTATCTTTAAAACTTTTACCCTCGCCGCACATCTTATCTTTGCTAGGCAACAAGTTGATATCGCAATTGTTGAAGTTGGCATTGGCGGAGCACAAGATGCTACTAATTTATTTGAGCCCAGCATTTCGGCAATTACAACGGTGGCTTTGGATCATTGTGAATTACTCGGCAATAGCATAGAAGAAATTGGCGCCCAAAAAGCCCAAATTTATCGCCCATTCAAGCCAGCTTTTTTTGCGTCCAAACACATCCCGCAAAGCGTTCTTGAGTATGCACAACAAATTCACGCCCAATTAGAACTAGCTGGACGTGACTTTAGTTACACCCGCCAAGCATTAAGTTGGAATTTTTACACGGATCAACAGAATTATTATAGCCTACCCTATCCAAGCTTACGAGGGGTTGAACAACTAGAAAATGCCAGTTTAGCCTTGGCTATTTTAATTAAATTACGGGAGCAATTTCCACTTAGTTTAGCGCAAATTAAAGCAGGTTTACTCCAAACTACGCTAATTGGACGCTTCCAAGTTCTAGCTGGCGTACCACAAATAGTTTTAGATACCGCGCATAATCCACAAGCAATTGATACTATGTGTGAAAATATGCTAAAATTGCCCTTTGCCAAACGAAACTTTGCTTTATTTGGCGTTGCCAAGGATAAAAATTGGCAAGAAATAATTCGTAAATGTAATAAAAACTTTGATTATTGGTATATCGCACCGTTAAATTCGGAACGAACTGAACAACCACAACTAATTACTGATTACTTAATTAGCCTAGGCGTTTCAGCAAAAAACATCTACCAACTTCCCAATATAAAAAGCGCTTTTACACAATGTTATCAACAACTAAGCAGCGAAGATCGTCTTGTCTGTTTTGGCTCATTTTTGGTTGTCGAAGAAGCGTCCCATGCAATTCAAGAGGTCCGAGCATAAATGCAAAAATCCAAAAATACGCTAAATAAAAGCAGTACTCAAATTCAAAAGACCATCGATGATCGCCGTAAATCACGCCGTCGAGTGCTTGGCAGTATTATATTACTCTGTATTGCTTTAGCCGCCTTGTTAAATGTAACTGCGCATGTTAAGCCAATTCCAATTAATCCTGAAGTAGTTGAAATTAAAGATGCTAATGCCAGTAATACGGTAGCAAATTTAAAAACTAATGCCAGTGGTACACCATTGGTGACAGCTAGTGCACCACTTATTTTAGTTGCAGAAAGCACCAAAACAGCACCAATTCTAGCAGCTGCTCCAGCTTCAATACCAACAACGGAAAGCAACATGGGATTTAAAGCTGGAATTGTCGCAAATGAGAAAAAAACCAGCAGTTCAGTAGCTGTAGCAACAAAACCAATTGCCCCAGTAACGCCTAAAGCGGTGGTTAACAAAAAACCCGTGCTCATTGATCCAGCAGCTATTTTGGATGACGTAGCCGATAGTCAAGCAGAACCAACTGTTACCACGAGCCCAAGCCCAAAAATAAGTCCTAGTGCAAAAACTAGTGGCAAAGCTTATATTCAATTTGCCGCATTAAGTACGCCTGAAAAAGCGGCGAGCTTGCAACAAAGTCTCTCGAGCAAAGGAATTAATGCCAGCGTTGAACCAATTGTAACCAGTAAAGGCACCTTATACCGTCTGCGCGCGGGACCATTTAATCGTCAAGATGCCACAACTAAACTTAAACAAATTAGCGCAGATGGCTATAGTGGAATCATAACAGGAAACTAAATGAATAGTCTTCATCTCTCCAATTATGACTTCATTTTTGGAGCAATTATTGTAGTTTCAGTAGTTTTTGGCGTTTTTCGCGGTGGCGTAGCCGAATTACTTTCAATGAGCACTTGGTTTATTGCGCTTTTTGTGATGCGGAAATACTCTGCGGATATTGAAAAAATAATTCCACAACTAGTCAGCAATGGAATGCTGCGCTCATTATTAAGCTATATTATTGCTTTCGTGGCAGTTGCTATTATCATAATGCTAATTAAAATTATGTTTCACCGCTTTATCCATAGCTTGGGTTTGGGTGGTTTAAATTATTTCATTGGCGCGCTCTTTGGAATTGCACGTGGTTTGGTCATCAGTGCCCTAATTATTGTCGTAGTTGAAATGTTTACGATGGATGAAAAACACTCGTGGCAAAATTCAATAATTAGTCCGCTGCTCGTGCCAACGGTAAACCTAATTGTGAACCAATTTAACAGCATTAAACGAATTGATTTTGAAGCGGCACATCAAGCTAATTTTTTCAAAAATCAAGCCTCAGAAATTTTAAGTAAGTAGGTAAATTATGTGTGGAATTGTCGGTGTGGTTGCTAATTATCCAATTAGTCAGCTCTTGTACAATAGTTTAAATGGCGTGCAACACCGTGGACAACAAGCCGCAGGAATGGCAACCATGGATGGCAACTTGATGCATCTGAAAAAAGGGCTCGGGCTAATTCGCCAAAGTATTAGCTCCTATGATCTAAGCTACCTCAAAGGCTCAGCAGGGATTGGTCATGTGCGCTTTCCAACCGCGGGTTCAGCCGATGATCCAGAACAAGCTCATCCATTTTACGTAAACTCACCTTTTGGGATTATGTTAGCCCATAATGGTAATTTAACCAATACCATCAAATTACGCAATGAGGTGCTTAATACCAATCATCGCCACGTGCGTACAACCTCTGACTCGGAAGTGCTTACCAATGCTTTTGCAGCAGAACTCCAACGCTTAACCGCCGAGAGTGATTTGAGCAATGCTAAAATATTTAACGCAATTGAATGTTTAAATCAACGCTTAAGTGGTGGTTATGCGGTGGTTAGCTTAATTGCTAATCATGGCTTAATTGGCTTTCGCGATCCATTTGGCATTCGTCCACTTGTGCTTGGTAAAAAAACCGCCTCCGATGGATTTAACAGCTATATGTTAGCCTCAGAAAGTTGTACGCTAACTAGTAACGGCTTTGAATTAATTCGCGATGTGTTACCAGGCGAGGCCATAATTATTAGTTTAACTGGCGAACTGAGCAGCCAAATTTGTCATGCTAATCCAAGTTTAAATTTGTGTATCTTTGAATATGTTTATTTGGCGCGCCCTGATTCTATTATGGAGCAAGTGCCAATTCAACGTGCACGCCGTCAAATGGGTAAGTACTTGGCTAAGACCATTCAAAAAAGTCACCCTAATTTAGCCGTTGATGTGGTTATTGCTGTACCAGATCTTGCGCGCACGGTAGCGATTGCCACCGCTGATGAATTAGGTAAACCCTATCATGAAGGATTTGTTAAAAATCATCTGATGAATAATGATGACTACACACAAAATACGGCGCAATCTCAAGCGGCAACATTAAGTAGTCTAAGTCCAATTAACCTTGAATTTAAAGATAAGAATGTTTTACTGGTGGATATTTCGGTAGTGCGCGGCAATAACTCTCGTGAGATTATTAGCATGGTGCGTGCAGCTGGAGCTAAAAAAGTTTACTTCGCATCCGCCGCACCCAAAATTCAATATTCAAGTGTTTATGGCGTGGACATGCCAGTTTATACGCAATTAATCGCCCACAATCGCAACGATCAACAAATTGCCAAAAAAATTGGTGCAGACTTAATTATCTACCAAACACTGGCAGATTTAAAACAAGCGTTGCGCGATATTAATCCAGAACTCCACAACTTTGAAGCGTCTTGTTTTGATGGATATTACATTACCCAAGACATCGACGAAAATTATTTACAAAGCCTTGCCAACGGGGTTAATCACTAATGAAGATACTTTTTGGCGGAACTTTTGATCCAATTCATATTGGACATATTCAATTAGCCCGCTATGTCAGCCAACAATTTAAGCATCCAGTTAGCTTGTTGCCTTTAACTGGTGTACCAAATTATAAACAGCCGCCCCAAGCTAGTCTGCAGCAGCGCCTTGCAATGTTGGAAATAGTTGCCGCTAAATATCCAGACGAAATTCAAATTGATTATAGCGAAACGCAATTAACTGAATATAGTCCAACTGTAACCACACTAAGACGGATGCGCCAAAAGGAACTAATTCCCGAGATAATTTATTTTGTTATTGGCGGTGACTCGCTGGTGACTTTAGACATCTGGGATGAATGGCGTGATTTACTAAAATTAACCAACTTCATTGTCGCAATGCGCCCTGATTATCCATTAAGTAAAATGTCGCCGCAATTGGCCCAAGAACTCTTACCCAGAATAAACACCACCACGAGCGCTATTAATGCGGTAGGTGAAATTATAATTACGCATTTTACTCCATTGGAGGTCTCCTCAACTCAGATTCGCCAATGCTGTGCTGGGGGACAAGAAATTAACCAACTGGTGGAACCCGAAATTAATCATTACATAACTCAAAATAATCTCTATAAAGGAAAATAAATGTTAACATTAGATCAAATTACCCAAATCGCGGTAAATGCACTTGAAGATGTCAAAGGTGATAATATTGTGGTGATTGACACGCATAAACTATCTTCATTATTCAGTAAAATGATAGTTTGCACAGGTAGTTCAAATCGTCAAGTAAAATCATTAGCGCACAACGTAGCTCTCGAATTCAAGGCGAATAATATCGATATTATTGGCGTTGAGGGCGAAGCTGGTGGCGAATGGGTCTTAGTTGATTGTGGCGATATCGTAGTGCATGTTATGTTACCACAAGTACGTAATTATTATGATTTAGAAAGCCTATGGAATGGACAACGACCAACGACACAAAGTTAATCACTTTGCAGATGAAATTCAACCCGTTAAAATAATTTCAACACAAGATTCACTTGCGCATCACGGAATTGCATTAGAAATTTTTGGACGCGGGGTAGTAATTGTCGGCAAAAGTGGCATCGGTAAAAGTGAACTCGGTTTAGAATTAGTTGACCGAGGTCATCGCTTAATTTGCGATGATTTAGTTGAGGGACAATTAATTGATCAACAAATAATTATCCGCTCGCCAGAAGAGTTTGCGTTAGGCTTTATGGAAGTACGCGGAATTGGTTTTATTGATATCATTCATCTGTATGGTCAACAACAAATGTGTGCCGAGAAAGAATTATTCATCGTAATTCAACTGGTTGACAATGATATGCTAGACATTATCAACAATGATCGACTCATGCAATTGATTGGCAGTGTAATCGTTTTGGGCGTGACCGTGCCATTGTACCAACTTCCAATTGGAGCCAATCGCAATTTGCCAATTTTAGTTGAATTAATTGTAAAATACGCTATTGATCGTGAACAAGGATTTGATTCGCACGTCTCCTTTATGGAACGTCAAACTAAATTTATTCAAGGTAAAAATTAAGATGAATATTATTCTAATTAGTGGATTATCTGGAGCGGGAAAATCGACCGCACTACGTATCCTTGAAGACAGTGGTTTTTATTGTGTCGATAATTTACCTTTAACCATGTTAGAACAACTAGCTAGCATTTATAAAAGCTATGGCTATACTAAAATTGCGGTCGGAGTCGATACGCGAACTAGCCCACTCCTCGATCAATTACCTAAATCAATTAAAGTCTTACGCAATAATAATATTGACGTTCGCGCAATTTATCTAGATGCAAGTGATAACTGTTTGCTAACTCGTTTTTCGGAAACGCGCCGTAAACATCCACTCTCTGGCAATCTCCGCACAGTTGAAGAATGTATCGCTATTGAACGTGATTTATTAGCCGATATTAGCCTAATTGCCCATCGAATCGATACCAGCAATTTATCTGCGAATGCCCTCCGCAAAATAATCAAAGAATTTGTAGATGCTGACTTTAAACAAATGAATATTATCGTTCAGTCATTTGGCTTTAAATACGGTTTACCAATTGACTCAGATTTTGTGTTTGATGTGCGCTGTTTACCAAACCCACATTATGATAAAAGTATTCGTGAGTTTAATGGAACTCAGCAACCGATCATCGATTTTCTTGACAAAGAGCCTTCCGTACAAAACATGCTCAACGATATTTATAGCATGACCAGTAAATGGTTTGATGAATTTAGTAGTGATAATCGCAATTACTTGACGATTGCAATTGGTTGTACTGGCGGCAAACACCGGTCGGTTTATCTAACCGAAGCCTTAAGCCAGCTAATTCGTAAAAATTTTCAATATAATGTTATTGCTCGCCATCGTCAAATAATTAATCAGCATTAGATCCATCATAGGACCTAAGTAAATGACTACGCGCACAAATAAGATAAAATTACGAATGATACCGTGTGTTATTAATTCACAATATATAATTTAAAACAACGCTAACTAGATAAGATAAATTCTTCGGTAATTTTTATTGGATAAAAATCAGCTCTAGGCTTAACCTCAATTAGATTAACACAAAACTAATTTAAAAAATGAATACTGAGGAGACTTGATTGATTGGGACGAAAAAAAACACCTGAATTATCAGGTGTTTTCTTTTTTTACCAGCGTGGGCTGTTGTTGTTTGAACGGAAACCGCCGCGATCGCCAGCAGGTTTAGGTTCTTTAATTTTAACAACGATTTGACGATTTTTTTGAGTTGAGTTGTTTAATGTTGTGATAGCATTAGCTGCATCTTCAGCTGTAGCCATATCAACAAAACCAAAACCTTTGCTACGACCAGTGAATTTGTCTGTAACAACTTTAGCTGATTCTACTGTACCGCAAGCAGAAAAGATTTCGCTTAATTCTTCGTTAGTAATTGACCACTCTAAACCAGCAACAAATAATGAATTTTGCATAATATATGTCCTATATAAATTAAATTAAAACAATGCTAAAAACTTTTGTCAGACAAATACTATGTGGAAAATCAAAATAAGACTAACACCAGAATTATGTACTATTACAAAGAGATTTTATACTAAGGACATACTATAGCACACAACACAACCACTCGTCAAAGTATTTCAACTTTATTTTAATCTGCACCATAATTTTAACTATTAGACGACTAGTAATTTTAGTATAATTCATTCTTTACAAACGTTAAGATTAAAAGCTTTAACTGCCACCATTTAAATTTTATCGAGAAATAATATGCAAACATTAGTAATTTTAACTCATCCAAATTTAACTTCATCCGTTGCCAATAGCACAATTATTGAGCAATTGGAAAAATCAGGGCATGCCATCACTATTCGTCATCTGGATTCATTATACACAGACTATAACATTGATGTCGCCGCAGAACAAGCTGCTTTATTAGCTGCTGATAATATCGTCTTTCAATTTCCATTTTATTGGTATTCTGCACCAGCCACACTTAAAAACTGGTTAGACAAAGTATTGAGCTTTAATTTTGCTTATGGACCAGAAGGTGATAAATTAAAAGGTAAGAATCTACTTATTTCAACTACCGTTGGTGGACCACAGGAAGCTTATAGTGCTTTGGGCTATAATCATTTTAAAGTAACTGATTTATTGCTACCTTTTGAACAAACAGCTTATTTAACAGGCATGAATTATTTAGCACCAATTTTCACACATGGCTGCGTTTATATTCCAGGTGTTTATAATGTCAAGGAAGAAGTTGAGGAACGCGCACGTAATCATGCACAACGAGTTGTAACACTCTTAAGCGAATTAGCTAAAAAATAATTTAAAGCGTATAATTTAGTCATGGAGTTATTTAAACTAAATCTTGCCAAAGCAACAGCAAATATGGCATAATAACTCCCTCATCCTCAGGGACATTAGCTCAGTTGGTTAGAGCACCGGACTCATAATCCGTTGGTCGTTGGTTCAAGTCCAACATGTCCCACCACTTACTCTTCTAAGATTGAGTTCAAAATGACCGCAAAAAAAAATCAGAATAATTTAGTTTGGTTAGACATGGAAATGACTGGCTTAGACCCTAATCAAAACGTAGTGATTGAAGTAGCGGTAGTTATTACCGATAGTGAACTAAATATTTTAGCCGAATCTCCAAGTTACGCCATCTCACAACCAGCCGCAGAATTAGCCAAGATGGATAAATGGAATGTAAGTACGCATACTCGCTCGGGGTTATTAGAACGAATCGCCAGTTCAGGCATTGAACTTGCCGAGGCTGAAAAACAAATTCTAAAGCTGCTCAAAAAACATGTGGCTAAAGGCAGCTCACCATTATGTGGTAATACTATTCATCAAGACCGTAAATTCATGGTACTTTATATGCCAGTATTAGAAGAATATCTCCATTATCGCAATATCGATGTTAGTAGTATTAAAGAATTAGCGCGACGCTGGAATCCAAGCATCTATGACGGCTTTAAAAAGCATAATAAACACGAAGCATTAGCTGATATTCATGAGTCCATTGAAGAACTAAAATATTATCGTCAACATCTCTGGCTTCCTAGCGAAGCTAATTTAGCCTCGACCAATTCAACGCCCAAAGTAGATTAAACTCGCAATTAATCCAAGATTTAAAATAATTAGGCCGCTATCATAGCGGCTAAAATTTATTTTAGCCTGCTGAAAACTACGCCCTTGATGCAAACCACGGTTATACATGCTGATGCTCACATTATGCGCATAGCGCGCAGCCGCAACTAATAGTGGCAAGAGAATTTTAGGTGATAGATAATTTTTCTTAAAGCGCATCCGATAAGCTAATTGAATACGTTGAAACTCATCTGCCAAATACTCAAAAGCATTAAACACCGCGAGCAATGAAAAACCAATTTTGACAGAAAGTATTTTGCGTTGCATTAAATTCAACAACACGCTTTCTTTGGTCATATGAAGCATAAAACCAAAAGAAATTAAGGCAAGGCTATATAAGCGCAAGGTCAAATTAGCACTCTGGATTAATTGTTGGTGTGAGTTATTTTGCCCACTAAGCACATTTAGGCCATCGGCTGGAGCAAACCAATAGCTACTCGCAAACATAGCACCTAATGCTGGCAATAAAATTAGACTAAAGACAGCTAATTTCTTCAATTTCACTTGGTGATTCAAAATAACTAAATTTAGCGCCATCAATATTAAGGTCAATAAATACCCCTGCCATGTGTGCAAACTAAATATACTAACCAAGCCCAATAAGGGCAGCAGCAAAAATTCAAATGGGTGAAGTTTCTGTTTTAACATGACACCAACTCCCCAGCGCGCAATTCATACACTTTTTGACTCAACGCATTAACAAAATTTAAATCATGACTAACCATAATAAAACTCACCCCAGTTAAGGCTAAAGCATTTATATATTCAATTAAACGGATTTTATTCGCATAATCCTGTCCAAAGCTTGGTTCATCCAATAAAATTAATTGTGGATGTTGACTCAATGCAATCGCTAATGACAGTCTGCGCTTTTGACCTTCGGACAATGTAAACGGATTTTGCAACGCTTGGTGACTTAAGTTAAACTCAGCTAAAATCTTGCCTTGTTTCCCAACCTCTTCGGCGACACTATTGAATAAAAAATGTGTTTCGGGATTTTGCCAAAGCAGACTAATCTGTTCCCACAACTGAATTGGTTTTAATGTGGCAATATCTTGCTGGTGCCAATAAATCATTTGCTGGCTTGGAATTAACTCCGCAATCAATTTAAGTAGTGTCGATTTACCTGCACCATTTTTACCTAATAAACTAATCACCTCACCACGCCTAACTTGCAAATTCACATTGGAAAATAATTGCTTTTCTGGATAAGCATAGTTAAGTTGTTTGAGCTCAAGAAGAAGCTCTTGCGTTGCACTCGCTTGATGTTTGCAAGCTTGCTCAGGAAGTTGTTGCAGCCAATTAATTTCATCCAACGCTTGCGGAATAATTTTGCCATCTTCGTCAATATACAGCCCACGCGTAACTAATTTTTGTAGATAGTGCAAATTATGTTCAATAATAATTACCGTTTTATCTTGGATATATTCGCCAATAATTTGCATAATTTGGCATGCAGATTGTGGATCTAAGAATGCCGTTGGTTCATCTAACAGTAGAACCTCTGGTTCAAGCAGTAAAATAGCGAGTAGATTTATTTTTTGCTTTTCACCACCCGATAAACTACTAACTTTAAGGGTTAAAAGTGGTGTCAGTGCAAATTTATTCGCAATTAAGCTAATTTTTGCTTGAATCAGCTCAGCAGAATAACCCTGATTCTCAAGACCAAAAGCTAGTTCACTATAGACATCGGGACAAATTAGTTGACTATCGGGGTTTTGTTGCAAATAACCAATTTTTAATAAATCTTGTTCATTCAAGTCCGTAATCGCTCGATTATGAAAATTAATTTGACCAGTTAGATTTCCCGCAATTAAGTGTGGAATTAGCCCTTTCAACGCCGCCAGCAAGGTTGATTTACCCGATCCAGACGCCCCTTGTAACAAAATACATTCGCCTGCTTCAATGACAAAATTTCCACTAAGCTTAATTTGCCGAGGGCTAAATGGATAACTAAAGGCAAAATCCTGAACTTGATAAACGCTCATGATAATGATTGTTGACTAATGCGAAATTGATTAAGCACGCCTGATGCAGCTAATCGATTAGCGAGATAACGCGCAAATAATCCGCCTAACAGCGCACCTGAGAGCATATTGCAACTTAAATTAAGCAAATTAAAACTAAGGCTAAATGCACCATAGCCATACCAAAAATAAGTTATTATATAACCACCAAGTGCTGAAAGCATACCCGCTATGGCACAATTAAACTTATTCCAAATTTTGTAACGCGTAGCCAGAAAAAGGAGCTCCACTGGCAAGCCTTGGGCTAACCCAGAAAAAAGTGCCGAAATACCCCATTGTGAAATCATCCCCTCAACGGTGGCAGCGATAGTTTCGCCTAATAATGCACTGCCAGGTTTACGAATGATATAGGCAAAGAAAATTCCTCCCATATGCCAAAACCCTTCCAATAAACCACTAAGTCCAAACGTCTTTAAAATTGGCGATAAAATGTCATAAATTAGCGAATACATCCACCATGCGATACCCATAGCAGTTGCCATGATCGCGATAAAAACGGTTTCACTAAGTTTTAATTGATTGTTGTGCATTGAATTGATTCCTTATAAGTTTTAAAATCGCTTATAAGGGAGTAGAGCTCGTTGATAATTAAATCAAGTTTGTTGGCACACTCCCTTGCGCAGGTACTAGCCTGATCAGGTTTAAAGGGTATTTCTCAGCTGGCAAACGCAGCACCCCTGGTGATTGAAGATTCAATTCTAACACAAATAAAAATCTAAGATTGAAGTATTACTGGCTAAAATGGTTTAAAGCCTTGAATGTCTTTGGTGGTAAATTATGCTTAATTTACTGTAAAAAGACTGAGCTTTTTTATGTTTTATGGTACAATATCCCCCTTGTCAAAGCATCCGTAGCTCAGTTGGATAGAGTGTCAGTTTCCGAAACTGAAGGTCACAGGTTCGATCCCTGTCGGGTGCACCACCTCCAATCACGATACACAATCCCAATAAAGCCATTTTGCACATCAAATGCTAGTCTAAATCATTATCTAATTGCACATAAACATTATAGAGCAATTGATCTTTTTTTTGTTTATCTGGATCTAATAGCGCATCAGCAGAAACACTTTTGACCACCCCATGCAACGTGCCATAACGCGTAAACGGGAAAGCCTCAATTTTAATCGCAACCTCTTGTTTAGCCCGCACAAAACCAATGTCTTTATTTTCTAATTGAACCTGAACCATAATTCCACCATTGCGAGGAACTACCGCTAATAATGCTTGCGCTGGAGTAACTACACCACCAACGGTATGCACCGCTAACTGCGTAATATAACCTGAAACTGGCGCAGTTAGCCGCGTATAACCAAACCTTTAAAGTTTATCGCATAAATGACATTTGATATTTTATTTGTTTTTAATTAATTCATCAATAATAATAAAATTCATACCGAGCTGTTCAAATATTTTCATTAATGTAGATAATTTAATTTCACTTTTCGCTTTTTCAATCTTGTAAATACAATGCTCGTGTAGCATACATCTGTAGGCTAATTCGTTTTGTGATAATGATAATGCAAGTCTCTTTTGTTTAATTAATTCCCCTAGTTTATGATAGATTGGATTCATTTAATTTCCCCTAATATAAAAATCCCAATTTATCATTTTTATGTTACAATCATGCCATACTGTTGTATGTATTAACAACTACAACAGTAATGTTTACTGTAACTTACAAAGGAGTTTATATGAGTGCAGCATCACTAAATACATTTACTAAAAATTTACCACCTGAGAAAATGGCTCTATTTAATGCATTATATTATTCAGAAGAGAAATCTACTAGTATTGCATATGTGTTTTTAATCTTTCTTGGTTCTATTGGCGGACAAAAATTTTATTTAAATAATTCTAAAAAATGGTTATATTTATTGTTTTCATGGACGATGATTCCTAGTTTAATAGCTATTTTTGAATTATTTATAATGGCAAAAATTGTATCCAAATATAATCAAATTTTAGCTAATGAAATCATTACATTAATCAAAAATTATGATGATGAAGCTACTATTAGACAAGTTTTTAAGAGCACAAGAAAAAATACAAAAGTAGGAATTACAATTTGTCTTGCCATAGCGATTTTAGCCTCGATAATTGTAGCTATAAATAAAAAATCTCCTAGTACCACATCTTCATTAGAACAAGAAGTAGATCAATCCGACGTAAAAGCTAAAACGGTAGCTAAGCCTATCGAAATATCTGCCTCAGAGCTATATAATGAGTATAAACAGAATGAGGCAAGAGCGGATTCTAAATATAATGATAAGCAATTATATATTATTGGGCATATTTCAGAAATTCATAAAGTAACAGCATCATTAACGACTGTTGCATTGGGTGTCGGTGATGAACTTGGATTGGGTGGTATTGAGTGTGATTTAAGCTCAGATAATAAAAATTTACAGCGTATCGCTACTGGTGATGAAATTACTTTAATAGGTTCGGTAAATGGCAGTGGACTTACTGGAGAGGCAGTACAATTAAGTGATGGATGTAGTATATTAAAATAGTATATTTGGAATATTAAAATGAGAAAAGGTGTATTATGTTTATGTCCTAAAATGATAATTATAGGCTACATATTATTTTTCACTGGAACTGCATCAGCATCTGCTATTGATGCAGAATTTAAATCTAATGAATTATCATTAACAGATGTTCCATTACTGAAAAAATATATAAAAGAAACCACATTTATAAAATACTACTACCCAGAATATGATGGATATTATAATCCAGCAGATAGTATTGAGTATACATATAATTTAAATCAATTACGGCTTACAGGGCAATTTGGACAGTCTTATATGATGCGTGCATGTGGTGCAAAAATAGTTAATCAATATTTTAAAAATAATGGCATTTCAATTATTTTGCCAGATGATAACTGTTATGTATATGCACGCGCATTAGATAACAGTAGTTGGCTTCAAACAAAATCAGTAATAGAATATAGAGAGAAAATCAATATCGGCTCTGTTATTAGTAACCCATATAGTTGTGCCTATAATGGTAGCTGTTCTAAATTAGATGATCATAAAATTAATCCCAATGATTTAGCAGATACATATTCAAAATTACTATTATATAGCAAACAATGCACTAGCATTAATTGTAAAATAGATATTGGTTTAATTGCATACAATGCAAGACTATTCCAATCTCAAGTTGATGATTTACAAGCTGTAGCCCCAGATATTCCTGCAAAGTATCCAACCAATGCGATACTAAATGCTGTAAACAAGAATATATCTAATGAATATCAGAATAAATGGGATTTACTTTCTGCTCTTATTGGTCAGGGAGATGTCTATACTTGTAAATTATCTAGCCTACAAGGAAATACCACTTTTGATGATGGACATCTTGATGGCTGTCTACGCTCAACCAGATATCTACAACTTGCATTAAACAACGTAGATATTAATCAACGGCGATATGCAGAAGGTGTTAGTGACGCTATAAAAACAGTAAATAAATACCAACCTAATCAGCAGCAAGTCGAGAGCATAATTAAGTTATTACAAAACAAAGCCAATCATTATCAGGCACGTGGGGATTTACAAGGGTTTTATTAATTAATATATTTTTAAGGAAATTAACATGAAAAAATTATCTATACTTATGCTATTAGGTTGTATTAGTGGTGTATATGCAGCCACCATTGAGATGACTGCTATTGTAGACTACTCCATTAATAGAGCGGCTGAAATTGATAGTATTGAGCTAACTAAATGTGGTTCTTATACTGTAAATACATGCTTGCCTACAAAACCAGTGAAGTATTATTCGATTGAAAGGAACGCAAATAAACCAGCGACTACAGATTCTATAATTACGCAGATAATTAAATCTTGTGGGGTTGATGATAGAGATAATTCAGTCGAGACACATTCATTATGTAAGATGAAAATTATTATTAATAAAAAAGGTGATGTAACTAAGTTAATTTCTGCGGAAAAAGTTGGAGACGTTCATGGTGAGCAATAAATCACCATACTCCAATATATTACATCGTGAATAATTAAAGTCTTCTATATTTAGCGCCCACATAAGGCAGCATTAACTTGGCAAATATTAAATGACACGTTAATGCTGTCTTAATTATGTTTATAGCATTTAAATGTATCTAAACGCAATAGTTTAAAGATAGTTCTAGATTGTATATTTTCTATGTAACATATTAGCCCTGCCAACTTTTTCACCACAACACATAATCCATACTTCACCATTATAATTATGAGGAAACCTAACGCTATTTGTATCATCCTGTGGCAGTGTCTCAAAACCACCTAATTCATGTCTATGTTTCAATAAAATATTACGCCAATTAAACTATACTGATTTAGTATATGATCCATCGCAAAAAATAAAGCGATTCTACGGCTGCCAAAACAAATTAATAAAACCATCAAACCGCGCTTATACTATAATACTAGCTCTTCACAAAAAGCAAACTACAACATAATCATTCACACAAGGTTATAACTACGACAATGGATAATACAATTTTACTAATTGATGGCTCATCATTTATTTTTCGCGCTTTTTATGCGATTCGTGAACTTAGTGCGCCCAATGGCATGCCAACTAATGCAATATATGGCGTGGTTAATATGCTCAAACAATTGGAAAAAAGATATGCTACTCAGCATTGGGTCTGTGTCTTTGATGCCAAGGGCAAAACTTTTCGTGATGAAATTTATCCCGAATATAAAGCCAATCGCCGCAAGACGCCAGAGGAACTAGTAGTGCAATTTAAATATATTCATGAAATTGTCGCAGATTTAGGCATACCAGTAATAATTCAGGAAGGTGTCGAAGCCGATGATGTAATTGCAACTATTGCCAAAAAATATGCAGCCCTCGATTACAAGATTGTTATTGCAACTGGGGATAAAGATTTTGCCCAAGTAGTCAATGAAAAAGTTAGTCTCGTTAATACCATGAATAATGAAACCTTGGATGTGGCAGGGGTTGAAACTAAATTTGGCGTCAAACCCGAGCAAATAATTGATTATTTATCGCTAGTTGGTGATTCGGCGGATAATGTTCCTGGCGTGCACAAATGTGGTCCTAAAACCGCGCAGAAATGGCTTCAAGAATATAGTTCAATCGCTAATTTGGTCTTAAATCAAGATAAATTAAGTGGCGTAGTTGGGGCGAATTTTCGCGCGGCAATCGATTGGCTGCCTACTGCGCAACGATTAATTACCATTGATGAACAGGTTCAAATTAACGAAACTGACATTAACCAAATTGAGAATTTACAATTAAAGCCTGCCAATTTAGTTAAATTAGTTGCTATCTATCGTGAACTAAATTTCCGCAGTTGGTTACGCGAAGCCGAAGCCAAGCTCCAAGTGTTAAACATTGATAAAATAGAAGTAACACCACCAGCAACAATCACTCAGCAATCAGCCAATAGTGATTTGGGGACTGATTTATTTAGTTTTCAAGAAGCAGATGCACTACCTACGGCTCAGCCAAGTCATGCGCAATTACATATCTTACAATCGGCTCACGAACTCGAATCGGTTATTGCACAATTAATCAGCAATCCACATGAAAGTGCCTTTCATATAATTCTCGATGATTATAGCGACTCACAATCCACGATCAGTATGGTGGTAATTGCAACTAAGCAAATTATCTATTTAGTTCAACTAAATACCACCAATAGTCAAGAATTAATCTTTAGCGAAGATCACGAAACGACGCAAAAAATTGCTCTTTTAACTAAATACTGGCACAGCAGCTGTCCCAAAATTAGTTATAATGTTAAACAACAGTTATATATTTTGGCGCGGCATGCAATCACGCCACAGGGAATTTGCGGCGATTTAGCCCTCGCCAGTTATTTGCAAAACTCGAGCCAAAATCAAAAATTAGCCGCAATTTTGCAACGCTTTAATCCCGAGAGTAATTTAGATCAAGAAGTAATTTTAGGCAAAGGCGCTAAACGTAATTCATTTACTAGCCTTGCAACAGAACAACAAATTGATTTTGCCAGGCAAATTGGTCAACAAATTTTAAGTGCACATCAACAATTAGTCGCACGCATGAGCCCTGAAGAACTAAAACTCTATCACGAAGTGGAACTCCCGTTGAGTGAACTACTCTATCGCTTGGAAAAAGCTGGGATGCTAATTGATTCGGCAAAATTACGTGAAATTGCCCAAGAAATGCATACTAGATTACTTGAGTTAACCGAGCAGATTTACCTCCTCGCCGAAACTCCATTTAATGTAAATTCACCGAAACAGCTCCAAGACATCTTGTTTACGCAGCTTCAATTGCCCACGACAGGAATTAAGAAAAACATTAGTGGTTATTCTACCGACGAAGAATCGTTGAACATCCTAGTTGAAGCAGGTTATCCAATTGCCGAATTATTACTCGAATATCGTTACCTGAGTAAATTATTGAATACCTATATCGATAAATTACCGAGCTATGCCGATTTGAATGGCTTAGTGCATACCTCATTAGAACAAACGGTCGTGACCTCAGGACGCTTATCTTCCAAAGATCCCAATTTACAAAATATTCCAGTACGCAGTCATTATGGTCAATTAATCCGTGAATGCTTTATTACTAAACCCAATCACAAGCTAATTTGTGCCGATTATTCGCAGATTGAATTAAGAATCCTTGCGCATATTAGCAATGATACTAATCTAATTAATGCTTTCAAAAGCGGTGCAGATATTCATTTGGCAACTGCTGCCCAAATTTTTAATAAACCTCAAGCCGAAGTTACTAAAGATGAACGCCGCTATGCTAAATCAATTAATTTTGGCCTAATTTATGGTAAATCAGTATTTGGTCTCGCCAAAGAGTTGAAAATTGAACGCGCTGCAGCCAAACTCTATATTGATAATTATTTTGCCCAATATCCACGCGTTAAAGATTATATGGAAGATATCAAACATCAGGCACATGCGGATGAATATGTCAGCACAATCTACGGGCGAAAAATTTATTTACCCAATATTAATTCCAAAAATAACATTCTACGGCAGGCCGAAGAACGCTTGGCCCTGAATGCGCCAATGCAAGGCAGTGCTGCCGATATCATAAAAATCGCCATGTTGCATGTGGATAAATGGCTGCAAGAACAGCAGCTTAAATGTGAAATGATTTTACAAGTTCATGATGAATTAATTTTTCAAGTAGCAGATGATGAAGTTGAATTAATTTTGGCGAATTTAGAACGCTTAATGACCGAAACCATCAGCTTAAATGTACCGTTATTAGTTGAAGTAAAAGCGGCCCAGAATTGGGGCGCGGCTCATTAGATATAAAAAAGCGCCACTGAATTTAAATCTCAAGTGGCGCCAATCATTTATACAATTTAACTTTAATTACGGCGTGTCAAAATATACAATTGAATTGAGCCCGTGACTCGTATTTAACTGAGTGATTCGCCAATCTACACCGTCACTTGAATTAGCAATTAAGCCATGACTGCCGACAATCCAAAATTTTTGATTGGCAAATATCATTGAACGAATTGTCTCCTGCGGTGGTAAATTAGTACGCAACACATGCCAATTAACACCATCTCGAGAACTAACTACACTAGCATTTGCCCCTGCCGCTAAGTATTTATCATTACCATAACTAACCGTGTATAACCACTTCTTAGTCGCAGAAACATGCGATTCCCAACCATGTCCATCCATGGAGCTAAGTACGGTGCCACCTGAACCAACCGCAATAAAACGCTGATTAATAAAACGCACACTACTTAACCATTCCTCAGTTGGTGAACTCTCAGCAACCCACGTATTTCCACCATCACGTGAAGCAAGAAGAACCCCACCAGCACCACTTGCGACCAAGGTTTGATTGCCATAACTAACACTACTTAACCAAGACCGTGTTGGTACAACTTTGCGTTGCCAATTTTTCAGCGTTGGCGAGCCAATCACCAGCCCCCCCATTCCAACGGCAATATATTGCGTTTTGGCATAGGTAATATCATATAACCATACACGATGATCTTTAATCAGTACTGGGTTCCAATTAACGCCATCGCTTGAATCAGAAATCGCACCCGACATCCCAACCGCAATAATTTTATTATTACTTAGACTTAAGCTATTCCAAATTTCACTTTCAGCAGGTTTAATCGCGACCCACGAATTACCATCGGTTGAAATTTGAAAAAAGCCATTATCTTCCGCAACTACATATTTGTTAGTCGCAGATGGAGTAGTTGAGGCTTTATTCATCCACGAGCATGAGGATAATAAAAGTGCGAGAAAAACACCCGCACTTAATTTAACTCGTAGAGACGCTAAATTTAACATTATTAAGCATGATCCAAATAACGCTCAGCATCTAGAGCTGCCATACAACCTGAAGCGGCTGAAGTAATTGCTTGCTTATAAATCATATCTTGAACGTCGCCGGCCGCAAAAACGCCCTCGACTGAAGTTGCCGTTGCAAAGCCAGTGCGCCCAGCATTAGTAATAATATAACCATGATCAAGCGCCAATTTACCTTCAAAAATATCGGTATTTGGTTTGTGCCCAATCGCAATAAACACTCCGCTTAAAGCAACATCTTCACTCGAGCCATCATTAAACTTCAAGCGCACACCATTAACACCTTTAGCATCACCTAAAATTTCATCTAAATTAGCGTTCAATTTAAGTTCAATTTTACCGCTGGCTACTTTATCCATTAAACGCTCAATCAGAATTTTTTCGGATTTAAAGCTATCCCGACGATGTACCAAAATTACTTTTGAACAAATATTGGCTAGATATAAAGCTTCTTCAACCGCCGTATTTCCACCACCGATTACCGCTACTTCTTGATTTTTATAGAAAAATCCATCACAGGTTGCACAACCCGAAACGCCACGCCCCATAAATTTTTGTTCAGAATCTAAGCCTAAATATTTAGCCGAAGCACCAGTTGCAACAATCAAAGCATCACAAGTATATTCACCCATATCACCAATTAATTTAAATGGTTTTTCTGCAATTTCCACGGTATGAATTTGATCAAATAAAACTTCAGTCCCAAATTTAGTCGCATGATCTAAAAAGCGCTGCATTAATTCAGGGCCTTGCACTTCACCATTAATTTCAGCAGGCCAATTTTCAACTTCGGTGGTAGTCATTAATTGTCCACCTTGCTGCATTCCAGTAATAATCACCGGTTTTAAATTAGCCCGCGCAGCATAAATTGCCGCCGTATAACCAGCAGGACCTGAACCCAAAATAATTAGTTGATGATGAATAGTCATAATTTATTCCTTCTCTGGCAAAGTAACATTAATTTCTAATAATTCCAAGTTATCACGTTTCTCTAGATTAACCGTTAACGCATTTTGATCAACTTGAATATATTTAGCGATTACCGCCAACAATTCACGTTGCAATTCTGGCAACCAACTCGGCGCAAAATTTTGCCCATCACCAGTTAAACTTGCGCGCTCATGCGCCAAAATAATTTGTAAGCGTTCCTTGGCAACCGATGCAGTAGCTTTCTTTTTTCCAAATAAGATATCGAGTAAAGACATGTTATTTACCTCCAAACATGCGTTTTAAGAAGCCTTTCTTTTCGGCAACTGTAAAACGCATCGGTTTATCTTCACCAAGGAATCTGGCAACAATATCTGCATACGCTGCAGCAACATTAGTACCTACCAAATTAATCACTGGTGTACCCGTATTGGAAGCTTGTAACACATCTTGCGATTCAGGCGTAACACCCAGTACAGGAATGCGTAAAATATCTTGAATATCTTCAATTGAAAGCATTTCACCACTTTCAACACGCTCTGGATTATAACGAGTAATAATCATATGTTCTTTAATTTTTTCACGTCCCTCAACCGCACGTTGCGATTTTGAGGCTAAAATACCTAAAATACGATCTGAATCACGCACCGATGAGACTTCTGGATTAGTAACGATTAAGGCTTCATCGGCAAAATATAATGCCATGAATGCGCCTTTTTCAATTCCAGCTGGAGAGTCACAAACCACGTAATCAAAGGTTTTCTTTAATTCGTCAATAATTCGTCCCACATTTTCTTCACTTAAAGCATCTTTGTCTTTAGTTTGCGAAGCCGCTAAAATATATAAATTATCGCAATTTTTATCCTTGATTAACGCTTGATGCAAGGTGGCTTCACCACAAATTACATTCACAAAGTCGTACACGACCCGTCGTTCACAACCCATGATTAAATCTAAATTGCGTAAACCGATATCAAAATCAATTACGACGGTTTTAAATCCACGATTAGCTAACCCGGTTGCAAAGCTTGCCGAGGTAGTTGTTTTACCCACGCCGCCTTTACCAGAGGTTACCACAATAACTTTAGCTTCCTTAGCCATATTTGCTCCTACTATAGTATGTTTTAATTGCATTTGTCCACGTATTTTTTGTTTCATTATTTTATGTTGTTACCCTTATATTTAAATGGCAAGCGGCATAATATTTAAGCGCTCTTTATCATCTAAAAAAATTTGTACGGCTTTATTGTGTAAACTATCGGGTAATTTATCTTCAATCACACGATAAACTCCAGCAATCGAAATCAATTCGGCATTAAAGCGCCCAATAAATATTTTAGCTTTTTTGTTGCCACCATTACCAGCAATAACCCGTCCGCGACAATCACCATAAATATGAATATTGCCTGTAGCGATAATTTCGGCATTATGCGAAACCAAACTGGTTACAATCACATCGCCATCATTTTTTACCATGATTCCACTCCGCACAGGTTCATCAATCAATAACGTCTGATTGAGAATAACTTGAGGTTTAAGTGTACTCGGTAAATCAATCACCGGCTTACCAGCAATTATTCCACCACGGGTAAATTGATTGGCTAAAATAAAATTAATTACCAAATCATATTGCGCAGCGAGCTGATCAATTTGTTGAATTTGCTGGCTAAATGAAGTTAAATCCAATTGACTATCACATTCGATCACCAAATGGCGACTAGTCTTATCAAATTCACGCAAAGTGGTTAATTTACTTTGAATTTCTTGCAGCGAACTATTGGAATTAATTCGTAAGATATAGTAATCAAACGTGGCTGAATTTAGTTTTATGCTGGTTGCTATCATATTTATTTCTAGTTGTTTCTTTAATATAGGCTATAATTAGCGCAATTTTAACACACTAACCTGTTTATACATAAGAAATTAACCGTGCAATCTCCTAATTTTGACGTAATAATCATCGGTGCTGGTGCTGCTGGTCTAATGTGCGCACAATTTGCCGCCGCCAAAGGTTTACGGACTTTGATTTTAGATCATAGTTCACGCCTGGCGGAGAAGATCCGCATCTCGGGTGGTGGGCGCTGTAATTTCACCAATTTAAATGCTAGCCCAGCTAATTATATCTCGAATAACCCACACTTTGCCACCTCGGCACTCTCGCGTTATACACCACAACATTTCTGTGAATTACTCGATTGGCATGGTATTAGCTATCACGAAAAAACCCTTGGGCAACTCTTTTGTGATGATAAATCACAAGCCATTATTGATTTACTCGATCATTTATGCCAAGAAAACCACGTCCAGCGCAAAATGAATACCAGTGTGCTTAAGATTGATAAGACACTGGCAGGTTTTGAATTAAGTACAACCCAAGGCACATTTTACTGTAGCAAATTAGTCATCGCAACTGGTGGCTTGGCAATTCCGCAAATTGGTGCAACTGGCTTTGGTTATCAAATTGCGCAACAATTTAACCTCAATGTAATTCCAACCGCTCCAGCTTTAGTTCCATTAACCATTGCACCACAAGATTTACCCAATTATACGCAATTAGCGGGAATTTCATTTCTAAGTGAAACCTCACTTGGAAAAATAAAATTCATTGAAAATAGTCTGTTTACTCATCGTGGTTTAAGCGGACCCGCAATTTTACAAATTTCTTCCTATTGGAACCCAGGTAATAAAATCGCCATAAATCTATTACCCAGCCAAAATATTATCGAACAGATTCAACTTCAACGTAGTTCTAACAAGTTACTGAGTAGTTTCCTGAGTTACTATTTTTCACAAAAATTAGCCCATAGTCTATGTGATTTACTCAGATTTGATCCACCACTTAGTCAATTAAGTAAAGCGCAAATCCATGCCATCGAACAATTGATTCATCATTTCCAAATTTGTCCCTCAGGCAGCGAAGGCTATAAAAAAGCCGAGGTAACTCGGGGTGGCGTTGACACTAACGAGTTAAACTCCAAAGACCTCCAAAGTAAACATATTGCGGGTTTGTATTTCATTGGTGAAGTGGTTGATGTAACTGGATGGCTCGGTGGCTATAATTTTCAATGGGCGTGGTCATCGGCTTATGCTGCAGCGTCAAATTTTTAAGGATTTCAAATGAAAATAATTAGCGCGAATCTAAACGGGATTCGTTCGGCACAAACTAAAGGCTTTTTTGACTGGCTTATAACGGTAGATGCTGACATTATTTGCCTGCAAGAATTGAAAGCGGATTTAAGTGTAATTCCAAGCGAATTATTAAACTTCAACGGCTACCATTGTGAATTTCACCCAGCCCAGAAAAAAGGCTATAGCGGGGTTGCGATTATGTCCAAACACCAACCCGATCAAATTATCATAGGTTTAAACAATCTCGAAATTGATAATGAAGGGCGCTATCTAGAATTTTGCTATGGCAAGCTTAGCGTAATTTCACTCTATTTACCCTCAGGCTCGAGTGGTGAAGATAAGCAACAAAAGAAATTCCGCTTTATGGAATATTATCTACCAATTTTGCAACAACAACACGCCGAGCGCGATTACATTATTTGTGGAGATTGGAATATCGCACACCAAGAAATTGATCTAAAAAACTGGAAAGGCAATCTAAAAAATTCTGGCTTTTTACCTGAAGAACGTGAATGGCTCAGCACTTTGTTTGCCCATGGTTATACCGATAGCTGGCGTCATTTGTATCCAGAAGACCCAGGTTATACGTGGTGGTCAAATCGCGGACAAGCTTATGCCAAAAACGTTGGCTGGCGGATTGACTATCAGATTGTTAGCGCAAATTTACGCGATAAGCTCATTTCTGCTAGCATTTATAAACAGCAAAAATTCTCCGATCACGCACCGTTAATTATGGAGTATGCACTATGACTAAACTCAAAGCCATAATTATGGATGGGGATGGTTCCAGCATTACCCATGATGGGATTTTACCTGATAGTTTACGCGACTTAATGCTCGCTAATCCGCAAATTCATTGGATTATGGCAACAGGACGCAGTTTAGATTTATTACGCCATTTACCCATTATTGATTATCTAAGCCCTGATGTACCACATATTTTAGACGGTGGCTCACGCTTAACCAAAACTAACGGTGACAGCTTACTCGACTTCTTCATTAGCCCCGCTGAATTAGAGTCATTTTTCGCTCAATTAGATTTAACTCAAATTGATTTTCTCTATTATTATCTCGATGAACAGCGCAGTTATTTATATAGCCAACAACTGGAATTATGGCAAAATCGTCCGATGTTTATTCGCGCCATCACTCATGACAACATCACAGAATATCGTCAAAGCGCTTTAGCCAATCCGCCGACTAAAATCTTCATGCGCGTTAAAGAATTTTTTGAATTACACGATTTAACTTGGCACAATAATGAGAAAAATATTGACTTTACCGCGCATGGCGTAAATAAGGGCAGCACCTGTTTGCGCTTATTAGAAACATTACAAATTAAACCAGAGCAAGCGGCGTTTGTCTTTAATGACCGCAACGATTTACCTTTGGCACTACATCCAGCACTAGCCCAAATTACCACGATAAAAGTTGGTGATTATTTACCGGAAATTAATGCTACACATCATGTCGCAACTCCTTATGATGTAGCTGAAGTTCTGGAGAAATTAATTGCTGAAAATACAGCAAGTTAACTAAACTGATATTGTCAATTTAAAATTAATTTAACTGTAATCTAACCGCATTTAAGGAGAAACAAATGCACCTAAAATCACTACTTACAAGTCTAAGTCTCGCGAGCCTTATTCCATTGAATGTTTATGCACTTGAGGCTAATGCCAGCAGTCCAACACTCACTCAAACCACTGCCGCAACCATGCCAGGCTGCGTACCAGGAAAACCTGAAACCTCAAATAACTACATGGCAACTAAATGGTATCGTGACTCAGTTGAACGCAATGCACAATATCATCAAGTTTTTAGTATTGGTTTAGAAAAAGTTACCCACAAAGTTGCCCAAGAGAAACTCAAAAATAAAAACTGGGGTGTCATTATGGATATTGATGAAACCGTTTTAGATAATTCGCATTACCAGAAAGATAATGTATTAAGCTGTACAAATACAACTATGCCAACACTATATGCCAACATGGAGCAGGCCATTTCAACCGCAACGCCTGGCGCGCATAATTTCACCTGTTCAATTCAAAAAAATGGTGGCAAAGTAGTTTTGGTCACGAATCGCGATGGGACTTATGATGATAAGATTCAAAGTGCAACTTTAGCTAATTTACAAAAAGCTGGCATTTGCTACGATACGGTTATTTTTGCTAATGGTGCAAAAGACTCGAATAAAACTCCACGTTTTAATGCGGTAATTGCGGGAGACTATAGCAAAATAATTGCGACTAAACCATTAAAACCACTGCATGTATTAGGTTATTTTGGTGATAACATCCAAGACTTCCCAAATATTATGCAAGCTGATGCAATTAAACAAGGTCCAAACAGTGATTTTTATACTAAATTTGGTCAAGAATATTTTTCATTACCAAATCCAGGCTATGGTAGCTGGGAGCACAATCAATTTAATTGATAATTCAAACCTAAGCTAAATCTTAGGCCGATTGAAATTAAGATACTCCACGTAATGCAGATAAACTATTGTTACGTGGAGATTTTTATTTAAATCTCTAAATACCTAATTAAATAAGTATACTGCATACAAATTCTTAAAAAAGTTTAATTCAGATTATGAGTTATTGCAACTCTGATTGTTACACAAGTTTATGCTACAAAGTTTATTTTTAACTAACTTCATGGCATTGATAAACATCAAAACGAATTGTTTTACCTTTTTTAAGATAAGTTGGCACTGGCTGACTCACCAATTCAGCTTGCTTATTATCACGCTTCACAATTAATTTTTGTCGACAACGTTTGCGCGCCAATTCAAAAAGTGCCTGATTATCCGTAGCATATTTCAAACTAACCTGATGAATCAATAAATCAATTAACTGCATGTCTTTTTTGGCTAAAGCTTGCTTACCGTCATTAAACATCGGATCTAAATAAATTAAATTGTACACCTTATTAGACTCATGCAAATAGGTTAAATTATCGCTATAAACTACTTCGAGAAAAGGCAGTTGCACGGCAAATTCAATACATAAATAATTTAACACCACCGCCAAATACGGATTATTTTCTAACATTGTGATCCGATAACCAGCTAAACTCATCAAAATTGCATCGCGCCCCAATCCTGCGGTGGTATCTAAGCCATAAATTAAATTATCCGCTGTGGCGCGCAAATTAATGGCTTGAATTAAAATTTCACGCTTAATCGCAGGCTTGCGTTTAGCAATAAAGTCACTATAAAAATGCTTTAAATTTAGCGGTTTAAATTGCGCGCTATAGACATATAAGCCATCGTCTTCTAAACACAAATAGAGTTCATTTGAGACAAATTCAAGATTGAGTAATTGCGTTTGAAACCCAGCAACTAAAAGCACCAACTCAGCGGCAGCGGTTTCTAAACTCGCGTTACGATAATACAAATACATCTTATTTACTCACGATGATATGGGTGATTTTCTAAAATTGAAATCGCCCGATAAAGTTGTTCAAGAATAATTACCCGCACCAAGGCATGCGGAAAAACCAGCGCTGAAAGACTGATTGAATAATCGGCTTTAGCGCGTAATTCTGGATGAATACCATCTGCTCCACCGATAATCAAGCAAATCGCGGAGTGTTGCAGTGCCGTTTTATCCAGAAAATTGGCAAATTTAATGCTATCCAGCATTTTGCCACGTTCATCCAAGGCGATCACAAAACTTCCGCGTGGAATCAAGGCTTCAATTTTTTTGGCCTCAAGTTCCATATTCTCCAGTGGCGTTTTTTTATTATTTTTATCGGCTTTAATTTCTATAATTTGGCAACTATATTTACCATGATTAATTCGTTTCAGATACTCATCACAAGCGCTACTAACCCAATCAGGCATTTTATTCGCAATATTAATGATTGATATTCTCATAAATTAACTACTACCCTCACCTAAAAATTCTGGCTATTCTCACGCTACTCGACCTCAGATTTAGACTCAATTTACTACAACTCAGATTAAATCAAACACTTTGCATTTTCTAGTCATCTTCATTTTCAACTCCAGACTGTACAAAAATAGCTGCAGTAAACACCACAGCTATTTTAAACATCAATCAGTTAAACTAAATTTAATGCTCTAAAGTTGAAGCTTTACCTTTATTTAAAGCATGCAAAACAATTGCCACAATTGCAAACATGATATAACCGCCCGCATATTCAATTGGAATAATCCGTTGTGCAGCTGGTAAATTCGCAATCCAGTACATCGAACCATCCATATTAACCGAATGAATAATTCCAAACAACGACATTAGCGCCATAACCAAACAAGTTACCACAGCTGCAACAATTCGCCGTTCAATCAAATAATAAACCAAGGCCGCCAGTAAAGTACCAGTTACAATAAAACCATTCCCAAAGGTGAAAATTGCGCTCATGGCAGATAATTTACCATCTGTCGTGGTTGCTAACAGCGCCGTAACTTTATCCATTGATGCAGCAGGGCTCGATGAAAACTCAATTTCAACCATCCGCGCAATTGACGGAAACAATCCCAAAATAGCCGCTGGGTAATATTTTTTGTCACACACCATAAAGACTTGCATCGCAATTTCGATACCAATAAACAATAAGACTGGTGCTAACACAGCTTCAGGAATTAAATCGATGATATAATTCACAAAGCCAAACCAGGCGCCAATTCCCACTATAATGATATTAATAAATAAATAACCAGCTCGTGAATCCATCTTTTTATAAGCAGGGAAACCCGCATAAGGCGTAGTTTGTGAAGTACCACCAAATACCCCCATTAACATCGTGGCAATACCATCAACCATTAATAATTTATTTGGTGAATAATCCTCACCAAGAACCTGTGCGCTTTCGGCAACTGCAACCGTACCAAAAATCACCAATAGCGCAAAAGGGAAAGCAATTGAAAAGAATTTTACTGCCACAGGCAATGAGGCAAAGAAAGCAAAACTAGCTGATGGAAACGCAACTTCCAAATTAGACAAGCTCGGAGCGTTGGCGTGCCCAGTCATGATTACTTGGAAAACGTAGTAAACCAGGGTTCCCAAAATAATTGCAACTAGAATTGCGGGTAAATTAGCAGGTAATTGATAACCGGCAAAATAAACCATCACAATAATTGCTAAAACTAAAAAGCTAACGATTGGATATTCCAACATATTTAATAATGGAAAAAAAGCAATTAAACCAATTGCAACTCCAGCTAAACCACCAAGTAGCGCAACAGTTGGCAAGGCATTTTTAATTTTATGCACAAAGAAAGAGCACACAAATTTAACCAAGCCGATAAAAAAACAACACGCGCAGCTAACATACCAACTTTGTAGTGCCGCTGCATCCGCAGACATACCTTGAGATTTAAATAACAGAAAAGCTGGACCAACCACCGCTAAAGTCATACCAATACAAGTCGGCGCATCTAATCCTGATGGAAAAGCCGTAACATTATCACGGCCAAGTTTTTTGGACATCCGAAAGGCCATATACATAAAGGCAACGTTACCAACCACAACACCGACGGACAACCCTGGAATTATGTGTTTAAACACAATGCCTGCTGGCATACCAAAAACCACCGTTAATAAAAAAGCAATAATCGCCATATTAGTTAAGTTATCAAAGACGATGGTGGCAGAACTACTCACATCTCCCAAACTAAACCATTTATAATTGACACCAGCTGCAGCAGACATTTTGTTCCCCTAAATTAAAAATTTAAAATGTGAAATTTTCGCCCAAATAAACTTGTTTAACTTTTTCATTTTGCACTAGCTCACTTGGAATTCCACTAGCCAGCACGTTACCCTCACTAATAATATACGCTCGATCACAAATTCGTAAAGTTTCGCGCACGTTATGATCGGTAATAATCACACCGATACCTAAATCTTTAAGTAATTTAACTACATTTTGAATATCACTTACCGCAATCGGATCAACCCCAGCAAACGGTTCATCAAGTAAAATAAAACGCGGATTATTGGCAAGAGCGCGTGCAATTTCACAACGCCGACGTTCGCCGCCTGAGAGCGCCATTGCACTGACATCACGTAAATGATCAATATTTAAGGAGGTTAATAAGCGTTCAGCTTCTTTTTTGATGCTTTTACGATCGAGATTCTTTAGCTCCAAGATCGCAACGACATTTTCTTCAACGGTCATTTGACGAAAAATTGAAGCCTCTTGGGGTAAATAACCTAAACCAAGCTCAGCACGTTTATGCACTGGCGTACTCTTGATATTTTTGCCATCCAAATAAATATCGCCGCCATCACTCGCAAGTAATCCTGCAACCATATAAAAACTGGTAGTTTTCCCCGCACCATTTGGTCCGAGTAAACCAATTACCTCATTGCTATGCACATTAAATGAAACATCTTTAACTACCACGCGTTTTTTAAATTGCTTACGTAAATGCTGCACATCTAGAAAACTACTTGGTGTTGATGACTGAGCTGTTTCCATTTTGACCCTTCTGATTTGGTTGAAGAATAACCGTTACGCGACCACTTTTGGTATTTGAAACACCATTGGCATTAGCTGAAGTTGCATTATAAATTTGGGTTTGGGTATTATAGGTTAACTTATCCCCCATCACTAAATTGTCACCTTTTTTAACTCGAGCACGTCCCGTTAAAATCGCCAAATTATTTTTAGTATTATAATCAAAATCATTACACTGTCCCTCAGTTTTATCCCCATCGTCATTTAATTGAAAAAAGGTAACTGGAGTTCCGATCATATGGATGGTTTTATAACCTTGCGCGTCTTGCGAGGCTTGAGCTGTGTTCGAGTGAACTATCATACTGCCACGGGTTACTACGACATTACCACTAAATACAGTTACCATATTAATTTGATCAGCGGTAGCTTGATTAGCTTCAATTTGAATTGGCTGTGATTCATCAGACTTTAGCGCATAACTAAATGAACTTAATCCTAGTAGCAGCAGAATTAAGCAGATACGTTTAATTTGTAACATAGATAACTTTCACATTTGATTCAATAGTAAGGAATTTTTTATTATAATCAAGGCTAAAACCAATACCTGTCATGATACTTTTACCTTGAATTGCACGAATTGGTGCCGAGCTATTCGCAAATTTAGTCGCACCATTAATATTAACTTGTTTAGTATAAACTTGAATGGCTTTTTGCGGGTCTTTATCGAATGAAACAATCAGTACGCTCTCACCCAAATAAGCTAAAGTAGTTTTCGAGTCAACCCAGCCATCATTGCTGGTTAACTGTTGGGCTAATTCACCAGTTGATTCATTAAAGGCTTGCATGGTTAAATTAGTTAAGCCAATCCGACTACGTTCTGGAAATTGGCTCCCGCTCTCCGCTAATAAACGATATAAGCGCACACCATCTGGAGCATACAAATTAGCCGCAATCCCTGTCGCTGAAAACTCAGGTTTATCATTTGGCAATAACAATTTATGAAAATTAATTTGCGTTAGACTATTTAATAACAAACATAAACCAGATAAAACTATAACTGTGATCGTATTAAATATTCGTGAGGATTGGTATTTAAGTTTAAACATAGCAACTAGGCTTACGCCAAATATTTTGCCAAAAACCCAGCATATTTACCTTGAGCTTTGACGATTAATTCCACAACTTCACGCAAGACACCATCACCACCGCGTAAGCTACTCACATAATCCACGCGCAGCTTAACATCTGGCATGGCATTGGCGGGGGCAACCCGTAAACCGACTATTCCCATTGCAGGTAAATCAATTAAATCATCACCGATGTAAGCAATTTCATTCAACTCAACGCCAAGTTCAGCAGCGATTTCCAACATCTTGGTTTTTTTATCAGAAACGCCTGTATAAGCCAAATCCATACCTAATTTATGGCAACGCGCTTCAGTCGCCAAAGACTTACGTCCAGAAATAACTACCGTCTTTAAACCACATTCACGAGCCATACCGATTGCAAAACCATCGAGAATATTAAACTTGCCAAATGGCTCTTCATAATCATCGCGGATAAAGATAAAGCCTTCGGTTAAAACTCCATCGACATCAGTGGCAACAACCTTAATGTGTTGCGCTTTGGCATTGATTAATTTGGCGTCCATGTTGTGTCCCTAAATTAGTTTAGCTTTAAATAAGTCATGAAGATTAAACGCACCAACCACTTTATTAGCATCATCAACCGCCAATAAACCACCAATTTTATAATTATGCATCATTTCAACCGCATCAACCGCTAAATTATTACAATTAATGACTTTGGGATTGGGCGTCATGAATTCGGTCGCATTAAGTAAGCGCACATCTTGTTCGCCATCTAAAACGCGGCGTAAATCACCATCAGTTACCACACCAAGCAAAGCTTGTTCGGCGTCAACAACCGCAACTAAACCCAAGCCTTTTTTGCTAATTTCAACAACCACTTCTTTTAATTTAGCTGTTGGAGACACCAGCGGCAAACGCTCACCTTGATGCATAATATCTCGCACTGTAGTGAGTAATTTACGCCCAAGGCTTCCACCAGGATGAGATAAAGCAAAATCTTCGGGTTTAAAATTCCGTAAAGATAGTAGCGCAACCGCCAAGGCATCACCCAAAACCAACGTTGCAGTCGTGCTAGTGGTTGGCGCCAAATTAAGCGGACAAGCCTCTTTATCAATTTTAATTGACAACACACAATCGGCTAATTTGGCTAAGGTAGAGTCAGGGTTACCGACAATGGCAATTACCTTAATTTTACGACGTTGGGTAATTGGAATAATCGCGCTGAGCTCATCCGATTCACCAGAGTAAGAAATTGCCAGCAATAAATCTTTGCTTTCGATCACGCCTAAATCGCCATGCAGTGCTTCGGCTGGATGCATAAAGAAGGCCGCGGTTCCAGTTGAGGCTAGTGTAGCTGCAATTTTATTACCGATGTGTCCAGATTTACCCATCCCTGAGACAATAACTTTACCCTTACACGCCAATAACATTTCTACCGCTTGAATAAAATCAGCATTTAACGTATCACGAATGGAATTTAAACCACTAATTTCGTCATTAAATAATTGACGAGCAATGGCTAAAACATCAACTGGATTAGTTGTTTTCACGGGAATTACCCCTCCAAACCACCAGCGGTAATATTGTATCCAGCGTCCACATACATGACTTCGCCAGTAATTCCGCTTGATAAATTAGAAAATAAGAAGGCCGCCGCATTACCAACTTCCTCAGTGGTAACACCACGTTTAAGCGGTGCAAATTGTGCCATATGATCTAAAATTTTACCAAAACCACTAATTCCGCTTGCCGCTAAGGTCTTAATTGGACCCGCAGATACTGCATTTACACGGATACCTTCTGCGCCTAAGGCATATGCCATATAACGTGTCGATGATTCCAATGCGGCTTTAGCCACACCCGCCATATTGTAATTAGGCAAAACACGTTCACCACCTAAATACGTCAAGCAAACCAACGATCCATTACGCCCTTGCATCATTTTACGTGCAGCACGACCCAAAGCAATAAAGCTGTATGCCGAAACATCATTTGAAATTCTAAAAGTTTCACGGTCAATGTTTTCAACAAAATCACCAGCTAGTCCAACTTTAGGTGTGTATGCAATCGAGTGCAATACGCCATCTAAACCATCCCAATGCTTTTCTAATTGCGTAAATAAATCAGCAATTTGTTCATCTTTAGCCACATCCAAGGGAAAAATTAAACTTGAATTAAATTCTTTGGCAAAGCCAGCAACACGCTCAGCATGTTTTTCATTTTGATAAGTCAAAGCAATTTCAGCACCCTGCTCGAAACATACTTTTGCAACACCATAGGCAATTGAACGATCCGAGATTAAACCCGTGATTAAAATTTTTTTACCTTGAAGAAACCCCATGCTAAACTCCTATAGATTAAATATCTGATCCTAACGCTAAAAAGCCGAAAGACCACTGCTAAATTGATTGGATTATACCATAATCACTACCACCAGCGCTTAAGATATCTTGTGGCTGACTAAATTAGCATAAAATAAATTCCAACTTGTAAATTAAACTCAAATACATGACAAGCACTTAAACTCAGGATAGTTTGAATCGTTTAAATTATCCACAAACAATCTAAATTAGATTAACTTCGTTATTTACATAAAAACCACATTAATATTTTTATAACACAACACCAACATTCCTGAGAAAATTTCTACAAATAACTTGACTCACCAAACCGGCATGATTTATATTTTAATGCGTTTTAAAAATCACAACTATTTACAATTAAAACAAATCGCAATAATGTTTCAATTTAGTTCAAATTAACTAAGATATTTGAGTTACAATATTGAGCGTTAACATCAATATTTGTGAGCACATTAACTATGAAAATACATAAATTTCAAGATAACCCACAACAAGTTGAAGAATTAGCCCGAGCAATTGCGCAGTCAATTCAAACAACTTTACAAAAGCAAGACCATGCCACACTTGCCGTGTCAGGCGGCAAAAGCCCAATTAAATTATTTGAACGCCTCAGCCGTTACGATTTAGCTTGGGAAAAAGTTACCATAACTTTAGTCGATGAGCGCTTCCTTGCTGTCGATCACCCCGATAGCAATGAAAATTTAGTTCGTAACCACCTCTTAATTAACCATGCGGAAAAAGCTTTCTTCAATGGTTTAGTCACCACCCGCAACGCACTTACCAGCGTAAGTAATGCCAACTTGCATATTAAGCAAATTGACATTGCCATTCTTGGCATGGGTGAAGATGGGCATACGGCCTCAATTTTTCCCTGCTGTGATGAATTAGATGCGGCACTTGATCCCCAATTAACGCCAGAGAAATACATTATTACCCACCCAAAAACCGCTAACCATGAACGAATCGGGTTAAGTTTAAGTGGGATTCTTGAAATACCACAAATTTATATTAGCTTAAATGGTGCGAAAAAACTCGAAATAATTCAAGATGCCGCTCAAGCTAAAACTAAGCACTATCCAATTAGTTATGTGCTAGCCGAACGTCACGACGCTAAAATTTTCTGGAATGCTTAAAGGAGCTAGCCTATGGATCACACTTTCCCACGTTTAGTTGCCGATATCGGCGGCACCAATGCTAGATTTAGCTTGGAAACTTCTCTCTATAATTACACTCACACTAAAGTCCTCCCCTGTAAAGACTACAAAACCTTAGCTCATGCCGCACATGCTTATTTAGAAAGTGTTGGCATTGAACATATTGAATATGCCGCAATTGCACTACCAACTCCAATCGCTGGCGATAAGATTTTAATGGTTAATAGCCCATGGGACACCTTCTCAATTGAAGAGACAAAATTACAACTTGGTTTAAAGAATGTCGTATTTTTAAATGATTTCCATGCTCTGGCCTTAGCAATTCCCCATCTTAGCGAAGAACATTTAATTAAAGTCGGCGGAGTTGCTGCTGACCCATATAAACCACGTGGCATTATTGGACCTGGAACTGGTTTGGGCGTTGCTTCTTTAATTCGCCATCCAAATGGAGAATACTTAGCGATACCAGCTGAAGGTGGACATTCAAGCTTTACACCGGTTAATATTGAAGAAGTTGAATTATGGGAATTTGTCCACAAAAGATTTCATCATGTTTCTTTTGAACGCTTTGTCTCAGGGCCTGGGCTACAATTAATTTATGAAGCGGTCTGTGATCAAAAACGTTTTCATATTTCACAAATGCCAAGTCCTGCTGAGATAACCGAACGCGCCTTAAATCAAGAATGTTGGATTTGCCAAACTACGCTTGATCACTTCTGTCGTATGCTTGGAACTTTAGCCTCAAATTTAGCCGTTATGGCAAATACTTTTGGTGGGATTTATATTGGTGGTGGAGTAGTTCCAAGAATTCTCGATTACTTTATTAACTCTGATTTCCGCTGTCGTTTTGAAGACAAAGGACGCCTACGTAAATATTTAGAGAACATTCCAGTATATGTTATTAATCACCAATTCCCAGCTTTTCTTGGGGTTAGTTACGCTTTGGACACTTTAATTAATAAAGGCTATTTACCATAGGAGGAGAGCAATAAATGTTAGCAAATAATTTCCCACGTTTAGTTAGTGATATTGGCGGCACAAATGCGCGCTTTGCAATTGAAATCGCACCTTATGAATTTGTTGAAATTAAGACCTTAACCTGTCGTGATTACCCAACTTTAGCCGATGCGATTAATAGTTATTTGAGCGCAAGTGAATATCCTCAAGTTAAACATGCCGCATTAGCTGTACCCTCGCCAATTGTGGATGATACTTTATTTATGGTCAATAGTCCATGGCACTTATCTTCAATGATGCAAACCAAGATTGATACTAAACTCGACAGTTTAATTTTCCTCAATGATTTCCACGCACTAGCACTTTCAATTCCACATATCCCTAAAGATAAATTGGTTAAAGTTGGTGGCGAAGAACCAGATTCAGATAAACCAATTTGCATTATTGGACCTGGCACTGGTCTTGGCATGGCAACTCTATTCAAACACCCATTACAAGATGAATATTTTGCTATTCCTGCCGAAGGCGGACGCTCGAGCTTTGCGGCGGTTAGTGAAGAAGAATTTGAACTTTGGCAACATGTTCATCGCCGTTTTCAACATGTGTCGGTTGAGCGAGTTTTATCTGGACCTGGTTTACAGGTAATGTATGAAGCAATTTGTGAAATAAAAGGCGTAGCTATTGAGCGCATTCCTAGCCCAAGTGAAATTACCGAACTTGGGGTTAGTAATCAATGCTTTATCTGTACCCAAGTCGTCGATTATTTTTGCCGCATTTTAGGCACTACGGCTTCAAATTTAGCTTGTATCACCAGCGCATTTGGCGGTGTCTATATTGGTGGCGGGATTGTTCCTAAAATATTAGATTATTTCCTTAAATCGGATTTCCGGTGCCGCTTTGAAGATAAAGGACGCTATCGGAGTTTCTTAGCTAAAATGCCAATCTATGTTATTGTCCATGATTATCCTGCTATGCTTGGTTCAAGCTATGCGTTAGAAACTTATTTAACTAAACACTATATCCCATAAGGCTATTAAATGCGCTATTTTCGTAATGTTACATTGGCTGGAATTGCTGGAATAATTTCTGCCTGTTCCAGTAGTAGTTTTAACTCTAGCTGGATGGCTGATAACACGAGTAAATTAGCGCCCAAAAAAATAAACCAAGTCCTAATTCCAGGTTCACACTTTTCAAATGCTTATAATTTAACCAGCAATCCAAATCCAAGCATTTGTATTGGTGAAACGCTGCCCGATAGCCTATCAACTAATGCTAAAATCGCCAAATTAGTTAGCGAAAATGATGCAATTCCGCACAACGATTTCATTGCGTATTTAAATACTCAAGAAGATGATATTGGCGAACAACTTTACGATGGAATTAGATATCTTGAACTGCAAATTTGCTTGCAAAATGAAACTTATTATACTTCTAATTATTATTTAACCGCTGATCTAAATTCAATAATTAAACAAATTAAAGCCTTTATTGCGGATAATTCTGAAGAAATTATCTTTATTGATCTGGATAATAATTTGCGCAATGAAACTGGCTACATGTCTGAAAATGATCTAAATAATTTGCATAATTATCTCCAAATGGCTTTTGGATCTTATCTAACCCCAAAACAAGATTGGCAACAACTAACTTTTAAAAAGCTCTGGAATAGTAAACACCGAATTATTTTAATGTCCTCAAATCCAGTTCTCGCCCGTTATTATGATGTTTTAAATAAAGATGAGGTAGTTACCTCCAATGGCGTTGCCTACTATACCACCATCAAAAAATTAACCGCTATCCAAGAACAGTTATCTTTACCCAGCAATAAGCAAAATAGTTTAATGATTACACCGATTTATAACTGGTTTGATCCTGAGCGCAATAGCATTACACAAATGGAAACGCTAAATAATGATCACTTAATCTTTGATTATTTATCCACACTGCCAGAGAGCACACCACTAAATATTCTGGTGGGTGATCGTGGTTATATGAATCAATTGGTTAATTATACAATTCAAGTAAATTTACAGCGCTAACACTCAAAACTAGCTAGATTTAAGCTAGTTTTATTCTCACTAAATTTGCAAGCGAGTAACTATTTGATTGTTAATTAAATGCTGATCAATAATCTCACGAACATCTTTTTCATCAACATAGCTATACCACACGCCCTCAGGATAAACTACACAAACAGGACCAAGCGCACACCGCCCTAGACAGCCGCTTTTAGTGGCACGTAATTTGCCAGCTCCCCATAACTCAAGGCTCTGCAAATATAATTTTGCAAAATCAAAACCGCTTTCACCACTGATATCACCGCAACCATTACCCGCAGCTTTTTGGTTGGTGCAAAAGAAAATATGTTTTGTATAAAACATCTTAGCTCCTAAGAATTAATTAAAGCGCCAAATCGAAAGGTCCGCAGGAGTAAAAATAGTTTGCGGATATTCAACATCAGCTAAATATAAGCCATTTGGCATAAAGGTTGGGGGAGCTAAACGACGATCTGTCTGCTTAAAAACCGCATGAAACTCAGCCAGACTAATTCGTTGATTACCAACATACAGCAAAGCTCCGATAATATTGCGCACCATATGATGTAAAAAAGCATTTGCTGTCAAACTAAACCTAAACATATTCTCACGTTGTTCAATGCTAATTGAACGCATTTCTCGGGTGGGTGTATTGGCTTGACAAGCTGAAGCACGGAAGGCCGAAAAATCATGCTTGCCAATCAATAAATTAGCCGCTTGCTGCATCAGTTCAAGATCAAGTTCACGATAATACCAGCCCGCATGGCGATTAAATAACGCCGATTGCTGCGGTTGAATTAATAAATAATAATGGTAGGTTCGGCTCAGTGCCGAAAAGCGCGCATCAAAATTAGCTGGAACTTCAACAACATCTTTCACCCGAATGGTAATCGGTAATTTACTATTGACCGCATTAATCCAGCCCGCCAAACTGCGGGTGGCACTACTATCAAAATGCACCACTTGGTTAAGCGCGTGCACCCCGGTATCGGTTCTACCAGCTGTAACTGTCGTCACAGGATGGTTAGCAAAAGAACTTAAGGCTTTTTCCAACTGTTGCTGAACGGTTACCACATCCTTTTGTGTCTGCCAACCATAATAATCACTGCCATCATATTCTAATAATAATGCGTATCTAGTCATTTAATCCCAAATCCGTCAATAATTGCTGAGCTTGAACTTTAATCAATGAGTTCGCAGCTGAAGAATTAATTAACTCAATTAAAATTTCACGAGCTTTAGCCAACTCCTCAATTTGATAATACATTTGGGCTAAATTTAATTTCTCATCTAAGTTAGCATCAACATCAAGCCGCGTATCATCCTGTAGCGTCGAATTTATCACTTGTAAATCAGAATCACTCCATTCAGGATGAGTTAGCCTATCGACTGCGACCTCTGAAACATTAGCTGGAACTCCGTGAGTATCTGCTGCCTCAACAGAGGAAGAACTAACGTGATTAAACCCAGAAAAATCCATCACCCGTTCACTCGCAAAATCAGCACCAAGTGTATCCACCGCTACATCAGGAGCAACTAACTCGTGGGGCGTAAAATCAATCTCGTGCGATAATTCGTTTGGCTCATCAGAAGGTTCCGCAGCTTGCTCATGGATTAATTCAGGAGTTAATTTTTTCAGTAATTGTTCTTTTTCTTGAGCCGATAAATCTGCAACACTTGGAATTAAAACTTCTGCTTCATCAAGCACAAGCTCAGTTTTAAGCTGTGGTGACAGCACTTCACTCGTTGCAACAACTAAATTAGCATTCGGCACAAAATCATACTCTGTGCAAATATCGATCAAATCACCACGTAAAGAACTATCCGAATCCAAAGATTGATCTAATTTGGCATAAACTACGTTAGCCGCTTCAATTCGATTAGCGCTCAAATATAATTCCAGCAATTTATAGCGAATATCATCGCGAGTATCATCAAAAGACAATAGATGTTCTAAGGTATGGATTAATTCTTCATCAACAGGCTTAAAACCGCTATTCGACACATTCAAAGATTGAATCTCATCACTACCCTCAATACTCGCAGCGCTGTTATCAACCGACTCTAGCTCTTGCTGCTCAAACGACTCCAAGTTACGGTCACTCGCGTTATTTCGCGCTAACATATCACTGACCGAATTGATCGTCACACCGTCAGCAGCAGCAGCCACTGGATGCATGCTTGGCATACTCAGTAACAAATTCTTATTTTGCGCGGCGCGTAATTTTATTTTCTTATTCAGCAACAGCATCCCAATAATCAGCAGCAAACCCAAGCCCAAATAATATTTATACTCTAAAAGTGTGTCAATCAAACCTTTATCTTCATATGCCACAGGTAATGGTTGCAGCGTAAAATGTTTTTTTATAACAGGTACTGATGCCACTGTCATAACTGAATTTTTGCCCGCAAATAGATCGGCTGACTCAATTTTCAAACTAACCTCAAAAGCAGCCGCCATGGCACGCAATACACCTAAACGTTCGCTTGAACTTAAGGATGCGCCCAATAAATACTGATCCGCCAGTGCAGATTGAATTAAATTAACATCTTGTGGTAAGGGTAATAATATTTTTACTCCAGATTCATAAGGTTGTCCCAAGGGTTTGATTTTAGGATAATTTTCTAAGCCTAGAGCAATAATAATTTGATTTAGATTCAACAACGCATGAGGATAAATTAATTGTTCAAAGCGCGCAATTGCGTATAAATTATCATTTGTAATTGTGGCATAGGTCATTGAATTTTGGTCAAAATTAGCCAAGCGCTGCATGACGTATGGATTAGTCAAGTCCATCATAAATAAATTTTTTGAGGTTAGATTGGGATTACTTTTAGATGGGTTATTACTCACAGCAATAGGTTTTTCACCGCTAATCTTGTGCATTACAACTTCACGCTTAAACCTAGCAGGAGCAGCACTACTACTAACAACATTATTATTTACTTCAATCGGATCAAGCAATAAAGTATATTGACGGTAAAAATCATCGTTATTTTGTTGATAATGGAGTAATATTTTTAATACAGGAGAACTGATCGCGCGATTGGAGGTAATCTGTAGAAAAGGCGCCCCCTTCGAGTTTACGATTTTAAATTGCAAACTACCTAATTCAGGACTAAAGCTGATTCCATTGTTTTTAAATTTTGCACTACTGGCTAAACCAATTGCCAATTCAGATAAACTCGCCTCACTGATGCCAATTATAGGAATCGTCGCATTTAGTGGCTGACTTAGATAAGAATTAACTTTTATATCACCCAAATCAGCAAAGCTATGAAAACTAAGCATAGCACCCGTGAGTGCTAGCAGTAATTTACGCATGTTTTTCCACTAAAATATTTAACATCCGACGTAAAGGTTCAGCCGCACCCCAAAGCAATTGATCGCCAACCGTAAATAAACTAATATATTCTGGACCAAATTTCAAGCTTTTTAAGCGCCCAACCGCAATATCCAAGGTTCCACTTACACTAGCTGGAGTTAATTCACGTAAGGTATCGGCTTTATTATTGGCAACAAATTTAACCCATGGATTAGCTTTAGCAATAATTTGTTCAATTTCCGCTAGGCTTAAATCACTACGTTTAAGTTTGATGGTTAAGGCCTGTGAATGGCTACGTAACACCCCAACCCGCACGCAAGTTCCATCGACTTTAACCGTATCAGCTGTATAGCCCAAAATCTTATTGGCTTCAACGCCACCCTTCCATTCTTCCTTAGTTTGCCCATTTTCCAACCCAGCATCAATCCAAGGAATCACACTTCCTGCAAGCGGTGCGCCAAAATATTGTTGCGGGAAATTCGCTGAATGTAATTCTTGAGTTACGCGATAATCAATATCCAAAATTGAAGCATTTTTATCATCTAATAAGTCTTTGGCAGCAGCATAAAGTGCGCCACTTTGTTTGAGTAATTCACGAATATTATTCGCTCCAGCGCCTGATGCCGCTTGATAAGTCATCGATGAAATCCACTCAATCAAATCCGCTTTGAATAGACCATCTAAGCCAAGTAACATTAAGCTTACCGTGCAATTACCACCAACATAATTTTTAATTCCGCTAGCCAAACCTTGTTCAATTAATTGACGATTGATTGGATCTAAGACAATAATTGCATCATCATCCATGCGTAAGCCTGAACTCGCATCTAACCAATAACCATTCCAACCCGCGCTGCGTAATTTAGGTAACACCTCTTTGGTATAATCACTACCTTGCGTTGTAACGATACAATCCAGTGAGGCTAACAATTTGCAATCATAAGCATCTTGTAACACGCCAACATCTTTGCCAACATACGGTGCTTCACCGCCAACGCTAGAGGTTGAAAAAAATACTGGGCTAATTGCGTTAAAATCACTCTCAGCGCGCATCCGTTCCATTAGAACCGAACCCACCATACCACGCCAACCAATAAATCCAACTTTCATCATTTTAGAGTTTCTCCATTAAATTTTTAACTACTAATGCAGCCCGTCCAGCCGCCATTTCCTTTAATTCATTAAACGAATGAATTCCTTGACCATCTTGACCCGCCATATCTGACAATGAACGCACCACCGCAAATGGAATTTTATTTAAATAACACACATGCGCAATTGCCGCACCTTCCATTTCACAGGCTAACGCCTTAAATTCGTTGCGTAAAAATAGCGCTTTTTGTTCATCATCAATGAATTGATCGCCACTAACAATGCGTCCTAACACAACTTGATGATTCAACAAATTCACTGAATGCAATAACTCATTTAATTTAGCATCCGCGGCAAATGAAAACGTATCCATCCGCGCAATTTGCCCAAGTGGAACCCCAAAAGCTGTAATATCAAAATCGTGTTCAACTAAATCAGTGGCAATTACCACATCGCCAAACACTAAGTCACGCGTCAAACTACCAGCAACGCCCACATTGACAATCGCATCAGGCGCAAAATTATCAATTAAAATCTGCGTTGTAACCGCGGCATTAACTTTACCAATTCCGCTGACCACCAAAATAATTGTATGTTCGCCAAACTTATACTCGGCATAACTATTACTAGCTTTGTCTAATTTCGCCACTAAGTTTAAGCTTACCGCCGCTTCAATTGCCGCTAACTCTTCTTCCATCGCACAAATTATGGCTAATTTCATGACGCCTCAATTTCTTTATTCATCAATAAACGAATCAGACGACTAACTTCATATTTCATATTTTGCCGTGTAACGACCATATCAATCGCACCATTTTCAACCAAAAACTCGGCGGTTTGGAATCCTTCAGGCAGCTTCTCACGCACGGTTTGTTCAATCACACGCGGTCCAGCAAAACCAATTAAAGCCCCAGGCTCAGCAATTACCACATCACCAAGGAAAGCAAAACTGGCTGAAACCCCACCCATAGTTGGATCGGTTAAAATTGAAATAAATGGTAACTGTTTATTGGTTAGCAAGCGTAATACGGTTGAGGTTTTTGCCATTTGCATTAACGAATTAACCCCCTCTTGCATCCGCGCACCACCTGATGCTGCTACACAAATGAACGGGCAATTATTATCTACAGCAGCTTTAACCCCGCGCACAAAGCGTTCACCAACTACCGACCCCATTGAACCACCAATAAAGCGGAATTCAAAGGCGGCGATAACTACCATTTGTTGATTGATCGCGCCTTGCATCACCACCAAAGCATCATCTTCACCAATTTTAGCTTTGGTATCGACCAAACGATCGGCGTACTTTTTGCTATCTTTGAATTTTAAGATATCAATTGGTTTAACCTCTGCACCAATTTCAACCCGTCCCTCGCTATCCATCAACATATCAATTCGTTTGCGCGCATTAATTTGATGATGATGATTGCATTTAGGACAAACTTGTAGATTGCTAGCCAAATCAGTATGATATAAAATTTCATTACATTTATCACATTTATGCCACAAACCTTCGGGTACGTTAGCTTTATCCGCAGAATCAACTTTAACTTTAGGTGGGAGTAATTTACTTAACCAGCTCATGATATTCCTTTAAATTATATATTTTTAGCTGCGATTTTTTTCGCCCAAATTAGTGGTGCACTATCATGCACCGAATCACCAGTGCTATCTACAGCAACCGTAACTGGCATATCTTCAACTTCAAATTCATACACCGCTTCCATACCTAATTCGGCAAAAGCCACCACTTTAGCAGCCTTAATTGCCTTAGACACTAAATACGCCGCACCACCAACTGCAATTAGGTAAATTGCTTGGTTATCTTTAATTGCATCAATCGCGATTTGACCACGTTCGGATTTACCGATCATACCGATCAAACCTGTTTGTTCCAACATTTGACGGGTAAATTTATCCATCCGAGTTGAGGTTGTTGGGCCTGCTGGTCCAACCGCTTCATCACCAACTGGATCAACTGGTCCAACGTAATAAATAAACCGTCCATTAAAATCAACGGGTAAACTTTCGCCATTATTTAGCATTTCGGTAATTTTTTTGTGGGCGGCATCGCGTCCAGTTAAAATTTTCCCCGACAATAACAAGGTTTCACCAGTTTTCCAACTCGCTAGTTCGGCTTTAGTAATATTATTAATGTTTACTCGGCGTGAGTTAACTCCACCCAAGGCGATGGCAGGATAATCGGCCAATTTTGGTGGGGTTAAAACCGCAGGACCACTACCATCTAAGCTAAAGTGAATATGACGAGTAGCGGCACAATTTGGAATCAAAGCAATTGGTTTACTCGCGGCATGGGTTGGATAATCTAAGATTTTAATATCCAAAACCGTTGTTAAACCACCTAAACCTTGAGCACCAATCCCTAAAGCATTAACCTTGTGATATAACTCAATTCTTAACTCTTCAAGTTTATTTTGTGCACCTCGTGCAAGCAATTCTGCCATATCAACTGGTGCCATCAGAGATTTTTTAGCCAACAACATAGCTTTTTCTGCCGTACCGCCAATTCCAATTCCTAGCATACCAGGCGGACACCAACCTGCGCCCATCTGCGGTACAGTTTTTAGCACCCAATCAACAATTGAGTCAGACGGATTTAACATCGCAAATTTAGCTTTATTTTCAGAACCGCCACCTTTGGCAGCAATTTCGACCTCGACCGTATTACCAGGCACAAGATCAAAATGCACAACTGCGGGTGCATTATTTTTAGTATTTTGCCGGCTAAAAGCTGGATCGGCCAATACCGAAGCACGTAATTTATTTGCGGGGAAATCGTAGGCTAACGCAACACCTTGGTTAACCATTTCTTGAATTGACATGGTTGCATCGGCAAATTGAACATCCATACCAACTTTAATAAAGACACAAACAATTCCTGTATCTTGACAAATTGGACGATGACCCTCAGCGCTCATGCGCGAATTAACTAGAATTTGTGCAATTGCGTCTTTTGCAGCAGGAGACTCTTCATGCTCATAAGCCTTTGCCATGGCTTGAATAAAGTCCTGTGGGTGATAATAAGAGATATACTGTAAACTGTCAGCGATAGACTGAATAAAATCATTTTGCTTAATTTGGATGGCCATATTTTACTTCCAAAAGGATAAATTTAACCTTTAATTATAGCATGATTTGAGCCATTAATGATAAATTACATCTAACTTTTAGTATATGTTACCTGAGTTCAAGTGCGAAATGCACAAATTAGTTTTTCCATTGTATAGTTATAAAATTAATTTAATTTGAATAACAATTTTGTAACCTCATAATTTCAACTGAACTAGAATTGAATTAGTCTATTTTTCTTTTACTTTTTTAATTTCAGACTCAACGAAATCAATATAATCAGTCTCGACAAGTGAAATTTTATTAGCATTGGTTTCTTGAAACTTATTGTATTCAAGAATAGCTTTTTCCTCGGCGAGTTTGGCTGCAATTTTGCCAGCATGGGTTAAAACTTCGCCACCTGTCATTTTGATAAAATCATCTAATTTGGAAATCCAGTCTGCCATATACATTGGTGTTTGCCGTATTGCCTGTATTTCAGCAAATTCAAGATAAGCGGTTACAATCCGATTTAAAAGAGACAATTCATTCTCATTTAAGTAATTTTTTGCAATTAAAGTATCAGATTTATGCACCAGATTACCTTTAAAGCTAGTTAGTCCCATGTTTAATTGTTGACTGTCTGAGCGAGCATAAATAAGTTCTGCTGCTGTATGTCCATGAGCCGCCCAGTGCATTTTATTCTGTACTGTCTTGAAAAACAATTGAGTGGCTTTAGTGCTGGGATCATAATCAATACTGGTTGCATAAATTTCTAAAATCTTACGCCAAAATACTTTTTCTGATGAACGAATATCGCGAATGCGAGCAAGTAATTCATCAAAATAATTACCTCCACCAGCTTGCTTGAGCCGCTCATCATCCATTACAAAGCCTTTAACTAGGTACTCTTTGAGTCTTTGTGTCGCCCAAATCCTAAATTGAGTACCACGATGTGATTTTACTCGATAGCCAACTGAAATAATAACATCAAGATTATAATGCTTGATATTGTAATTTTTACCATCTGCGGCAGTTGTTCGGAAATTCCGAACAACTGAATTCTCAACTAATTCACCATCAGCAAAAACATTCGAAATGTGTTCACTAATGTTTGCTTTACTTGATTGAAACAATTCAACCATTTGTGCTTGAGTTAACCAGACTGTTTCATCAACTAGTAAAGTTTCAATTTTAGTTTGCCCATCTTCAGTTTGGTAGATTAAAATATTGCTATTCATTACTGCCTCCAGTAAGTTGGTAGATTTGCTTAATATGTGGCATGTTTGGATTGTTGAAAGGAATATAAACTAGTAAAGAATCATTGACATATAATTTTGTCTTAATTTCTGATGCCGTAGACTTTAATAAGTTAGGGAATAAATTTCTAACGATTTTAAAATTATCCTCGATAAATGAAGTATCATCTTTATTTATCTTGCAAATAATTACAAATCCATCATTACTAAGATTATTATCAAAAACAATAATTCCACTATTCCAGCCACAAGGTAAGACGTATATTATTTTGTTTAATATTTTACTCTTAAATGGATAATTCAGGTTAATAGCCCCCTCTAGGCTTCTTAAAATGGTGATTGCTTGATTATATTTTTGTGATGATTTAATCCTGCCCCCAGCTGTATTAACACCACTCCATGCCGGCATAATGGCTTTACCATTAATGGTATGAATCATATTAATATTACTCTTACGTAGCTTTTGTAAATTTTGTGGGATAATTGGCTGAGATACATTTAATGCCGGTAAATTAGATGCGTTTAGCAAATAATCCCAATTATTATCAATAATTGTTAGTAATCGTTCATCATGAAACTCATATCCGTCTTTAGTATGCCTTGCAATATCAATTAGATAAGCGTTATTGTTTTCAATACGAATAAATAAAATGCATTGCGTAGGTTTTACAGAGGGTTGCTCATCTTGCAGAACATTTAGGTGTAAATGGCGTATGTTCCAATGTGTAAAAATGTAATTAATTTTTGTTTGAAATTTTTCATTTAAATGTCGTTGATATGGTTGGACTGTTTCGCCTATTTCTAGCTTGTACTTTATTTCATTATAGGCACTTTTATAGTTTTCAGTTATGTTTGATAAACTTACCAAGATTTCAGAACTCTCATATACATTATATTTCTGCACTGGAATAAAGACTGATAGCCAATCCCAAAAAACAAACAAAGCATCCCTAATGTCATTTTGATAACCAGCGTTAGTTTTTTTTCGTTGTTTATACACAGACGCTTCGGAAAATTGATTTTGAATCATTCGCTGACGTTCATAGTTGATCCAACCATCATATAAATCCTGAAATGTAACGGCTTGCATTTATGGATTGCTTCCTCTTGTGCATCTTAAATCCGTATAGAACTTTGATTCACTAGATAGCTTTGATTCTAAAATATCAATACGTGGAATTGTTTGTTGAAATGCACCAGAAATAATATTTTGCATGACGTATAATTGCCATGAGAATAAAAAACCACTCATGTTTTTATGTAAGATCCCAGATAAATAATCATAAAAAATTTTGAGCAAATTTAAGCATGTCGTCTCATTAGAGATATACTTTTTATATTTTTCATTAATATCAAATTTTAGTTCAATGCTATTCTTTTTTAAAGCTTCTATTATTTTAGAAAATGATGGGCTTTTTCCATATTTATTGAGTGGGTATCCACAAGTCTCTAGCAATAGCATTTCTATGGTTTGGCGTAATAAATTAGCACTAACTAAGTTTAGTTGTAAAGTGTGATCATTTAATAGATGTCCATCTAGAATTAAAAGAGATTGGTTATAAATCACAGATGGGCTTACTACTAAAGCATACTGCTGTTCTGGTGAATATTGCTTGCCTTTACTATTAAACCATAATGTAAGAAAGGCATGTATTTCATTAATCTTCGCATTATAAATATCTTGACAAATATCGTCGTTAGCTTTTAATTGTTCTAAATTTGGCAGATACAAATCTCTGATCAAGAGGTAGTTAGCATAATATGGAAAGCTGTCATATGATTTAAATATCATATCAATAACTAGACTTTCTTCGATAATTTCAGTAGCGGTTAGTGCCAGTTTCTCAATTATTTTTTCCAAATTAATACTACTTATCATAATTATATATCACTTTTAAGTGTATTTTATTTAAAATGTAACGCATTAAAGTTAACCGATAAATTTTAGCGAATATTTTCGAATATAACCTAACGCCAAAATACTGATTAAACCCAGCGTATAACCCAAGCTAATTCCAGCTAAACAATCACCAAGAAAATGATAATCTAAAGCAATCAGGCATAGCGGCATGAGAATTAATCCAGCTAACCAGACATACTTTAAGCGCGGTTGCGCATAACATAACCACACACAGCAAAACGCAATATAAGTCGAGTGCCCCGATGGAAAGCTCCCTTGATTACCAAAACCATGCCACCAATTAAATCCAAATACGTTGTCATGAATCAATGATAAGTTATTCGCAATCCAGGTTTTTGGCCAATAGCGCCCAAACATAATTTTTAGGCTGGTTTTAATCTGCATGGTTAGCTTTAGCAGTAGATAAAAATACACCGAACTAAGTAACCCAACACTCAAACGCTGCAGTTTAGATTTAATCGAGCTACACCAACTCCGCCACATTAAGGCTACCACCACCGCAAAGGTTGCCACAGGTGGTAAACCCTCGGTTAAATTACGTAAAATTAACCACTGGTCAATTCCCATCTGATGAATCCATAAAGTTAACGGTCGATCCACCCAGAGTATTGCCACCAGCGCACCTAAGCATAAGCCCAAATTAACCATCAGATATAATTTAAATTTATTTGATTTAATTAACATGTTTCACCACCACAAAACATTCCAAATGCGTCGCCAATTGATTTTTATCGGCATAATATGGAATTACCCGATCAATCGTATTACCACAAAAAGTAGTCTCAAGCGCAAATTGCTGCAGATTTAATTGATATTGATTATTTTGCCAAGCCGCTTGCTTCATTGCCACATAATAAGCGCCAGAGCTGGGTAAATCGACACCATTTTCAACATGGCTAAATTGCCCCTGCGTATAAAATTCCAAGGGTAACCAACCGGTATGTAGATCATAGGTTTTGGCTAATGGTTTAGCATTAATTTGCGCCGCCAAATTATACCCAACGTCATAGGTGCGACAAATTGCAAAATCCACCAACAACGCTAAGCCAAAAAAAGCGCTAATGGCTAAACTTGGAAAGACTAAACTGCGTTCAAGATAACTAAATTGCTGGGGTTTAAACATCCAAATTAATAAGCTACCCGGAACTAACGCAAATAAAATTAACCATGAAGAATTAAATAAGTACAGCGTAATGCCAATATTAAGTAATAAAATCAAGCCGCTTAAGCCAAATTGGAATTGCGCAATCCGCTTTAATTCAAACTTGCGATTCAAATAACTCGCACACAAAATAGCCGCAAATGGCATGATAATATTGGTGTAATGATCTAACTGAAATTTGGTCGCACTAAACATGATAAAGGTCAACCAAAAGCTGGCTAAAAGATAGACTAATTTGGCCTTATCCACCGCAGTATTGGTTTTAAAATAACGAATTGCCATATAACTAGCCGCAATAAATACCAAACTCCATGGTAAAAATGCCCATAAATAGGTATGCACAAAAAACAACGGATTACCATGCGTATTGACAATTGGACCGCTATTAAAGAACCGCCCAAACTGACTACCCCAAAAATACCAGCTCAGACCAGAAATATTTTTATGTCCAAACACCATCGTTGCGGGCTGAGCATCAAATTGCAAGTACAAGCAAATTAACTCGGGTAAAATAAACAGCAAACTTAGCGCATACGCCAACAACCATTTGGTACTAATTATTCGCGCATATTGTTTGGTATAAATCCACGTAAAGACTAAGCCACTGAAAATAGTTACCACCACAAATAAACCTTTGGTCATCATTGCCAAAGCGGTAAAAAAGCTGGCTAAAACCAATGGCTTCCACGATGAACTACGATCATACAATAGCCAATAATAACAGGCTGGCATAATTTGCCCAAGTAAATAAGCTTCGGCACGCACATCAAAAGAGCCAGATAACATTAAATGGACACTACTTAGATAAATTAAAAGCGCAATTAAGCCAACCTCGGCATTATAGAGCAGCTTCGCTAAACGATAGGTATAGTAAGCACCGAGCAAATGAAATAAATAACCCGGTAAAAAATAAGCAAACGCATTGATTCCAAAAATTTTAAAGGAAAATGCGCTAATCCAAAATGGAAAATGCGGCTTATCTAGCCATGGTTGCCCCGCGGAAAATAACCCAATCCAATCACCTGATACTGCCATATGTTTAGCAATATTGGCGTATAAAACTGGATCATCATTTCTGAGCAATGGCTCAAAAATCCCAATTCCATTAACAATAATCACCAGTAGAATCAAACCCCAAATTAATTTCCGATTTATCAGCATATAAATTATTCCGTAATTAAATTTAATAACCCAGTTCGCAAGTTAGTTGCTCGTTCAATCTAGCGCAAGCAACTAGTCTTGCAATGAGCTAGAATTATAATCGCAGGCAGATAATAATGGTTAAGTTTATTTCTATGCTCGCGCAAAAAATTACCAGCTGGCAAAAGCTAGCTGGTAGTTATTAGTGGTTCGTATAGTTTATGTAAAATACAATAGTGAGACTAAATCCCTGAAGTTGCGATCACCATACTCGCATCTGGAGTACTTAAATCTTTAACCGCCCATTTATATGAGCCAATTAAACCCCAATATGGCTTACTATCTGCATTTGTTGATAGCACTTTTCCATCGGTTTTCACACTAAGTTTGCCATTATATTGAAATGAACTAAATGCTTGTATGGATTGTTTATCACCCTGCGTTTTACCATTAATAACAATTTGTTTATTTTTAGAATCATATTTCATTGCTACAGGAATATCAAACCCTTTTTCTGAAGAGCCAATTGAAGCATTAAAGGTCTTCTCTTTGATGATATTGCCAGTATATTTCAAGGTTAAATGTCCACGACATTCGCCTAAATATTTACTACTTAGAATATGTTTGCCGTCTTTAGCATCTTGCGCTATCGTCTGATTAAATTCTTTTTCACAATCTGCAAATATTTCCTTTAGATCATCAGCAGAAAGCGCTTTTTTTTGCTCTTGTGAGGTAGCTTGCGCATATAATAAAGTACCATTTATAACATCCGTATCCACATCAACTTGATATTGTCCTGTGCGACTAACTTGGACTTGATTGTTGAAATTTTGTGCCCCATAACATCCAGCCAAACTAAGTGCCAGAATAGTAATGGTTAATCCAGAATATTTTTTCATTATTTTTGCTCCCCAGCAACTTTTTTGAAAACAATTTTACTATCAAATAAGCCTGGTGATAAAAGTTCCTGTTTTTGTTCATCAAAAGTAAAACTAGTACCATCAACATTCAAATTATTACCATTGGCTTCTACAGCTAGCGTTGCTGATTCGCCAGTTGTCTGTAACACTAAACCTTTATCTGACTTGCTAATAACAAATGTCGCGTTAGCATCACTCGCATCTTGCCATGTTCCAATAAAATTTTTATCTGCATTATTGCCGCAGGCTGTCAACGAAATGCCAAGCAACATCAGCGCGGCAGCTAATGAAATAACAATTGAATTTTTTTTCATATCGTATCCCTCATGAAATATATGAGTAAATGGTGAACACCTACCCATATGAAATTAAATTATAAATCAGTTGACCAACCATTGTTAGTTTTAACTAAAGTGGTCTTGGAGGTTTTATCTGTATCATCAAGTGTTTTGGCTATCACAGGAAAAGCTTCTTTAACGCCAGCTTTATTAATCCAATCTGCTACATCTACATATTTATAGCTATATTTAACTTCCGCCATATGATAACCACTATTATCTGCCTCAGTATAGTTTTCAATTTGCTCAACCATAGGATGCGCATAACAAAATATTCGTTGTCCAGTATCACCAAACATAGCAGACATAGAGTTAGTCTCTACTTTTGCAGCCGTAGCCTTACCTGCGTCAGTTAAGGTGTATATAGTATATTTATAGAAGCCATTGGCTTTTTTTTCACCCCAAACACTATAAGTCACCAAACTTTCTGTTGACTTAGTTAATAGACCTGCACCAGTCAATGAGTCTAATTGTACAAATTTATTTTTAGTTTGCTCTGGCGAATAATCTGAATTCTTGCCCGCTTCATCATAATGTTGACTGATGACATACGCACCTGCTGTTTTAGCCTTAAGCTTTTTCAAATCATCATCATTAGTATAAGATCCATCGATGGAATCTGAACTTACGTTAAGACAGACTGGCGCTTTACTTATCTTCTCATTGATAGCCTTTTTAAAATCACTTTCCTTACCACATGCCACCAAACAGATGCTTACCGCAGTTAGACTTACTAAAATTTTTTTCATATCGTATCCCTCATTAAATATAACTTCGTGGAGCAATACATCTTTAAATATGTTGCTCGCTCAGATTGTTAAAATATAAAACTATTGCTTACTTATGCTTGATGTTTATCTGCATTTAATTGTTTTAAATTATCACGCATATCAATTAATAGATAAAGCACAAAGGCTAGCAGGATTACCCCAGCAACACCAGCTAATAAAGTTACCAAGCCCATCATAAATGAAAATTGCATAGCACCAATACCAGACACTACGGCAATTAATAATCCAACTACGACCAAGACATTGATGATTAACTCACCTGATTGAATAATAAAGTTTTTTAACATTCTGATTTTTTCTATAAAAATATTTAGTTTCTCACCACAGCAATTCACCACGATGAGAAACATGATTAAATTAACTATTACTGAACAAGTCCACCTATGCGATAAATGCATACTGTTCTATATTACCATTTTATTTTAATTTTCTATTGGACCTGGAATATTTGTAGACTTAGAAATTAATGTCCATTTCATAGTTCCAATTAATCCATTACATGCCGGATAACTCAGAGTTTCATCTCTGGTTAGCGAATTATTCTCCCACCGACTATTGGTATAATTTAAATTTGCCGATGCCGCTCCTGGTACTGGGGTATAGATGCTTGTAGAAGAAGGTAAATTCATAGTAGGATACCGAGAAGTATTATTTGGAGATACTTTATTAAAGCACCGTGTTTCGCGCGTGTTATCTGGCTTCAAGTAATCTCCACACCAGTATGCACCATTCATAGTGTTTACAATTATCGGATTTACTATACTACCGTTCTTTGATGGATGTTCAACTAAATCACAAAACCACAAGACCATTCCTGAACCATCAGCATTTGATCGAAAGACAGGATGAACAAAGTCCCCTACTGCAGTGTATGTTCCAAGAGGTAACGTTAACTGAGTTGGTGCTTGGAAATTAATTTCAACACCAGCAAACTCGGTTGCACCAGTTACATGTGGAATAACTTTATATTTGCCCACTGGCGAGCCATTTAGCGTTATGCTCAAATTACACTGAGCAGGATTATCCACCGTAAACACACATTGTTGTGGTGTCATGGTTGGCAATGGTGAACCAGCTGGAATATTTGCATCATCTGCTACAATCGTGAAATTAACAGTTATATCAACCGTATTTCCAGTCACAGCAAAGGTTAACGGATACGATTCGGCAGAAGATAAATATAATCCAGTTGTTGAACTAAGCGTTCCATCAAGCGTAGCATTATTCAAAGACGAACTATTCAATGTAAGCGGCGTTATAACTTGTGAATAAACCGTTGGTACTGAACCAGCTGGTGCGCCGCAAGTCGCAGCTCCATTCGCACATGCATCACTCGTGCTGCCACCGCCACCACCAGAATTATTGCTACTTCCACCACCATTACATGCCACAGCAAACACACCAGCCACAACCACGGCTAATAAATTGATTTTCTTCATAATTAAGTACCTTTCAAATAAATAAAAACTAATCTAATTTCAACTTCAAAACTAAACCTATTGAACAAACAAACTCACTATAATCACCAAAACACTCTCACTACCACAAAAGTAGTGGCGAGATTAATTCAATAATAAACGAATCAACTTTTCAGATAACCTACCATAAGTAAATAACCACTAAGCTATTTATCCAAGTAAAACAAAATTATTTATTGATATAAGTTGCATAAACTAATCCTACCCTCAGCACTGGAAAAAGTCCCAGTAACCTGTAAAATTGCATTATTTGATTTGGTAAGTGTAATAACCTGAGTTGACCAGTAACTAGTATTACTTGTGGTTACATAATCTTTATTTACCCGATTAGCAATGGCTGAAATTCCATTACCCAACTTAGTTAATTTAGCCCATACCACATCTTGACCTTCTGGTGCGCAATTTGCATAAAGATATCCATCACTGCCAAGAACAGTGGAGTCATTATAATTTACCATGCTTACACCTATAGGTAAACCACCAAATGAACCACTATCTGGAAATTGACCACACCACATCATCTCAGAACAAAAACTTTGTCCATTTGACATGTATAGAGAACTTCCAGTAAGCTGCATGTTGTTATTATAATAGTATGCCTTAAACGTATGTAAACCTGCGTATGGCATACTAATTTCGTGTGCAAAAGGCGCCAGTGGCGTGATTGAAGTACTTCCAGGGTTAATTAAACTGGTGTTATAAAAATAGTTACTGCCATCATAATACATTGCCGACTCAGTAGTTAAATTAATCGGGGGCGTTGCATTATTTGGCAAAATTGTCCAATTTGGATTTGTATAAGAATTAAATGAGCTCCATGAACCATTTATGCTGGTATAAACACTGTAGTTTCCTCTTAAATAAGCATCTCCAGGTATTGTTACAATCGCATAGTTTTGTCCATCTGGCAATAATTGACAAGTTCCATTTACAATTACAAAATTATGATTTTGGTTCGGTGGGTTACATACATCATTAACTGGCCTAGAGCTAACAGTTGTGGTCGTATTCAATGATTTATTTGAGGAATTTAAAACAGGCATTGCAATCGTAATGAAACTTTCACCACTAGTGAAGCTAATGTTTTGCCCAGCTCCAGTGACTGATAATGATGTAGTTGCAATACTTTCCCACTGACCATTGGCTTGAACATAATTACAGCCGTCTGCAGATAAACAACTAGTTGGAGCGATTGGAGAAGGTATTGGAGTTGGTGTAACTGTCGGGGTCGGAGTAGGCTCAGGATTTGAAGATCCAGCTGAACCACCATTACATGCCGCAACAAACACACCAGCCACAACCACGGCTAATAAATTGATTTTCTTCATAAATATATCTCCATTAAAATTATTAACATCATAGTTTTTAGATTATCACTGATTAAACACATAAATATTCCTACTAAAACTTATACGAATATTTCACAGCATAATAATAGCAAATCTATCACTACTGTCCACCACGAACTGGCCAAACATGATTATTACCACTTTTACCGAGCGCAGTCACATCGCCCCTATTGAAACCAACCTGCCATGCGACATCATTATTGGTAAATGGCGCGTAAGTAGAGGATGACCAATAATAACCATACAGCGAGACCCCAACAAAACCTTGTTCTTTTAACCAATCAGCTGGGCGAGCTTGACTACCATAATTGATAATACTTTTTAACTCAACTATATTCGGTAAACGCCAATCACTATAACCACAAAGCTTAATTGGAGAGCTATTCATGTTTCCTACTGCAGCTATAGCAACGCCCCAAGCACTCGTATTTAAATTTTCAGCCGTATTAGAATAGTTTGGTTGAGCGCTTAACTCACCATCATTAGTTGACTTAAAGCCAATACTCCCATTTTTTGACCACATTAGCCCCGTGAGTTTATCGGTGATACACCCTGCAGTAACACCACTACCTACCACAAAACGTGGGCTTGGCCATGCTATACCATTCTCTGATCCAGCAGCTCCGCCAGTTTCTCCCGTAACAGGAACTTGGGCTGGGACAACCGCTACAGCGCTACACGCTATAATGATCAAACCCAGTCCCAAACTTAATTTAATAAATTTATTCATGATTTATCCTTGTTTAAATATCAATCTATGCTATTATTCAGCAACCTATTGCAGACCACATCACTGCCCACTACGAACAGGCCAAATATTTAAAGTACCTGTCTTCTCCAATGAATCTACATAGCCATCAAAAAATCTCACCCCCCACGCTGCAGAAGATGATCGTGTGCGAGAAGTAGATGACCAATATGAAAATCCTTGTACATTGCTAAACCCTTGAGCGTTCAACCATGTAGATTGACTTCCAACGTAACCATAATTCACTAAACTAGTTAAATCATTCACCGTTGGTAAATACCAGTCCTTATGCCCGCAATAACCGCTACCACTATTAGCTGTTGCAATCGAATTCAAGGCGTTTTGCCAATTTGTCATTGCACCAGCAACAGCACCATTAATAATCACGGTATTTAAATCCTTTACCCACATCAAACCAGTTAAATTGTCGGTAATACAATTCACCTCAGCGCCTGCACCAATCGTAAACCGCGCGACTGGTGTTGTTGCACCACTGATAACATATGCCCATGGTACACCAATGAAAGTATAGCCATCCATACCTGTTAATGCAGGGTTTACAGGTGATGTCGGCGTTTGTCCTGTTTGCGGTAGATTGATAATCCCTACTACTGGTGTTGGCGTAATGGTAGGTGTAGGCTCAGGATTTGAAGATCCGGCTGAACCACCATTACACGCCACAGCAAAAGCACCAGCCATAACCACGACTAATAAATTGATTTTCTTCATAATTATATCTCAATTAAAAATTATTAAAGCAGCGCACTCTTTTTAATTTTATTTCTCACCACAAGCAGCGATGAGAAACAAATTTCATAATCTTAAATATTAATTATTACCAAAGAACGATTTATAGCCAATTGGTGATTTTTGTGATACTTGAGCGACACTAGTTGTAACTGGTCCAGTCCTTGTTATCGTAGTAACAGCTATTTGCATCGGACAATTAGTCGGAGACCAATTAAAAGAGGCGGTTGTTCCATTATAGCTTACATAATCCATATAACCCTGACCAGCAAATGGATTTGGCCCATTTGGCGTAGGAAATGGTGCATTTGGTTGACAGGCGGTAGTATTAGCCAAACATATTTGATTATTACTAACAATCATTTGATTAGACCTTGGACTGAGCGTACAATTATCACCCCTATAATATTCTGAAGTTGTATATGTTCCATCTGGTAAAGTAAACGAGCTACCATTCATTGAGGTAATCGTTACTGGCGACATTGCTTGCCCTGCAACTGATGGCGTAATCGCATATGCACCATTTGAAGCACCAGTAAAGTTCACGGTTAAATTACATACTTGAGGGGATGCCGCATTGAACGTACAAGAATTTGAATTTAATACTGGTAACACACTAGCTTGCAATTTATTCGTTGATGTCGATGCCGATGACGGTGCAACCTTAAAATCAACTACCGTATTTTGAGTAATGCCACTCACCTCAAATGGTAATGGAACATCTGTTGAGCCAGTACTAACATATAGACCTGTCGTAGATAGCAAAGATCCACCACTCTGAATTGGTTGATTATAGGCAACTGGTGCAGCTGGTGCACCACAAGTCGCAGCTCCATTCGCACATGCATCACTTGTGCTGCCACCGCCGCCACCAGAATTATTGCTACTTCCACCACCATTACATGCCACAGCAAACACACCAGCCACAACCACAGCTAATAAATTGATTTTCTTCATAATTAAGTACCTTTCAAATAAATTAAAAAAACAAACTTATTTAATTTCAATGTTAAAATTAAACTCACTAAACGAACAAACTAATCAACTACACAGATTCACCAAACACATAGCTACGCATTACTCTATCAACGCAATTGGAAAATCTTTGTTATCCGCGCTGTAAATATCCCGTTTAAAAATCAAACGCCCATCAGCATTTACCCACACGGTTTGATAGACAATATAAATTGGCAATGGGTTGGCTAATTTGACCCAATTATGTTCACCACTGCTAATTGCGGCATTTAAACGCTTATCACTCCAGCTGGCATTATTTGCCAATAAATAATCGGCGAGTACAAGCGGTTTGCCAACCCGCACACAGCCATGGCTTAAACTCCGCGCATTCCGTCCAAATAAATTTGGATTGGAGGTATCATGCAAATAAATCCCACAGTCATTTGAGAAAATGAATTTAATTTTGCCTAATGCGTTACCTTTGCCTGGATCTTGTTTTAAGAAATATGGAAACTTAGTTTGATTGATACTTTCCCACGCAACAGTTGTTGGATCAATCTCTTCATTCGTCGAATTACTATACATCCGAATATTGTGTTTGGCTAAATAAGCTGGATCACGCTTAATTTTAGTCAAATATTCCTTGCTCGCAATTCGATTTGGAATGCCCCAATATGGATTTAATTCTAAGGTGGTAATCTTGCTATTAACTAAACAGGTTTTATTTTCACCGCCACCGCCAACAATTACGGGCATTTGCAGCGTCTTTTTACCGTTTTCACTAACATACAACGAATAACTTGGAATGTTGACCACTAAATAGCGTGATCCCAGATTGTTCGGTAACCAGCGTAAGCGATCCATATTGAGTTGAATTAATTTAAGACGTGAATTAACCGACTGATTTAAGCCACTTAAAGTTATATTATCAACCACACCAGTTGCGCTTAATGCATTTTCAGTTTGAAATTCAATTACGGCTAATTTAGTTAAATTATCAAATTTAGCTAAAGAGTTAGAACTCTCAGCAATAGAATAATTTTGTGTCAATGCTAAACGTTGTTGCAATAAACCAACCCGTGCACCACTATCACCAACTTGTAAGTTTTTCCCTGCTGGAATAATTTGCCAGCCCCCACTTTCAGCAATGTGTTGATACAGCGCCAGTTGTTTTTTCAATGCTTGATATTCAGGCAATTGTAGTTCAGCTTTGCGTGCCGTGCTGACTAAACTTGCCGTCTTAACCGCAGTTTGCAATTGCGCTAAAATATTTCGTGGCGAATAAGCAATTTTCCAATTTGAATAGGCTTGTTGGGGCTTAATTCGCCCGTTTTCCAAGTTATCCAAATAAAGTAAATAGCCATCGCTAAGGGTTAAATCTAAATTTACCAATACTTGTGCTGGTGGCATTTGACCAGTTTCTGCGGATTCTTCAACTTGATCAAATAAAATTTCAAGTTCCCGCACATGATATTCATTGGGCTGTAAACCATCTTGATATGCATTTTGCAAAATCGTTAGCATGGCTTCCGCTTCCGCCGTAACTTTGCCGTTCTGACTCCAAATTAAGCGGTTTTTATTACTCGCATAAAATTGAGTGGTGAATTTAGAACCACAGCGTAATTGTGTGCTACACAAATTGCGACTCTGACTAATTAACTTCGCCAAATTAGTTGATTCGTTAAATTCACCAATCCCAGCCGCCAACGTAATTCCGCTCGCGACCGACAGGCTTAAGGATAAAAATAAAAGTTTAATTTTCACAGGAAGCCCTAAAAATGCGGGTTTAGTTGTTGACAGCACTTTCAATTGAAGCATGAATATTATTTACTTCAGCTGACTCGATATGCATTTTTCCATCACTAGTTATTTGATAAGGAATAATGGCTTTATAGACGGCTTTGGATTGATCTCGATACGGATAGACAACTATATTGACAGGAATCACGCTATTCTGATTTAATTTGTATTTATAGCTACTCGCAACATTCTCTTCTGGAACCCCAAATTTTGTCACATAATCATTAACCGCTTGCTGCTGTTCCTCGGGTTTCGCATAACTCTGATCAGCTTTACACTTCAGAAGATCACTCGTGGTAATTTCTTTTGCCGCAAGTGCATTTTGAACTATAATTTGTGTAGTATCACATTTTATACCTTTGTTCCAATTATACTTACCTAAGATACGATCAAAATTACCATAAATCGCCGCAGGGGTAAATTTATTATTCACCTCACCATCGACAATTTCATAGCGACTAAGGCTAACTTTATTGGGCTGCACGGCTGAAACAATATTGTCATATAAGTCTAACGCTGGCGCTAACTTATCATGGCGTGTAATCGACATATTTGAAGCGTTAATCTCAATCTGATTTGGAATCATTAATTTTACTAGCGTATAAGATTCTTGCGTACTAAAGGTTGGACGCAAACTAAAGCTGACATTGTTATAAACATCATTTTCGGCTAAGCTACTTGTGATTTTCCCACTCTCATTTTTGACATTATGAAAGTCAACAATAATTTGATCTTTACCGATTGTAATATAAGTTCCCGTACGTAAAGCACATTTAGCTTCTGATGACCATGATGAACACGGACCTTTTTTAGCAAGTGTCACATAATTAGTATTTTCTAACATGGCCTTAGCAATACTTGCCATAATTGTTACATTATCAATTGGCTGACCAGCATAATCTATAATGGGAAATTTATAACTTATAACAGTGCTATTTACAGGCAAAGACTCTTGATCTTGATAATTACTTGCCATGGCATGAATTGAAAGTGAAGACATTAGCAGAGCTAGGCTAATTTTTTTATTAACTAAAAACATATTTCCCTCATAAACTAAATTTAAACCGATGTTTTAAGTGCCGAATAAATTAACATTCAGCACTTTAATAGAATTAGAAGCGATAACCCATGCTAAGTGAGAGTACAGGCCAAAATTGACCATAGCTACTAAGTGCAGATTGCGCATCTGAAACCCACTGACTATTTTGTTGCGCAAATCCATCACAAGCACCAGCACCACTTGAGCAAGTTAAATTAGAATAAGCGGTTGGGTCTTGAAACAACACCCCCGCATCAAAGGCAAATAAGAAGCCTTTTTTATCCAGACTTGATGCTGCCTGAGAACCAACCCCAATACCAAAATATGGTGCAATTGGAGCAAATTTTACCCCTGCTGTACCACTTCCAGTTATCCCACCACCAATATCAACATTATTACCAGTTATAGATAAGCTCCGATTATCATAATACAGACCACCAGTAAAACGGAATACACCACCAAATGGCATATAATCCAACAATAAACCATAAGTATTAAAATCTACGTTAGCGTTGTTGCTCACACCGTTAGCATTTAATGACGTTGAGTATTCGGCAAAATTGGCCTGAAAACGCACATTTAAATAATCTGAATAAAGCGCATGTGCAACGTTAAAACCCAGACCTAATGTACCAACTTGTCCAGAAACACCCCAAGCACTAGCAAAATTTTGCGATTCGATTTGAAGTTTTGCTGGCGCGCTTTCCGCTTGATTTTCTGGCTCAGAAGTTGTATTACCAACTAAATTCATCGGTGTAATTGTCGGCTCTTCGGCTAATGGCATATTATCAGCATAACTAACCATTGCCACTCCGCTTAGCATTGCAGTCAATAAACCTAGTTTCATTGTTTTATTCATTATGTTTCCTATCAAAATAATTTTAATTTAAAATCTAATTTATACCCTTAAGGTATCTAAATAATTCAACCACGCTAATCTAAGCTCGGCTAGGTTTAACCTGAAGCTCATAACCACTCAAAATAAAGCTACCCTCTTTAAATAACTTAGCAGGAATCGCAATATGTAAACCAACTTTTCTTGCTGCGGTAATTAATTGCTCTTTTGAACTAGCCTTAAATTTATGGCGCAATTTTTTTAAGGTATTTTTCGCCGTCTCTTCTGAAATTTTCAAATCAAGCTGCGCACTAACGCGTTCAATATCGCCCTGACTATAATTATGAATGGTTAAATAAAGCACGACATGTTGTAAATCAGTTAACTCTATTTCATTGGTACTAAAATTACCTAAAATTAAATTATGCTGATTTTCTTCACTCGGCACATTTTGCATATCTAAGGCAATTTTAATTGGTGAGAGCATTAGAGGACGATGCCCACGCAAGCGTACACCAAGCACATTATTCGTGTCTGGATTAATTATCGGTTTTTTATTGAACAGCAAAACATCAAAACCATGCGCATATTCATGATTATCCAAACAAGTTATTTCTTTACGCTGTGCTTCGGCTAAGCGATCTTGTTTATAAAAGCTCTCCGAATATTGTGCGGTTTTAGTTAGCGCGTGATTATCGGATAAATTAATCAATTCGACATTGTTTTTAAAGCCTAGAATTTTAGCGTATTCATTGGTTACAGCAATATAATTGGAATTCAGATCTTTAATTGCTGCCAATTCACCATTAAATTGAAGATAAAAACTTTTGAGATACTCTTCTAAATACTGTTCATCAGTTAACAAGTCGTTATCCTCACTTCGTAGTGTGTTGTAATTTTATTAAAATTGCAGATTTTATGGCAAGCAATATTGTAGCCACATTTAGCCACCTTGCATAGTACCCCAAACGGGGTACGTGATAAAAAACTACAAACAAATCAAACAAAATTAGTTTTATTTACCAAATTAATTACATATCAAGGGAGTGGATAGCCGTTATAAACAACAAATGTTGTTCATTTGCTCAGATACTACTTTTCATAAAACATAAATAAGTGTTGCTTTTTTTAACACACTAATGTTAAATTAAATGTAACACGTTATAGCCAATATGTACCAAATAGCTAACGCTTTTCCGTTACTGGGGGAATTATAGTCTCAATGGCAGCAAATAGTTGTGTTATATTTAATATATCAATATTAATTTATGAAAACTATCCATGACATTAGGAGCTTAGTTAATATATACTTTTGCAAATTAAACGCAATACACTCTCTATGGTTGTCAACGATCAGAAACATCACTTAGCATTCAAAATAGTAAGCGAGTATATCCAGTATATATTTCTATATTATCTAGTATAATCACTATCTAGATTGTTATATCTGATATAACCTTAAGAATTTTTAGTAATGCTATAATAGAGCACCAATTAACTTACGGCTTTATTATATAATCCCCATTACAATGAAAAAATATAATGTTTCTTAAAGAACTGTGCAAATTAAAAATAGGTACCATTACAAATCGTTATCGAGATAGAAATGGAAAACCATATAAAATATTAAAAATGAACCAGATTAGTTGTTCAGAAAATTATTTTAATCATCATGACGCAGAGAGTGTATTTTTAGAACCTTCTAAAATCAAACCTCTTTCTACAGATGATGTTGCAATATTTTTACATGGACAAATGCTTGCTATAACAATCGAAGATTGTGCTAATGTAGTTGCGCCATCTAGTTTTGCTGTGCTGACTGACTTAGATACAAATATTGTAGATAAATGGTTTTTAATATATTTAATTAATAAGTTTACCTCGTCAAAGGTATTTTTTGATCAACACTCAACTTTAGGTACTTCAATGAGAGTTATGCAAATAAATGCCTTAAGAAATTTTAAGATAATGCTCCCAGAGATAGAAATACAGCGAACCATCGGTGCTTATTATAAAAGGATTTGTTTTAAACGCCGCTACCATAGAGAACTAATTGAGCATGAATGTGATTTGGAAGATAATGACTTAGCTCAAATTGTTTCTGAAATATTAAAAGAAGAAATTTAATGCTAAAAGAACTTGATAGAATATACAAAAGCATTACTAGTAAAACAAATGATTCTGTATGCTCAAATGTCCTATTAGTATGTTGTATATTAAAGTATTATTATGATTTATATCAGATTACTCAACTTCAAAAATATAGTTATGCAGCTGATTTATTTTTGAAAATTTGTAATAATAGCTCCCATGATAATAACAATATAAAACAAATTATAACTAATTTAGAAGAATTTAATCGATTTCCACTAAAATATTTTCCGCTTGCTGTAGCTGATACGTTATATTGGTTACAAGACCAGAGCGTAAGTAATGAACACGTAGTTCAATTAATAACTTTCTTCAAGAACATCAAGCTAATTAAGCCAAATGCAAAAATAACGTCAGATGCAACGAAAATCTTTATTTATATAAATACATTACAATGTTATAAAAATAATGTCAAAGAATTATCTATTGAAAATTTGATTGCAAGATTAGCAATGCAGCTGAATCATCAGGACACTGTTTCCATATTAGACACAGTCTGTCAAAATGGAGAAACTTTAGTGTTAACGTGTAAAACACTTCAAGAAAAGAACCAAAAGGTAAAACAAGTAGCTGGCTACGAAAATAACAAACGTCAAGTCGAATGCGCATGCTTCAATTTATTAATTAATGGATTTATTGACATCAATATTGGGGAATCAACGCTTATACAAGAAGAACTTGAAAAAACCAATCAAAGCACATATCATGACATTGTTGTAGCCGTACTAAAAGAAAATAACCTTCCGCAATATAATTCTGAAACCTATTGCAAACAGCTTGTTGAAAATATTATTAATCAAATTGATAATGGATTTGCGATTATAGGATTTTATACAAAAATAAGTAATAAAGTCTTAACCCCTGAAATGTATAAAAATTTAATTAGTTGTGACCTAATCAGAGGTGTAATAAACTTTTCGGTTAATCATGTGGCAAAAGATTACACACTAATGATTATCGGCAAAAACATTCTTGAAAAAAACAAGGTTATGTTCCTTAATTTGCATCAGGTATTAAAACTTAATTCTTTCGTCAATAACGATGATCTTGACACCTGTCTTTTAAACGCTATAAAAAACAATAGCTTGTATCGAAGTGTCACTGATATAGTTGCAAATAACTATAGTTTAGCAATAAATGACTCAGCTAAATCCAAACATATATTACCGCAGTTGGATCTAAGAACATTGCTGCAAAAACAAACATTAATTCAAAACATTAAAAATGAGCTTGATTCAACCAGTGATGAAATCGATAATCTAAAACTAAAATTACGTAAGTACAAAGAGCGCAGTAACTAATTTTGAGGAGTAGTAATGTCCACATTAAATATTAATGATATATTGAAAACAATGCATGAATTAAAAGACGATGACGATGACTCTCACCATGAAGCGACACTGCGTTCTAATCACAATTTTGATGAAGATGATTCTGATCCTACAAGTGATATGTTGCCAGATGCAGCCATCAAGAAAATTGCGGAGCTTCAGGAAGAGACCGATGATTTGGATTCAGATAAAAAAGTCCAAAAGCAAATTAATATAATAAAGAAAATACCCTATTTTAGATATGCAAAGCACAACACAGATTTTATTAATATTGAACAAGAACTCAATACCTCACACTTTGGTATGAACGAAACAAAGTTACTCATAATTGAAAGCTTGCAAGCGGCTCTTCTGCGCGGTGAAACCAAATTCCCCTATTTATGTTTATACGGCTCACCTGGCGTTGGTAAAACCACACTCTTAAAGAACGTAGCAAAAGTACTTGATGTGCCAATCTATTTTATTAATGTTGCAGGTAAACAAGCCATGCAAATTATTGGCTGTGAGCCCACATATAAATCCGCAAATATTGGATTAATTATTCAAGGTCTAATAGAAACACGATGTATGAATCCCATCTTTGTTTTTGATGAAATTGATAAAGTTGCCTCAGATGATCGATATGGTTGTATTTCAGATGTAATTTTATCTATCTGTGATCCAGCTCAAAATACCGAATTTAAAGATCAATTTATTAACTTCGATGTTGATCTTTCTAAAGCCGCATTCTTCTTTACTGCCAATAACCCCACCAAAATCCCCGAAGCGTTGAGAAGTCGCTTAACAATGATAGAAATTAAAGATTACAGCATTGCAGAAAAAATAGCAATCAGCAAATCGTTTATTATACCTCAACAAATTGAAGAATTTAAGCTTAATTCAGAAATAGAACTTACCGAGGAAGCTCTTAGCTACTTAGTCAAATCATGTGAAATTGATGATGTTACTTTAACTAGAAGCGGTGGTGTTAGAAATATTACCAAGTATTGTGAACGAATGTTAATCAAGGCTTCTGTGGAAATAAATCGAAATAAACTCGAAAAACTGACGATTACTAAAGATTGGATTGTTGAACATATAGGAATCTCAAAAATTGAACAAATCCGCAATCAAATTAAACAAAAAACCCACAAAGCACAAAATATCGATCGAATTGGCACGATACATAGCTTGGCGGTAATTGGAGATGATCTTAGCGGAGTTGTAGATAATGTAACCTGTAGAATCATACCTGGAGGAAATGGAAATATTACCTTTACAGGTAAAATGTTAGATGGACCTCGCGATGCGGCATTAACGGCTTATCACTTTATTCGTTCCAATTGCCAGTTACTCGGCATCAGCGTAGAAATACTGACTAAAAATGATTTCGTAATTCATTCTCACAATGCAGCCACCGCTAAAGATGGCACATCGGCAGGAATAGTCTATTTGATGGCATTGTTATCCGAAATCACAGAGCGACCGATAAGCGATGACATTGCCATGACAGGTCAACTAGACCTAGACGGTTCAATTACCGCTGTAGGCGGCATAGATCTCAAGGTTGATGCAAGCATCATTAGTGGATTAAGCTGCGTATATCTCAGTACAGAAAACATAGAGGATGTGCTACCAGAACAAAATTCACAAATTAATCTTATTTTTGTACCTAACGCATTTGAACTAATCAGCATACTTTTTCCCAAGTACAAATGGCATTGTGAAAATTGCGGTGAAATACTAATTAAAACCCGCCAAACAAACAAAACCATATGGCGACATAGCAACGACCGAAAATGTACTTGGCAAAGTTCTTATTTTGGTAACAATTATCCACAACATTTAATCAAAGGAGATAAATAATGGTTAATAGTGAACTGATTATAAATCTATTGGATGCTCTTTTAGAAAATGGCTACTACGACCCAACTGAGAAATATGCGAGTAATAATGCAGAGCTTCTACTTCAGCTGTCATCACACAACCCTGTATTTAGTGGAGAATTTTTATTTAAGTTTAAGCGCCTATCTCTTTATGGTTTATTACATATTGACTCTGAAAGCTCAATGCTAAAAATAATTACCCCACTAACGCTAGATGGGACGATGAGGTTCAAACAAGCTGTTATAACCAATTTTTTACGAAAATACACCTCGCCAACTATTTCCATCAATGAAGAAAATAACATACTCTTTGAATATGCATTATTTTACCCAACAAGCGTAGAGCAATTTATAAACGTAATTAGCAACCTGGCACAATTGGTTGAAAAATTTTATGATGAATATAAACAATTAAGCAATAATGAAAGGATCAAATCATGTCAATAGAACAATTAATGCCAAAAGTAACCGCACAGCCAGAAGAAAACCCTCGCGGCTTAATAAGAGCAAATATTATTCGCTTATTAGATGTACTACAAGATAATGGATTTAGCATAACCTCTGAATCAGCTAAACAACGCTACGCTACGGAAATTAAAAAACTAACCACGTCAGACTCTGAAATCAATTGTATGGGTGCATTTTCTTTTTCTGAAAAAGTTACTGAGTTTAATTGGCTGGTTTATTTTGATGATGACTCGGTATGTGTTCGCGTCGTTGTAATGTTTGCAAATCAAAATGGGCACACTCGACAACAATTGTTAGATGTGGTAAATAGCATTAATAATAATTTAAATACTTTATTTGCAGCCTCAATCGACACAGATAATGACTGTATGCTTGAATACCATATGCCGATGGGAATTCCAGATTCAATTACCGCTGAGTTGCTAAAAAGATTGGTTCATGAAAACATCTATATCATGCGACATATAAACAACACGCTTGAACCAGAAAACTAAGACTAATGCTCGTGGTCTTTAATATAAATAAGATCAACCAATATTTTTTATGCCTTTTGTGAGAGAAGCCTATGTCGTTAACTGCTAAATCATTTCGCTTATTTTTATCTTCAACATTTAGTGACTTAGTCGTTGAACGAGATATGTTACAAGAGAAGGTTTTTCCAAACCTGCGAGAATATTGTGAACAACGTGGGTTTAGCTTTCAAGTAATAGATCTGCGTTGGGGGGTTTCTACCGAAGATAGTTTTGATCACCGCACGCTAGATATCTGTTTAGAGCAAGTCCGTTATTGCAAAGGTTATTTAAAACCACATTTTGCCATAATGTTATCAGAACGCTATGGTTGGATCCCATTACCAAATCGGATTGAACGTAGTGAATATGAATTAATCTTTCCACATATTAAGGCAGAGTTAATTACAATATTTAATAAGTGGTATGTTTTAGATAACAATACAGATTATTACATTCTACAATCCATAACCGAGGCAACAAAAGAAGAGTGGAAAACATCAGAAAAAAGATTACTACAAGAGTTCCAAAGAATAGTAATTTTGGCTGATGTTCATAGTCAGCTTGACACAACTCAAGTTCAGCGTTATTTTGAATCAGCTACCGAGCAAGAGATCATCGAAGGTCTATTTAACAATGCAACCGTTGCAAGAGCCAATATCCATACCTTTTACCGAAAGTTATTTAATTTTTTTACTTCACCATTAGTTAACACTAGTAACAGTGAATTACTAGCTAAAACTATCAAAAAAGCACTTGGTCATGTTGAATTAGAGATTATTGCCAAATATGTTGATTTAGAGAATGGAGTACTAGATCAAACTAAATATGCTAAATGCATGGCATTAATTGATAAAATTTCAACTAGATACAGCCAAAATGAGCTAAGTGATAATTTCCATCAGTATTTAGTCCCAATAAATCCAGAAAAATTTGCAAACTTAGCACACCACATTCAACATGATATTGACCAGTATAGCACAGAGCAGTATTTGCATAAGTTTTGTGACGACTTTGAAGCTAGCATTCGTCATGCAATAGATGTTGAAATAGCCAATAACAAACTCATTGAAACTGAAAGTGAAGAAAGTATCCAAAGATACTTTTTAGAATCGCGAACCAATGTTACGAGTATTTATGCAGAACGTTCTGAGCACAACACAATTCAAAACTATATAAACAATGAAAATAGTTGTCGTCCACTAATAATTATTGGCGAATCTGGAAGTGGAAAATCATCATTATTGGCTCACGCTATTAAAGATTACGAAGAGCAAGAGGATTCATGTGTTGTATTATATTGTTTCATCGGTATCTCTGATGAAAGTTCGACTGATTATCAGTTAATACGTTCTCTCAACAAGTCCTTAGCGCTAAAAATTGCTGAGTTTGAACAAAAAAAACTTGAACAAGGCGAGCATGTAAATCTCGAGTTAAGATTGGACAAATTAGAGTCAGTTTCGATTTTAGAACAAAGCTATGACGGATTATGTAAGTTATTTATTCGTCGATTAGAAGTTCTGGCACAATATACCAAGGTAATTGTATTTCTTGATGCTGTTGATCAACTGGTCTTGGATAGTGGTTTAGAATTTATTCCGAATGACCTGAGCAATATACGTATTATTGTTTCAACATTACCAGAATGGCAAGCTAAGTATGTCAAACTCTTTAAGTTACGGATTATGGCATCAGAGCATGGTCAGTATTTTATAAATCTAAGAGCACTAAATCGCACTCAGATGAAAGATGCATACGAACAATTTAAAACAAAAAATAAGATCTTTACACAACGGCAAGACCAACAAGATGTTGTTCTCAGAAAATTAATGGTTTCACCGCTTAGCTTTAAGATAATGTTAGAGTCTTCTAAACAGTGGCGCTCTTATGATAATCCAGAATCACTTGTTGCATTAGGTAAGTTAGGTGCAAATCCTAGCGAAGCAGTTAAACATTTTTTTGTCTCACTACAGTCACAACAGCATCTTGTTAAATTAAGCTTAGGACTGTTAAGTGCTAGTCGTGAGGGAGTTAATGAGGGTGATTTATTAGATATTTTATCGAATCATCTACTTCAAAATGTTGAATTTAAAAAAACCGTAATCAATGAGTTTTATAAAGAGCCTACGAAGATTCCAGATTCAGTATGGCTAAGATTACATGCAGATCTTGAAGCATATCTAACCCAAAGAAGTGTGAATGGTATCATAAAGTTAGCTCTATTTCATCGTATATTTAATCAAGTGGCGCTTGAATATGCGAGTGACGTATTTAATGTTCGCCAAATATTAATTAATTATTACAAAGATCTACTCGCAAGTAAAAACAACCTAGACGCAACCTATCGCCTAAATGCGTATCGTGAATTATGCTATCAATATAGCAATGATGGACAATTTGAACTGGCATTTGCACTATTATTAGATCAAGAATTTATTTACTTATTAGCTGGCACAAATGATAGTGCACAATTAGTCGGTGAATATAAGTATGTATTTAATCAATATCGTAAATTAAAAAATGATCAAAAGATCGATAATTACTCTCAATTTATAGATTTCTATAACTGGTTAATTAATATTGCTCCATCTCTAGAAAATATTAATAAAAAATACGTTACGTTGTGGGATGTTCTAGTGCAAATTGGGCATGATGATGACATGTTTAATATTCCAAGTCAGCGTAATCAGCATGATTATTATTGTGAGCAATTTCCTATAATTAGACCACAATTTAGCAATGCACTTACTAGGGTTGAAGATCTTGGTAATATTGTAGGAGTGTTTAATATTGATTTGTCAATTAAGCTTCAAGAACACAGCCAAAATCTAGCGAATATTGCTCATATGTTAGTAATAACTAGAGATGGAAACGTTTATATAAAACAAGCAAATAGCAAAGAATTTATCCTTATCGAGAATAGTTTAGGCTTGATTATTGGAGCCTTGCAAGATCAGAGCCAGCTATTAATATGGAGTCATGAACAAGCATTTTATCTCCAAATTAATGTTGATAATGAGAAACCTATTGAACAAAGATATCATACGGTGACATCTTCATTAGGTATACTTAATAATTTAAGAATTGATAAAATCACATTACATTTTTCTTACTACATAATAACTACTTTATCTGGTGGGGTTTATTTATTTGAGAAAGACACAAAAAACCAAACTAAAGCAGATATTAGCCAAATTAATAATAATACTCTCTATAATAAAAATTGGCTATTAGATCAACAGTGTGTGAAAGAGTTAAATACCAACCAAGTTTTATCTATTTATTCAGCTATCAGTCAATGGTATCAGTCATCAACTTGTGTGGATATGATTTTAGGTTGGCAAGGTCGTGATATTTATTTAGTTGATGCTGTTCAATTTCATATAGTTAAACCGTTGTATACTAAACATAAATCGCAGGTTCGTAGTATTTATGGTTTAAGAAATTCATGTTTTCTCTCATTGGCATTTGATGGAGAATTACATTACTGGAATAAAAAAGGTGTATGTTTGGGTGTAATTAAATCTAATTACTTACAAGATATGCTTGGAGTTGCCAATTTTCATGATAACATTGTCGTGATATGGAATAGTCGTGGTTATGCTATCCAAATTAATTTAGATACTGAACTTCGAGCATTGACATCTAATAATGAATTAGAAGGTTACGCTGATATAGTAAGTTTGGCAACTAGTTGTGTACCATTTAATCAACATTTTGCTAATTGGTGTAGTGCTAACAATTATTTGGCTGATCCTGCTAGCTGCCATAGCATTAATGATGGAGAGTTTAGCTTTATTGATAAATTAAATAATCAGGTAATATTTGTAAAGAGTTGTAAATTACTAGATATAATAAACTATATAATCATTAATATTTGGATGAGTAGTGGACATATTGATCAAGTCATTAGTAATGATAAAAATAGTGCTTATTTGATAGTAAATGGTTCTAAAATACACGTTAGATGTAGTAATTCACGTATGATAAAACAAAGTGTCATTAATCAGCAAATTAAACAGAGTTGTGACATTGAGATATTGATGCGTGATCAAAAATTTATTAAGTTATTAGACGAATGTGACAATGTAAATGAAGTTGATGAATATGGTTTCACCACATTATTTTATGCTCAAGATAGAATGAATAGCAATTTGCTAAGACTATTGGTATGCAATTATGATGCCGATCTAGAATATAAGTTTAGTGATGGATCTAACGCATTATTAATTGCATCACGCAGTGGACAACTTGAAGAGGTTAAGCTGATTCTAGAATTAGGTGCTAATATTAGCCAAACACAAAATAAAGGTCATACCGCTCTAATGTTGGCAAGTGAACGTGGTTATGATGAAGTAGTTGCACTATTATTATCAAATGGAGCTGATATTGTAGCTAGAGATAATAATGGTCGTACAGCACTAATGTTGGCAAGTGAATATGGTCATAACGAAGTAGTTGCACTATTATTATCAAATGGAGCTGATATTGTAGCTAAAGATAATAATGGTCTTACAGCACTAATGTCGGCAAGTGAATATGGTCACAATGAGGTAGTTGCGCTATTATTATCAAATGGATCGGATATTGTAGCTAGAGATAATAATGGTCGTACAGCACTTATGTTGGCAAGTGAACATGGTCATAGCGAAGTAGTTGCACTATTATTATCAAATGATGCTGATATTGCAGCACAAACTAAAGATGGATGGAACTCATTAGTTTTAGCTAGTGGAAATGGCCATTCTGAAGTTGTGGAACAATTATTAAAAAGTAATGCCAGTATTGCCAAAACTAATTGCGGAGCAAGTTCACTAATTTTAGCCAGTCGTAGGGGGTATAATAAAATTGTCGTAGAGCTTTTACAAGCAGGTGCAGATATAACGGTAAAAGATATCGATGGAGAGACGGCACTAATAAATGCTAGTTCACAAGGTCATGTAGCGGTAGTCACTCAATTATTATCCAAAGGTGCTGATATTGCGGCACAAACTAAAGATGGTTGGAATTCATTAATGGCGGCAAGTCAAAATGGTCATGCTGATGTTGTAAAACAGTTGATAGCATCTGGTGTTAATGTTATGTCCACAAATTTAAGTGGTAATAACGCATTAATAGCCGCTAGTGCTAAAGGATTTATTGATATAGTACAACAGTTACTATTCTCGGGAATTGATGTCAACCAAAGAACACATGATCATGGCGTAAGTGCATTAATGGCAGCATGCCATAATGGTCATGTTGAAATTGTGAAACAACTGATAATATCTGGGGCCGACATTGCAACTGTTGCATATTCAGGTGGTGATGCATTAATTGCTGCGAGTACAGCAGGTCATGCTTATATTGTTCGACTGTTATTAGCTGCTGGTGCTGATGTGATAAATAAAGATAATGATGGTTATAGTGCATTGTTATATGCTAGTAGTAATGGTCATTTTGACACTGTAAATTATTTACTGGAATTTGATGCAGATGTTGCCGCTAGAAATAAAGATGGTTATTCTGCACTATTGTTGGCAAGTAGGAATGGCTATACTAATGTTGTTAAACTGCTTTTAGATTCAGGAGCTGATATTACTATAAAGAATAATATGAATTTTAATAGCTTAGCATTAGCTAGTGCATATGGTTATGTTGAAACTATTAAGTTATTATTAGAATATTATAAGTTAAATTTAATAGACAAGAATGATGATGGCGTAAATGCATTAATGGCAGCTGGGCAAAATGGTCACAGTGATGTTGTAACAGAACTATTACAGAGTGGTGTTGATCCTTCTACTATTAATAATAATGGTGCATCAGTTCTCATGTATGCTAGCTTGATGGGACATATTGAGACAGTATCTTTATTATTGAAGTTCAATGCTAGCTTGATATCCATCATAGACTATAACGGTAGAAACGCTTTAATGTGTGCTAGTCAGAGTGGATATGGCGAAGTAGTTGCCGAATTATTGTTAAATGGTGCTAATGCTAGGACTAAAGATAACGAAGGTGTTACAGCATTAATGTTAGCGAGTGAAAATGGTCATGTAGATGTTGTAAAAAAGTTGTTAGATTCAGGTGCTGAAATTTTAGTTAAAACTAAGAAAGGTCAAAATGCATTAATGTTAGCTAGTTTGAAAGGTCGTACCGATGTAGTCAAACAGTTACTTGAATTTGGTACAGATAGTTCAACTTGTGATAATGATGATTGGAGTGCATTATTATATGCTAGTGCTCATGGTTATATTGATATTGTACAACTTATATTGGAATCAGGTGCAGATGTTGCGGCTAAAAATAATAAGAATGGTTGGAATGCATTACACTATGCTAGTGAAAATAATCATATTGATATCGTAAATCAGTTATTGGAATTTGGCACAGATATTTCTGCAACAAGCGATACAGGTACGAGTGCTTTAATGTTAGCAAGTGGAAAAGGTTACGTTCAATTAGTTAATCAATTGCTATTTAATGGTGCTAACATCGAATCTAAAACAGAGAATGGTATTACAGCATTAATGTATGCAATTGTTAAAGGTCATAGCGAAATTGTTGCGAAATTATTATCAGCCGGAGCAGAGACTACAGCCCAATCTGCCGATGGCATGACTGTGTTTCAGCTTGCACAAGCTTATAACCATCCAGAGGTAATTAAGGTATTGTTAAATCATCAAAGTGGAAATGACCAATTAATCAATAATGAAAAGGATGAATCAATTATTATGAAAAAATTTGAATTTTATACAGAATTATTCACAGAAATGATGCATAAAGGATATTATGATCCTGCTGCGAGTTATGCGAATAGAAATACAAAAATATTAACTGCGTTATCTGAGACAGGTGAAGTAGATGGTGCATTCTACTTCAAATTAAGCTCGAATATGGATGCAGCACTAGCTATTATTGACGAAAATAATTATTTTCAAATCATGACCAAACTGTCTGGACAAGGAGTTCCTAAAGAACTATTACTAGAAATTATCAATAATGCTGTAAACAAGATGAATATGCCAGTTATATCCGTTGACGAAGAGGGTAATTTCTTATTTGAATATTTGGTGTTTACACCATGTTCAGTTAATAGTGCAATTTCCAGTATAGATTGGTTTAACACCGCATTTAGTAACTTTTTAGAAGTATTACAGCAATAATTGCAGCATACCAATAAAACTTGACAAATTAAAATAAGAACGTAGTGTTAGTTACAATACTGTAATGTAGCAAACATCGATTTACAATGATGTCTAGAAATAAAAACTAGTTGCAGTTCTAAATTAGTTTGATGCAGTTATTGATTTATTTATCAACAAATATCAGGAAGCAATAGCGAATTAGCTATCAGGAGAGTAAACCAATGTTAAATCAAACTCCAACTCTACCAAAATATAACAATATTAATGATGACGACTTGACATTAATGTGTGCAGCTGAGAATGGGAACCTTGAATTAATGCGCGAACTTATTGCTGCCGGTTCTGATGTTAATTCAACTGATAATGATGGCATTACTGCATTAATGCTTGCCGCACATAGTGGACACCTTGAAATAGTACGAGAACTACTTGCTTCTCAAGCTGATGTAGACACATTAGACTGCGACTTTAAAACAGCATTAATGTTTGCAATAGGAAATGGAAAGACGGAAGTAGTGCGCGAACTAATAACCGCTGGTGCGAATGTAAATGTTGCGAGCATCGACTGGATGATCGTATTGCCAGCACAAAACCTTATTCTTACTGCATTAATGCTTGCCGCAGTAAATGGTAATGTTGAAATAGTCCGCGAACTAATAGCCGCTGGAGCAAATATAGATACAGTAAATAATGGTGGATACACAGCATTTCTATACGCATCGGCAAATGGACATCTTAACATTATGCGCGAACTGATTGGATAATCATCATATCTCTAGCAAATTAGCTCTAGAAAGGATACATTGATGTTAAATGCAGAACCGACTATGCCAATATATGACGATATCGAAGAAGAATACTTTCTTTTATTGATGATTGCGGCATATGAAGGACGAGTTAGAAAAGTACAGAACCTAATTGCAAGAGGATATCGTGTAAATGAAATAGATTGTTACAGTAGAACAGCATTGATGTTTGCAGCACAGGAGGGGCATCTTAATGTAGTACGAAAACTGCTTGCCTCCAATGCCGATGTAGAGCCAGGAGATATTGACGGAACTACTGCCTTGATGTTTGCAGTAAAGAATGAACATCTTGACGTAGTGAAAACGCTGCTTGCTTCTTATACTAATGTAAACTCTAGAAATCAAGACTGGATAACAGCATTGATGTTTGCAACAGAACAAAATCATATTGAAATAGTTCGCGAACTAATTACTTCAGATGCAGATTTTAATATAACAAAAAACAATGGATGGCTCACATTAATATATGTAGCAGGAATTGGTGAGATTGATGTTATACGTGAACTAATTGCTGCTGGAGCAGATGTAAATGTGGAAAACAAGAACGGATTTACCGCATTAATGTCTGCAGCAAAAATGGGACATCTTGAGGTTGTGCAAGAACTTATTACAGCGTTGGCGGATGTTAATGCCACAACCAATGATGGAATTACGGCGTTAATGTTTGCAATTACAAATGGACGTATTGACGTTATTAGAGAACTAATTAATGCTGGAGCGGATATAAATACAACTAATAATGCTGGAATCTCTGGATTAATGTTGGCAATAGAAAAAGGCTATCTTAACGTTGCGCGCGAATTAATTGCAGCTGGTGCAGATGTTAGTATCACAAATAATGACGGCACTACTGCATTTATACTTGCAGTTATCAATAAACGAGTTGATATCATTAAAGAATTAGTTAATGCAGGAACCGCTATAAATACAACTAACCAAACTGGAATCACTGGATTAATGTTGGCAACAGAAAAAGGCTATCTTGGCGTTGTACGCGAATTAATTGCAACTGGTGCAGATGTTAATTCAACAGATCAAGACGGTATTACAGCGTTAATGTTTGCAATCACAAATGGACAGATTGAGATTATTAGAGAATTAATTAATGCTGGAGCGGATATAAAAACAACTAATAATACTGGAATCACTGGATTAATGTTGGCAATAGAAAAAGGCTACCTTGACGTTGTGCGTGAACTAATTGCAGTGGGTGCAGATGTTAATGTAACAGATCATAACGGTATTACAGCGTTAATGTTTGCAATCACAAATGGACAGATTGAGATTATTAGAGAATTAATTAATGCTGGAGCGGATATAAAAACAACTAATAATACTGGAATCACTGGATTAATGTTGGCAATAGAAAAAGGCTACCTTGACGTTGTGCGTGAACTAATTGCAGCGGGTGCAGATGTTAATGTAACAAATGATGATGGCATTACAGCGTTAATGTCTGCAATCACAAATGGACATATTGACATTATTAAAGAATTAGTTAATGCTGGAGCTGATGAAAATATAATGAGGAATGACATCTGGACTGAACTAATGTCTGCAGCACAAAGTGGAAATATTAACGCAGTGCGCAAACTGATTGCTTCAGGAGTTGATGTAAATGTAACTGGCAATAACGGCTGGACTGCATTGATGTTTGCAGCAGGAAAAGGACATCTGGAAATAGTACGCAAACTGATTGCATCCGGCGCAGATATAAATATAATAGATAATGACGGCAAAACTGCATTAATATTTGCTGAACAAAATGATCATCCTGATGCCGTATGCGAACTCATTACCGCTGGCGCTAAGTAAACCTATGAGATGTTATACATTTTGTAGCAATCTAATTTTGATATGATTCTATTATCAGCATAAGTCATATCAATTTTTCTTTTTCGGCTAAGAGAAACATTTCAATTGTTTTATAATTTAATTCAGATGCTCGAATGCATAATTTCGTGATACCATTTAATAAAATTTCTTTTTCATCTGTAACCTTATATTGGTTTAAAAAATGGAAATATTCCACTTTAACGTCTGATTGGTAAATTCTTTTAAATTCTGTGATGTCACCTCCTGCCAAACCAGAAATTATTGACCATAGATAAAAACAGGACATTTTAATTATCTCCTAAAATTTTCACTAACGCATATAAATTTGCTGTACCATGAAGTTAGTGATATTATGCATTTTTATTTTATATATGTTTTATCATAATCTAATTGCTGAATTGGCGCAATCTCACCATTACCGTAATTCGCAACATACATGCCATCGGTAAGCTCAAACTCAAATCCACTGCCCTGTGAATCTTTTGACTTCAACCTAACTATACCATTTTTATTCGGTTGAAAGTTATTCATAATCTCTTGCGTAATATATAGCATATCTACGGTTGCAATTTTTACCATTTCTTGTATTTTTAAAGTTTGGATAGTCATAATATCTAAGGACTTAATTTTTTGAATAGGTAACCGCCTAATCTCAACGCCATATAGTTTTACTGCTTGCTCAAGGCTTCCAATACACCATGCGTTTGTCTTGATTAAATTAATATCCTCTTTAATATCATTAGAAATTTTATTTGATGCTATTAGTGCAGATAAAGGTTGTTGTGCAATAGCATAAATCCCAGCGGCTAAGATAGGAATTGGATAAAGCTCTAAAATCAGCTTACCTTCTTTATTGAGCGTATAAGTTGGCATTTCTGTTGGCGCGTTAAGTTCAACAATTGAAATTTTTGTTACTGCCTGTTTTCGCGCTTTAAATACCTCTTTAGCATTGTTTATGATCGCATTAAAAATCAGCGTGTTAGTTTGCATCAACTGATTTTCTATCTGTTGTTCTGTTATAAGACCATTATTAACTTTTGGCATTTATCTACATTCTAAATTATTTATCTTCTTTAACTCAAAATTCATTATACGTTGGTGCAATCTCAGTTGCCGCAGCAGTAGTTGATGAATTCTTCTTTTTGACTGACTTTTTCTTAGGTTTTTTCTTTTTAACTTGTTGTTTAACCACACTAGCCACTGGCTTAGGACTAACATCAGGCGCTAAATGTGAAACAACTGGCTTGCTAACGGCTCCAATCTTACTTAAAGGTGTCCAACCTAGAGCAGGCGCAAGAAGATAAGAATAATCCAAACCCAACATTACAATAAGAGCAATTGCACTGACCGTAGCAATCCCAGCAGAATTTCCCTCATTACTAACTAAACTTCTCCAAAGCTTGGCAAAAGAACTTAGATAAATAAGATTAAATAGAACTCCAACCACCGTAATCAAGATCGCAATTTTAGGTGGATATTTACTATTACAATACAGCCAAATATGATAAGTTAAATAACCAGTTGCGACTAACAAAAATAAACTTAACAACAACCTGAGTAAAGGGTGTCTTTTTAAAAGTTTTTTAATTCCATAAACAAAATCTCCCTCGTTATCGCGAGCATAGCTACTACCGACACTATATCCAATCACACCTAAAACCAGTACAAAGATAGCCGCAACATAAAACAGCCAATTTCCAAAATATGCTATTGCACCAATCCATTTGAGCATAGACAACCCAATTGAACCAATGAATAAAGCAAAAACCCCACTCAATACCCCAACCAAAAAAGACATAACCGAACCCTTATACAATATTTAATACATAAATAATCTCAAAACCACCCACTGATTTATACGCACTCTGTAAAGTCATCTATTGTGATAAATGATACATCACCACCAGTATTTTGCGTACGAATCGCCATCGCTCCGATAACAGATTCAAAAATATTGCGCATTTCTCGAGCATTCGCAAAATTAGTTTCATTAAGTTTTAAACGCACAATAATATTTTGTAGAGCTTTTTCAGCAACCTGGTCCATTTTTAAATCATATTCTTTTAACATATCATTAAAAATTTGCAGCAATTCATCGTCTGTATAATCAATAAACGTTATATGCATATTAAAACGAGATTTAAGACCAGGATTACAGCTAATGAACGTATTCATCTCATCTGTATAACCTGCCACTATCACAACTAAATTACTACGATTATCTTCCATTAATTTAAGCAATGTATCTATCGCCTCTTGTCCAAAATCATTCGAGCAATTACCAGAAGATAGCGTATAGGCTTCATCAATAAATAACACCCCACCAATTGCTCGACGAACAGCCTCAGTAGTTTTGATAGCAGTTTGTCCAACATAGCCTGCTACCATTTGTGACTTATCAACTTCAACCAAATTTCCTTTAGATAAATAGCCAAGATCATGCAAAATACTGCCGACCAATCTAGCCACGGTAGTTTTGCCTGTCCCTGGGTTACCTGTAAATACCATATGCAGATTCATCGGTAATTCTTTTTGACCTTTTTGTTTACGCATCAGATTCATTTTAGCCAAACTTATCAGCTTTCCAATTTGCTCTTTCACCGTCTCAAGACCAATCATATTACGTAACTCTATCAAGGCACTATTCTCTTGAATATTGACAATTTGCGGTAATTCAACGCCCATTTTTTTCATTAACACGCTAATATCATCTTTGTTGATGTTGTTTACTACAGCGATACCTGAGTTACGTGATGCCGTAATTTTACATAATTCTTCAAAAACATTTCTAACCATTCGAGCATTAGCAAATGACGCAAGATCCTGTCTTTGATTCGCAAATATCAATAATAATAATTCTTTAGCTGCATAATCGAGCGTAAATTTGTATTCACTCAATAATTGTTCAAAAAACCTTAATAATTCTTGATCAGAATAATCTTCAAAGTTAATATAAGTATTAAATCGTGATTTAAGCCCAGGATTACTGGTAACAAATGATTTCATTTGATTTGGATAACCAGCAACTATCACCATTAAATCATCCCGACTATCTTCCATCATTTTTAAAAGCGTATCGATTGCCTCTTGTCCAAAATTATTATTCCCACTACCAGCTGATAGTGTATAGGCTTCATCAATAAACAAAACACCACCAATCGCAGTTTTAACCACTGCCGCAGTTTTAAGAGCCGTTTGCCCAACGTATCCAGCGACTAGTCCACTACTGTCAACTTCTATCATGTGACCTTTGGATAAATAACCGTATGCAAAAAGAATCTGACCAATTATTCTTGCAACAGTAGTTTTACCAGTCCCTGGATTACCAGTAAATACCATATGCAGTGTCAATGGCAATATTGGTAAACCTTGATGTTTACGCTTCATATTATTAGATGCCGAACTAATAAAATTATTGACCTCAGTTTTTACATTTTGCAGACCTGTTAGCTTATTTAATTCTGCAATTGCTTTGTTGGCTGCATCTGGATTAAATATTTTTTTCGAGATAACCGCTTTGGGACTGCTAACTTCTGGCTGCCATAACTCGTCATCATCATCTTCTTCTTTATGAGACTTGGAGAGTTTTTCACCATGAACTATATCTTGTATCATGTCTGAGAATTGTTGACTGCGCTTTTCAGCATTGATAATATCAATAAGTTCTTCACCACTCAATAAACGTGAAATATAATCTTGATCATTGTCACTTGCCAAATCCATAGCAGTTTTACCAGCTCTATTTTTTATCCATCTATCTGCCCTAGCTTCGATTAACATGGCAGCGGCATTAACCGCGTTATTCTTTGCTGCCAGCATTAGTGCCGTATTACCATCATCATCTTTTAAATTAAGCTGTGGATGCTCACGATTAGTCAATATCAACTGCACACATTCAAAATGATTTCGTTGGCATGCCTCCATTAACGGAGTTCGTCCATCTCGATTAGGATCATTTACCTCTGCACCATCTTTTAACAACTTCGCGACTATTGCTATATTATTTGTTATACAGGCATCACTTAATTTATCATCATTATTAAAAAAACCGAACATCTGCGCTACCCCACAAATTAAAAACGCCTTAATGTATAAAAATTAAATGTAATTATACTATTTTTTACATAAATCAAAGCTATAACAATAAACATACCGTTTTCGATACACAATATATTTGCAATATTAAAAACCAGCAATCTATTTCAATTGCCTGTTCATTAATAATTTACTTTTACAGAACTAATAGTTAAATATAATATCTACAACCACCTATATGGTATAACCATTAACTTTTATCAAACCGCTCAAGTTTAAGTATTGTTTGTATATCGTACCACCAATAGGGCTGGTTATAATGTTTAGAAACTTGTTTTAATTCTTCCCAAGTTGCCAAACAGATATGAGTTTTTAATTCTTCATTTCTGTCAATTGATGTATTTTGGGAAATATTTTCTGCGATAGTATGTTGAGTCGCACTAGGTAAATACATCACACTCCAACCTCTTAATAGATGAAATACATTCCATCTATTATGCTCGGCTTTTGCAAATTGAATAATTTGGTCAGGATTTAAGATTGATATTATTTTATTTTTTTCAAAACTTTCTTTAGCTTCTCTTTTATTTCTGTTTATACCATCATCCGTTCCGTTATCATTTGTGAGTTCATAAATGTAATAATCATCAAAAAACTTATTAACATCAAGTGACTGATTGGATGGCTTAATATTTAAAAACTCATTACGCTTAACACCCATAATATGGTTATATAAAACTCGATTAGAATTTTGCTGCAAAATCGGCAAGTTTTCCCAATGTTTAGGTTTATTTTTGTTTTTTTCATAATTTTCGTGAAGAAGTTCAGCTTCTTTGTCCAATTCACGATTAATTATTACTGATTCAGATAAGATTGAACTATCATCACCAAACGAACGTATGTTTAATTTATTACTTTCATCAATCGACGAATATGTTACATCAACTATTTGATCAAGTTGACTATTAACATAAACAAACACATCAAGACAAGCAATTGCCCCTCTGTTGCTAATTATCGTCTTTTTATATTTATTTTCACATTTTATTGCATCAACCAGATTAAGATTTTCATCATCTTGAGCAATTATAATTGTATTGTAATCTAGCTCATTTTGATAAAACTCAGTAAATGTCATATACTCAATCAACTTGAAAGTTGGACTGGGTTGTGACGGATAACTTCAAAGTT
>ERZ724508.26-NODE-26-length-100799-cov-5.293913_pt1 | contig 100799 bp, 145 predicted proteins | sample MGYA00376041_ERZ724508 | MGnify/ENA primary metagenome ERZ724508 (study PRJEB28724, sample SAMN07190887) | wastewater metagenome | isolation source: effluent of sewage treatment plant in Hong Hong | place: USA: Christiansburg, Virginia | collected 2016-03-01 ...
GGTCAAGATCACGTTCAAGCCCACCAACGAAGAAACCTTCGAAATCGACTTCGATCCCGCTCAGCATAAGACTATTGGCGACATGAAAAATGTTGTGGCACAGCGAGTGAAAGAAACTGTTGATAAGATCAAGTTTATCTTCAAGGGTATGTTGGAGGTTATGCAGGAAAAATTCTGAAGGATGAGCAGACTGTTCAGGAACTCAACCTTGGTGCCACTGAGACTTTCCATCTTGTGGTGAAGAAGGCGGAACAACCAAAAGCAGCAACTACTGCACCAACTGCACCTACTGCCAGTACGACAGGAGCGACTGGAACTGGAGCTCCGACTGCCCCAGGCCTTGGAGGGCTTGGCGGAATGCCAGGTATGGGAGGTTTTGGTGGTCTTGGTGGACTCGGTGGACTTGGAGGCATGGGAGGACTTGGTGGTCTCGGTGGAATGGGCGGTATGGGAGGAGGTCTTGGAGCTCTCGGCGGAATGGATCCCTCACAGTTGTCTGCCATGATGCAAAGCTTGAACCCTGAAATGATCAAGCAAATGATGGAAAGCAATCCGATGATCAAGCAGATGTGCGAGTCAAATCCACAGATGAAGATGATGTTGGAAAATCCAGAACTTTTGAAGTCAATCCTTTCAAGTAACCCAATAAATAATCTAGATCCCGCGATGATGCAGATGGCTATGGCCAATCTCGGTGGTATGGGAGGAATGGGAGGCATGGGAGGTATGGGCGGTCTTGGCGGACTCGGTGGAATGGGAGGGTTTGGCGGACTTGGAGGTATGGGAGGTATGGGAGGACTCGGTGGAATGGGAGCTCCATTCGTTCCCCCACAGCCTGCAGGCGACCCCAAGGAGGTGTACAAGAGCCAGTTGGAACAGTTGGCAGCTATGGGCTTTACCAATGAGTCCGTCAACATTGACATACTGAAGCAAACTGGAGGCAACGTTGAAGCAGCTGTCGAGCGCCTACTCAGCATTCTCAAGTGATAGCGTTTGCATATTGAAGTGATCATGAACGTACAGCCCGGTAATCAGGGAGCTTGATCGAATGGAAATTGTACCAGCTGGAGATTCCCAGAAAAGCATGCCAAAGTCCATGGTTGATCCGCAAGTAATCTGTCTCTTCATCTAGCCCTCGACTGAAGAAGAAGATTCCGACCAGCAGGTAGAAGGTTCCTCGCTTAACTGCCCATATGTTGTAACGAGGTATCCCCTTACATTTGATGATGTTGACAGCTAGTCCTAACACAAAGAATATGACAATCGGCCAAACCGTATATTTGATGTTCCAAGGATCCTTCTCTTGAGCTAATATGGCAACTATCAGGGTGAGGTAGGTGAGAAATGCTTCATCGCTGTTCCCAGTCATGTATAGCGCATACAGTCCAAACGAGGCAATCGCAAACACGTTGTCAAGGCGATGCCACTCGTGATACTTGAGGTAGAATACGTGATTGTAGATTTCTCCAAGATGGTAGAGGAAGCTGCTCATCATACTGCAGAAGAACACCAACCCTTCGAACTTCTTTCCATGCCTGAAACAATTGACCACCAGCGGCAACGATGTGAAGTTCGAGCACGCCGACACAACCACCATCACTAAGCTCTCTAGCTGAGAGTTCTGTTCGTAGTAAAGTTGGTAGTTGGAGAGTAGCTGCTTCCGGTTCTCCGCTGTGATGACTACGGTGGAGTTGTTCATATTAAACAGTTATGCACGCGGGTATGGTCAATCATCTTCCTACTCGATCATAATTCGCTTGAATTGGCTTGGCTCTACCAGGGCAGATGGCCGATCCACCCTCTCGAGTTACTCAGCGGTCAGTGACTATCGCAGCTACTTGAGCTCACCGTTGATCTCTTTGTTGTCAGGTTCGAGCTTCAGTGCTTCTTTGAAGGCTTTGTATGCCATCTCATGATTCTCTGAGTTGTTTTAAAGGTTACTTAACCCTTGGTAGGCCTTGCCTTTACGGTGGTACGCCTTGACATACTTTGGATTGAGTTGTATTGATTCTTCGCAATCGGTAAGAGCCTTCTGGAAATCTACATGACCGCCAACTTACCTTTCTTTTTGAGGTAGGCGAATGCTCTGTTGCAGTAGGACGCTGCCATCGTTGAATCGAGCTCAATGCTGCGAGTATAGTAGCCGATTGCTTCATCAAAATCCTTACTCTTTATGGATTCATTGCCCTTGTTCCGCTCGTTTTCTGCGAGCCTTTGTTTCTGCTACTTGCTCAGCTGTTGGGTCTTGGTGAAGTACTGCTAGGTGTTGATTTCTTCGTCTTCGATGGTTGGTATCACCACAGCTTGTTTACTATTGAGGGACTGCTCCCACTCGTCAAGGTCTTTCAGCAGCTCGGACTTATCAGAAGGCGAGATCTTGTTGTCATAGACCTTCTTCTTCAGCCGAGGGTCAATCTCCTCCATACGTTTGTAGCATGCATCTTTAAGCTCTGTGTAGTAGTCTCCATCAGCCTCAATGACCTTGATAGCTTTGCGGAGGTAGCTGACCTTATCGCACTGGTTAATCCACTCAAAGTCGACCTTCTCGATGGTAATGTCGTCGTACGTAGTCATTGCTGTTTTATATTTCAATTTCGATTCAAATTGGCTGTGCTATCAGTTGATGAACTGCGAGAAGTAGGCCATTTTGTCCATCGCGTTGAGTTAGCGGTCGAACTCCCGGTACTACTAAGCGAGCTTCAACAGGTTTTCTTCATCCCATTCGCGCCAATTGCCCTGTGCGGCTTCCTTTCTGTCGAATTCGTCACGGAGCTCCTGCGAGTACGAGCAATGCTTGATAAAGCGCTCAAGCTTTTCCTTGTACTTTTCGCGATACTGCTCGTCTTTGTTCGGGTTGTTAGCCTTGAGACTTATCGCAAGGAATTTCAATGCAGTTTCCTTCGAGCTTACGGTGGGGTACTTCAGTCTTCTATAGCCCAACTGTGCCAGCACTCGCATCATGATGTTGCCGAGATGGTGCTACAGGAAGGCAGTGCAATCACTGCGCTTGGCTATCTTCTTCAGCTAACCTTTCTTGTCGAATTCAACTGGAAGCTTATCCTGCAATTTGGAGAGTTCGTAGGCTGCAGGGTTTCGTAGGAAGTGTCTGATATTATTCGCCTTGCCGATTCCGAACAGTTTGTCCTTGTACTCAATTGTAAAGGCTGGGTTGCCCTTGAGGAGTTCCTTTCGAGTGAGTTCCACCATACAGTATCCCTTGTTCTCCGCCTTGTCGTAGGTACTGATAACTTGATGTGGTAGAGCGAGTTCTGCTGGGTTGAACGATCCCATAGGGGTCAGTACATAGAGATCAGGATTGCTGACAAAGTCATGCAATTCCTTCTAGGTGTTAAACACGTATAGCTTGCGTTGGTAGATGCAGCTGTGCCTGAGCTGCAGTAGACCTACCTTAGCGTATTCCCGTTGTGTCTTGTGAGTAACCACACAAAAGTTCAAGTAGTCACTGAGGCTGTTGAGTATGGTGTTGAAGGAGAACCCAATACTGCCTGCACTGATGGGTTGATGGCAAGCGACAGCCCTGACCATTTCCTGTCGGGCTTTGACTGTTTCCAGAAGATAGGAGCGAGCTGCTTCGTAGACTCCCCACTTGCTCACCTTTGCATCCAAGAAACGTATGTTGTTGTACTTGTTCATGAAGTAGTTTTACATGGCGAGCAGGTCATCCCGACAGCGCTGGATACGCTCGTTGACTACGGAAGGATTGTAGCCGTACTTCGTACTTTTTGTAGCAGCAACCCTTCGTTTGATATCGTTGTCAGAGAGTTGGAGGCTGAATACTGCAGATGGTGCGAGGCCTCGTTTGATGAGCAGTTCAGCTTGAGCTTTATTCCTCGGCATACCATCCAAGATCCATCCACGAGTAACACAATCGGCTAATTGCACTCGTTTTTCGATCAGATCGACGACCAGCTCATCTGATAGAACGTCCCCGCTCCGAGCAACTTGGAGTATCTTGTCTATAGTGGGATCACGATGCTATGTTGAGAACTGTTGCACAATGTGTTTAATCTTGATGATGACAAGTCCGAGTTTCTTGCTGATGAGTTTGGCAAGACTGCCTTTCCCAGTCTTGGGTTTGCCGATCAAGAATACGATTGGAGTTATATGAACGTCCTTCGGTACAGGAAGGTTGCTTTTGAGTAATGCAACATTATCCAGGACTGCCTCACGTTGATCTTCGTCGTCAAGATAGTACAACCGACTGTTGTAGATCAGTGGTAGAGGTTTGATTGGCCGAAGTAGAGTTAGTGGATTCAACTTCCCAAACCTACTTTCCTTGACAATGTAGTTATCCAAGAAGTTCGATATCCTCTCGGGGTTGATCTTGAGGAGATCGACCCGATCCCATTTTGTCAGCCGGTTCTCAAGATATGGCTTGATGGCATACACAATCTTATCGAACACGTGCTGGACATCTCGTTAGCAATCCACCACCATAACGTCCACGTTGGCAGTCTTGAACGATTCAGCGTATTCATCCAACTTTGCTAGATCGGCCTCACGTTGTGCAATCAACTTCTCTCGCTTTTCGGCGATCATGTCTTCAAGCTTTGGTGCTCCAATGTCTTCCTCTTCTGCCGGTTCCTGATACTACTCCCCAGCTTCCAGAGCTTTCGCTTTGGCTTCCTACTTTTCTTTGCGTTTAGCTTCGCGAAGTTCATTGGTGATGCGCTAATGTTCCTTCTCAATTTCCTTGGTGTTGAATACTCTTGGTAACCACCTCTTCTCATCGACCTTAAGTATCACCACTGCTTCGGGTAGTCGCCTAGCTTCCGTGAGCAGTTCCACAAGCCCTGTAGATACCTTTTCTTCTTCCACATCAAAGAAGTTGCCATTAATGAGAATTTCGTCGATTCCAGTGAAGATATTACGAAGGACTTGTACTTCGTTGGCCTTTCTGTCGAAATCAGGGCCATCGTCGTTGAGTTAGGCGTCTTCCACTTCCTTGCCTTGTTCATCATACTCGGGTATTTTGAAGCCCTTATTGTAGTACCGTTCCGTCTTCCTCCTGACCTTTTCGTTATCAAGGTGAGACAGTAGAGTGTCTTTGAGATGTAGAATTGGAATCTTGTACTTGCCGTTGATCTTGATTAGTTAGGTACGGAGACCTACACCACGAACACCCATAAAGAGAATACGCGGGGGAACTGTTAGTTTCTTCTTGTCCAAATACTGTCCTGGATTCTGTTTGAATGTGTTCAGCTCCTTCTCCTCGAAGCAACGGAACCGTCGCCCAAGTACTCCGCATTCGAAGGTATCCTTACCACGCACGAGCCATCCCTCGTTGAGCACTACCGGGCAGTACTTTTCACAAAAGCCAAATTGGATAGGATCGTCTTCTTCCTGCACATCGGCACTGGCACGATTGAATGACTCCTAGTCAGGCTTGAGGAAGAATGGATCGATGATGTTGCGTACCTTGATGGTAAGGTTATCGATCGTATCACCAATGAGTACTTCCTTGAATATCTCCTCGGTGAGTGCATCCTTCACTGGTGCAATTGCAGTGGTGAAGGCTGCAACTTGCTCAAGTTCGGCATCGTTGAGCCGTTGTGATAGATTCTTATTTGGGTTTTCTTCCGAACTGTCACTCAGGAGGATATACTTATCGATGGGGATGTTGAAGGCACGGAAAGCCTGCAGCTGTTCCTCATTCGATGGCATACCAATGAAGATGAATCCGCGAGTCTCATTGAGCTTACCAAAGTGGTTGACCTCTGGGATGAGATCCTTCAAAGAGATGTCTTCGGGAGGAGCAGTTTTAGGCCTTTCGTCTTCTTTCACTTATTTTTCTTTCTTCTTTGGATTCTTCTTGGCTTGAGCCTTTTTCAGCAACTCTTCGCGTTCCTTCTCCTACCGTTCCTTTTCGAATTGTGCTTTTTCCTCCTCAGTACGCTCGATTCCCCAGTCCTGCGGCTTCTTCTGTAGTTTGACTCCGATTTCATGCAGCACGATGGGAAGGATATCCTTTGCGCTAAGTGGGTTGCCCTTGCTGAAATCTTTCCACTCTGCTTCTGACAGATGCACTAAACCAGTTTTCATGGGATTACTTGGAATGTGTTAGGTAAAGGCCTTCTGATCCTGAAGTTTCTTTGATACTATCTCAGCAATGTCTACGATTTTGAGGCCGTAAATGCGGCTGAGCTAACGTGCAAGCGACCTCTTTCCCGACTTCCTTGGGCCGTTGATGACAATATTGAACGTCGAAGGTAATCGTGGCCGCTTGGTCAGGAATTTTCTTGGTTACAAGATAAAATCTGCTTGGTTCTTTTCGTTTTCAAAGAGGAACACTCTTCCTGCGTATTCCGCTGCGAACTCCGACTTGCCATTTACTAAGCGACTGCGGAAAAGTTCAACTGGGTCAACGATTCCCCACTTGGACCACTTCCTGACCAACTTCTTTTCCTCCAACCCAACAGTCAGCAACTCCTTCTCGTTTCCTTCAAGTTTCTTCGCTTGTGGCAACTTGTCAAGTGAGCTATCCAGTAAATCCAGTAGTTACTGAACATTCTTGCCAGCCACCTTCAGCTTCAGATGGTTGCGGGGATGCATATTGTTAATGATCGAATGGCAGTTTGGTGGCTGTGAGACCTTTGGGTCGACTTTGAGCAGATTCTATTCTTTAAGTGGCGGAGGTCGCTCTTCCGGCTCTTCTTCTTCTTCGTCATCCTCTGCTTTTGGTGGTTTGGGCTTGGCGAGAAGATATCGTTCATATCCACTGCTTACAGTGAGGTCGTCCTTCTCCATAACCAATTTGCTGAAATACTTCCACTCATCGTCTGTCTGTTCCAGCTCAATCACGTGCGAGAAATATCGGCAGCCCACCTTTGGAGTGTACAGTCGATTGCTGATAATGATATCAATCCAGTCGTTCTTGTTGTATTCAAGTGGAAGGTCAAGTATGTATCCTTTGCTTGCAGTTGCAGGATTCTTCATTTCCGAGTTGAGGAGATCCAACAGATCGCCATCACTCACAGCTTTTCCCTGCTGAAGATCTTCCAACACACACTTTTCAATCGTTGTCAGTCCGTCTTTTGGCACTCCATTGTCATCCATTTCGGGTGGATTCTCCTCAAAGAATTTTACTCTTTCGAATATCTTGTTCACACTGTTTTCGAGACTCACATGCACGATTTGATACTTGGCTGCTATGCGTTTAGCCAGTGAAGTTTTACCGCACTTAGGTCTTCCAACTATCAGCAATTGCAGTGGGGTCTGATGGGCATACTCGATTACATCGTCGTCGAAGGGGTCGGCAGTATCGGACGGCAGCCTCTCCTGTTGCGACAGGTACTTCTCAAGGTTGATAGTCTTGTCTTCGTCGAGTACAACCCTTAACTTATCCCTCAGAAAAGTTAGTGTATTCTTCAATCTTTCATCACTTGCGAATTTAAGAGTTTGTGCCAGCACCTTAACAGTGAGAAGTCTTTGCTCCTCATCAAGATTAATCTCCTCCTTAAATATCGTGGGACGGCGTTCCTCTCCGAGCATGCTCGCTTTCTTCTTCTTGTACCACTTATCGGCGACGTTGTGGATTTCATCTATGCCAAATTCATTGCGATCGTAGAATGCAGACAGGATGTTAAAGTAACTTTGGTCACCCTTCACAGTCTTGAGCTGCTAGAAGTACACTGGTCTGGAAAAGTATTCACCAAGCCTGTAGAAGCCACTGCTTTGACCATATAGCTTGCTGTTGGACTCGGCAAGCTGCTCGTGCAGAACATAAGTCATGTGGAACTTCTCCTTGCCAAGCAGGGAGTCCTTTACGGTATCTAATGCTCGCTCGTGGATGAATGTCATCATGGGCGTATCCCCGATTTTGAGGCGTTATTGTTTGGCTGCCTTGTAGCTGTCCTTTTGTTCAAAATTATCGTTTGTGATACTCCAAAGCAAACTTTCCGCCAAGAAACCCAGAGGAATGATGGTCTACTGTTTCTTGAGTGAGTAAACGATAGAGTGCTCCTCGTCATTCACTGCTTTGCCCTATTCCAACAGCACCCTCTCCTCATAATAAAGGGTATTTCCAAGTATCTGTTTTTCCATCCGAGCCTCCAAGCTTACCTTATCAACATCCTCCTTAAAGTAGATATGCACCTCAGTGCGGGAACCCACGGGGACTTTGATATCGGGTTCTGTGCTTCTGACCATAGCCACATCCAGCACGCGATCGAAGAGCAATCCAACAAACGCAATGGCCGACCTAAGATCGATGTTTTCGATAGTGTGGTAGCTCACCTCGACAAAGAACTCGAGGAAGCTGTCGTATAGGTATCGCCCGTTTAGAACCAATCTTGTCACCGAATCTTCCGCCATACGCCTGTGATGCTGAAAAGTGAAGTGCGGCAGTAATAGAGTGTACACTGTGGTTGCGAGCTCGACGAAGTCCTGCCGATTGAGCTGTCCTTCGGCGTTACGTGGAAACACCTGCCAGAAGCGGTTGACTGCCCGCTGGAAGTCGGGATCATTCTTGAGGTAGTACTGCAGCCTTATGGTGTCGTCTGGCTGCTTGTACACGCGGTCTAAGCTAGCCGCTGGGGTTACTGTTGAGGTAGGCGCTCTGCATGTCTTCTGCTGCAGTTACAGATCTAATATTTAAACGAACGGCGAAATAAAGCAGTTCAGATGTCCGCGAACAGGATGTTGAAGGTGCGTTTGTTCCACTTGTCCTCCTGTGTTTCGTACATCTATTGTTAGGGATAGGGGTACGCCAGGGCCAGGAACCACGGAAGGCTTGTCGGCCAAGCGTGTTTGCTTACTATTGAAGGGAACTGCGTTCTTCTTCTGTCGCAGCTACTGCTGGGCTCGGGTTTGGATATCGTGGATGATGTCGTCGTCCTCAAACGGATCTGAGTTGGTTGTGAAAAGTACCTTCCTTCTTGGCTTCCTCTTTGAAGCGGTCAGCACCAGTGTTGAAACCAGGCTTCTTGATGACGAGGTCCGGATCCTCCTCTTCCTCCTTAATCACCTTCTTTGTGATGTCATAGTAGTTAATGTTGTAAGCTCCCGGGGGAGGATTCACCTACTTCCGAATAAAGCTCGGTCCCTTGCTCGTCTTGGACTTGAAGGCAGCGCTACCAGCGGTGATGGCTTACGGATCAACCTGAACGATAGGGTTATAGTAGCCTGGACCCATTTTATCCTCCTGCGGCTCCTTAAACCTTTCATCAGTTGAACCAAACTGGCCTCGGTAACCTCGCTGAATCTTGAATATCAGTCGGTCTTCCAGTGCGTTTCTGGGTTCGTAAGCTCCAGGCCCAGGGATTAATGCTGGCTGGTTGTTCTCTTCGAAGCGGCGGTTTAATGAGCCAAAAGGAGCTTCACGCTTCTTAAAGCTTCCAGAAGGCTGTTGAGGTTGCCTCGCCTGTGGATCGTATTCACCAGGACCCACTGGATTTCGGGCGTTGGTAATCTAAGGGAACCTTCTGCTGGTAGAACCGAAATGAAGGTTTTTTCCTTTCTTGAATTGCTTCGTTTGGCTAATTTACAGGTAAGAGCCAGGGCCAGGTGTCGAATCATCAATGAACTCATACTCGTCCTCTTCCTCAGAATCGACGTGGGTAGATTCAGGAGCTTTTTCCGATGCTGCGCGACTTTCTCTAATGTTGTTGACCTTGTCAGCGATGACCTTATTCGCAATAGCTCCTTTCCGCTGGTCCATTGTACGAAGGGTTGAACTAGCAAATGCATGGCTGGGTTTATATGACACCACAGGCACGTAGTTGTGAACATCGTAGGAACCAGGTCCGACACTGCTGACTGCCTTGGGTGGTGGATCCCTTATGGTACGGCTGTTGTGCCAAGAGTGTCCTTTCTTGCGGTCCATAATGCTGGTGGTAACGTTGTAGTGCCCAGGACCAACTGTCTCCTCTTTCTCCCCTTTGATTACTTCCACAGGTGGTTCGTTCAGCTCCAGCTCGTTCCCTACATTTAGCACCACCTTACGTTCGTTTTCGTTGTAGCCATAAGCGTGAATGTTGGATGGGATAGATGGAATGGACTGGTACTTGTTGATTTTAATCAAGTGTTCGATGATCTTGGGTTTACTTGTGGGTTCCTCGAGCTTAACCTGTCGCCGATCCAGCAACGATTGCTCTTTGTAGCTGCGGTTATCTTCCAGTAAGTACTATTGGCCCGGACCAGGGGTTCCCTCCGGCAGTTCATTGAAGCGTTTTGTTGTCGACTTGAATATCGATAGGGGCTTGGCGACTTCCAGAATACGAATGTCTTCAGTCGCGCTGGACACAACTACCCGTTAGGCGGAGTTTTGCTTCTGCACTTCATATTCGCCTGCATAAGTTGCTATTCGTACCGGGTCCTGGTGTGATTTCCTTTGCTTTTGTCTAGCGACTACGTTGTTCCATAGACCCGAACGGCACGTAAGCCTTTGGCATCTTGCTTTACTTCTCCGGTGAGAGTTCGTATGTGCCTTGGTGATTGTATTAGGTACCTGGACCGACTTCCCGATTGGGTCTAGCTTGAATACCCTTTCTTTCCTCTCTGAACACGAAGGCCATCTGGGAGTTATCTAATTATATTGCTGTTGTCGGCATATTTTATGGACGCATCGACTCCCCAAGGCAAAGCCAGTCCCTATGCTGCTCGTATCCGGCACAGTTCCACATTGAAGAATAGGCTGACAAGTGAAGGTAACGAAGATGAGGTAACAAAAACCCTGCGACGGATCTTACAGTCGCAGAAGGAAGCAATGTCGATGGAATAGACGGTTCGGAAGATCGACGAAGCCTTGCATATCTTTAGCAGCAAGATTCGCCACGCCAACTATCTCTAGGAACGGCAACATACCTACGTCAGAAAGTTAGACTAAATGTAGAAGGAGGTCTATGGATTAAAACTCAAGCAGAAGCAAAGAGATATGGATCAGAGCGATAAGTAGATTATCGACGAACTGTTGAGGCGCATTGCCGAGTACAAGGAAGAATCCGATCGGTTCTTCGTTCTGCTCCAGGAGGTACGCAGGAAAGTTGGCCATATGGATCGATGCATTAAGATGCTCGAGAAGTAAAACGAGCAGCTCAGAAAGGAAAACGTTGAGCTGAACCGTGAGCTGAAGCTGTAAGCGATGCGTAAGAAAGATATTCCGAAGGTAACACTCACCGAAGCGATCGATAAATTCTTGGAGGAAAAGTCAAACGAACAGCATCTCATCTACAACTTTGTTCGGGACACGCCTTGTAACGAAAGGTTTCTTGACTAGCTCGGCAAGTTCGTGGATAGTCTGCTAAAGGTAGTTCGTGATCGGAGCTCTACGCCCTAGAGACTGCCAACTTTGGGCTCCAGTCGAACAGCTCCGAGCAACAACCGACCCAAATTGTACAGCCTCAACCGACTGAGGAAGACACCCATACCGGGGTTCTGATGATGGTCTATTTTGCCGTAATTAATATTTGTCATGCAGAAGTTGCACCAGTTCTGGGAGTGGGCCACCTAATCCACCAAACACAAGGTGGCCCTGGGTGTTTCCATCTTCGTGATAATCGAGGCGGCTGTCTATTTAGTGAGGAAGCGGCAGCTTCGCAACGAAGCCGATAAAAATCCAAAGAAAGGGCTGCAAGTTATTGACCGCTCATATGTGATGGAGGATTTGGTAAATGAGCCCAGCACCACTTATGAACAGGAGAACCCACTGCTCGGGCACTCCAAATAGCTAATCGCAAACTTCTTGGAGAAGCTTCGCAATAGCTAAAGCCTCCGGCCATTCTTCCACGAGGAAATGCTCAAAGAGGGTTCCAACTACTCACGGAACCTGTAGATCCACATAATGAATTCAATGGGTGGACCATACCGAGAGTTCGAGGTTAATCTTAAGAAAGTGCACAAAGGGTTAAAAATCAGCCGGGAGAGTTACCGCGAGTGGGTACGACTGTGGACTGAATGTGAAAGGGAGTTGGGTATTACTGGCAAGGATATTTGGGGTGAACTGTAGGAATAGGTAGTGTTTTGATTTGCTTGATGTATGGTGGCTTTGGCAGCTTGTTAGGAACACAGACTTACCGATCAGATACTTATAATTATATCAGATGAGCTGCAGCCCTTAGGATGGTTTTCGCTGGTTTGACTGTCCATTCGTATTGCGAAGAGAGCGCAATTAGACTGTTGAGTACTTATCATTGAAGCCCCAACTGGAGCTCTTCTATGACAACGAGCAGAAGGAGCCTGTCGATGTAGACTGTAAGCTGGAAAAGAATTTCAACCTGGATGACGAGCTGGGTTTTACATGGCACAAGAGCTGGATCATTCCTGAGATCTACGTCAAGATCAGAGACTTCGAATCGAACGAGTTCGACCCAGGCTGTCTAAGTTGTGAAATCGCCTCCGCCTTTCCAGTGAAGAAGAACGATACTTACTATGTGCAGGAGGTCCGACTGGAAGGAGAAACACAGAAACTACTGCCCAACTACGAGTGCCGCTTCAGCAATCTAAAGTTCACTACTACCAGCTTCAATACCGAAGGTAGCAAGTTCAGTTTGGTGCTCGTGATATACCTCCAACAGAACGGCACAAAACGCATTTTAAAGAGCCTGATCAGCATTCCCATCTACATTGACAGCAGGAAAGAGGCGAGGGCCAAGAAAGAGGCGGTAGCACGAATTCAAGATGTTTTCCCACCATAGAAAATGCGGGAAGCAATCGTGCTTAAGAAGAAGGAGGACGAGGTGTTAGTCGAGAACACCCTACAGAGCTTCCTCGACTACTACACAACTACTAACAAAAAGAGCAAGATCAAGCATCCATTTTTCGTGTGCTATCGCTTCAGCAACTGTTTTACGATGTACTACAACAGCCGGGACTTCAAGGACAGTTACAATGTACCCCTGGGGTTATTTAGATGTACTACCACTTGTTGCTCGCCATCTACAACGAACGCAAGGATTGTGTGCTAATGTACACGCCGTTTGTGTCCAACAGTCTGAAGAAGAAGGTCTTAGCAGTATACGAGGCGTGGCAGACACCCTTTGCTGCTCTCCATTTCACCAAGGAGGACATTCCTGGACACTTTCTACCAATGGAACCCGATAAGCTCTACGAGTCGTATAAGCAGAACTATCGCAAGTTCGAGAAGATGAGCAACGTTCGCAAGAACATGGGCGCCTTCGAGGACGATAACGAGGTCATCCGTTGTGAGATCCTCGTGCAGCAGGGTGGCATCAGCATCAAGGAACTGATGAAGCAATCGGGAGCTCAACCATACACGAAAATCGAGGACAGTTGATCGTAGATGCGTTCCTGGCTAGTTGTTTAATGTTTGCGACAGAGCCTAGTAACAGCTACACGGTTGAGCTCAGCGGGGCGTAAGCAACGGCCTTAGCCGTAGAACCTACCTCAGCTTTAACCATCTGAGGTTGCTAGTGGGGCTCTCTATGAATGCGCTTCACGAAATGGAGAGAAGGAGGCTTGGACATCTAGACTTCATTGTTTTACCCAGGTGGAGAGCAAGCTATAAGCATGCACGGATGCTCTGCTGTTTGTCAGTAACGTGTGCATAATGGTAGGTTTTGCTGGGGGATTGCTACAGTAGTCTGAAGTGTCCAAAGATCATCGCACCGAAGGAGCTCATTGCAGCACTCAAATCTTACTACTTGAATGAACGGCCATACCATCTGGACAGCTAATGCCTGAAGGTAAATTGCATTGAAACTCAGTCGAAGTACAGCTACAACTAGAGCATCGACCCCAACCCGATGCCGAACTTGGAAGGCGAATTCGAATTCATCAAACAGTATAGGGAGATGAACCGGTTGACCAAGTCACATCCCTAACTAGAGTTCATCGAGCTACCCAACGAGGGTATTTTTTGGGGTCAACGTAGGCGAATCCATTGATATTGGGAATGTCAACCTAGTGTGCAGTCAAAACGTGTTAAGTCTGGTGTCAGTATTCGGTTCCGTAAGCATCTCAGACGGAATGCCGACCACCAACGAACTTCCCATCGATTCCAAGTAGCCCCAGAAGTTTAGGAAGATCGATAGGAAGCTTCCGTTTATGCATCTCAACTTCCGCACCAGAAAGTTTTCGCTGGAAAGAGCGGACTCGAACAATATGTACATCATCGTTGCAGGTGGTTAGCCAAGTCTCACTTTGGTCTTGCTCATGAATAACCGTATCGTGCTGGTCGACCCATGCGAGGGCATTGTCTAGCAACTCTCACAACTCGCATTGAACCTCGATAAACTCGACTCTGTGATAGTCACTTCTGCCCGTGACTGTAACTCTGCTGGATTGTTCGAGCTCATGCTTCTTCGTGCTCGCACCAATGTAATCACGCAGTTTGACATCTACGAAAGATTAGTTCTTCTTTACCGATCAGCTTACATGCTCAGTGAAGAGAACATTCGGTAAAGGCTTAACCTCAAGCAGATTACGATTGGGTCGCCAATCCCATACCGCAAGCTAATATTCAAATTCTTTGTCGGCTTTAGCATCGAACTGTGCCTCTTCTTTACAATATCCTACAAGTAGAAGTCACTGGTGTTCTATGGCAACAGCATATACGACTTCGATATGATCCATCAGGCCAAAGAGAAGTAGATAATCAGTAGGGATCGCTACAAACAGCTCGCGGAGCTTCGGTGGGAGCTTCACTCGGCAATGTTCTTCAACATCTTCGACGGGAGGCGGTTAGAGTCATTTGGACAGCTTCCCGAAGCTATTCGCGAGAAACTGTGCTTAAACTGTTGGCCTCGACTCCCGCAGTACCCGCGTCGATACTTAAACCTGTTCGAGCAAGAGTGGAACTGTATACAGATGCAGTATGATCCAACCTACAATCGGTCAGATGTGATGCTTGACCTGCCATTCATCGATTTATTGGAGGTGGATGCTGCATTGGAGCTTACTTCACTTTTCCAGGAAACCATTGCTGAGCGTGGTTCAAAGCCCCTGAAGACCGATCCAAGCAAGCTGTATGTCGTTGGTTCAGGTAAGGTTACCACTGCTGGCCGCTCCTACAGAAAAGGTGATTTTTTTAATGTTTCGGCATTCCTCTCCGAAAGTCAAACTACCCCATCTGTTGATATCGAGGCTGTTGAAAAATCGATACTCCTGTGGATCAACCGTGCAGACTTCAATAAGATATTTACGGGCTAGCTTCGCAAGCAAATTGTTACCTCACTAAGCGCAGTGTAAGGCAGTCTCCAAAGACAAAGCCTCTTCGAGAAAAACAAGCTAAGTACTGATCTGAGTCGTCGCTTTCTTGTTATGCTGGAATAGGTGTCTGTCCAAAAAGCCTACAGCTCTGGACAGCAAGTTTGGGACGTTGACCAACCATACTCATTCTGCGTGTTCATTACAAAGGGCACCCTGATGATGACTGTCAACAAGGTAGAGCAAGAGATTCCAGCCGGATACTTGATTGGCGACGTGTATTCGCTGATGCTTGGGCGTCCTCATAGCACCAAGGTGGAAGTTATAAAGGATTCCTACCTGCTTGTAATCACCAAGGAGGCCTTACAGAAGTGCTTTGACGCTTGGCCAACCGAGCTCTACTACTTCCTTGCCAAACCGCGACTGTTCATTTGATGTGTATCAGCGTAGTACATACAGTATCAGGAGGCCTCAAGTAGCCCTTATGATGAATTCGCTAAATCCCATCTTCTCAGAAGGTTGCGAATGTACACAATGCTAAAGAGCAGGTTGAGTAGCAGCCCAGTTGTCCAACCCAGCCACAGACCCCTGAGATGCATTTCCTTGACGTGAGCGAGATACCATGCTAGTACCAACCCAATCACGTAGCATCCCGTGGCCGTTCCTATCTTATCAGCAAAGGTTACTCAGAACGGGATGGGTGTTGTCGATGGCCTTAAGGATGGCAGTGATCACCAATTGTACTGCATCTATAACGTTGGCGCTGAGGTATATCCAAAAGCAACTGTTGAAGCTCTCAGAACTACCCTCAAGATCCCCGCTAATAAAGAACAGGCTGGCTTCCTTCTTGTACAAGATAAGAATGAGGTCGATCACCAAGGCCAGCCCAAAAGTCAGCTTAATGCCATATATCGCTCTGTTTTTCGCCTATTTCCACATGTTCTTAGCGATCAGTTCGTAGAGTTGAGTTAGAAGTCCTTGTTTGAGCCCCAGAAAGATCATCAGAAAGATTTGAGTCCAATTGGCAAGCGATATATGAGCGGCCAAATCGAAGTGGGTTAAGCTGGAACCTAAGACAATGAAGAGTAGAAACATAAGTGCCTCCAGATAGGAAGTGAACCCAATGATAATGAACAGTTTGAGGTGTCGACGCCAATTGGTAAGACACTGCATGTTCCATTCGATCCACGTTGTTTTGACGACCTCCGAGCGTACGATGTACACGTATATGGCGATAGCACAGCAAATGTCGGTGAAGTTCTTTGCCCACGCAGCGCCCATGCTTTCCATATCACTGCGGGCTACAAGCAAGTCAGCGATGAAGTAGTGAAAGAAGAGTGATACCAATAGGATTAGCATTGGTGGACTCCGGATGTATTGTGACTGAAGGTATACCCTCGTAGTATCGAAGAAGGTGAACGCGTAGATGGAAGGCACCAGCTGAAATAAGTACTTGCCAATAGCCTCAATCACTTTGTTATCAGAGAGCTCATTCCAGGCAAGTATCTTGTTACTGATGTAGAGTAGCGGCGTGATGATGAGGATACAAGCGATGAAGTCAACCACGAGTGCCCTCTGGTAGTAGATACCCACAATGCGGTCTTTCTTTTTTTCACGAGCACGGGCAATCTCACAGGCCAACCCAATGTTGAGACTGCTGATGAGCAGATACCCAATGATGTTGGAGAACACCGTGCCAAGACCCATGCCAATGAGTTGATGCTCGCTGCGCTTATTGTGGTACACATTGATGAGAATGAGGATGGTGTTGACCAGCATGCACACCGTGGTGGGGATGACTTACAGCAACAGTGGCGTATCCACTGCGCTTTCATAAGCCGGCAATCTGGAACTTGGAGGTGAGAAGTTCGGTTCGGACTCCACGACGCTGGTATCGGTCATGTGCTAAACAGTCGAAATCGATATAGTGCATCACAGTTAGCCGAGCCCCACATCTCTGCTAAGTTCCCGAAGCTTCTGTTCGACGAGCAGGGAGTTTTTTATGACTTTGAGCTTATCCTGTGTTACTTCATCTATCTGGTCCTTCAGGAATAGCACTTCTTCTTGGAACACGTCGCAGTTCTTTTCGAATTCCGCTCGAAGGGATTGACGAGCCACGAGGAAGTACTCCTTGGCGTCTTTGAAAGGATCCTGCAGGATGAACTCATCCACTGCCAACCCCTCCTTGAGCTGTTCAAGCTACTGGTGCTGCAGTGCTACTTCCTTTCTCAGCGTTGTTATGGTGGCCTGAACTAACCCGATAGCGGTACTGCGATGCCTGCAAGCTGATCCTTGAGCGACAGTTCCTTATCCATTCCAGGAGGTTATATAATTCTTCCCCGAACGTAGAAACCACGGCCCAACTTAATCCCACACTCTATTATAAATGTCAGACGAGGTGCTTGACAGCATCTTCGAGCTACAGTACATCGGCTTGTGCCAGGAAGTGGCCACTGAGCTGGAGGCTCGCGGTGTTACCGACGTGAAAGCAGCCTAGATCCTGATCGACATCTGCAAGGAGGTGGATTCTCAAGAGGAATTTTTGGAGAGAGTCAAGGCGCTCAAACTGCCAATCAAGTAGCAGTTTGTCGCCAACTTGTATATTATCATCAAGAAGAAGCTACCGAAGAAGACTAATGAAACTGTTGCTTAAGTGCTTCCGCCTGTTCAATAGGTACACGAAGAGCATGAGAATCCTATTAAAGAAAAATTCCCGGGTTTGAGCCTTCCAAACAATGATGAGATCGAGCTGGATCTCAGCGATTCATTGTCGTCGGTGAGTCATGTCGATAAGATTGATGAAGAGCTACCGAAATAGCCAATTCGTCCTAAGAGTCGAAGCCGCAGCCGTAGTATGCGAAAGAGTCGAAGTCGCAGTCGCAGCAGAAGCCATCGAAAGGAGAAGAAGTAGAAAAAGGAGAAGAAGGAAAAGAAGGACAAAAAGGACAAGAAGTAAAAGAAAGACAAAAAAGATAAGAAGTAAAAGAAAGACAAAAAGGAGAAGAAAGAGAAGAGGTAGAAAAGGAGCTCAAGATCGCCTGAAAGGCCAAAGTAGCTCCAGGAGATCCTTGAAGGAAGTATCTACAAGGGGTTCATTACACGAATCGATGAGATTGGTTGCTTCGTGCAGCTGCAGGATGTGAAAGGCGACAGGCAGGGGCTTGTTCACATCAGTCAAATTCAACAGTAAAGGGTGTCACATCCTCACGATGTTGTTCATCGAAACCAAAAGGTCTGGGTCAAGGTTATCGCGATCATCAACGATAAAATTCGACTAAGCATGAAAGATGTCGATCAGAAGACTGGCGAAGATCTTACCAAGAGGAAGACCGGCGTGCTCGGAAAGGGACCAAAGCACACTGGTGCGGGTCATATCACTGGCATTATTATCAACGATCCAAAAGAAGATGAAAGTAGCTTCGGTAAGAGGCCAACTTGCCATTAGTTGTGGGAATTGAGCAGGCTGAAATACATGGGTGGAGGAGGGTATCGATCCCCGCTAATCGAATAGAATATCGAGGAGACAATCATACTGATGAACGATAGGGAACCTCCTTTCCTTCGAGGGCAAACCAGTAAGGCTGGCGTCAATTTATCCCCGGTCCGAGTTGTAAAGAACCCTGAAGGCACGTTACAACGGTAAGCTCTAAACGCAGCCCAATACTCACGAGAAAGAAGATAGATTAGATAACAACAGCAGCAACGTCCAGAGACACGCGACCTCTCCAAGATATGGCAATAACTTCCTGAGAGCGACTTCCGTCCTCAGTCAAAGCCTCAAAAGCGAACAGCAACATCAATAAAGGAGCAGAAGAACAACCTTCCCATCCACGCTTACAAAAAAGAGCTGATTGAAGCAATTCGAAAGAACAGAGTATTAATTGTTATCGGTGAAACCGGAAGCGGCAAAACAACGCAGATTACGCAATACCTTCTGGAAGCTGGCTACGGAAAGAAAGGAGTGATAGGTTGCACGCAACCTCGAAGAGTGGCAGCAATGAGCGTAGCCAAGCGTGTTTGCGATGAGATGGGAGTAAGCCTGGGCGCCGAAGTTGGTTACTCAATTCGTTTCGAGGATGTCACATCCAGCCGCACAGTAATAAAATACATGACAGATGGTATGCTATTACGAGAAGCCCTCGTCGAAAAGTACTTGAGCCAGTATTCATGCATTATGCTGGACGAGGCCCATGAGCGAACAATACATACGGACGTCTTGTTCGGTATCCTCAAGAAGGTGGTCGAGAAGCGTAGCGATTTTACGCTTATCGTCACTTCGGCCACGCTGGAAGCCAATAAATTCTCAAGTTACTTCTTCAACTGCGAAATCTTCCGTATTCCCGGACGAAACTTTCCAGTAGATCTGTACTACTCCAAGGAAAGTTAAACGGACTATCTGGATGCCTCACTGCTGTGCATCATGCAGATCCATTTGGATTAACCGCCAGGGGATATCCTCCTGTTCCTCACTGGCCAGGAAGAAATCGATACTGCCTGTCAGATTCTCAACGAAAGGCTAAAGAAAATGGGTCCAGAAGTTCCCTAACTTATAATCCTACCAGTTTATAGTGCACTACCTAGTGAACTTCAGACCAGGATATTCGAACCTGCACCTACCGGAAAGAGGAAATGCGTCATAGCCACCAACATCGCAGAGGCAAGTCTAACTATCGACGGTATCTTCTACGTCGTAGATCCAGGGTTTGCGAAGATAAAGATCTACAATTCAAAGATAGGGATGGATAGCTTGGTCGTGGCTCCCATTTCGCAGGCGAGTGCCAAACAAAGGGCTGGTCGAGCTGGCCGAACGGGCCCGGGTAAGTGTTATCGACTCTATACCGAAAACGCTTATCGAAACGAAATGCTGCCGGTTACAGTACCAGAGATTCAACGAGCAAATCTATCTAATACGGTGTTGGAGCTCAAGGCAATGGGTATCAACGATCTGATAAACTTTGACTTCATGGATCCACCTCCAGTGCAGACACTTATTGCCGCATTGGAACAGTTGTACTATCTGGCTGCGCTCGATGATGAAGGACTTCTGACCAAGTTAGGGAGGAAGATGGCTTAGTTCCCCTTGGAGCCTACCTTATCTAAGATGCTGCTTACATCAGTGGATCTTGGCTGTTCCGATGAAATCGTGACGATCATCGCTATGCTGTCAGTGCAGAACATTTTCTACCGACCAAAGGAAAAACAGGAAGCAGCAGATCAACGCAAAGCCAAGTTTAACCACCATGAAGGCGATCATTTAACTTACCTGACTGTCTACGAAGCTTGGAAAGGGCAAAACTATTCGATGGAGTGGTGCCATCAGAATTACATTCAGGGCAGAAGCATGCGTCGAGCTCAAGATGTCCGCAAGCAGATCATTGGGCTGTTGGATCGCTACAAATTCGAGCTGAGATCCTGCGGTGGTGACTACGCACTCGTTCGGAAGGCCATTGTTGCTGGATTCTTTTTCCACGCTGCTAGGAAAGATCCGAAGGAAGGCTACAAGACCATTGCTGACGACCATCAGGTATACATCCACCCGAGCAGTTCACTTTTCAACAAGGAGCCCGAATGGGTTGTTTACCACGAATTGGTCTTCACAACCAAGGAGTACATGCGTGACGTCTGTGCAATCAACCCAAAGTGGCTCATCGACGTGGCTCCAAACTTCTTCAAGTTCACAGATGAAAAAGAGTTTGTAAGGAGTAAGCGAAACGAGAAAATTGAGCCTCTTAACCAGAAGTACGGTGATCCGAATGCTTGGAGGCTGAGCAAGCGAAAGGGCTGACCCATCTAGTGATGTTGATTGTGCAAACAGCCTTCCGGCTATAACCGATTAATTTGAAAGCAACGATCGTTTGATGGAGGGAGCTAATCACGGGCCGTACCGGCATCGAAGTAATCCCAGCAAAACCCGTTATTCCGTCGGTAGTAAGCATGAAGTACCTTCGGAGGAGCAACGTCTCATCGATCGATACCTTGAGCAGAAGTACGGCATCAACCGATAGGATGAACAATTTCAACGTCGCAACGATTTGGTGAGCAGCAAACAGATCTACGAGATGCTGGATGCGGCTCATCGGTGTGACAATAAAGAGAACGAGCAGTGCAGCAGTAACTTCACCTTCAAAAAGATTATGACGACAACTCGAGATTCTTCTTAGAGCAATCACCGCAATAAAACTACAACTGACAATAGTGACCTCCTCAAACGACTGGAAAGAGCAGAAAGGGAGATTGACACACAAAAGAAGCGTGTAAAATAGCTGGAGGGACATCTCAAACATTCGAGGATCCAATAAAGTTTGAATGAGAAGAAACCAGAGCAGGCGATCCACTCACGGTTCGTTGAGCGGGTGCAGCAGATGATGGAAAGCATCGACGGCCCTCCAGGAGCTGCCAGTTTGCAGGAACTCTGGCGGTGGTTGAAGAATAAGATGGAAGGATATCAAGAATCCAAAGTTATGGTAAGGAGGCTACAGGCATTGATAGCCGATAAGGAGCTTGTCAGGGGCGAAGAGATCCTTCGGATACTGGAATCGAAGCGAGATTGAGCATAAACCTCCTGCCCTGTGACTGTTTATGAATGTACTTTACTTCTCAAAGAGGAGTCTTGTATGCATGCAGAATCTTCATGCTCCCAAACTTTGTCAACTGGTCATTAAGCTTCAAAGGTAAGTTCTGCTGGAATATTGGGCCCAGGCTTCATGAAAGTCAGGCGCTAAGGAGGCTTCAACCAACATTAATTTATTAGCCTTTCGTTAACTCTAAGTAACCGTGTCAACTCCAAGTAAGCAAATGATTTCGGCTAGATGGGACACTGAGCCGTCGTCCTCTACCCCAAGCACTTCAACAACATCGAATATTCAAACATTCACTACGAGCGCGATAGTCCCATGAAAACCCTCCAGCAGCATAATTACCACAACAGCAATCGGCAATCAGAGAGAGATTTCCTAAAGATCAAGGCCAGTATATAGCTGAGTTCAATTGCTGCTTCAATATAATTAATACATAACGTGACAGATACGGCATGCACAAAGCAACCAGCATGATCTCCTACACCACGAGAATCACAATTCGCAAGTTGATGCAGTCACTGCCCTACGATCACTATGTTCGGGAGTTGAGTGACTGCATCCTCTATGGGTGTCTTTCTCTTCTGGACTATGGAGAAATTGAGTGTCTATGCCTCTGGTAGATCATCGATATCATTGATACACCGGAAACAGTGGAAAGGGATCTTTCTGATCTGCTGGTGCCAAGCTACCAAACTATGCTGAAGAAGCTTGGAATCAATGGAGGCTGTATTGTATCATACGGCGCCCTCGCATTCTTTGCTATCTCCCTGGCAATCAAGAACCACTGCGAGGACAACAAAGACACAGAAAGCCCATTCTTCAACGAACGAAACTGGCTGAGCTGTTGGATGGAGGACCCTTACCGATAATCAGGCCATTTATGGGTCAATACTATCAGGAGGCTGGATGTAAGGGAAGTTATGGTGAGGTACAGAGGTTCCATCCTTGCTTCAACTCCACCCGAAGGCTTGGATTACGACCGAAAAACTGAGTTCATCAGTGGGGTGGTGGATAGTAATCTTCGACTCATTCGAAGATACGAAGACTTCGAAGTAATTCTTTGATTAACCCAGAGAGCAGTCGAATAGATAGACAACTAAGAGGAGGAACCCGATAGATCGATCATCTAAACTCTGAATGCCCTGAACAATACAAATAATTTCTAACGGGCGAAAGTTAGAAGCAAGGGTCCTTGGATGGCTCCAACGATCAACAGATAGTTGGGACACATGGTGCATCTACTGGACTGCCCACTCGGTGACCCACTGAACGACTCCGTTCGAAATTTCTAATGCCCAACCGACAACCCATTCAACTTCTCTGAACCGACCGTTTCTGAGGAAGACCGTTGGTCGTGCTTTGGCGTTACCGAACTCGGGGATCTGTGATTTGTTTAGTTTTACTCCGAATGAGCTATCCCAACTGCCTTTTGCTCGATAGTATATTAGTGTTGAGTTAACTCTGAAATTTATAAAAATTATGCCATGCCGATGAATTCTAAACAAGCAAGATCAGCGAGATCTGCTGCTGGAAGGCCGTCCTTGCTGCTGGGATGCACGCTTTCTGTTAAGCTCTGCAAGACGGCCTACCCAATTTTTGCCTTACTTCACTACTTGAGGAGGAGATCGTACATTACTCGTTCTCATCGACAAAAGGGTCTCAATTTAACTCTTCTCCTATTCGCTCACGTTCCTGTCCACTTCGATCTTGCTTAGAATAGCTTCGAACTAGATTTGACGCTCTTAGAGTTGGGTTCTTTCGATTCTCCCCTTTACCTCATCGTTCCGACGCTTTTCAATGGCCTCTTCGATCTTCTTTCGAGCATTACGAAACCTCTCTAGCCTCGCGAGCCTAACCTTGCATTTATCTATATCTTCTTTGATCTGTTCTGGATTTTCTTCTTGCTAATCGAATTCGTCGTTATCGCAGCGGTCACATCTCAGCCTGGAGATTGCCTTAGCAAACTGCATATTAGCTGGCTTTTTGCAGCGTTTGCACCTTTTTTGAGTACTCGGGCCCTTACTGTCCTTCGATTGCTCCAAAGTCTTGGTATTTTCCTTGATATAGGAATCAGTGTCGTCTTCAATGCGCTTCAGCACCATGTCGACCTCACTCAAAAACTTGGGATTGAGCTTATAGCATTTCTACTTGTCATCTCGCACCACGAGCATACCATCGGTGAGCTCCTGCATCACAGAATCAAAGGCCTCACTTTGGCTGAACAAGGATTTGAGTCCTTCATTGGAGATTCGACCTTCGGCACATATTTTGCTGATGACGGAGATGTGTGGATCCTGATGCATCTTATCCTGTTTCTTTGTGCCTTCGAGTCGCTTCAGTGGCCTGGGATCGTTGCTAAATGTTGAAAAGAAGATGCTGCACCACATACGGTACAGTGGGTGGTAATCCCTGAGAGGGTCCTCCTCTGCTTTCATGACCTAAATATAATAAGGTTGTTCGATGCAACAGCATCTGTATGCTTGCGATTCACGGTTGACCAATGCATTGGCACGCACTCAACCACTTCGAGAACACGTAGACACTAGCAAGAGCTTTAGGGTCGCTACATTGAATGCGCTGAGATCATGTTGGATGCACAGCAGACTATGCTGGCAAACTACGGCAACGACCACTACAATACGATAGAGGCATCCGATCGTCTCTGCTAATTTCTCAACCTAGCGGCAATGAAGCATCTTGAACACGAGCAGTTCGATGTTTGTCTGGAATACCTGCGGCGTGCTGAAGGCATTGTGGTAAATTCAACGCAATCCCGTGCCACTACCTATAACAATCTTGCTTGCTATTACAGAAGAACGGGGAAACTGCGAGCAGCGCTTTCGTACCTTGGTCAGGCACTCTCACTTTAGATTAAGCAGGAGAAACCGGCTACCCTAGCTGACACGCATCTCAACATCTGTGCGGTGCTGAGCCAGCTCAATCGCCATGATGACGCTCATCAACACGCCATGCTTTCTATTATACTGATACAGGACGAACTGCTCCAAACGGCATTGAACAAGCTCGTTAAGGAAGATCAGTCGACCCTGATTGCTGACGATAGGCTGGCTGTGCTGGCAGTCGCTTATCATAACCTTGGAGTGGAGTTGGAACATCTTCAGAGAGTACTTCCGTCGTTATGCAGATTGATGAAGCCATGAAGATTTATAATAAGGCCCTGCAGATGACTATTGACTACATTCCAAGTAACAAGCAGCTCGTTCGGAATCTCGGACGTGTTGTAAACAGTATTGCTCAGGAACATCAAATAAGCAAGCAACCTGCCGACCCCAGAGGGCATCCCCGTGAACTTAAAGAAGAGTCAACGGAGAACAGATATACCCCGAGCAGTCGTGCAGGCAACTCCACTAGGTTTGCACTTCGAAACCGTAGCTCAGTCGACTCTGAGAACGTACACGTCAGTTTAATGCAGGGTTCAAGTTTCATTGAAAGCTCATTCTCGCGCCAATAGTTGAGTGGTAGTTCAACAAAGCCCAGCAACAACTACCGCATCCACAAGTCGAAGGTAGGGCTGTCGCAAGTTAATGATGAACGGAAGAAGAGCTTGGTTGGGAGACTTGCTGAGGTCAAGACACATCGGGATGGTAAAAGACCACAGAATAACTGCGTAATATAGCCCATGTGAAATGTAGCCACCAGTACTGATTGATTCCGTTTTCCCTGGCAATAATGTCATATTTTATCAGACGATGTCGGTCCAAACTAAGCTCTGATGGTGATTCTGCATCGTACTAGCGTTTCCTCTGATCCCAATCAAACCTACAGGAGTGTAATACAGCAATTTGCTGATAACCCACTGCCCAACGAGTTCAACTATAGGGAAACAGGTAGTAGTCATTAAAATTTCATCTCGAACTCCGAGGATGTCTCGGTGTCCAAGGACTCGCAGCGCTTCAACATTGTGTCCTCGTCGAACGAAAAGTCCTTGAAACGGGTGCCTTCATCCAAGTCGGTATTGTCACCATGTGAGTTGACCTCACACTGGGTAAACTACTCATCGAAATTGGACACATCCTCATCGGACTTAATGCGGGGAACGTACGGTGCTTAGAGTTCTTTCGAAAGAAGCTTGTCCATGTTGATTCTGTCGAACCAGGGGTGCTTCTTGATTTCATCGGCACTGTTGGCACCTAATCTGTCCTTGGGCGATTTCTTTAGCAGCCCCTCCAGCAGCGACTTGAGCTTATAAGACATGTTCTTGGGTAGAATTGGCTCATTCTCAACGATCTTCGAAAATAGTTCGATGCGGTTCTTCGAGTAGAATGGTGGTATTCCAACAACCATTTCGTAGATGAGGCAACCCAAACACCACCAGTCAACCTCCTTACTGTGACCACTCTTTTGAATGATCTCAGGTGCGAGGTATTCGGGAGTTCCACAGACTGACACATCCTTCTCAGCGAGTTTGAGCCTTGAAAGCCCGAAGTCGGTGAGTTTAATGTAGCCACGTTTGTCCAGCATGACATTTTCGGGTTTGAGACTACTTTAGAAACCAACGTACTCTCTGTAGAGGATGTCCTTGTTGTGCAGGTATTCCAATGCTAACACCAGTTGGGCAGCATAAAAGCGAGCACTTCATTATCGGGAAAGCTTACTGTTCCTCTGTGAAGGTGTTGCGTTGGCAGAGCAGTCCAAACAGTTCTCCTCCTGGACAATAATCCAAAACGAAGAATAGCTTCTGATCGTTTTGGAAGCTCCAGTGTAGCTGGACGATGAAGGGGTGGTGCACCTTTGTCAGCACATTACGCTCGGTCATCACGTGTGTCTATTGCTTCGTCTTCGCAATGTGCTTCTTCTCCAGGATCTTCATGGCGTAGGGTGTGGCACTGCCGTTCTTCCTGACCAGCATAACCTTCGCGTAAGCACCCTTGCCAAGCATGGACAGTAGGGTAAAGTTGTCGAGGCAGACGTTGTTGCGATTCATATTAAATTATACGTTCAGCGTGGAACTTCACCGATTTCGCCTAATCGATCATTAGTTCTGGAGGTGGGCAGGCCAGGATAGCAGAGGTTCAATGGCTGATACCCATAAAACAGACCTTCAGTAAAGCTAAAAAAAGGAAGGAAGCTCAAAGAGACCGACTTGTCATTACTGAGAGTCTTTGGGAATGTTGGAAATCGAGCTATTTCCAGACCTAATCTTAACATTCGTCGGCATGTTTCGGAAGAGAAGTGAGTCTCCGCCAGAGGATACCAGCGACACGCCGAACAAATTTAAAAAGGGGACTGAAACGAGAACGACAGTTAGTCAAATTTGAGTACAACGGGAACTGGCGGAAGCTGATCGGAAATTGAAAAACCGCTAAGTATGTACAATTCTGTTCCCAATGCTGCTCCAAGTGTCATTCAACCTTAAAGAGAAGATTAGCATCAGAGCTGGTGACATTTCTTGATCTGGAGTTGTCAGCAACAATTTAGATATCTTGCATCGGGTTTGTTCTCCAATGGGATTTCGTTCAGGGATTTGGATTTCTCTCGTCGGACGAATCTGCTCATCACCTCTTCGTCCTGTAACAGTTCATTGCATATCTTCAGAAACATGTTTTATAGGCAGGTTCGGTCCTTTGCTGATGTTTAGAAGTACTCAGCCTGATCCTCTCGCTCCATCGTGCAGTCTATCCGTTCCTGCTCAACTGTACGTTAGAGCAGTAGGTCTGCTTTGTTGCCGACGTAAAAGATCCTCAATCCAATGCCTTTCACCTCTCTTGCGAAGTCTCTCCAGCCGGCTAAACCATTGAAAGTCTGCATACCTGCTTATACTGAACTGATTACGTGTCAGGTCGAAGACTATTATGACTGCCGCACAGTTCCTGAGATAGTTCGGAATGAGACTCCTAAACCTCTCCTGCCCAGCAGTGTCCCAGAGTTATAGGAAGGCTGGTTGATCCGCGGCTTCTACAGTTTTGGACACGTAATCGATTCCAATGGTTGACTCAGTCGATACATATGTACTGGCTGCTTGAGTTCGAATATGCCGCGGGTGTAACTCTTGATGATGGAAGTCTTGCCAACTCCTTGGTCACCGAGCATAACTATCTTCAGTTTGGTGGGTTTGTGCCTTGGTGAGTCAAAGCTGCACGTAGAGGGCGAGTGCATCGGGTGATATAATTCCATTCGCTTCTATACGGAGTATGTTTGGAGACTGGGTATTATTCGAGGAATTCATCAGTACTTTCCAGACGAAGGCCCCAGAAGATAGTGTCTGTGCTTATTTCTTTCCAGGGGTTGTATTCGCAGACTTGACAAATACATTTTGTTCGAGAGTCTGCGGACGTTGAAGGTAAACGCAGGACTGTACTATCCCTCTTATGCGCAATTTAAGTCAAATTTGTATATCTTATCTGCGCGAAGTATGATTTCATAAAAAGATAAGCAGACGTTAATGAAGCCGACAAAGGTTAAGATCTCGTTCGAACCTGTGCCTGAAAAGCTGGAGAAGCTACTGCTGATGAACGGCGACAAAATAGTAGCGCTGACATCTAGCATTGACACTGGAATTTCTCAGCTGGCTATCTACAATGCTCATGGGGTCTTAGAACGCACCCACAACCTTGGTACTCGTGTCGTGAACTGCGGTAGCATCGATGGCGACGAAGTGTTCTACCTTCTTGTCAAGTTAAGGAACTGGGGAATCTTCAATCTGAACACTTTAACACAAAGGGTTGGAGGGATCGATCTACGCAGCCAGAGTTTGATAGAGCCAGTACCCTTTTTCTTCCCAAAAAGCAACGCAATTCTCATTGCTGAAGGCGGCAACTTCAACCTTCGGGATGGCAAATTCTGCTATTATACATACCCCAAGGAAGGAGGGGATGTTCAGAAGCTATGGGAGCATAACTGCATCGGCACCTTCTCTTTGAACATCAAGCAGCTCGACGATACAGGTCGTATAGTCGTCTTCAATGAAAGGGCATTTACTAAAGGGGAATTCAACTGGCACGTCCTCGATCTGTAGACAAAGACAAGCGTTGAGTATAAAGTAGAGGCTCCGAAGGAACCATACCAACAGCATCACCTACAATACGTTGCACAGATGCCAAACGGAGTCTTCATGCTACTCACATCAAACATCGAAGAATTCAACGTCAAACAGCACCATACCTTATTCTCCTACGAACCGAACACCAATACTCTCAATATTCTGAACAAGGAGCCAGTAAAATACCGAGTAGCACCAAGGCAGATCTTCCAACTGGATAACTGGTTGGTTATTCCAGAGACTTACCAGAATGAGAAGTGCCAAATGGAAAAGGCACCTCTCAGAATGATTGACCTCACGACTGGACAGCTAGCCAACTGCGAGGAGACAGTAGCCGGTGAATTCAATACGAAGTTTTCGGCATCGAATACCTCACCGAAGTACATTCTACGAGTAGAGGCCGACATCGAATCGCCTAAGGAAGCACACCTGGAGTATACCTTCCCGTTCAGCCATACGGAGCTTTACGTGCACATGCTGAAGCAGCTGAGCCACGAGAAGATGCCGACATACATGATCCAGCACGTCATCGACATCTTCGAGGACGACTTCGATTGATTCATAATTGCATATCTATCTGTTGCAATCAGTCAGCGAATAGGTGGTCCCGTTCGAATCAACGTCGAGCCTTGGTTGAAGTCGCCCAGCACAAGAGGCTTAGATTGGAAGCGGAACTGGCGAATAGTGCTTGGCCCCACGATCTGAATCGGTTTGTTGACGACAACGACACTTTCTTGAGGTTTGCTCAAAGATCTGACGGTTTTGTTGAGCTTGAATCCTGTCTCCAGATGGGAGCTCTCCAATAGACTCCTTAGTTTGTGGATCTGCTACTCGGTTTTTCCGAGCTACTGTTCGAGATTCCAGCACCGGTCTGTCATTGGAAGACTCTTATTCAAAGGCTGAAGGACAATCGGTGGAACTGTGCTAGTCGGTGTAAAGGGTCGATGCTGGGTATATAGCACAGTCTTAGTGGGCAGCCTTATCAAAGGAATATTTTCATTTGTAGTTGGTTTTACCTGATACTGGGAAAATTGTCGAGAGAATGTCGATCTTTCCCTTGGTCGATTTGGACTTCCCTTTTCAATGTTAGCTTGTTGGACGCTGACTTTCGAATGTTATCGGCTTGTTTTGTGCGGGTGCCTGGCCTGCCAAAACCCACTCCCTGATGATTTGAGATCTTCAATATACGAGTAATCTTTTTCAGCCTACTTCACGTGATCGTCCTTAACTTTAAAATCTTCCGGCTTTGAAGTGGGATGGTTGAACTGTCCAATACACAGCCTTCTCAGTCCCACAGGCTCCAGCCACCAATTCAAAAGCTGGAAAGTAAGTCCCCCTTTCTTTTCGATTTCTCTGAGCAGGTGGTACAGAATCTAGGTATCGATTGAACCGTGCTTCAGCAGGAATTCTATAAGCTTGCTGGCAGATACTATACCGAAACCTTTGTCATCCAAGAGTCGGTAGAGGTCAATGACCTGTCCAACTGCTTTGAGCTTCTCTCGAAGAGGCTCGGTCTTCCGGTGGCACGAAATTACCTGCTCGAACAGCCGAACCAACTGGGCATCAAGCATTTCGTCCTTTTATGTGCCTGACTGCCCAATCGATTACGACATCCCAAAGAAGAATCCCAGTTCGTAGGTCTCGATCTCCAGCACTCCATTCGGGTTGATTTGCTCAAGGATAGCCTCAAAGTCTTGATCGTTCCAGCTAATACAGCGAGAGTTGAGGAACTGTTTGATGTCTTCATGTCCATACTGGCATTTGCCTCCCAATGGTAGGCTACCCAACATGCCTGGTTAGCTGGTTGATGAGTACACCTAAACCTCCTTCCTCCGATCGTCCAGGAATTTGCTGTTGAGACCGATTGTGCGGATGAACTCTGCGAGCTCCTTTGCTTTACCTTCCATGTAGTAATTAATTTTCGATAATCGGAAGCCTCTGAATCTTGCTGCATAATATTCCATACTTTCCTGAGGATGCTGGGGATTCCTTGGTGACTTATGAAATACTTTTGGTCTGCCCACGCATACCAACAACAGATCGCCGTAAACTGTTGTGACCAGAAGTCGTAACAAACTTGAATTATCTGAGAATTGTATTGGAGAATGGATCAATGCGCCGTATTTGTTCGGGTATTAATTGGATGGATATAACAAATCGAAGACCCAAGACGGCCAAACCCACCACAAAATTACTGCGAATAGGGTTGGTTGAGTACATTTCCTGCTTGAATCCACTTCTCAGCAAGACGAACAATAACAAGGTCTACCTGGCCAGACTGAGAACATCCCTTACCTAATTCAAAGTCATCAAAAATGCATTGCGGAATGCAGAGCAGACACTCCATGAGAACGAGGTGCTCATGAGGCTACACAGGCTCACTACCTACTCTCATCTCCTGGTCCCGGAAGTTATCAACACCCACTCTATGTCCAACAATATCTATCAGATGTCAGCATACTGTGAGGGTGGCAGCCTGGATTAGATCATCAGGGAACTCAAAGCAGCTGGCAAGTGGTTCAGTTGGGATGATGCCATCGCCATCTTCGCAGGAATACTCACGGGCTACTGCTTCCTAATGTAGGAGAATATAACTCACAACGACCTCGACGCTCGTAACATCTTCTTCAAGGACAGGCAACCACTTATTGCTGACTTTGGAAACTCAAGGGCCGAAGCAGATTCTAAGAAGTGGTACGCAGCCTATGCTGTAGGTGATGCTTTGAGCCTACAAAAGTTGGCAAAGGAGCTGCTCGGTCCATTCCTACAGTTCACTAACAAGGCCCAAATACCAACTGAACTGATGTGTTTAGAAAGGGACTACTTCAGCAAAAAAAGCTTTGAATTGACCAGGAAAGATCAATAACTGTTCAACCCACGAACTCTTTTAGAAGGGCTTTCGTTCGTTAAAACTACTCTGAAATAGGAGTACAGACTCCCAAACTTAAAGGAGCTGATCGATGAAATCAGTTTTATCTTACGAACAGTCGAGCCTACCTCCGAATCGAATATCACTGTGGAAGAGGGAACGGAAGAACCCAACGAGAGTGTGGATGACAAAGTGGAGTACATGCTGCTCAACTACCTCCTGTACGATAGGGATTTCGATCATTATTCGGTCTAGTATTACCTCAGGTCACTGAAGAAGTCCAAAGACATCACCGAAGAGCGAGAGAAGTAGTTGTATAAATTCTACAAAAAGCACATGATCGCACGAGACTGCCTTGCTATTCGGCTCGCAGAAGCTAAAGCAAACTCCGGTAACCCCAAGAAATACCAGTTCAAGAAGATGGTGGAAGATGCGAAGTTGTACTTAAAGCAAGATGTCTTTGACATCAAGGATTTCAACATTTCTCGCTATCAGGGCAAGGAAAATTCAAGGGTCTAAAAGTACAGCCATCAGCTTGTGACGAACCTTCCTCTGGTGTCTGATAAGAACTACAACTGCTTCAAGTACCTTATGAATACTCGGGACTTGTCGGACCTCCGCAAGAAGATTCGTTCGTTGCTGTGCAGAGAGAAGACCAGTCCATTTTCAGACTTCGAGACCTTCAAACGAATCCAAAACGGCCTACACGACAGCAACGAATGGAAGTTAGCTGATGCAATGCAGGCCTCCAAAATGGCTGAACAGAATCCACCACACTTCACGCCAGCCTCATGACCTTTCTAATTTTATAATTCTCAAGCTATGTTTGGGTCGCTCATCAAGACAATACTGCTGGTGGTCAACGCCATCGCCATCCTCAACGATAAACGCTTCATCAAGAAATGTACAGCCGTTTTGAGCTTAGACTTCGGTGGTGAGGTTGCTGCTAACACTATGGTTCCTGGGGAAGCACCATCGGGCAAGGGACAGCTCATCATGCTCATCCTCACACTGCGCACTTACGGCATCTGTACGCATAGTCGCTATGGTAGACCTGCTGATACCCTTGAACATCATAACAATCCTGCTGGAGCTGTTCAGCTGAGCAACGACACGTATGTGATAACTCTGTTGTTTAAGAACTCAGCAGTGATAATTTGTTGTAACCACAGCCGACCATGAAAACCAGCAGGAGTGTAATGAGCATGACAGGCTATCCCAGCACACCACATAGTCATCGAACAATCCTCATTCAATAAGCAGGGACAGAAAGGAAGAGAAGGACAACCGAAAATGTCGATAAATCTGGCAGTAAGCAGCAAAGTCCGATACGTCAACTGTTCTCCATTCAAGTCAGCAAACACTCCAGCAACATTAGCAAAAGTCTCAGCAAAAGTGTTGTCTAGCAAAAGTATCACAAACATCTTAAGACCACCCAGGATGAAGTCGAAATACCAGACCCGATAATCCGCGCATCAACGAGACCGTATCCTCCGGTGTTAGCGTACGCCGTCAGCACTCATCACGGTCTCTACAGACTCATCAACGAGGATAAAGTCAGTGTGGTGCTCAGCAACAGATGCATGTTTGGGCTCTTCGACGGCTACAACGGGAGTATGGCCAGCTAGCAACTCAAGGATAAGCTCCTGAACGTGCTACTTAAGTACCCCGATAAAAAGAGTGTCGAGGCTATCCTTCAGGATGTCTTTTCACAAGTTTAGGACTAACTGATTAAGCTGCAGATCCGAGACGGAGATAAAAGCGGTTCCTCAGCGATAGTATGTCTCATCCAGAATCACATATTGTATGTCGCCAACCTCGGAACGAGTATGGCCTTGGGAAGTTGCTCCAAAAATGGAAAACTAATCCGTTTGTCGAACATGCACGACTGCAGTAACCTGTCAGAGTATGCGCGTATAGCAGCTGGAGGAGGCCGATTATACCGCACCAAGATAACCTTGAAATCTTCAGCTCACACCTTTGTGGAGGGGCCTCTGAGAATACACCCACATGGTCTGACGGTGACCCGAACTTTGGGAAATTACGAAGCGAAAGCCCAAAACCGAATATGCAACCAAAATTTAGTGCTTGCGACACCGGAGATCAAGTACATGAAGACTGAGGAACTCAACTGGGTGATGTTGTGCAGTTAAGGCCTTCTCGAAGTAGTCACTTAAGAGGATATCGACACAATTTGTAAGCAAACCAAATCAGAATTCTTAAGCAACACCGAACATATGTTTGCGGAGAAGTGCGTACAGCGAATTATGAAGCTCGCCCTGAAAAAGAAATGCGCTGAGAACGCGACAGCAATCATGATTGTTTTACGAAAGCTTCAAGAGGACCCCGAAGAGCAACCATAACCACAGTCCTAACGGCAGATGCCCAAGAAACCGTCGTTGAGGTACATCGGACGTAACCCAAGCGTGAGGCAGCAACCCTGACCCTTTTCCTTGCCAACACCTTATAATACATATGAGCATCATCAGGTTCATCAAGAAGTACTTCAAGAACTTTGACGACTCGTTGTTCAACCCACCCAAAGAACGCTTCGACAAGAAGGACTTCAAGGGACAGCGTATTTACAAACGGAAGGTTGGTGAGGGAGGACCTATAACAAATCCGGAAGCAGCCTACTTTAAGGGCAAGATGGACGAATAGATAGAAATGCAGCCACGTGACATCCGACTCAAGAACTTCGGATACGGCATGATGTTCCTCCTGTGGTACATCGGTGCTTCGCTGTTCGTGATGTACCGACTGAAGGGCGACGATCTGGACAGCCTGGAGAAAGAAGTAAAGCAACGGCAGGCACGCAAGAAAGAGATCGGCGTGTGACGCTGCGAGATGTTTATAGTGCAAAATTCAGTGTCCTTGCTGATGGGGCACCCGATAGTTATGGTGATGCCGTTGACAAAAGGTTTTGTAATGATGTTATGCTATCTATGGCTGCGAATAATGTTCGCTGCGTGTATACAAACAGCCGTAGACAAAATGTGGGTACCGTCATCATGTCAAAACTAATCTTGGAGGTTGCGACGTCATCACTGACCTGTGACGATGTACAGCTTCACATTAAAATTAATTTTTCTGATCCGGCAAATAAATTCGGGCCTGTTGGGGTCCTTCGAATAACATTTATCTTGCGCTAATATGGAAGAGACCGTGGCGAATGGCAGGCAGTTTGCCTTCAAACCAGTCGACCTCTTTGAGCTCACCTTCGTTAATCTCAACGTCGTGGCTCATGTGAAGTAGAAGGTGAAGGATCCCGTCACCCGAAAAACCAAAAAGGTGAAGGTGGACAAGGGTATTCTCAACAAATGTACTGGAGTGTTCTCCCCGAACACTTTCACTGCCATCGTAGGACCCTCCGGCTGCGGTAAGACAACAATGCTGAATCTCCTATCAGGACGTTTGTTGTCAAAAAATCTCACTCTCACGGGTGAGCTTTATGCCAACCAGAAGCCAACTAACGACTTGAACGAGTTTGGAGAAAAAATAGGTTACGTCATGCAAAACGACGTGCTGTTAGCTACTTTCACCCCGCGGGAGTGCTTCATGTTCATCGCCAACATGCGACTTATCAACCTCAATAAGCAAGAAAAGCATGCGAAGGTGGAGGAGCTCATAGCCATCCTCGGACTGAGCAAGTGTGCCGATACATATGTTGGCAATGAGCTCATCCGTGGTGTTTCAGGTGGTGAGAAAAAAAGAACTTCCATTGGAGTAGAGCTACTGATCAACCCTTCCATCTTGTTCTTGGACGAACCGACCACGGGATTAGATTCGACCACTGCCCTTCATGTCATTCAGTTCCTAAACAAACTCGCTAAGCAAGGTAGAACAGTGGTGTCTACCATCCATCAACCTTCATCATAAATCTTCGCAGAGTTCGATAGGCTTATGATTATGGTGCAGGGCTGGGTTGTCTACCAAGGAGACTCCAAGCAATCCATGAACTACTTCAAAAACATCGGCTTTCCAGTTCCCCCTCGCTCCAATCCAACGGATTTCTACATGAAGACGATGAATAAGGAAGGAATTGAAATGAAGTACATGGAAAGAGGAGTGCACATTTCTGACGACCAAGCCAAAGCCGAATTCACTCAACTTGTCGAGTACTTCAAAGGGAATTATAACAAGACTCCACTGGACATCCATCCTACCATCAATCGCCCGATCGTGAAGAATCCCAATCAAGGCTACCTTCCGTTCGTTGGGCAAGTCTACTATATCACCGTTCGAAGTCTCATCAGTCAGTTCAGAAATCCGCTTGATGTGGGGATGAGATTTGCCCAGATCATCTTCCAAGCAATTATCGGCATTATTCTCTTCTACAAGGGATCCGATATCCCCTTCAATCAGATACAAAACGCAGAAGGTGCTATCTTCTACCTCCTGTCTTGCGTCACCTTTTCCGGAATCTTTGCTAACTTGGCTGCCTTTAATATGGAACGAAGTGTCTTCATTCGTTAGCGGATGAGCAACACTTATAGCACGTTCTCGTTCTTCGTCGGCAGAAATCTCGCAGGTATGCCTCTGGACTTGTTCATGCCGTTACTGTTCATCGCGATCATGTACTTCCCAGTTCATTTGGACAATAGAGCCTTTGTGTTCTTTTGGGCTGTTTTGATCTCTGAGCTGGTCTACTTCATGAGCGCATCCTACGGACTTCTCCTATCAGCAACTTTCAAGGACATGACCGTTGTTATGGCGCTGGTACCGGTGGTTATTGTGCCGCTTATGCTTGTCGGAGGATTCTTCACGAACCTGAATAATGTACCTAAACTCTTCTACCCGCTGGAATACATTTCTATGTTCAAGTACGGCTTCCAAACCTACATCTATAACAACTACCGAAGATTAGTTCCGTGTCCTCCTACCGGAGAACTGTGCGACATTCTGGTGGTAAAGTATCAATTCAAGGTAAGAATGTCATCTTATTCAGGAAGCTTTCTGGCTTAGCATGCTACTTATGGGCGTCATCGGTGTCGCCATGAGACTGCTTGCATTTATTGCACTTTATTTCCTCAGTAACCCCAGCCGAGTCATTCTAAATAAGAACAAAAGGAGAGCAAATGGGGCAATGGGGCCGTTTATGCCTGGGCAGCCTGCTGTTCCCAACAAAGGAAACATCTACAACACTGGAGCAATTTCAGCTCAGCAACTCGTCATTCCAACTGGAGCTCCCAGCCAGATTGGGTATGGGTATCCCCAACAGGCCGCTGTGTATAGACCTTCGGTGCTCGCCTCAAACATTCCTATGGTAGCACCAGTTCAACCCCAACTGGTGCTTCCTAACTATTACGTGGGTGGTCTGCCTACCTACCGCGCTTACAACAATACTCCACGAGTGGTACGAGTGTGATACTTGTCTTTAGATCCCAGGATATGTTAAGCCTTGCCCGAAAGGATTTACAGTTGCATTTTCATATCACTTTCATTTTTGGAATTTTCAATGATAAGATCGTAGCTGGTAATCACAATCTCTTGTCTTGGTGCGATTTAGAACTCTTCAGCACTATTTCTTCAAGGTGTCAATGCAGTTTATATTCGTTTTCAGTGGTAGTTGGGAGGCAACGGCGTTTTAAGTCGGCTTTGAAGATCCGTCAAATATTATTTAAACAACATGAACAAATTTGTTCTTGCATTGATCGCAGTCATGATGCTCGTCAGCCAGGTCGCTTGTACAAGCGAGTCCGAGGAGTCTCACAATTACATCGGGACACCAGGCTTCGGAGGATTTAATCGAGGTCGACGAAGGTTCGGACATTCAAGCTTCGAAGCAAGGTTCGAGGTATTATTCTTCGGAGGTCCAAGGTTCGGAGGTTCAAGGTTCAATCTTGGAAGGTTCGGTACTCCAAGGTTCGGTGCTCCAAGGTACGGTGCTCCAAGGTTGAGAGTACCCAGACAGCGCTTCGGAGGAAGTGATTTAATTCGTGCCAAAAACGTTTCGAGATAGTTGGATGTCAATTGAACGCAACTATTTCATTTGTCCTTCCTTCTTTATAGTCATATGCGAATCGGCTCATCGAAGAAACATCGCGCTGCAGAAGACTAGACCTCCAGACTGGTTCGACAAAAGAAGAAGCACCTCGAGCAACTGCAGAAGCATAACAGCCGTTCCAAAGACATGATCGTACTGCGACTGCCATTCAGGAAAAGTTCATTGATACGAAGAGTCCGTCCGGCAAGATGCAGCAACACTTCGACAGGGCACAAGAAGAGCTGAAGAAACTGTCTGTGCAAATAAACTTGGAATCGAAGAAGCACGTAAGCTTGTTGTGGATGCAGGCAGTGCTCAAGGAGCTCGTGGGTCTCATGCAAGACGATTTACTTAAGAACCGGAAGGCAGAGGAGTTGTAGTCTTCGGCCATGCGAGCTACTCGATAAAAGCAGGTATTGTATTGCTTAGGTAGCACAAAAAGGAAGAATACGACATTGAGCAGGTGCTCCAAAAGCACAATGAAGAGATAGCGAAAATAAATGTACTGAGAGAAGATGTGTCTGCTGAGAGGAGCGAAAGAGTGGTCTATTCTAACCTCTTTAAGAAGCTGGAGAGCGAAATCAAGTTCTACGAAGAATAGTTTAAGTAGACTCTGTTAGTGAGCGTCCGGTTGGAGGGGCGACGGGAGGAACTTTTATAAGAGCTCTATCAACGCAAGAAGGCAGTCACCATAGTGGTACCGACTGTCGATCGGAGTGTCCAGAACCTCAGTACCTTTGCGAGAGGATCCATCAAAATGGAACTGCAGCCTCATGTGTCAATCCAAGCAAAAGCCTACACGGATGACTTCTTCCTGACAAAGGAGAGTGATATACACCATGTCAAGACCCACCGTAGGAACAACAGCAGCTACTACAACAAACGAGCAAAGGCGCAATTGGATAGTTAAGAGGTCGAGCAGTATCGTACCCTATTTAGCAAGTTATTGAAGGAGACCAGCTTCAACGACGTCGAGGAGCTTTTGGAGCAGTTCCCCACTTACTAACAGGAAAATGAGAGACTCTTTTCTTAGATCTCTCAGCTGAACGATCATATCTATCGGCTGGAGACTGAGATTAAAGTTGGACAGGCCAAATCATCTCTGTTTTCAGCAATGATTGGCAGGGATTCACCATCTTCTTGTCATACTGAGTTTCTTGAGGAGCAGATTGTTCTGGAGCAGGAGCAGCTGGATTCTTGGAACCAACAGCTAACCAATCTGACTGGCCTGTTAAACATCCCCTACAATTCTTCGTCCAGCAGCAATAACATCGACGAGGTGTTTCTCCAGCTGTAAGATAAATTGTCCTTGCTTGACTCCCTTAATCAAGGAACTTCTGACCAACCCAAAGCTGAGACAGTCACACGTGAGCGTCGCAACGAAAGCTCCGAGCTGCACATCGAAACCCTGCTTCAAAAATCCGAGAAGTACCATGAAAGCTAAAAGATCTTTACGTAGGAAACATTCCGCCAGGAATACAGCCGCGAACTTTCTCGAAGTCGCAAACAGAAAGCTCGGCGATGATACTTATTAATTACGCTTGTCGTGGGTCATTCCAGCTTGGTACGTTTGGTTGGTCGATCGCCCAGCTCTGCATCCTCCTTCAAGATCAGACTGTCCTTACGCCAGAGGTCCATTTCACGCTTGTACTTGCTCTTCTCGATGAAGATAACCAGCTGGGCTGATTGAACCGAACTCAGCGTCTTTCGGCAGTCCTCGAGAATCCTCTCAAATTTCTCGCTGGCGCTATCAAGGGACTGTTTTGTTTGCTGTAAATCCGTTATGTAGTTACAGAGAGCCTCCCGAAGCTCAACGAACCGCTTTCCCAACGATTTGATCTCCTCCAGTTGCTACTTACTTAGCTTGGCTGCCTCAACCCTGATTCCTTCCAACCAGCTGCTCTCAGCATGCTTGCCTCCAAACAGTTCAATGTTGTTATCAGCAGTCCATGTCATGTATCGGTGGAATGCTGGGAAGTAGATGTTGATCATCTGCTTGAAGTAGTAGTCAATAGTCCCTTGCCGATCGACTCCGTTCGCGCCGATCCTAAACTACACTCGCCTTGCAAGTACCTTTAAAGTATCCAATAGTAGATTGATTTCGTCCTCATCCGGCTCATCGTCTGCAGTCAGCTGTTACAACCGTTCGTAAGTTATTTTCCTGCCGACGTTAATGTTGTTTGTCTGAACTCATTTCGAAATGTACCAAGTTATGTTGCGAGAGATGACGATCAATGTTGTCTCTGGCTAGTTTAAGAGCGTTTTGAGAGGCTAGCAGCTCTGCTTCTAATGCCTCCACCCTGGATTCCATGTATTCAAGTTGTTCCTTCTTCTTGCTACGGCTTCGACGAGCTGACTGACGGTTCTGCTACAGCCTGCGTTGCTGGGAGGCTGAGAGCATTCGTTGTGAGGTACCATCGACCGACTGACTGACCTCTCCTCCTGAGGCTGAGTGTAGGAGTTTTGATCTATGCATTATGGAACCAAGCGTAGAGGAACGATCCTTATGGCCCTTTGATGGTGGCTTTGCGAGAGGTTCAAGAAGCTCAGAGTCTTCGACGGATTCGGAATAGTTCTCACCTTCATTTCTTAGAAACATGCCAAGTTAAGCTTGAGATAATAAACTGCCTTCCTGGATTAATGTAGGGTTTCGAGTGGAAGCATCGAAGGACTCTAATTATACTTTTGGATATGGGTTTAACTCGATATTAAGAGATAGGAAGGATTGTTGTGCAGGTTGAGCCAAACCAACTCTTCGGAGTATTTGCTGTACTTCCAAAATTAGTTTTTGTCTCGGATACAAGCGTTAAGTTCATGCCATCGTACCCTCTTCTCAATGGTTAGAGCATCCGATGGAAAATCAGGTGTTGCAAAGAAGATCTCTCAACTGTTTTTCTAAGTGCTATTGCAATGAAATCAGAAGAGCAACCACCTTGACACATCATCCAATCGTTTAATTCAGCTTCTTTGAGACTTGCCAATTAAACCCATTGATATCTTCGATTCGACGTTAAAATTTAAAATCTCGGCGAGTCAGCGCGGCCTAAGAAACTCTTATCGTTTGGCACTCCACCAATTCTTTTCTTTAAAGCCCTAATTTGTATCGAGAGCCAGAAAATCGGGTTCAAAGCATCAGTCCTGATTCCAGCATGGCAACGACTATCAGTGCATCTGACCAAAGGCATCTTTGATGGCTTTCCAACCTTCCAAACTTAACCTACTTGTTGTTCAAACCAACCTGACTATGGGGGAGCCGAACAGCATGGACGGACGAAGCTCACTGTCACGAAGAAACCAGACGCACAATGGTTAAATTGGGCACCCAGCTGACAAAAAATAATTGGCTGCTAATCTCAATATAACAGCGTTCAACTAAGCAGGAAAGTGCAGATCGCGTAAGCGATAGAGGACTCTAATTGACTGAGCAATAGCCCAGTGAGCAGTCGCGACACACATTGAAATCCATTCGGTACACCAGCAAATGAAATCATCTGTTTTTCTGCAATTTTGAACTATCTCGCGCCGAGAAAACCTTTTATTGTTAACTGTACAATGCGCCACATTCATTGTTTGCATCGACGGGATGGATTTGTACTACGCTTGGGTATGGGCAGTCAATGCTGTGGAGCCTGATCTTTGGTTTATTGATTTAAGTGTTTTGCCTTTGCCTTAGCTTATAAACATTTATTGTCATGAAGAATCTCGTGATTGTCTCACTGTTAATCGCTGCCACGCTCGCCGGAGGACTGATCTCTGGACGTGCCGTTCCCCTTGTCAAGGGTCGACGAAACGTAGTCTGTTTCGCTTCGTCAAACTCAGCCAACAGCATCTCAACTGGAGGAAGGTATAACTTCGGAGGACTTCCCGCTTGGGCCTTCATCAGTGGTAGCACCATCATTGCTACTCCCCCAATCACCGAAACCAGGACCTACCCAGTGTCAGTTTCTTATGGAGATGCATCAGGTGCCTCTGGCCGCTCTGTCGTAAACTTTGGTTATGATGGTGATGACGATTTCACCACTACCACCACCACTACCACTACCACCACCGTCAACTATCTCCCCGGTACCAGCTACGGCTACAACCAACCGCTCAGTCAAGGTGATAACGCTGTTACTGTTATCCTCCCAGCTGCAGGAACCGCTACCATCACCGGAACTTTCTCCGGCGTCGGAACTGGCTCCTCTTCGATCGACTACAGTGCTTATGGAAATTTCAGGGGTTCTGGATCAAGCTCCATCTCCAGTTCTAGCTCTAGCTCTAGCTCCACCGTTCGAGTTTCTCGCTCTGACGATGACAGCTATACTACTGTCAAGGTCCAGAAGGTCGACACCTCCGCTAGTGCTTGCAGCTATCTCCGCAGCAATATTGATCTTGCTGAGAAGGCCGTTGCCCAAGCCAGGAGCGACGTCTCTTTGATCAACAGCGATCTCGCTACCACCCAGGACAAGGTCAATGATTTGACTTCCAAGCAAAATAAGCTTCTTGCAAACCTCGCTAACCTTCGAGCTCAGGGAGGCGACATCAATGAACTCCAGGCCCAGCTTGAACAGACCACCTCTTCCATCAGCGCTCTCACTGCCACCCTCGGAAACAACGCTGCTAAGCTGAACACCTTTAATGCTCAGCTTACCCAGGCCCAGTCTGATCGCGCCACTACTGCCAGTCAGCGATCTCAGGTTGATAGCGATATCTCTGGCGTTCAAGGTGACATCAGCGCTACTGAGGCTTCAGTTCGAGAGCTTAATGAGGCAATCTCTAAGACTCAGGCTGCTTTGGTCAATGCCCAGAACGCCCTTGATGGCTATCAGGGTCAGCTTACCGCTGTCAACTCCGCTATCGGCACCAACAATGAACGAGTTGAACGCGCTCGCCGTGAACTTGATGCTGCTCTTGCCGAACAAGCCGGACTCCAACAAAACAAGAACACCCTCCAACAGAACATCAACTCCATCCAAGCACAGGTCAATGGTGCTCAGGCAACTCTTCAGAACGCTCAGGGCAGGCTCACTACCCTCCTTAATAAGTTGACTACTCTTAAGGAGAAGCTGACTCAGTTCCGTAATATTGCCGCTGACCTCGACAACAGGCTCAACCAGATTGACGCTGCCATTGCTGACTTCAGGGGTAAAATTGTTGATCTCCAGAATAGCATCAGCGCCACCAGAGAACGACTTGAAAGGCTCCGAGCTACTCAATCTTCTCTCCAGATCCAGATTGCTAAGGCCCGCGCCATTCATGAACAGATTGAACAGTGCCAGAGGGACCTCGATTCCTTGAGCGGCCAGCTTTCCAATGCCCAAGCTACTCTTACCGGACTCAAAGCCCAGTCTGATTCCGCTCAGAACCTCCTCCTCACTGCTCAGGGCAACTTCAGCCAGAGCCAGGCCGCTTATGCTGCTTGCCAGAACGGTGCCAAGGACGTTATCATCAGCGAGGGTGATTGTGCCAAGGGAAAATGCCCCAAGAAACATTGGTGATTTGCCAACCCAAATCAATATCTATTTGCCATCCTCACGAAATATACACTAGTTAGTCAAAGCATGTACAAAGGTAGTCCCAGTCCACTCAGATTTTCCTCTCCATGTTCGCCAATTAGCTTGGCAAAATACTCTCGTTCGATCTGCAAGATCTCCTCTTGGGTTGGATGGCGTTCAATGAAGTCGTTGGAAACAGCGATCTCCGGCTCGGCCGGAACCGGTTATTGAGGAGATTGTTAGGTTGTTGAAGTCTCTACTGGCAGTTCCTTCTTTATTCTTGGCTCTTCAAGACTAGATTCTTTGGTTTATTTCTGAAGTCGCAAAGGTGAAGATGGTTCTGGTTGTATTTAGCTAGGTTAGACCACTTCTGATTTGAGTCTCTCCTCCATCTTTTCTAATCCCGATTTCGATTAAGTGTTTTCTATAAGTTCTCCTTGTCTTATTTATTCTGGTTCGCTGGCTGGCTCGGGTTCTCTTTCTGGTAGCGGCTAGGGCTTAAGATTTGGTTCCACGAGAGATGGGAGAGCCGGCTGGTCTGCAGCAACGACTGGTTCCACAGTAGGATGAGCAGCTGATTCTTAAATCGTTGGAGCTATTTGCGAATCCTCCACGATAGCCACTCGCTCTTGCGTCTGCTCCACTTCTACTGTGCTGATTGGCTTTTCCTTTGCAACTTATTCCAGCTTCTCTATATTATCTTTCGGTCGTTCGGCAAGCTTCAAGAGCTTAGCAGCTTCCTCTGCAGCTAACCTGTCTCCAACCTTATCGATGATATGATCAACCACAGCCTTACAGTCTTGCCTCGCGAGTACACTTACAGCGTAGCTACGGACACTTCCCTCTGTTATGCTGTTTTATCTGCAACCTTTAATCACCGCTCTATCGACCTCCCTCAGGAAAAAGCTTTGGTCTGAAGATGCTAATTCGCGGATCCCCTCCAATGCTGCTACTATCTCCTGCAGGAGGGTTGAGCTACACTTATCCACAAATTACACTGCACACTGAGCAAGCTGGCGATAGTCTGCAGCTGCTGTAAAATATTCCAACAATATTCTCAGCAAATAGTATTGGGTAAGTGTGAAGATTAGTGTGTATTTCTTCTACTTCTTCTTCTTGAGTTAACTGAGCCTCTCTGATAATGAAGAAGGCCCCTCTTGGAGGATTTAGTCGAAAAGTGGAGCTGTTTGCTAAAGACATCGCACATCCGAGGATAGGTAAACCACATCGAACAACAAGTACAGCACTGTGATGAAATTCTCGACAGGCATTTTGTTGTTGGGGTTGCGGATGTAACCCATCAAATGGGCAATGCAGCGTGTCCGCATCTCGTGATTAGCTATCAGTTGGTCGTGAATTTCTAAAGCAAGCTTTCTGAACGTCGCTGACTTCTTTGGCTCGGAGTTACGAGTGGGTTTGAACTCATCCTCCGACGACTCCTTATCTCCCAGGAAGTTACTAAATATGTCAAGGATTGATCCAGTCTTCTTAATGAGGCGTGATTTATGCTCCTTAAGTGCCTCTTTAACCCTCCTAACTTTGAGTTGTGTACGACAGTATAAGTCATCCTCAAGGTGCTTGCGTGTCTTACATGTTGCCAACAGAAAGTCGCAGGCTAACTCAACAGGGATGTGACGGTACTGTTGACCAAGTATCTTTGCGCATAGCCAGTAGTACGAGAGGTATTTTTCATCGATTTCGTCGTTAACGAAGTTGACCTTTTTGCTAGCTACCTCATAGATGTTGGCAGGTGTGTCATGCTTGCCTCGTTCCACCAGCACCCGAAGTGATTCGAGGATCTCGCATTCATAGACATCATCTTTGTATGCGAACACATCGATGAGCTTGAGTATCTTATCGACTTCCTTGCCGACGAGCACTCCCTCGAGCACTTCATAGCACAGGTACCTCGTAAGTTCAGGCACTTCCTCGAACTCCTTCAGTTCGGGGTCGATGTAGTTGAGTGTCCAGCATCGACTATCCGTGTAGAAGTTGTAGAGGAAGCAAGTCAGGTTCATCGAGTGTAAGTTGCCGTAGTCCCTAAAACACTCTATCTTCTTATGCAAAACATTGCCGTAGATTTGCTTTGCTTCGGCCTCGGACACTCCCTTGACGTTAAGAGCTATCTTCAGCCAATCCTGCTCACTCATCTTCCGCTCGTTCATGGGGTTGTGCAGGTCGGTGTTTAACATCAGAATCGTCGTAGCTTGCAGGTAGATACTGTCCCAGTCACGACTCTTCGATGCTTGTGAAATCTGCAGAGTTAGTTCTTCCAGCACCCGGTTGATCTGTTGCGACTCGCCAATAAGGAAGAAGTTGCTAAATACTATTCTGAGGGCCTGCTCAACTGGATAGCCCTAAAGTTTGAAGGATTCGATATACTTCTTCAACAGGCTCTTCGAGATTGGAGTGTTAAGCCCCATGACCTCTGTCATTCGCTGGGCATTGATATGCGGTGACCTCTTGAGAAACCGAACGAAGTGCTCCATTTGGTAGTCACTGGTCCCGTTACCAGCTAGTTCAATGGGCTTCTTGCACTGATTGAAACTGGAGACGGTCGATTGATACTATTTCTGCTTCAGACGGTAGAAACGTAACTTGCTCTCGAGCTATTGTGAGACAGTTTTGTCGGTCTCCTTTCTCTTTTCGAGCAGTTCGCGAACGCTGTCCATAATGGTTTTCACTGTTTTCTTAATGAGCTCATAGATTGGCGAGCGCACTGGTTTCTTCTATTCGGCTTCGACGTAATCGTATAGACTGCTGACGAGTTCGTAGATGATCCCCTTGCTATGAAAGTTTGTATCGGCAGCACGAAGCACCCCAAACAGAAGCTTGCGGTTGCGGAAGAGCAGCATCACCTGTGACAGCAGCAGCTCAACAAACATAATGTCCTCGGGCTGGCTAAGTTGCTGAGCAAGGGGGTTCGTAAGCATATGAGTGATGAGGATGTACAGAAGCGGTGACCTCGTGGTACTCTCTAACATCGCCACTAATGCCTCGAAGATGCCAAGTGACAGCACATGAACATAGATATTCTTGACTGCTGAAGCCTTAACCACAAGGAAAACAATCTTGTAGAGTAGTAGTGGTTGTAGCTTCCGATGTGTGACCAAATGCTGCAACGCTAGAAACCTCGTGTCGACAGTGCGCAGCCATTCGAATCCTCCCTTGGTACTTTCCTATAGTCCTTTGAGAGAATCCTCGAATAGCTCACCAACTACGAATTCCATGAGCAGCTCATTGCGACAGTGGTCGATGATGCTACGATGGGTACTCACAAACGTAACCTTAAAGTGTTCCCTGTTGATGTTGGTGGTGGCTTCTTGGCATGACTTGAGCTGTCTGTACAATCGCTCGTAGGTTGGTAAGGTGCATTAGCCCACCAGCTTGTACACCAGCAACAGTTTGAGAATCTCCATTTTCTTGAGGTGGTAGAAGCTGATGATTTACCTGTTGGTGGGTTCGCGCTAAAGAAGTTGCCAGAGATGCTCGAACAACAACGAGTCTAGCCGGTTCTGTAGGGTACTGTTTGTCTGCTGCTGCTAACTCGTGGACTGTAACACTACGATATTGCACTGCTGTACCTCCCACGAATTCGCTCAGGAACGTCATGATGATGAGCAGCTGGTAGTCATTGCGTGGTTCGTACTGCAGCAGCTTGGCTATTGTCAGGTCGATGCTCTCACCCGGACTGAGTATCTTCCTCAATTGCTGTTCCTGCTGCTCACCCAGTGAGTTGTACTCGCGCAGCTTCACTAAGGCAAGTCGCACGTGGTTTCGCAGCTGGTTCTCCATATAAGATTAATGCAATTATCTTAATCAACGGGTGCGGGCGTACGATTCAGGCACGATTTCGGGTTCCTACAGCAGGCCCATTGCAATAAAATAGTCCTTGTTGTTCAGAAGTTGGCACAATTGTGAATACTTTTTGCGGAAGTTTTACCACCGTTTTTGAGAGTCATCCTGGAACTTCGGGTGTGTTCCTTGAGTATACACTTACAAGAGGCAGAAGGAAGCACGTTGAGCGATCACTTCTCTATTATCTCCGCTCTCTTGGTACAGGCATTCGGCGGGGTCTGCGTTCGGAGGAGCACAACAAGCAGCTACGAAGCGGTTGCATCTGACACCATTCAGATTGAACTCGAAAGCAATATGGATGCCTCCATACGTAGTGGATTCTTACCAAACTCGAACGCAATTCCTCGGCAATGATGGGTCAGATTTTACCAAGCGTCCCTCCCTATACTGGATCTACACAGAGCACCGGTTGATTGCCAGCATATTGACAAACCGTTTTATCAGTTCGTCACAATTCTTCGGGTGTGACTACTTTTCCTGGTTTGCCAAGCAAAGTTTCGACTTTGAGCAAATCTCTTTCATGCAATTGCTGGGAGCTGCGTCGAGGAAAGCATCGAATCTTTGGATCCGCTCTTTGATGATATCCAAACCCCCCGCCTTCTGATTCGCCAAAGCTTGCATACTCTGCTCTAAATTTTCTAATTCCTTGGTGATATCTTTCTTGCTCTCCAACGAGCCAAGACATTTCTTCACTCGTTCCTTGAGAGCTTCGATTTGTTCTTTGATCCATACTTCAGCAAACTTTTGGTTAGATATTCTTCTCTCCTCCTCAAGCTTAATGGTCTTTTAGTTGTTATAACTATCGTAGGCCATCCGGCACTCACTCATGAACTTGCTGTACTATTCTTGCTCTGTGTGTGCCGAAAAGATCTCCTGCTTGAGTTGGTCGAACATAATTATACTATATCCGCATGTTTGATAATTGCACCAAGCAGTCAATCCAAATCCTCAAACTCGCTGCTCTGTTCGCTCTCGCTCTTGTTGTCCATCTTCACAACTGTGTTGCTTAATTGTGGCACAACGCGCACCATCACTCGCTCGACGTTAGCATACTTTATTGCGAATACGCTGGAGGTTATGACTACGCCGATCATTACCATGCTCATCAGCAGGAAGTATAGCCCTAGCTTCGAAACCTCGCTCATGAACTTAATGCAGTACTCGTTGTAGGCATATCGCATGTAGGAACTGACAACGGTACAGTTGCTGCTGACAGAAAGGCCGCTCAGCTGGTCATTCATGAGGGAGTTCAGAGTGGAGACTGCAGTGGAGAAGGCTGTAAGGTTGCTACCGAAGACTCCTAGCTTGGTGTTGTAGTTGTTGTTCATTGTTAGCAAGTTGCTTATGTCGGTGCCGATGGAGGTGTACAGATTTATTCGGCTATCGCGGTAGCGTATGATCGAGAAACCGTAGCTCAGGATTCCATTGTAGGCGGTGTTGCAGCTCACCATAATGCTAACGTAGCGATTGTTAAAATCAGTTGATGTCCAGATGGAGGGACTGCTTGTTTGCAGTTTGCTGTTAAAGGAGAAGCAGACTGGTGTGGTTTGTAAATAGGTACCTTGAACGAGAGTACCAGGTGTGTAAACCGCCATTCCAGCTGTACAATTGACATCGTCATATACCCATAGGTCTTGCGTGCAGTTCATGGCGCCAGTTCCCCGAGTGGTGAAACCGTTGAGAGAATACAGAGAGTTGTATGGGTTATTGAGACTACTATCCCCTGGCAGTGAATCATCGAACTTGCCTTCCCGGTAGTTGGCAACTGTCGCACTCCAGGCAGTAATGCGCGAAGTGGAATTAGCTAGGTTCAAATAGGTGGAGCTAGAAGTGTTGACCATTTGATTGTACGTTGCGATCTTGCTAAACATACCCGAAACTGTGTTCATCTCATCCAAAGAGTTAAATGCCCCGAGAATGGAGCCATTTCCGTTCACGCATACGTCCAACTTGGTCAGAAGGTTCTGGGAGTAGTGTTGTCCCCATTTGCTATAGTAGCTCTGGTTGTTGAGGGTTTGCTGGTAGACCTTGCACATGTCGATCCCAATGCTGCCCACAGGGAGAAATATGTAGGTCATGCCGAGCACCCCAAAGTACATAATTCCGAGAATCCCCCAACCCAAATGGACCATAGTACGGCAGTTGTACATGTCGAAGCAGTGCGTGGAAATTCCTCCTGCAATTACCATAAGGCAGGCTGCAAGAATGAAGCCTACAATTCCCTCCATAGCGTAGATTCCCCAGGTGAAAAGCTGGTCGAAGTAGCGGCTACTGAACACGTCGAGCTCGGAGTTGAAGTTAGACAGTTGGGTGTTGTACATATCCAGCTGACTTTGGGAAACACCGATATTGTTGGTAATAATTGCAGCGGAATCGGAAACAAGCTTGGCCGATTGGTCAACGAGAATAGCTTGGTTGGTGAGCCCTTGGGTTATCTGCAAGCCTTGATCGATGTCGTATACCATGGTGTTGGGGTTCGTAACCGGCCCCAAGCTACCGTGAATAAAGTAGGGGGTGATGTTAGTGGCGACTCCTGGAGCAGGACTAAAGAGGCTGCTTGTATTGTAAGTCTTATATAAATTCAGGTTTGCGTTTTTCATTGCTTGAGTATCGGTTACTAGCCAGCTATTATCGTTGAAGTATGTGTTGATTGCGGTTTGTGCGCTGCTAAGAGCAGACGAAATATTTCCCAGCTGATCTTTGAGTTTCTGGAAGCCTCCCCACATGACACCGTCACCGTTCAAAGCGACATCCAAAGTAGAATACATACCACACTTAACGTTGGCTGCTGACGTTTGCAGAAGAGGAAGAGAGGTGAAGGCAGTTACCGCCAGCGCCAGAGTAGCCACTGCAAATACAAACATGAAGTAAGCCACACACCGAAGTTACGACTTCTAGTAAGGTCGCTTTCCGAAGTCCCGCTTCCACGACTGGCAGGGCGGACAGCTCTTCTGGAAAATACAGCAGCTGATGATGATGCAGTATGTGATGAGGAAAGCTGCAGCTATTCCAATGAAAGGTAGACTCATCGACAGAAGGTAGGGATCAAGGTCCGTACTGTTGCCATTCACTATGATGTTCTCCACCCGGTTGGCATTGCTCGTTCCCCTGATGAGATTGTAGAACGGTGTCATGATACTGATGATGCTCTACTCAGCTGAAGTGGTGACATTCTGTGCTGCCACATCGAAGTTGGCTGGGCAGTTGAGCTTGGAGAGATCACCAGCAACAGCTGTTGCTATTAGCAGGAGGTATAACACGGCAGCCTTCATAACTTACCAGTCAATTTACAATAAGCTCGTAATCATCAGTTCTCGTTGTTCCAAGCCTTCTCGCACTATACTGAACAGAACAGGTCAGTTCGGCTCAACGGAACTCGCTTACGCTTGCAGGGGTCGAAGTGACACTTGTCCTCGTTGCTTACAGCCAGCTATATCTTTGGTGGGCTCTCCCTATACACGGCAGATTGCTGCTGCTGGTATAGGGCATTCTGTAGCTGTTGAATATCCATTCGAAGCTTCATGTTCTCATCGATAGCGTCTAGGTAGTCCTCTTCAACGATTGTATCGGCGACCACGTTGATGCCGAAACTCCTCGCACACTTGGCGCCTAGAATAGATGAGCAGCTTTACAGACGAACAGTCCTCGAACGCGAGTTTAGTTCTCGAGACAACTCGAGCAGAAGCTGTGTCCACACGGCAGCAGCCTGGGAAACTGTTGAGGAGTGCTCGTGCTGTAAAGGCGCAGGCACTTTCTGCAGCTCGACATTCTCTTTCACAGCGTTATAGAGCTAATTATTGCAGGCCTCCCATATTCGTAAGTATTATTAAGAATGGACGGGGCTGCTATCCGTGCAATCAGCGATCTTCATCGCCTTCGGATGCGAGGGTGATTCATCGAGCAAAGCATGGGTAAAATCAGAAGCGGGCCAATCATCGTTCTCAAGTGCCGGTGGTCGCAATGATGCCTGGAATGTCGATGATCATGAAGTTGAAGGCATTAGCCCAGCGAAGGCTTGCGATGATCGGTTTGTTGATGATATTCTCAGTCGAAGAGTTCATTTCCTTGATGAGTTCTTCACAATGGACACGATTACGATTGGTACAGATCTTGATTTCTCCTTCAGAAGTGTCCTTGATTTGGCAGTGGGTTATCGATGTTCAGAATCTCTAATGATGTATATTTCAGTTGGTCGACGAGTGACGGTGCCGCTGCCCCTCGGTAGGCACTCCACACCCACAAGCATTTCGACCAACGAGCTTCTTCCCGAGGATTGAATGCCGGTGATGCATAGCCTTGGTAGAGTTGTTCGTACTTCGCCATCTAGATTGAGCTGGTTCAGCTACACTAACAGGTTGCCTGCATCAAATAAGCACAAATCTCGCCAAAACCTTTGTCAATTGATATGGTGGGTCGAACTTGGCATAGTTTAAGAACTGTGTGCAGTTGTGATGTTAGTCGCTATCATTTGTTGGATGCTTCAGCCTATTGACATGCGAAGTATGGAGGCGAATGTAAAGGACCTCACAACCGAGTTGCTATGAGCTTTTCTGATCGATTGATAGTCGTGGCCGCGCAGGAAGACTTTTGGTCTACCGGACTGTATAGATCTTGACTTCGAGATCACCCACGTTGCTGGCCATGAGACCTTGGCAGCTCAGTTCACTTCAAGCTTTAACAGATATTGCTTGGATTATAATTGCAAATTTTATCGAAGCCTCCGAGCTCTTGCCTTTCGGGAACTGAGGACCGATCCTTTCCGAGCGTCTGCTGCCAAACTGGCATTGAATAAGGATTACAGTTAGGCGTCGTGCTTTAATCTTAAAACTGTCAATAATTATAATCTTATTGAGCTGTGAGGACTCATAGAAGATCGACCAGCTGGGATGCTTCAACCTCCTTAGAGGTGTTGCAATTGAAGGGATTTATATAACCTCGAGGAAAGCAAATAATCGCCATTTCTTCTCGTTCCGCTCAAATCGAATACATTTGATGCAACAAAGCCTACGAAAACACTCGAGCGGGGTACTTGGGGGTATGCTGCCGGAATTCCTCTTCGAAAGAGCTAATCGATTAACTATTGGCGGCCGGGGACGCCCATTGTGACAGTTGGATTTTATAAAGCAAATCCCGGAGAGAGCCCATCTACGGATAAGAATATGACACCAAGTGTGGTTTGGGGAAGCCCTAAGCCTTCCCATCGCTTTCTTTGGTAACTTCGGAGGGTTTCAAAATTGGGGCGTACGCTTCACAGCTGTGAAGAGTCCATCCGAAAGTCATCATAATGAACAATGATGTCCGTCTTCTTCAAGAATTTATGGGTTACTTGGAAACGAAATATAATAGCATCGTTGTCCTCACGTGTGTGAACGTTGAATATTCCGCAAGTGAGAGAAACAGGAAGGGGGGTGAAGCACACGAAGAGAAGAGCTGTTACCAACGCAATTAAAAGGACTGGGATACGAATAGTGGCTGTGTGATCATTTGGAAGTTCTAAACATATTGTCATTTACAACGTCAGTTCTAACAGCGTTACCCCTAGCCTTGACCATTTATATATGCCGGAGCCAATCAGAAGGGCTACCTGATGATGCACCTACTCAAGAAAACGGGTGTAACGACTGTCGAAGGAGAAACGATGAATCTATCAAGTTATAAACGCAGACTGGCATGCTGTCAATCTATATTAATTAATGAACAAACTTTCAACATTGCTCCTGCTGGTGCTCGTCGCCGTTGCGATGGCTCAGGACGAGCCAACCTTCGCCGATGCCAAGGTTAAGTTCGGCGTTAAATTCGTCAACGCCGCTGACGAGGCTTATCGTGAAAGCATCTTCAATACGAATTTGAGGAGTATCCGGGTCAACAACGCCAATCCCAATAACACTCACAAGGAAGGAGTCAACCAGTTTACTTTCTTGTCGATGGTGGAGTTTAAGAATACGTTCCTCGGAGCCAGGCCCCCTCAAGATGTTCAGCTGTCCGCCTTGACTCCATCCCTCGCATGGCCACCCGCTTCGAGGGACTGGAGTACTGTGCCCAACGTCGTCACCGTTGTCAAGAACCAGGGAAGTTGTGGTAGTTGTTGGGCCTTCTCCGCCGTGGCTGCCATCGAGAGTCTCAGATTCCAGGCCTACCGAACCATTGGAGCTAACTTCTCCGAGCAGCAGCTGGTCAGTTGCTCAAACGCTTATGGCAATCAGGGTTGCAACGGAGGGTGGATGCATTTTGCTTACAATTATGTGAAGGCAGTGGGCATCGTTAATGAAAGCGCTTACCCATATACCTCGGATAGCACCGGGGTCAGTGGAACCTGTAAGGCAGTCAGAAACACGTTCAAGATATCTGGATACAAAAATGTTTCTAAGAACTGTGATTCTGTGGCTGCCGCAGTCCAAGTCCGGCCCCTTTCGGTTGCTGTGGATGCGTCCAACTGGAGCCCCTACAGTTCTGGTATCCTTAATAGCTGCGGTATGAAAGTTAACCACGCGGTGCTTCTCGTGGGAGTGAACAGCACAACCTGGAAGATCAAGAACTCGTGGGGCACCGGATGGGGACAATCAGGCTATATGCTCCTGGACGCGACTAATGCTAGAAACATCTGCAATATCTGCTTTTATGCCAACTATCCCTTAAAATGACTCAGTGATAATATCCACCAAATATCATTTCTCAAGATTTCTCCAATCCTATATTCCAACATTTTGTCGACCTTCCTCCAAATTCTGCCATAGGGTCAAGTTATCCCTTTAAATAGAGTGCTTTTGCTTCCAAGTAATCACCAGTTTCTATCCACACAAGTAACAGTGCTTCCGTAACTGTGATCTGATTTTGAGCGCTTGCATGCATCAAATCCTTTGATCATCATCGTCCAAACAAAAATGAGCCAGGTTTTTGGTACTCTTTGATGAGAAGCTGGTCGGCCACGTACTGCTTGATCGGCTGTGAAGTACCAATTTGGGGCTGTTTCCTCTGTAATCAATAAACCAACCAAGGGATGCACGTGCAGAAATCCACCTAAAGCGCTTCCCTCAGAATATTGTCGACTTTAACAGTTCGCAATATGCTTGGCGAAAGGAGTCCAAGGACGAGGCTGGGGTGTTCGATGTCGTATTGATCGACGAACCCAAGAAGGTATCGGCGACCACGTTGATGCCGAAACCCCTCGCACACTTGGCGCCTAGAATAGATCAGCAGCTTTACAGACGAACAGTCCTCGAACGCGAGTTTAGTTCTCGAGACAACTCGAGCAGAAGCTGTGTCCACACGGCAGCAGCCTGGGAAACTGTTGAGGAGTGCTCGTGCTGTAAAGGCGCAGGCACTTTCTGCAGCTCGACATTCTCTTTCCCACAGTGTTATAGAGCTAATTATTGCAGGCCTCCCATATTCGTAAGTCTTATTAAGAATGGACGGGGCTGATATCGATGCATTCCACGATCTTCATCGAGAGTCTGCACTTCGTGAGAGTGGAAGTGAGAGAAGAGCAAGGAAACCTAATGGCCGTGAAAATCCAAGAGAGCGCCGCAATGAGTATCCTTAACCTAGAGGCAGGAATCTCAGAGAGAGGAGAGGAAACAATCCAGTCGACCACAGCCCACCACCAGCAGCGGGAAATCATCAACCCCTTAATCTCCAGGGGTAGGTTTATCGTCCACATAACCCTCCTGCAGCCCTTGGTGTTCCTGTCTAATTACCGAGAGAAGTTCCAGCTCCTCCAGTCCCAATTGCTATAGTGCACCCTCCAGTTCCACCTCCTGTGGCGCACCCTCAATTACCAATGGCGCCTCAAAACCAATTTCAAGCGATAGTAGCGAATGCACCGAAGTTTGTTCCCTTTATCTTTTTGTTAGTGAGCATGGCAGTGGTAGTCAACGATTACTCTGCAAACAGGACCTATTTGGTGCAGCTCGTGGGAGCCCCCGAGTACTTAAACGAATTCGACAAAAACTACCGTGAAAAGCTGTAGGCTTCTCACAAAATATAGTTCTTTAGGACACCGAACCGCTCACATCCTTAGAACTTCCTGAAGAAGATCAACAATACCGGCACGCAATACATAGTATCTGTCTGGCTGCTAGTCAAGGAAGATGACTTTGATGATAGGGCGGGGCGACTCGATCGAGCCAGCAACTTCCTCTTCGAACAGGTTCGGCATACAGGCATGCTGTATGACCACATCTCAATTGTTGTGCTCAACAAAACAGGGAAGGGACTGACTTCGCAGTACCTTCGAAACCGCTACATGAAGCATCTAATAACAACGGAGGCTGAAGATTTGACTCAAAGAACCCCCTTACTGAGGAGGATCATCAGCAACATTTTAGTCAACGAGAGGTACTTGGAGCTACCAGGGCAGAAAGATATACAACGCCTTCTGAATGGAGCTGAGATCACAAGTAAAACATATTCGTGGCTGCAGCTTAACTATCGCAACGAGACTTTCAATCCTTCGAGTGAGCTGCTGGAAGAACTCAGCGGTAAGCTTAGCACAGCCATCAGGATGGATGGTCCTAGTGCTGAGGATGACTTACTTGACAGGCTGTACCAAGCCATAAACTACTAAAAGGTGTCCAGTTTGATGGAGTGCTTGCTGTAATACCTGCCGACTGAACGGGAAAAGATCAAACTGTTGCTGAAGTAACGATCCAACCTGAGCAAAGTGATGGAGGAGCTGCGAAGAGTAGCAATCGATGGCACCATCACAACCTACCTCAAACTCAAGATGACTAATGCACGGGCAGTTTCGGACACCAAACACCAGGATAAGCTGATTGGGCTAACTCAACAATGGCTCAAGAGATACAGCAATATCTGTACTCCCGAAAAGGCCTTCGCACAAAAGTAGTGTAACCGTGAGGAACTAATACGAACAGTATTGGAGGTTCCACAATCTCGGTGGCAAAGTGTGCTCACGGAATTGCTCAGAATTCCACAAGAATCGGAGCTTTGACACACTCATTACATCGCTATTATTGTTATTCAAATTCTTTATATGAGTCATTTGGAGAGTAGCCAGTGGCATCCCAACTACCCACTACACAAGCAAGGTCCCTAAGAATTCGCTGGTAACACTGGCTCCGAGTATAAGTACAATGATGGGCGACGAGCCAATCACGAGACAAATTACGAGAGAGAACCTCTATTCACAAGTGGACCAACATACCAACAATCCTCCTCCCGCAAGGCCGGTGAACCCAGAGAAGCTAATAGTTAAGCGATTCGGCTCGCTACCAGACTAATCTCGGATATGCAGGCCAAAGGAATGAGCCTCAATAGTATCGGTGATGTATTGGCGCGTGCCCCTGAAATCGAGCAGTTAGAGCAAAGTCGAGACAATTGGAAGAACTTGTTACTGGTGCTGTTGGCCATTCTTGTGGTCGTCCTGTTTTACTTTATGAAGAGTGGCAATAACTCATCATCGGATTCGGCCAGCAGTCTGCACTCCATTGATGGGCTCAACGCTAACGAAGTAAAAAAACTCGATGAGTTGCTGAAGCGTGTGAGTGTCGATATGAGCAAGATGACGGTAGGCTATACTGATGGTCCCACACGGCCTCGTAATATTGACAAGCTGAACTCAGTTATTGAAAGTGGCTACCGGTTTCTCATCATCGCCACAGTAGAGAACAAGCAAACGAACAACGTATTCGGAGTGTATGTGAACAAGCAGAAGCTCAATCAGTCGCTTATCTACTCCGTCAACCATATGACCATTTTACCGGTGGAACGCTAATCTATGGCATGGTAGGTGAATTCACGCATTACTGACAGCGGTCCCAAATTCGGAAAGAGCGATCTACAGTTCTTCGTGTTCCATACAACGAAGGACTATGACTCGATGAGCAACTTGTGCTACAACTACGTGTGCCCACCAGGAATCGAGTACGGTATGAAGGCAGCAAATGAGTATCTTGCTGGCTCGGAGGTCTTTCGCACGCAGTACTTCACAGTGCTAATAGACCATCACCCTGGCGCATGAACTGAGCAAGAACTATGATGAGTATATCAGAAAGCGATTGTAAGTCATCAGGCCATCTCGTCAAGAAGTTATTGATAGCGCACCATGGTTCCTTCCTGCGGTAGGTTCAGGATTATTGTTTCTGCTTCGGGCTGGGGAGTTTTGCATACCTCGATCAGGATGTAAGTGAGGTCTAGTTTGCGAACCAGACCTGATTTGGTCTTGTCGTGTTCAGTGATCTGCTTCTTCAGCCCAATCTCCATGCTTTCCAAACGTAACTTGAGCTTTTGCCTGAGGCAGCGCAGGTAGGTTGTCAGTATATTATCCTCGCCCGGATGAAGATTCTTGAGTTGTGCCATTTCCGCGAAGTAGTGCCTGCCGTTTCCGAGGTACTAATGTTCTGGTTCTACCTTGCAGTAGCCCTTGACTGAATAGCAACACAGTTTACAGTTGGGGTTAAGAACCTTTCCAGTGACAAGGTTGTCTCTGCATTCCGTGTTGATCGAATCGGGGCTGATTACAACACCGCAGTAGTTGCAGATCAGCAAGTTTGTGAACAGCTCCTGCTGATTTCGTTCGATTTAGCTGTGTTATTGAAGAGCTCACCTGTAGCACTTCCTACTTTCCACTTCGAAGTCCGTCTTGATGTCCTACTCAAGCTTCTATAACGCCGCATCTCGTTTCTGGAGCACCTTCAGGAGCATGGTCTCCTTTGCTGTGTTCAGCTCCTTGTAGGTTGATAGCTTCCGCACGTCGAAGCGAAGTTCAGATAGCTTCTTCGGGAGGTCTTCCGGGAACACTTTGATGGTTAGATCGTGCACTGCCACCACGAATTCATGCAGCAACTCGTCAATTCTGCGGTAGTTCGCAAGCAGCTGTAATTGTGAATCCTCCTTTCTGAGAATGTCCTCGAAGAAGTGGCCCACATCATTTACCCTGTGCAGCTCCTCTTCGAACTGCTGTATCAGCTTTTTCAGCAGCAGCACCTTATCCTCAGTGGATCGTTCAAGCTCCGCAAGGGTATTCGTGGAGAACTCTAAATTTTGCTGACGGATGCTATCCTTGTACATGCGGACCTCCTCCAACCTGTACTATAGCCGATAGATCTAAGCAAGCAACAGCGCGCGTTTCTCCGGCAGCAGCTTGGCGACTGCATCAGAGATCTCTGTAACCCTCTGTTTGTGACTATCGTTGATGTGATTGACAAGATGCAACTGGTTTAGCTTGTAACTACCTAACTGTTGTGCGGACCAATGACGGTGCACTTCTTGCAGATGGGCTCGAGACAGCTCTCACAGAAGTACTGGTAGGGCTACTGGTGGTGGATGCACTGGCTAAGTTAGCTGCAGGACCTTACGGAACTTTATATTTAATCATCAGGGGCTTTTCAAATATTATCGGTGGACGAGCTCAGAGCGAGTAACTTGAGGAATAAATATTATTGATATATGAAGGGGAAACGCATCACACTGCTGCCTCGTGCCAAGCATAAGCTTAATCGCCAGGTGTCAAGTGAAAGGAGCGATCGGAAGGGAGCGACGACCAGGGTTATGGTGCCAAAGCTCAGGCTAGAGGAGTTGCAGACCACACCTTAGGCTAGTCAACGTATAACCCTACTCAGGACTAAACGCATCGAATGCATTCCTTCAATCGAGGTGAACACCAACCTGAACAGGCTTCGGAACGATTGTTTTGCACGTTCTGTAAGGTTGGCTCCGAAGAGTACGACATTGGGTTTCTAGCAAGAACTGATGAAATCATACCAGCGGCACCTTGGGAAAATATTGACAATACAGAGATTTTGGCGTCGCTGTAGCAATAAAAAGAGGCTGAAAAGTTTGTTAGAGGAGCGAAGGCTTGAGAGATAACGAAAGAAGAAGTTGGGAGAGAAGCAGAAAGAGCTGCTGCGGATGAAGCAAGCTGAATCTTAGAAATGGAAGCGAGCTGCTGAGTTGCTTGAAAAAGGCAGTGTCGGGAGCCTTAATATCCAGACTGTCATGAAGCAAATTAAGCTGCTGTTCGACCCACAAAGTCAATAGTGTAACCCTGAAGAATAATGGCTTCCAAAGAAAAGTAGTATTTTAGTGATAGACCAGAAGGAAGCTCCTATCGGAGAGCGTCCATTCAGAAACAAAGTCAATGACACACCCAGTTAACCTCCAACTAAGCCACTTGAATTCAAATTTTACCAGAGTGATTCGCCTGCTGTTTCAAGCCAATAATCCGCCGTAGCAGCTACCACTGGTCTGGTGAACTGGCTCATCGAAGATTTTTGTGTGGAACTTCAAGGGAACCACTCGCTTTTCAACAGAATGTTCACTCGAGAACTGGAAGAGCTCGAGAGATCCTAACAACACCACGAAAAGTTCGGATGGGATCATATCAACCAATGTACTGACTTATTCTTTGGCTTTATCCGCAAATTCTGCCTCAAACAGTTCATGAGAAGGTTTTCACAACCTTATGGATTGACTCCCATTCTCTCTCTCAAGAGTATACGTGGGGCAATTGAATAGGGTGACATGAGGCAACACAACCTCAATGAACAACCCATGGATGACGAAATGCTGTTCATGCTGAGCTAGTTCATCGCTAAGCGTTTCCGAAGGTCACAATTTGACTCGCCAACAAATTCCTAAAACGGAGTGGAGCTGGATAACACCAGCCAAGACAATACCGTCCAATCCACCAACATCAACTGTGTGCTGACTGCCGTTATGGAGTTACTTGGAATCTTCAAACCATTCGGTAGTAATGGAAAGCCACCTCTTGAACTAACAAAGAGATTTCCCACCCGATCCTTTGAACGACTTCAAATTGACGTCAAACGATAGCTCTAGAATTATTACAGGATCTCTGTAAGCGAGCATCCACGCAAATCGGAGGTGGAGAAGGCCTTCTTCGAGGATTTGGATAAGGAACAACGAGACTGTTCGGCACAGTAGTTCGAGATCCTCTACATTATCGCATTAGATATCACGGAAGGGATATTTTGGGAGGCCTCTCACTAGCTCAGACGGTGTTTTCAGCGGTGATTCACCGACCTTCAGTGACTTTTTCTGTCTATTGTTATTTATCAGCAATATTGGCAGTTTTTTCCTAACGTATCCTCCGAAGGATAGCCCGAGGAAGTATAAGCTCAATGCCAATTCTTCCTTGGACAGGAAATTGGCGAAATGTCCTTTTTTACCAGGTTTATTTATATTAATCAAATCCTGACGGAAATGCTTGCGAATATCATACGACAGCGTATGCCAACTCTCTTCGGCAAAGCTTGCTTCTCGGGAGTCAAGCATGACTCCGAACCCAACTTCCTGGAGATGGTGGAAAGCTACTTTGACAAAGCAGCAAGTAACACCAAGATTCCAGCTGACAAGCTTAACCTCTACAAGAAGTCTGAATGTGTTATCAAGTTCCATCTCACCCTCAAGAGAGGTAACCACTGCAATTATTCAGACAACGGCACAATTGAAACCATCCCTGCCTTCCGATGCCAGCATAAGACTCACAAGCTCCCCAGCAAGGGAGGAACGCGATTCGCAGCCAATGTCGACCTCGAGGAGGTTGAGGCACTTGCCTGTTTGATGACTCTCAAATGCGCAGTGGTGAGCTTGCCTTACGGAGGAGGTAACGCTCATTGTTGAAAGTAGCCAAGGGAGGAATTCGTATCGACCCCAAGAAGTATTCAGCTAACGAAATTGAGCAACTGACCCGCAAGTACACAATCAGCCTCGCCAAAAAGAACAGCATTGGCGCTGCTGTGGATGTTCCAGGCCCCGACATTGGAACTGGTGAGAGAGAGATGAGTTGGATGAAGGACACCTATCAGACCTACTATGGCCACACCGACGTCAATGCTGCCGGTTGTGTCACTGGTAAGGCCATCAACCAGTCTGGTATTCGCGGCAGAACTGAATCTACCGGTCTTGGAGTCTACTTCGTTACGAAGACAGTGTTGGATAATACGGAGATCTGCAAGGCTCTTAACGTGAGCACTGGCCTTAAGGGCAAGACCTTCACTGTTCAGGGTTTCGGAAACGTCGGTTATTATGCTTCAAGGTATTTCACTGAAGCCGGTGCTAAGCTCATCGGTGTCGCAGAATGGGATGGAAGCATCTATAATGAGAGTGGAATCGATCCCGAAGTTCTTCTGCAACACAAGAAGGTCTCAAAGGGAGGAGTGAAAGGCTTTGCTGGTTCAGAGTACTTCCCCGATGAATCCGTAATCTATAAGAAAGCGTAACATCGTTCCTGACTTAGAGATTTCTTCGTGCCTGCTGCCTTCGAAAAGACCATCAATACAGTCAACGCTGATAAGTTCCAGACCAAGCTGATTGTGGAAGCAGCCAACGGACCCACTACTCTTGGTGCTGAGAAGAAACTTCTTGACAAGGGTGTTAAATTCCTGCCTGACATTCTCTGCAATGCTGGAGGTGTCACTGCAAGCTACTTCGAGTGGCTGAAGAACCTCGATCACGTGCGTCCCGGTCGGCTGAACCGCAAGTGGGAGGAGAAATCCAAGCGCAACATGCTGGAGGTTATTCAAAAGGTGCTGAAGGGTACCACTGAGTTCGACCTGGACCGAACTGTGAGTCAACTCTTGTAAGGCGCCACCGAATTTGACATCGTCAAGTCAGGCCTTGAAGAAATTATGTGCAGCTCCACAAATGAAGTGATCACAACTTCGTTGAAGCGTAACGTCGATCTACGTACCGCTGCCTACCTCAACGCTATTAACCGACTCCACGATTTCTTCGAGCAGGCTGGCATCAATTGACGATTTGTTGTCGGCAACACATTATTAGCTATTAAAGGCGACTGGCAGTCAGCAAGCTAAAACAAAGAAACCACCATCTCCAACGAATAATACAGAATTTCGCGACAATGGAAGGTTCCTTCGAGCAATACCCGCAGCTCCGACAGCATTTCCACTTCGAGCGCTTCAACCGTATGCAAGAGGAATGCCTGCCGTTGCTGATGGCAACCAATAGCAACATCGTAGTTAGTGCGCCAACGGCAACGGGTAAGACAGTCCTGTTCGAGCTTGCTTTGCTCAAGCAGTTCAAAGAGAAGCCTCGATTTCGTGCAGCATACCTCGCCCCAATCAAATCACTATGCCAGCAAAAGACCGAAGAGTGGAAGGAGGCATTCAAACAGCTAAAGGTGTGCGAGATGACAGGCGATACACTCGATGAGGATACCCATGATCTTCAGAACTCCAACCTCATCGTAGCAACTCCTGAGAAACTAGATTCGATAACACGTCGTTCATTTGCTAAAACTGACTTTGATCTCCTGCTGATTGACGAGATTCATATGCTCAGCGTAGAGGGTCGAGGAGCCTGCCTCGAAGCTGTTGTAACTCGCATCATGACCCTGAATAGCAAAGTGAGGGTGGTTGCAGCGAGTGCTACTATCCCCAATATCCAAGACCTCGCCAAATGGTTAAAGGTGCCTAACGACTCCATTAAGACTTTCGGAGAAGAGTATCGGCCCATACAAATTCGAAGGCATGTGATGGGCTATCCATAACACAAATCACCCTTTGTGTTTGAACGAATCCTGAACAGCAAGCTCCCTGACATTATCAGCAAGTACAGCGAGCAGAAACCTTCATTAGTGTTCTGCCAGACTCAATCTGGAACAGTTATGGCCTGCCAAATGCTGATCAGCACCCTACCACGAGACTACTTCATCACCAACGACAAACAATTAACAACCCTCGTTACCAAGAGCAAGCAGCTCTCTACTGAAGATTTGAGGCAGATGGTGGTCAGTGGAGTAGTCTACCATAACGCTTCACTTTCCCATCGTGACAGGAAGATTATTGAGGAACTCTTTATAGCTGGCTATGTGAAAGTGATATGCACCACAAGCACTCTTTCGATGGGAGTTAACCTGCCAGCGAGGTTGGTGGTGGTTAAAGCAACCACCTGCTATCGTGGGGCGGGTAAGGGGTACGAGGAATACACCAAAGCATAGGTTGAGCAAATGATTGGAAGGGCAGGTCGCCCCCAATTTGAAACATAAGGCACGGCTGTGATAATGACTACGTTCCCCAACGTACAACGTTATCAGGGAGATCTGAAACTGTAGCAGCTGGAGTCGCAGCTGCTGCCGCAACTGAAGGAACACATCAACACTGAAATTGCCCTTCGAACTTGCAGAAGCCTGCAGGATGTGGTCGACCATGTGAAACGAACATTTCTGTTTGTCCGTATGGTAAATGCTCCAACCGCATACGGAATAAAGAATAAGGAGGCAGTTGAGGGATTCCTCACGACGAAGTGTAATTAAACCGTGACGGACCTCAACCAATATGAAATGATTCGTTACTCAGCAGAAACCAAACAGATAGTTCCCCTTGAGATTTCGATTGAGGTTTCAAAGAGTTACATCTCAGTTGAGACTGCAAAGAGAGTCATTGACAACGCTAGCCAAGCTGTCTGCCTCAGGGATTTTCTGATGATGCTGTGCCAAGCAACTGAAATTGGAAAGTATCGCTCGAAACTTGATGAACGCAAACATCTGAAGACCCTGAACGAGACTATTCCATTTCCATTGAAGTAAACCATCGGTACTTCCCAGAAGAAGGCCTTCGTGCTTATACAAGCACACCTACAGGGGGTACCAATTGAGGATTGGGAACTACGCAAACAAACCAGAGAGATCTGCTACTTTGTCAAGTCTCTCTGCTACCTCGTCCGTAAGATCTTCAACTCCAAGAAGATACTGTCTGGAGTCTATTTTTGCTATTGGTTGATCAACTCCCTTAAGGTCGGCACGTGGCAGTACCACGAACTTGACATCGTCACGCAGATTCCTCAGCTTAAGAAGAAAGTTGACTGGATTAAGGGCAGCGTCAATAATGTGGAGACACTCTAAAAATCAATAGCAAGCAAAGAACTCAGCACCCTATGCCGCGAGCCTTGGTCATTCTGCGAAACTGTGCAAAGTACGCTCCACAACTTTCGTTTGCCATAGGTCAGCATCGCTCTCGAAGGATAGTTCATTGCTATGCAGTTCGGGCAGCTTCCAAGAATGAACTCGCAGTTCAAGGGAGTCACTATACTTCTGGGCGATCGAAACAACACTCTCCAAAGCTACAGATAAATTCGGTACAGTGATACGAATGTTTCCGATAAGTCTGGACCCTCCTTTAAGTTTAAGGTAACCTTATGCCCACTTTACCTCGTAGTCCTCAAAGAGGGCATAATTGGGTTCGATACTATCTACCAGATTTAGAGAAATGGCAGGGAATCTGTGCTTGCTTAACTAAACTTCAGCAAGAAAATTGAGAACCCAAAGAGGCAGGCGATCTCTGAACTAAAGGAAGTCAAGGTCAAGGAGGACAAACGAAAGAACAAATCAATGGAGCCACAGCCAAGTAAACCCAAACATGTGGTTGCGAGAAGTCTTGCAAAGATATCAACGCAGTCAAACGAGGCAGATTCCGTCTTCGAATAGAAGCAGTCCCAAAGAGACTTCACGGAATTTCCTAAGAGAAAGTCCAATCAAAAACGAGGGATATCTTCCACGAAACCTCCACCATCTAAGATAAGTCGAAAGATCAGAGTCGGGGAAGAGCCTCTTCGCAGGTCCGGCATTATCGACTTAATTACTGAAGAAAAGCCTATAAAGCCAATTGAAAGCTACCTCGAGAGGGTAGACCAGTTCGAATCCCGCTACTCGACAAACCCCAAGAAGATGCAGAATCTATTCCAACAAGGTATCCGGGTCTCTCAGGAGCCTAAGCCTACACAAACAGACAATACAGAGACGTTCCGCCCGAACATCATCCTCGCAGACTACAAGACATCGGCCTACGACTACTTCAGAAACATGATGAATTTCTCGTGAAGTTGATACAGTTGTTTTTTGTGAAGCATCAAAGTTCGACCGATACGTATCGCGAGCCTCCCTCGAAAGGGGGAGTAGGGCAGAACCAGCTTGATTATCCAGCAATTTATTCCACGTTTTCCGCGAAGGTTGGCTTCTTCCAGGGAACCTTCATGATTGAGGTAACTACCTTATCTGTGATGCCCTCTACGTATTCTTCAAGGGTAGTGAGGTTCCTTTGCAACGACAACATTTGAGTGACAAACAGAAACCCAATGGACAGGGACAGACACCCTGAGGAGCCTCCACAGAGAAGGGTGAACAACATGGGAATTTCCTCATGCTTGGCCACCACACCTGCCTGCTGAAAGTAGTCATAGAGCACGACCCAAAAGATCATTCCAAGGGCACTCTGAATCGCAGCAACTAGTACCGAACTGTAGAATAGAAACTGGATGAAGAACTTGTGATTCTCGCGACCAACACAATTGCCAACCCAGGGGCAGTGGTGATCCATGCGATCAATGCACCGCTTGCACAACTTGCAGTGATGCGTTCTCACGGGTTTTACCCTATCACATTTGAAGCAGTAGCTCACTCGCTGGAGTGCTTCGATTTCATCACTACTTCAAGCGGGGACTTACAATTGCACTGTTAGGCTGGCGCCTCCCTTGCGAATCTGTTTTTTGATTTACTACTCCTACTTGGCTTTAAGCTTGATCTGTTCGAGATCATGGTAGCCATGGTTCTTTGGTTATTGCAGCATCGTACCAGCAGAGACGATGGAAAGCCCGGTGGGGTTACTATTGACTTGTAGTAGCAGATGCACAGCATCACCACGAACAGCAGAAACACTGGGTAGAACAAAGCGAACAACACTGGGTACTGCCTATTAGCACATGCGTACTGTTTGGGTGAACCCTGGCACGAACAGCCAGTTAAAGGAGATGAACTCGTAGGCGATGAGCAGCCACACACCTGCCAGGATTCCCGTTCGCTCCAAACTCATAGCTCTTCACTTTAAAATTTCGGAACGAACCCAATCACAGATCAACTTCTTCATTTTCCGGACATACTTGTCCCGAAGTGCATCTTTGAATTCGCTGAGGGACTGTACAGTACGCTCTATCTCTTGGGACTACTCCACGACCGAAAGCTTGCGCCAGCGAAGGTTTGACAAGTGTTCGTTGTATTCTGCTTTGAAGTGCTCGAGAAGGCTCTCCAATCCCTACTCGATTTCCTTGCTGAGAGTTTGCTCGCCCTTTGCGAAGGTAATCAGCCTCTCGAAGTGCTTGTAGGAATCTTTATAGAAATCGATGGTGTAGTCCAGCGACTTCCGGCACTCCGCTTTCTCGAACTCCCATTCGTAGAACTACTCCTTGAGGCACTCTTAGCAGAGCAGCATGTTGTTTTCAGTGTCGACTTTGACTACCTTCTTAAAGTGAGCACTGCAAATCAGCTGATCTTTTGGGTGCTCGAACAGTTGTTCGAGCTGCTCGAAAGAAAGTGTTTGGTTTTCACCGAGCACCCTCATCAGAAATTCAATGATATTGGGATCCTTGATGGAGGGTGGCTCGTACTCCTTCTTCTTGTCCTTTTCATTATTGAAAGGACTATTCTCTTCGCCGCCTCGTAGCAGTTCGTCACAGATCATCGCCAACGACCAAACTGTGCTGTTCTCTTTGGATATTCCTGCGTACAGTGGTTAGTAGGAGGGGCTTTGCTACTACAACGCCACCACTGATAGCTTGGCGGTTTGCTGTTGGAACACGATCATTTAAGGGGAAACTACGAAGTCTTCCTGAGGGTATTGCTGCTTTAAGTAACGGGAGGCTCGAACTACTGCAGGCATCAGCTTGTAAAGTTGGTCAACGCGACCCTCTTCAGACATTCGCTTGAATTCCTCACTGCGCATGTACTGGCGAAGAGTGCTCCCGCCTGTCACTCGTTCCATGCTGTAGGCGTATGTACCATCTTCCTCGGAGGTCTGCCTGACCTCAAGTATGCAATTTTGCCTGGCCTGGATAGAGTGACTCTGGGCTAACAGTTCAGCATGACGATACTAGCGATCAGCCCCGTCAATGCTTTTGTGCTTCACCAAAGAAAGTTGATGCGGCTCGAAGGTCGTTCGAATTCTCGTTTGTGACTGTTCACCCTTACTCTCCATAAATACAATACAATTGATCGATGGAATTCGATCCGACAGGATTTTATCGATAATTCGAGCGCAAGGTCATTGGACACGTTGAATCAAACTATACGACCTTCCAGCCTCGCTAATGCCATATCCTCGCCGTCCTTCAGAATGAACTTGTGGTAGACCATCGTAAGGTTCTATATTTGAGTCTCGAACTATTTCTTGTTGTCAGCGCTAGCACCTGGCATACCCATCATCGCCATCATCGGATTCGCGCCCATCATGCCGGCTCCACCGCCACCCATCGGTCCTCCCATAGGTGAGGCTGGCTGCTGAGCTTGTTGCTGCATCTGCTAATCCATCTCTTCATCGCTTGGCTTGAATTGTTCTTGGTCAATCAGAATGTTTTGAAGTTCGCTCATTCCGAACATGAGCAAGAAGTAGAAAGAAAGTCCTGACACGTAGGTAACGTCGAGGTTCTCCATATCAACTCCGTTCTGCATCATGCCTCTGAACTTTTGAGTGAGCGGAAACGGCACCTTTGCCAAGATGAACCCTGAGAAGAAGTAGTTGACCCACCCCATTTGCAGCATCATCGTGGCGCCCATGCCAAGAGTCCCCTTCATACTCGAGAACATCGATTTCTGCGTGTCCATCATGGCCTTCGTTGCATCAGGCTTTTCTCTCTTGCTTTTTTCGTTGAGGTGCCCTTCCGGCTTCGCTAGGAATGTTCTTCGGCTGTTGAATGACTCCTCAGTCAGCATGTTGCCAATCTTAGCAAGCTTATCACACCTCGCAAATAGCTTTCTGCATCATTGGGTGAGTTACTTATCGGACGTCTCGTGATATTTATGTGTTGTTGTCATAACCTCCTTGGCAGTGGTATACCGCGAATAATGCCCGTAGAGCATCTTGATGATGCCGACTGTGACAGTCACGTAGATCATCGGTAGGAACACCCAATCACGGATCTTGGGATCGAACTCAATGTTCATGCGTGGTGATTTAAAATATAATTGATGATGCAGCAGCTCAGCACGCAGTGCCATCATCTCTGTTGAGGCAGCGTATTTGCAGATTAGGATAATATGGCATATCAGTCGGTAGCTCGCCAAGTCAATAACATTCTCGGGTTGTACGCAAAACGAGCGTTCAATACGAACCTCCCGATTGAACTCAAACCAGCAGAAGGCAAAAGCAGTCGCACACACCACTACGAATCTGACATCGCTCAGCGGCTTTACAGGATGCACCAGGAGCAGCATTTTGCTAATATCGAACAGGACGTCACTCCAAAGATACTCGCTGATGAGGTGCTTACACTGCTCGAGCACACTCAGGAAGAGCTAGAAGCAAATTCAGACGAGTTTGGGGTTATTACTGTCAGGCTGTCAGATCGATTGCTGGAAAGCTACACAAACAGCGTGGCTCAAGAAGGCGAGTACAAGCTCTTGAGGTTGCAGGCGACGACTAAGCACTCATAGTTACCGCTGGATAAAACTCGGGCGAAGGTGATACTGCCCACTATGGAGATGTTCTCACCTGTCAGCCTGGCAATTTTCAGGAAGTGGTTGCATTTGGAGTGGATTGCTCGGACCGGTTAGCAGTTACTGGGCTACACCGTTAAAAGAAGTGAGGTTGTGATAGACAATTCAGAGTTCATTGGGATCGTGATGGCGCTGATTCTCGAGAAAAGACCACAGAAGTAGATAACTATGGCTGATCTCGCTAAATTTCTAGCTGAGAAGTCACTCACGACTCGATAAGCAATTTCCAATCTTGCTCGGGAAACTCTCGGCAAAATAGCAACAGATTCAAACCTGAAAACGATATACGACAACATGAAAAACGTGTACAGTAGGAACCGTAGCCGACTATTTGCAGGCATTCTTCAATCCCAGCTGTTTCAGACCAGCCGATAGCTCCAAGCACATTCAGAATTATAGGTTCAGGAAAGCTTGCTTGTTGGGGAAGATAGCGATGTCACTTACCTGACAGACTCAGCTGTGAAGAGCTCAAACAGCAGGCATATTAGGGTAAAAGTTTAAGAAGCTGACAGCCACTAAAGAGGCGCAATAGCCTTTGTTGAGGAGCTCACTCGCACTATTGTCAGACGTCTCCAACAAACTGTACCTGGTATGCATGCGTCGATAGATGAAACAGTGGCTGCAAGATGGCTCAGATACTACCTCAGCCGCATTCCAACCAACAAGGCAGTCATGATAGAGAACTGCTAATCCATCGCAAGTGTGATGCTTACTCGTGCCGAATAGCGAAACGACCTTGCAGTTAAAATCCAGCAGTTAGGAGCTGGCCCGAAGTAGCCATTCAAGATAGCCAACCGAGTGGATAGGGAGTTCGCTTGGCTACTATGCCGTGTGGGAGACAGCCTGGAATAATTCGATTTCGCAATGACCCATGTCCACCTGGACCGGATGCAGCAGCTCCTGAAAGCCAACAGCAACGACTACACCCGCACGCGGGCAGTTTGGGCTGCCACCAACAGCCTATATAAAATACTCGGCATGACCTGAACCCAAGAGCTACTAGTCAGATTCCTTGTTAATATCCATAATCTTATGCAATCGAACTGTCAATAATTGGCGGGTGACACTCCACCCACTTACACGTTCAAGCAGCAGCTGGTGAATGCTCAGACACCATGCCCATCCGACTTTGAGCAAGAACGAGCAATTGTCCTTCGATAGTTTTTCCGTAGTCTCAAGGAATTCAGAATCAACTCATGGGCTGCTCGAGGGTTCGACTCACTTTTCATCATCGAGAGATTTGGTTTGGTGTATGGATTTCAGGCCAAGGATGTGGAGGCACTGCTAACAGTGTTCGGCAACATGCTGTTCACCGAGGAAGTGCAATCAGTCGAGTCACGGGCTTTTGTTCTCAAAACTTTGAACTCCCTGTTGAATCTGAAGGTTGTCATCAAGGGTTGGTCAGTTGACAACATCCAGCTGCTGAACGAGTACAAGAGGCTTACCAAGGATAACTTGATGGTTCCCGCAAAGCATCTGGAGTCCTACATGGAGGAGCTAAACACTTTCACCAGACTTGCGTGTCGGTTCGGTCAGGACATCACAACTGAGGTTCTCGAACTCACGATAAAGGACAAGTAGCTGAAGTTCCTTGCTCTGTTCATCTTGAGCGTTAAGGACGAGTCCAATGCCAAGACGATCTTGTAGGAGATTATGTGTGAAAGTGGCAGCTGGGACCGTGACTGTCACTGGTTCTTCATACTTTCGAGGCTCATCGAAAACTTTCCTGGGCTTGGGTACGAAAAGTATTTCCATACGATCTTCCAAACCCTCATCAAAGACTTCTGTGCCATTTCGGAGCCAGTGAACGATACTGACTTAACACGGTTGCTCTTGCCTGATGATTCCACTGGAATCAAGCCAGTCATGAGAAGCTATGCTGAGATCCTTGTGAACTTGTTAGTTCCTCGAAGCAACCCCATGTGTCAAACCGTGTGGAGGTACGTGGAGAGGCTGCTCGTCCTCATTATTCGGCCTGTCGATCTCAAGAATCAACCCAACTACCTGAGTTTCTACATGAAGTTTGTCCGGCAGTTCATCAAATGCTTTTTGAAGCGAGTTCGAAAGGAAAGGAGGAAAGATAAAGGAATCGTGGAAAACGAAGACTACATTCTCAACCACGAGGACATGAAGCTGTGGTTTTCTGATATCAGGCCTGACGAATCTATTAGCACCGAGGACAACAGTATCTCTTCGAACAGTAACTCTGCTAGCCACCTACTCGACGAGTACTGTATTTCAGAGTTCACTCGACTCATGAAGAGCCTATTTCCGACTGTAGTCATGACTGAGGACAGTTCGAACTGCGAGGTTGCACGGATCTGCTTGGAGCTATCCACCTTCGACAGTAGTTTTCTGGAGCTATCGCTACAGTCTATCACATAGATCCTCTTTTCGGAGGAGGAGATGACTCTGGGCACTGCCAAGATGGTGCTTCTGTTCCTTTACGAGCACATTGTCCTGTACGTTCCTGAGCAGTTGGAGATTCTGGTGAAGTGCTGCAGCCGCATGATCGAACTTGTGGAGAAACTGGGCTTGATCGATCACTTGGACATGGTGGAGCTTGTGATTAGGATGTTTATGTACCTGCCGCAGGATATCCCATCAACAATCGAACTGAAGCACGACGTTATGGATCTCATCTACGATAACTTGGATTCACTGGCAACCGTGCTTCAACTCACAGATAACTCTCAGGCCTAACTCTACATCGATCTCAAGAATATCTTCTTTCCCTTGCTCTTGAAGCTCACTCCTGAAGAAATTGCGAGGTACGCTGATCGGCTGGCTTACAAAACAACCACAGCCATCCCATAACACACCGAGGCTTACGAAATGCTTATGGTTGCTTTCTCCTATGTGGAGCCGAACCTCCCCTCGCTGGTGCTCCCAGGAGTTATCAGGCAGTTGCTCAAACCTGGCCATTCCGAGAGCTACCACGATGTGTTACCGACTGTCGACCAAGTGCTAACCACTGAAAACGAGGAGAATATCCGATGGTACAGTATGCTCATCGAATGCACCTATCAGTACCAACCAGCCAACATCGTTAGGGATTTCACCCAGCTCGAAAAGATCTTCGTGCTGATGATGAAGGAAGAAAACGCTGTTTTGGTCGAATGCGGTTGGGATATTCTGCACAACATCGTTATAACATTGGCTTCGAGGCACCTCCCAACCAGCAATTTCAGCAATCCTACCAACAACCGCTACCAAACCCTGCATATCGAATGGAGAGAACCTACTGCCGAAGAACACGAGCTGCTGATGTACATCACCAAACGCTACGTATACGATCTCATTGACTGCGTCAAGAGGAGATACGCCCATGTGTAGTGTCAACTCTCTGAGGACGACATCATCGACGCCATATTGGTTCCCAAGGCTATTGGCACTAGTGCACTCGAAGAGAAGAAGTTCCTTACGAAGGTACTGTCTATCCAGCAGGCAGTAGTCTCTGCTTTGCTTCCCGTAACACCCAATTGCCCAGAGACAGGTGGCGACATCATCCTCGAAATGCTGAAACCCCACATGCTTTCCGATCTAAAAACCCTTCGCAAAGATGTGATTGTGTACCTGAAGCGGGTAATGGAGATTATCAACTCGCTCCATTTAATCAGCGAACCAGCCCTTGCCAAGATATTTTCCTTCCTGTACAACGAACTGCACGGGGATTGCTACATTTCGGAGTCTCTGCAGTCTACCCAGGAGAAAATTACTGGTATGATAGCCACATCTGTGGTTCATCCCAACAAAATAATGAACTGCCCCTTCCTCATAATCAATGACGTGGTGCTCGCCTACCACTGCAAGCTGGAACTACTGAATGGATTGATTCCGGTTGCCGAGACAGTCAACCCGGATCATCTTAAAGACCTGGTGGTAATGTCACACCACCCAGACTTCACTGTTTCTGGAAAGAGTCTGTTTAAGTGTCCGGAGTAGGACTTGCACGAATATCATCTCAAAGTGTTGGAGGTTTGGTGGAGGAAGCTTGACATTACTAACCCGAACAGCTACTTCAAACGACTGTCAGCTGCAGCCTAATCCGAAAATTCAAAGGAACGATATGCCAATGCCATCAGCGGTATCGTGCAGTCTCTCAAGAAAATTGGAACGTATCTAGCTATGGAGTGCTGTGTGCAGGATTCTCATATCCGCATGCTTCTCTTCAAGTTTGCTGGTATCTACGATCTGCTGAAGAAGAAGAAGGATAGGTCATTCTTGGTGGATACGCTGTTTGCACTCTTCTCCTTCCAGTTCGACAACACTCTCATCACTGCGGGTCGAACTATGAGCCTCAATGAACGGTAGGTTGCTGACGGTAGACTCTGCAAAGTCATAAATAACAAACTCTACGATTCTATGGTTACCAATGACCACATCATCGAAGCTGAAATACCCGCGAAGGATTATAAAGCAAGCAACGAAACAACCAGACAGTGCATCACGTAGATAGTAGAGAATTGCGTCAATTTCTTGAACACGAAGAAGCACACCAAAGAACTTACTCTATACGCCTTATACGCATTGATCTACTTCCCGTTTGTCGAGACCAACCGAGCACTTTGCAGTGCCCTTTTCGAGTGCTTCGAAAGACTATGCAGGTGTGAGCACCACTAGCTGAGCCAAATGGGCCGAGTCGGCGTATTCCACTTTATCAACCGTTTCTATAAGAGGCAGACTGTTACAACCGAAATACCCAACCAGCCAGTTAAAATGCCGTTCGAGGAATTCGCGCAGTGGAGAACTTTCGGATGTCCACAAGATAGACTTACTGAGGCCAAAATGAGCAAAAACGAGAATGTATTTCACACTATCCCCAAGATAGAACTCTTCCAAGACAAGCCAATGGACCAAGCATCGACGGACTGCTATGACAGAACCATCATAGACTTCCTCACAAGTTCTGATCGGATACTGGCGTTCTTCAACGGCTGCCATAACGATAAGGAACTTATCGAGGACACCCCAGAAGACAACGATCCGATTAAAACTTAAGGCAAGGCCATTCTTGGGGAGTGCCTAAAACTCATCAACTACCTGCTGGATCGAGATCCCTCCAAGACCAACATATTTATGGGTCTCGTGGAGAACTTCTCTATGTACGAGTGTAGCTTCTACCTCCGACTTATCAAACGAATGATCAGATTGGGCGGTGACAAGACTATTCAAGAACTTGAAAAGGTCGCCAAGAAACTAGAGTCTCGGGAGTAGATATACGCCATGAAAATATACGCCTACCTGTCGCTCTCCCTATTAAGATATCCTGTTAGTGAGGAATTCCAAGAATCCTATCTCCAACAGCTCAGCAACTGCCCCAACGACGTGTTTACTTCGCATCTTGCCAGCATGTCATACGTCTTCAGGGAAAATCCGTTTTCAATCAAGAATACCTACTGGAGAATCATTGAAAAGCTCAAGAAGTCTCGTGGCAGTGCTCGGCTTAGGTACATTGAAGTTTGGAAGATATTCATTCTGAGTCAAGGCCGCTGGGCCCGGCACGAGGCCTTGGAAGGAATTGAGTGGATACTGGCAGGAGTCAATGAAGCTAGTGAGGAGTTGGCAGATGGCCTCGTAGCAGTCATTGTAGAAACCTTTATCCTACCATTAAACCTTCGTTCGTTCAAGGATTGGGTTCAATAACCTATCTATCAGCTCATCAAGGACAAGAGGGTATTTAGGCTCAATGATCGAGTCGGATTCGAGATCCATCCACGCATAAACGAAATCTTCCAGCTGGTGGCAGCCAAGATCCAGGATGAAAAGGACTTGTAATCAACAAACCTGAAAATGTATACGAAGCTTGCCCTGAGAATTTTGGAGTCGCTGACTGTGTACCAATTCAACGACTACTTCTTCCAGCTGCTTCGAGGGCTCATTAAGTACTTAGTGGAAAAGCAGCAAACAACGGAAGAATTCAACTAAAACGAGATCCTCCGAAGACTTGGCGAAAGCTAGTATCCCGAAAGTGTCTACCTTAGCGTGAGGTAGTGCCTCCGGGAAGTGCAATCAACTGCTCCAGTCGTCAGTCGAAAGAAACTCAAACTATTGGAGATGCTGATGTTCTGCCATGGATACTGCAGTGATCGAGTGGAGATACTCGATGAGGTGTTACAGGTGGAATCAGCCATCACTCTCAACCACATCATCACACTCGGAAACATCTGCCGAATCATGACCAAGAAGGAGCTTGAGGAGATTGTCGAAGCAACTCTTGCTCGGGAAGACTGGAAGAGGTATCCGCTGCTGATGTCGTTCCTGATAGCTTCTGGAAATGCGAATTACGAGTGGCGGGAACCGGCTTTAAAGGCAGTGGTACAGTGGCGACTGAAGAAGCTGATGAAGGAATTCATCGCCTACTGGTGGAAAGGAAAAGGATAGGGTCTCAAAGGAGAAGAAGCATTATTCACTATCGTCAAGAATATCCAAAATCATTACACGTACTTTGCTTGATTCGTGTGTGCATTACAGATACGTTGCACTATTCAGTGATGTCGAGCCTATTTGTAATCCAGGTAGGCTTGCCTTTCTCGTTCGAACTCCTCGTTGTAAAGGCTATCCTATACTATTGGTGCTGCTGGCTTGTTGCCGAATCCCCGGACATTACGTTGTTCTATGCGGTCTTCGACTATCCCTACAATATCTTTCGGGACAGTTTAGTAGAGCAGCTCTTTGTAGGACGGGTGAAAATGGACGAACGCAGTAACAGCAGCCAAAGTTTTATTCTTCAATCTTTCGATAGAACTGCTGAGATAGAATACCATTGACCGAAAGAGGTCGTCGAGGGCGGGTGGATGCCTTTGTTCAACCTCACCGAGCATTTCCTCCAGTAAGTCCATAATTTCATAGGCTTCAAACCACATGGGTTCCGAAGCGACCTGATCAAGACTTGCTTGATATACACTGAAGAGCCTATCGGCCTCGCTGTTTCTTAAACTGCTGAGTGCTGCTCTTATCTTCTTACGGATCGATACTTTTTCACTGTTAAGCAATCTGACCATCCCCCAAATGGCATCTTCGATGTTGACTCTGTTCTTGAGAGAGAAAATGGTGAATAGCCTGACCACCATATCGACAACATCCTCAAGCAGGGTGTCTTGGTAGAGCATACGCACAAGTAGCCGATAGAGTGGAAGCAGGTACTGCAGTAGCCTGTCGAAGTTCATTTCATACTGGAGTCGGAACTCCATGATGGTCGACTTGCGCACATCGTAGCCATAGAGCTCCTCGGTTTCAGTTGTATTCTTTCCGTGATGATCCACTGCTAGCTGCTTTATGAGTCTCTCAATGACGATAGGCTCGAACACTCCAAATACTTTATTCTTTATCAATGGAAGCTGTTCGAACCGGACTTCTTGTGGCAGGTACTGCTGCTGCCGTTGTTCGACGACTTCATTCTTCTGTTTTTCCCATAGTAATTCGAGCTCTTCCCGGTAATGGCTGTCCATTCGAAGGATCACCTCTTCGAGATTTTTCACTCCAATGGTGTAGATTTTGATGAGTGATGTTTTGCCGTAGTCCTTCAGTAGTGGGAGAGGGTCCTTACTGAAGTCTATGAGCTTCTCCAAGCATAGTTTTACAATCGGGACATTAGCTTTTTTGGTAAGCAGGTTCACATCGTATTCCAGCACTCGGCAAATCATCCTCGTCGACTTGGCAGCCACAAGGCTCGAGTGGTTCTCAAGACCTACCTTGCTAAGAGCATCTAGAAACACTAAAGGGTTGTTTGTCTTCTTCAGCATCGACATTATTGCAGATCGAGTGCACTTACGAACCTGCGCATCCTCGAAGCCAAGGGACTCGACCATGGCCGAGCCACAGACCGACCAAGCCTGCTCGATTTCAATAGCAAGTAGTTGCTTGCACATAATTTCGATGAGGGTGCGTCCACATTTCACAGCTTGGCGATCCTTGCTGGTGAACACTGCTGCAGCCATCGCATACAATTTCTTGAGGTCAGGTAGCAGTATCTTGCCTTCCTTTACAAAGTGATCGGTAAGTTCGGTCAGCAGTTCGGCTTCTGGCAGTTCCGTTATGGTCTGGATCAGCACCTTGACGTTCATATAATTTGATAGCACTCGAATACATCAGTCGTCTTCCTCTGACTGCTGGAAAAAGTCATAGAGCCGCTAGTGCATAGGCACCTCCACCTTCTTGTCGGGAGAAGGCTTGGGTTAGCTTCGAACGGAGAATTGCATGAACGAACGCTCGCTGTGTTTGAGGATTAGGCTGACTTCCTCAGGCTTCATTCGAAGAGCCTTGGCCATAGTTCGTATGGTGTTTATCCGGTTGTTCAGTGGCAGCTCGCTGTTCAGGAGGTTCAACAGGAAGTTGATCACCACTTGACGCTCAATCCCATCGGATGTCGGTTGCTTTTACGGCGTCTCCGGCTTAATAATTTATTTGTCCTTTGAATGAAGCTGGTCGAGGTACTGTTGACTCCTGCTCAGTGCTGCTTATGTTTCTTCGAGTCGTCGATGAGTTTGATGCAATTGGTCAGAAGTGCTATTGAGACTTCGGTTCGTCTCTACAAGTTCCAGCCGAAGTACGTTGTCAGCTTTCCTTAAAGCCGTGACTTCCTCTTTCAACTCAATGACTTGTTTGTCCATTCTTTCATATTCTAACTGGCTGAACAGTTGTTTTGATTCGTCATGAGGGCCGTCGGAAATCACTTCGTAGTCCTCTTCGAGATGTTTGATTTGCTCTTGTAGATCATGGTTGAGTTCCTTCAATGACAGAATTTCGGAGTGTGCTCGCGTAATCTCCTATTTGGCTAGGTCTGTTTGGTGCTGGGACATCTACATCCGAGCTTATTGAGATTTACACAGGAATTGCAGTTTTTGGTTCTATTGGCATGCGCATTTTACTCTCTCTTCAAACTGCCTTATACTTTACTCAAAGTTACGGAACGACTCTTGAGCAGCTTTATCGGCCTACAAAGCTTGGCTCGTTAACTGTCTCACTGCAGCTTACTTTTCAATTAACCCAGCTTCGAGCTATGATGCTCTGTCCTGATAATTAACGAGTTGTGCCTTTACAACTCTCAGCTGTTCGTTTAGCTCCGACACCGTAAATCCATCAGATGCTATCCTCTCCCGATAAGAGGCTTACTTAGTCTCAAGATCTTTTTGAAGCTCCAATCTGACTCTCTCACTCTACTCATGGATGCGGGTTATGTTGAGAAGATCAGCTTCACGACCTTAACATTCCCGTTGAAGCTGAAGAAAGCGAGTATTCATGGCAGACTTATCGCTTTAGTGTTGGCTGAGTTCCTTCTTCTGTTGTCTAATTAATGTCTAAAGGTTGCTGTTTCTCTCCTCTAACAGCCGAACTGCCTATTTTTGTTGTAGCAACTGTCCTTCCAATTTTTCAAGAGCATTCGCAGCCAAAGTACTCTCTTGAGCTGGGGCAGTCTTGGATTTATTTTATGTTGCTCGCTTCAACAACTCCTGAAGCAGTGCACTGTTAGCTTATAATTGTCGTGTTTTCTCTACTTGTTTCAGTTGCCATGCTGCCAAACTCTGAATTATCTCCTGAGATTTGCTTAATTCCTACCTTCCTCTGCTAGCAACACCCTTCTCCTCCCTTAGTTCATCTCGAGCCTGACTCAGCTCTTTTCGGAGTCTCTCTACTTAGTTGTTAAGCTCCTGAAATCTATTTATCATTGACGCTAACCGACGTTAATTGTCGAGATCCTTTTCAGACAGTTGCTGCATTCTCAGTCGAAGTCGATCCTTCTGCTCTGCAGTACTTCCGTTAGTGTGCCTTAGTTTATCCCTAACTGATGCGAGTTAACTCGTTAACTTGTGTTTTTCTGCCCACCAACTGTTTTGCTAATGCTCGTGCTGTTTGACCAGTTCCTTCAATTTTGTGCGATGCTGAGATAGTCGATCAAAGAGATAGTTGGAAACGTACATCAATCTCTTCTTTTCAACTTACGACTTCAGCGACACCTCGGATAACACTAGGTAGCTCGCCACGTCCTCACTGTCGAGCTCCTGCCAAGTGGACTACTCGTTGAGACAAGCGTACTTAATCAGCGAAGTGAGGCGTTGTTGGATGTCTGCCAGCAGTGCCCCGGCCACCTCTTCCCCGACTTCCTCGTCAGGTGCTTGTTGCCGTTGTAGCCTCTTCGCAGTTCGGTCTAAGAGTCTTCGGTAGGTTTGCTCCGTTATTTGCGTCGAGTTTTTCCGCAGCACTCGTTCAATTGCCTGCTGCAGGGTGTTCTGCTCCGTCTGCGCGTGTAGTGGCGAGGTCTGCGGTTGGCTGTGTGTATTCCTCGCTTCGGTGAGCTGGCCAGCGTCCATCTCCGACTCGTTAGACCCGCTCTCGTGTCGAATATAGCTAGCCATAAGACTCATGTCGTCGTCCTCGTCCTGCCTCTGCAGCTACCGACACTTCTCCAGCAACTCGTCGACGAGCATGGACTGGGACTCGGCCGTGCTCGGAGGCGAGGGTTTGAGGGCCAGCCTCGCCCCGGAATTCGGCTCCTTCTACTGAAACATCCAATAGATTATTCAAACGCATCGGACGAACTGCAGTCAGATCACGTTCGACTTCAGATAATCGACCACAGTCTCGACCCGCACCCGCTCCCTTGGATTCTTCTTGAACGTTTCCACGAGGAGGATCATCTTCGGAGAGCCATGACAACCCTGAATTTCTCAGTAATCTTGCTCATCAAATTTGACAATGAGCTTGATCTCTTTTTCAGGAGTGGCCCATAGTTTAAATCTACCCTATCTCTTCTTAATCTGTAAGGAATAACGCACACTTAGCAGCGATCTGGAAAACCACTACTCTTGGCTTTACAATATCGGAGGGCTTGTTTTCCAACAGAAGGCGCAACTTGATATTCCTGACAACAATCGATAGATCCTTACCTAGCAACTACGGAACGAAGGAGAATGGTCTTGAACCGAAGAAATTGGAAAGGTATGTGCTTCAAAGATTGATAGTATAAGTTTGTACGTGCGTACTTCGAAATATTCTGGCCGTTCCTTCGATTGCATTTCCTCTCGGGTAAGAGTTATCTGATTTTCTGTTCTGCCCAGACCGTACTTTTAAACATAAAACTCAGGTAATAATCAGCTGCCAAAGCGCAACTTGCTGTACTTTTGTTTGTATGCGTCGACTAAATCCTTCCCGAATTTTTCTCCGCCGATCTTGTTCAGCACGTTTTAAACGATGAAGGCAGTCAGCGTCTCCGCTGCGTCGGGTTGGCTATATTTGTACTCCTAACATGCACCTCCAGTTAGCTTGCTTACATTCTTGAAGTAATTTCCAGGTCCTGAACCGATGTAAAAGCTGTGCAATTGGATCTTCTTGGCGGCCATTTGGTTAACAAGATCATCTCCGTTCAATACACTGTTAAATCTTGGGTTGCTTTTCCAATAACTTTATCCTCTGTTCAATCGTTTGCTACCGACTTCTCCAGGAGTATTACAGGCTGCGTCGCCGATCACAATCAGCTGGTCCACTTCACTCTCGAAACGTAGAACGTGGTTGTAAAGGTTTTCGATAGCTTCGTTCCCCCACCCACCATCAACCTTCACAGGCTGGAGGAAATTTATAAGATCGTTGGCATTGGTGCAGAACGGAGAGAACTGGAAGAGCTTGTTCATATCTGAGTTGTAATTGCGGTAGACGGCCATCTGAATCTCAAACCCGCCAGTAATTCCCCTGCTTCTGAGGATTTCGTAGGTTCGCTCAAGACAAATCTTGGTATTCTTCAGGACTTGGTCAAGTGCACTCGACATTGAGCCGGTAGCATCGATGCCTATCACCGTTTTGACAACCTTTCCACTTCCTCCGATAGGCATTTCGACGTGATTAAGTTTCTCAATTTCCTGCCGAACCTTATCGTTCTTACCATCTTTTATATTCTTCAAGATTTATTTGGCGATTTTGTGGTTGTCAAGACACTTTTTAGCCTCTACTATCTGACCCGAGTAGGTGCTGTTGAACAGAGTATTTCTTGCATCGTCAATAATTTGTTGGGTTTGTTGGGGATCCTTTCCAATAATATCGCTGAGCTGCAAGCGGATTGTCTTCAGCTAGTCCTCTTCAATAAGCAGCTCGTACGAACCAACACCCCCTTGTCGGGCGGTCCTTCCTTCAACCTGTTTAGACTCAGATTCTTCCTACGAGATGAATGTCTGAATAACGTGGATTCCTCCTGCGTCTTTGACATCTTTTTCTCCCACGACAAAGTCGATGCCTCGACCAAAGGCTCTGGTCATGATGGTAATGTTCTTTGCTCGAGCTGCTCGAATAATACGAGTCTTTGTGGCGTCTGCGTCGTTTCGCTCAGTCAAGGTAATCGAGTTTCCTTTGAGTGCTTTGAATTGGTCACTCATATAAAACTCGTTAACCATGTCGATTGTAGTAAAGAAGACGAGCACTGGACGGTTTTTAGCAACTTGCACCGCAACGGCCTTACAGATTTCTTAGAAATGTTCTTCTTTTTTGACAACTCTCGCCCCCATCAGGGTCCTTCGACTTGGTCCGTAGACAGAAGGGATTTCGTAGAACTTCGGAACGCTGTACCAGTCTTTTAGAACATGTTTTTGGCAGTCAGGTAGTATACTCAGTGTTCCAGTGACTCCCATAATATGGGCGAATTCGTTCGGAAGCTCGGCGTATGACATCTCACAGCAGAGTATGCTAATTGAGACATAGTCCTGAGGCCGGACGGGAATTGTACCACGTTCAGCTTCGTAGAAGTATGCGAAGGTGGTCTTCCAGCCATAGCTGGCCTTGAAAGAAATTCCCTCGGGTAGCACGTATCCAATCTTGCCTTCGTGGATGATGTAACTATGCTTGAAGTTCTTGACGCTGCTGACGATGTCGATGGCGTTGTACTCCAAGATTTTCTCCAGCTTGGGGAATTCTTTGATGCAGGCCTTGTACTAAGCTGATTCAGTTAATTTTTTGTAGGTGATATCGTTTCTCTGTTGCCATGCGTAGGTCGCAAGATTTTCAATGCAAGAATGCTTAATGGAAGTGGAAGGAGTGTAGTACTGGCCGAAAAAGTCTTTGGCAAAGAGAACATCCACCTCGTCGATCAGAAGAGTTCTTTTTCGAGGGCCCTCTTTGAAGGCTCCCTTTATCTTCTTCATAATGCCGTCGCTACAGTCTTTGTCGTTTTGCATTATCTCTTTTATGTCAGTTCGGAGTTCTCTGTCCTTCGAATTGAAGAGTTCTTCAGTCACTTCAGCAAAGGTTCCATACATCACGTACTGCTCGATCTCGAGTTCTTGGAACATTCCTCTGAAGTCCTAGTAGTCTCTTCGGCTGAGTAGTCGCGAATAGCACATGCAGAAGACGTCATAGTTCACCAGACCAAGATAGCATGACAAGCCTCCGAGGACCACGCTCTTTCCTTCTCCTGTCAGTACTTGTGCGATCCTATTACCAAGCTGTTCCTTCCTATCACCACAAATGCCCAGGATAAGGAACATGCCAATGATTTGGGCGGGATGGGGTTCGTATAGATATTCCACTCCTTCCTCATTAGACACCTCAGCTTTGAGAATCATCCAAAGTGAGAATACCATCGCCATCAGCTCGTGCCCTTTCGTAGGATTTTCTCTTTCGTAATCTGCTGCGACCTCTGCAGCCTTTGTTTTGATGATCTTCTTTAGTTTCACAATGAAGCTGGGATCTGGTGCTGACGAGTAGTCTTTGGTAAATGTGTCCAAGACCATTTTGTACTTTTAGTACTTCTCGAGAATGTCTTTTTTATCCCTCTATTCGATCCCCTTAAGGTTTTCGGTTACATATTTTTCTCCTGAATTTGCCACAGTCTCCTTGAATTTTTTGGACTTGAACGAAGCAAAGACAGGGTTCTCATTGAGAACGATTAAGGCATAGCTATCTCCCACTTTTTCTAACTCCTTCGCAAGCAAGTTCGAAAACTTCTTTCCCCCTTCTTCCTTGACACGTTTCAGGCAGCGGCCGATAGATTTCTGACATTAATCCTTTGCAACCACCAGCCCGACCTCGATTTGTTTGAGCCTGCTCAGTTCTGTTCCGAGGGCTTCTAACATCTTCTTGTAGGAGAGTTCGAGTTCCTCATGTTTCTTACTATACTCCTTCTTGATCTTTGTCCTTGCGTCGTCTACCTTCACCTTTAGATCCGAAGCTTCTGCATCCAGTGAGGCTTGTTTGTTCTTCTCGAGTTGCTCCTTTTACGGTTGGGTCGGGGCCACAGCTATCTGCTTGTCCGAGTCACTCACTATGATGTCGGTCTTTGCTTTGTTCTACTTCTATAATTTGTCTACAGCCTTGTTTATCTCGTCTCCCTCTTTGGCCTTCAGATCGTTCACTCTCAAGGTTGAGCTTTTGACAGCTTCTTGGGTTTCGGTGGTTAGTATTTCGACCCTCTTAGCATCTTCCTGAATCTTTTTTTCTATTTCTCTTTTGACTTGTCCCCCGTACTTCTTTTCAGTTGGGAACGCTGTTTCGTATGCTGTGAGTATGAGGGTGTCGGAATTCAGCTTGCGGAGTGTATTATCATCGTACTCCTTGTGGAGCCTTTGTATGGCTGCCGTGGAGGATTCGAACATGAACTCAACTTATCTTTTGAGTTTCTGGACATTTTCCTCGGTGTTGACCCTTGGTCGTCCAGTAAACACGTAGATCTCCAAGTGTTGTCGAATGTTCACGAGGGCGGTCTGGAACTGTTTAAGCACCTCATCCAATTCAGCCTTGCTCTCATCAACATATTTTGTAATGCTGAAGCCGCAGATCATGTTGATGCATTACTCCATCTTCGTTACAAAACCTTCGATAAGCTCATTGCTATCAGGCAGCTCTTCCAATTTTGTCTTAAAACCAGCCATCGTATCAGGCCCTACCTTGGCTGGTATGTTGTTGACTTCAAGCTGCTGCTTCAGCTTTGCCACTACAGTTCCCAGTCGTTGAACCATCTCAAACTGTGCAAAGTAGTTCCCGTCTTTTTTGCCTTCGAACATCAGCGAGAAGTTTACCTTATTTGTGGAATTTTCGTAGGCCATGACTACCTCCTTGGTCAGATGAGTATAAACCTTGTCAATCTTATCTTGAAGGAATTTCGTCGACTCGGATTCCGCTGCTTATTTGGAACTGATGAACAGTTCTTAGCACATTTCGACCAATTCGTCGCTGATCTTGATTGACTCCTCGCTCTTTAAAATGCCTGTCTTTGTGAGGAGAGCTTTCAACCTGTCGGCTTGCTTCTGGAGTTCCTCTTCAAAAAAGACATTGAATCTTTTCTTGAGTTCGACCCAGATGCCGCTAACCAGTTGTTAATAGGGTTTCGATTCAGCCATGAACTTAACAAGTTCGGTTCGGTAAGCCTTTACACATGCACTGAGGGGCTGCTTTGATTTGCTGAGGAATTCAACTTTGCGTCTATCCCAAAGGCTGAAAAAGCATTTCCTAAATTCAGCTTCGAGCCCTTCGTTTCTTTCTTCCATGAAGTATTCGAGGACGGGCTTAACATTCTCCAGCTCGATCGTCTTGAGATTCTTGGTTTCGCTGATTATGCCCTTTATCTTCTCCAATTAACTGCCGTGCTTCTCCTTGCTTTTCTTGGAGGCTTCTTCAATTTATATTTTCTTCTTTTCACCAATGGCGCTGGGAAGGAACTTGCTGAACTCCTCAGCTAGTTTGATGGATTCGCTAATTTCAGTCTGCAGTCGGGCGTTCTGAATCTTTTCAATGCATTCAACCAACTTATTCTCGATCTTCTCTTCCCACTTCGCCTTTAGTGTGGCAATCTCCCTAGCCTTCCCGTCTTTGTTCGAATTGTTTTTGAAGAACTCATGGAGCTGCTTGTAGCCTCCTTTATTCAGGTCTGCCGAGGAAAGATCTGTCTTAATCTGTTTGAGTCGTTCGTTGATCTTTAGTTCATAAGAACTTGCATTGTTGTCTGGCGTCTCTTCTCCGATAGAATGTAAATTCTTTTCAATGCTCTGTAGCAACTGAAGAATCTTCAAGGCTTCGTCAATTCTGTCGCTCTCAATAAATACCTTGAGTTCATCACAAATTGTAGGTTTTAGTCGCAGTAAATCTCCCTCCAAGATACCCTTGATCCTTTTCAAGTCAACTGTTTCGTAGCATTTCAAGAAATCCACCAACTGCTGTAACTTCAAGTAGAACTCGTCAATCCTTTTCAGATCGGGGCGCCCTTCTTTGATCTCCTTCAAAGTCTCTGCAAGGTCATTGGATGCCTCCTTCATTTATGTGCGGAAGTCGTCTGAAAAGTCTTGGATTTTTTGTATAGTGTCCTCGTACAGTTAATTATCGCTGTGATTCAGCTTGAGAGAGTCAAGTACCTCTTTCAGCTCCAAAAACTTCCTCCTTTCGAGAAGCCTCCCCACGTTTGCTCCTATCTTCTTCACCCCTGTATTAACCGATTCCAAGATTAGATCTCGTAACCTCGTGAACTCACTTGCTCTGGATTCAATAATGTCGGAATCGCTGTCCCTAAAGGTTTTGCATTTCTCCAACAACCCGTTCATACGCAATTAATTGTTGACTTTACCTTTCACATTCTACCACTCTAGTGTGAGAGCCTCAAGAAGTAGGTCAACTTCTTGGTAGAATTGACCACGCATCGTCTCCACGTCGATCATGCTGATCTCGCTGATGAACGGATACTTGCTAATATCCTTCACAGTTTGAAAAGTACTTCGAGTAACTTTCCAGATTTCTCGACAGCGATCTCCCACATCATTTGCCTTCTCGCGAATCGTTGATTTAACTGGTGACAAACTTTCGCTGCCCACATTGCCTGCTTTTATGATGCTGTCCTTGAATGTGCCGAGCGTATGCTCAAATTCGCCGCGAAGCTTCCCAAGCATCTTGACCATATGACCCAATTAATCTGATGCTTTCGTCTTTAGGCTTTCAAAGGGGCATTCCTGACCGATTTCATCCGTAAACTTCAGAGACATCTCGACGAGGTTGAGATTAATGTTCCTGTGCCCCTTTGACGATGGTCCATTCTCTTCTTGCCTTTCATCGAAGAATGATCTGAAGGATCTCGTTGCAGTATTGAGAACATCAGCTAATATCGACTCATTTTGAAGGTTTCGTTTTTTGAGTTCTTCGAACTACCCCTTGAAGATCTCCAGCTTTTGGAAGGTCTCTTCCATCCTTTTGCCAGAGTACATCTTTTGAATGTGTTGTCCATAGCCAGCAACGTTAAATTTGAATGTCTTGGGAATGGTGTTGAGACTCTGGAAAAACTTCGGTGTGAAGCTCCTCAACTATTTGATAGTATCTTCCTGGATTTTGTTTGAAGACATACTGACGTTTTCCTAGCCAAACTTTCCAAGGCATTCGATTCCCTTGAGGGCTGTATCAATCTCTTAAATGTGGCTCTTAAGCTGTTGCGGGTCGTTCTTGATGATGTCCATGACTTTCTTCAGGTTTTGCTATTGAGAATGCAGGTAACTGTTAAGGCTGTGGTTCACAGTCTCTTGCTGCTCCGTCGCTTTTGTTTTGACGGACTCAATCTTTTGAAGATTTTTCAACTGTTCGAGCCCCTCTTCAAAGCTTTTCACAACTGCGGGGGTAGCTGGGTGCTTTTGAGCGTCTTCGAGGATCCTCATGAGATCGTTTAGTTGTTTGTCGCTGAGAGACTTGATTGTCTCAGAGAATTACTTGATTTCCCTTGAAATGATTTCAATATTCTCCTTGGTTTGACAGCCCATGAGCTTGAAGGAGCCTGCTATTTAGTCCAGTCGTTTGTCAATTTCAACCACTTTTTCGATGTTCAGATGGATCTGCTTTAAGTAACCTTTCCCGGCAGTAATATGGTCCCTGACATGCCTCAAAAGCTCCCCGTTAATATCTGCTCCTTCCCTTGGCATCTCATAGCTTTGATCTCCTTTTATAATCGAAATGTATTTCTGCATCTTGACTGCTTTTTCAAAGTGAAGCACTGCCTTGTCGTACTCGCTTTTGCGAAGAGACTCGCAGTAGAGGTTCGTATACTGATCCGTTTGCTCAGAAATCCACTTGGTAAGGTCAGTCTGAATTCTTACTATTTCTTTGCTCGACGACATTTCCTGGGCAAGCGCCTTCATTATCTTGAGAGTGCTCTCACTGCGGTAGTCATCAAGCTCTTTTTGATTCATAAACCAATTTGCTCGTTCTTTCACAATCTCATTGACGTCCCTTTCAGCCAAAGCAGTCCAATTGCGGGTCTCAATAATATCCTTGTAGTTTTCGGTACTGGCAGAAAATTTCCTGATCGATTCCTGATAGTTGCGAATGTCCTCTGTCGTCACACTCAGCGCTCTCACTTTCCCGTTAAACTCCTGACTTATTTTTTCATACTCATTCTGAAGATTCTTCTTAATGTCCTCCTTGATCTATTTGAGTTCAACGCCAATCGAGTCTTCGTTGATCATTTCCTCGAGAAGCTTCATTGCATTGATGAAGTAGCTAACCATGGTAAAATCTTGGCCTTGGAGGGAGTACTTAATTCTTTTGGAGCTCTCGACGCAGAAATTCTTGATGACATCCTGGGCTGGATTTGAGTTTTTGAATACTGCTCCTGGCGAGAGAGTCTATCGTTCAATCAGATTTTCGGCAATGAACTTCTTGGCACCACCTTGAAGAGGCTCGTAGCTGACTAACTTTTTTCTGTCTGCAAGGCTCTTGAGATGATTGAGAAAGGACATTAATTGTTTGTCAGCTTTATCAGAAGGGTTGGTCTAAACGATGAGGTCCTGGAGCGACGCTGACATTCTTGTCATTTCGTCGGGCAGGAAGCGATTCATGATGATGACAACAGATTGTTTGATGGACTAGTAGTTTTGGAATATCGTGGAGATAGTTCGACCGAGATTTCTGATTCCCATCCCTCGTGTTCCCCAAGATTATTTGCTGATGACAATCACAGGAACCACTGAGTTGCAGCCTCTGAGGGCTCTTTTGACTCCGATAAGATTGGCAAGCTGCACTTCCACTCCCGAGCTGTCTCCCCATCCTGGAGTATCAGTAAAGTAGATGTCGCCTGCTTCCATTTCCGACTTTGGTTTGGCAGCTACTATATAACGAGTGACAGATTTGCATGATGGGTTTGAGTGCATTTACAGGACCTTTTTGTCCGTGATGGGTTCGACGATGGTAACCCAACTCATGCCCTTGAACTCGCTGAGACCCATTTTGTATCCCAACAAAGCTTTGATTGTGGTGGTCTTTCCAGATCCAGTTTCTCCGATAAAAAGAAAGATATTTTTCTCTGCGATCTCCGCTTCGACTTCCTTTGTCTTTTTGATAAGTCTTTGCAGATCGGAAACGTCAATGGGAACGAGTTGTTGTTTTATTGCCATTAGATAGTCAAAGGCGGATGGTATGTATTATCCTTCCTTGACAACTTGACTGCCGATGTTGGCCAAATTTTGGAGGGAATCTGAGATCTTTGAGTTAATGCGTCCCTCATTTTTGAGCGCTGCCTTGAGTCGGCCAACTTCTGCCTGCACCTATTCCTACGAAATGACTTCGCTGAATTCAGGGAGCTTCGCTTTGATTGCTCCATCTTTGTGATCGGACAGTAATGCCTTGATAAGGCATCTCAACAGTAACAGCTAGACTGGTTCCGCCTTCTCTGTTCTTGGAAAGTTCTTATAATCCTCCTCGAAGTTATTCAGGGTCATCTGCTCGTTCTGGAAGGATACTGTTTTATCAACGACCACCGGTGGCGGCTTTTCCCAGAAACCCTTTTTCTCCAACTCTTTGATGTAGTTTTAGATCGCCTGTCTTCCTATAGTTTGAAGTTCCTTGACGAACTCCATGAGGAACTCAGGAGTAATGCTTTCTGGGTTGGTCTCGTATTTGGAGAAAAGCTCTGCAAGATCTTCTTCTTAGCAGTCATTATCGAGTCTCAGTTCAGTGACCTGGCGAAAGAGCTCGAATTTGCTCATTTAGTATTATTGTAGAATGGTGAGTCCACAGCAGTCCTTTTAAGCGCAAATTTGTCGAATTAATTTGATACGAAGGATATGCTTGATTCGGGCATTGTCTGCTGGCAATGATGCTCTATCGGATCGCTTCAGCGATATCTTCGTTGATTCGGAACTGCATCAGCCAAATCTTTCAAAGGAAATGAGAAATGGATATTGGGTGGTGGGTAGCTCCTGGTCACCATAGTATGTAATGTATCAAGTGCTCTGATGCGTCTATCAATTCAATTTGAGGTTGCAGTGACTCCTCAATTCAATGATCATTGCAGTAGCAATCAGAGCAGTTCGGTAGAAGCAGGGGGAGTGCAGTATCGGCGGTGCTGGGTGAGCACCAACAACTATATGTGGCTTCTTCGAAGTAATACTCTGCCAGAACACGACCTCTCCATAATACTATCTCAGCGTGTTTTGGGAAATTGTGAGAATCCTTTGGCAATGGGTCAAACAGAGCTAGGAATTGATTGCTCAACACGTCTGCTCGAAGAATATCTGACCAATGGAATTGGATTGTAGTCAATATTTCAACACCGACGACTCAGACTCAGCATTAGATTAGGGCTTCAAAAATGATGAGTTACGACTGTTATCGATGCTCTTGGACCAACAGAAGCTATATTGACTGCAGTGAAGGTCTCACTATCCAATAGGAACAACTTATTTACGCTAGGTAGAAAAAAGAAGAGAAATAGAAGCCTCAAGTATCCGACTGATTTTAATGCGACTCTCCCAAGGCGATGTGAGACATTCTACTCGTTGAGACAAGCGTACTTAATCAGTGAAGTGAGGCGTTGTTGGATGTCTGCCAGCAGTTCCCCGGCCACCTCTTCCCCGACTTCCTCGTCAGGTGCTTGTTGCCGTTGTAGCCTCTTCGCAGTTCGGTCTAAGAGTCTTCGGTAGGTTTGCTCCGTTATTTGCGTCGAGTTTTTCCGCAGCACTCGTTCAATTGCCTGCTGCAGGGTGTTCTGCTCCGTCTGCGCGTGTAGTGGCGAGGTCTGCGGTTGGCTGTGTGTATTCCTCGCTTCGGTGAGCTGGCCAGCGTCCATCTCCGACTCGTTAGACCCGCTCTCGTGTCGAATATAGCTAGCCATAAGACTCATGTCGTCGTCCTCGTCCTGCCTCTGCAGCTACCGACACTTCTCCAGCAACTCGTCGACGAGCATGGACTGGGACTCGGCCGTGCTCGGAGGCGAGGGTTTGAGGGCCAGCCTCGCCCCGGAATTCGGCTCCTTCTACTGAAACATCCAATAGATTATTCAAACGCATCGGACGAACTGCAGTCAGATCACGTTCGACTTCAGATAATCGACCACGGTCTCGATCCGCACCCGCTCCCTTGGATTCTTCTTCAGCATCGCGACCAGGAGCGCGCGAGCGTTTTGGCTCGGGATTGCACTGAGAATCTCTTGGGTGGGGAAGGAATCGTACATGTAGGGCTTGCTCGCCACCAATCTGGAGATCCGTTTCCTCAGTATGATTTCTAGGAAGACGATCCCAAGGGCCCAGATATCGACCAGGTTATCGTACTCTTAGCTGCTGATCATTTCGGGTGCCATGTACACTTGTGTTCCGGACTGGGTCTATGCGTTCTTGGGCGTAAATCTGGACAGCCCAAAGTCGGCGATTTTTGCTACTCCACCTTTTAGCAGTATGTTTTCGAGTTTAATATCTCGGTGGATGATTTTCCTTTCATTGTGCAAGTACGCCAGCCCCTCGGAGAGCCCTAGCATGATCTGTTGTTGAGCTGGACCATTGAGATTGGCGATGCTTTTAGAAAGACTACCACCTTCACAAATGTCCGTGATTATAACCATTTCGAGTTGTTCGCATCGAACGAACGCTCGGTAAGCTTTCAGTAGGTTGGGGTGCTCCATGCTCATCTGCAGCATCGCTTCCCTCATAAAATCCAGAGCATACTCCTTTTTGTGCTTCATGCTGATAACCTTCGCGGCGAGCTGATGGCCTCTTGTATCCTGCACAGCATAGACTTTTGCAAAGCTTCCATCGCCCAACTCTCCGATGATCTTATACCTTTCTATTTGCTTCCCCTACATAAGGAATTAACTTACTATACTAATTTACGCATTCACAGTTAAGATCAGGTCAATTCGAAGTGCCTTGACTAATAACGCTGTGCAGGTGCCAGAGTTTCTCCTGAAAATCATTTCGGAAATGATAAGTCTGGGGGTCAGCGAGATGCTGCTCGAGCCATGGTTTTATCAATGGGAAGTACGGAACTAACAATTCTGGGCGCTTGTTCATCACATGCATGAAGTAGTTATATGCAGACTTCATTTCGTGGAGGTCGGCGGTGAAGGGCATACAAGCCAAGACTTCATTGAGAATCTCATCAAGGTCGACTGATGGATTAACAGCTACAACGATTCGGCAGATACCTGCAAGGGCATTTTCGATGGTGGCTGTTGCGTGGGACTGTTGTTTAATTGTTGATAGAAGTTTCAGGCATTATGCAGTCTTGGGTTGCATGACTAAGGGGGATGCTTCAAACATCAACCCCACGCAGTAGCATATGTTTCTGTTCAATCTCTCGTGGTTGATGCCGTAGAGTTCTTCGAACTTCTCCAAGAGCTCCTCGTGATAGAGAGGAATCTGATCTGGGAGGTGCTTTAAACACTTCGCCACGCAGCCGACCAAGCCGACACACTTTTCGATTTGATCGAGATCGGGGTTGAGGTATTTCATCATGAGAGGCACTACTGTAAACCAATGCTGTACTGAGAAGCTGGAGCTGGTAGTTGAAGGCGCCCAGGAACACCTTTGACAGCCTTTGGATGAGATCACAGACGGAATCGATAAAGAGCTATTCATGCTCATCGTCGTCGTTGAATTGGTCGTCCTGGTCGTCTTCCTCCTTCGTCATTGTTTCCTGGTGCAGAATGTTTCTAATATTCTCGCAAAGCTCTGGCAGGTTATTCTATACGAAGATTGGACCTAAATCTTTTGACAGGGATTCCAGAGCATCGCAGGCAGCCATCTTGACCTCAGTTGCACTATCGCTCATCATTATGTCCACGAGTTATGGGTAGATCTTACCGTGAAGATACTACTCTACTGAAGATGGGAATCTCTCGTAACAGGGAAGTCCTTGTTTGTAAGGAGGAAGTTTTCCTCCGGAGCATAATTTGACTACTCCCAATACTACTTTCCTTTTGCACTCCACAGCCTGCTCTCGGATGTTGTCGATGTAGAACGAGCTTAGTTCGTCAATGATGGCTTCGGCGCGTGGCATGTAAGGAGCAAACAAAGCAGGACAGGCATCAGCCATATTGCCTAAGGTGTGAAATGCTGCTGACTTCATATCAACTTCTGCTACTGATAGCTTAATGACCTCGACTCCCTCATCTCCCTCACCCATATTGTTATCAGAGGAATCCATCGACAAGATTTAGTCTTCTTTAGTTGGTAGGTGATCGACGTTCACTTCAGCCTCGCACACCTCAAGCACCCGATCGATGATCCTTGGAAATATCACTTCGAATTCACTTCCGATCGCCTCGGCGATCTTGTAGAAATATACGAAGGATGCCTCCATAATTATCCTTTAGTCGACGGATTGGTTAAGCAGGGTATATACATACTACAGGTGCGGCAGCACGTAGGTTTGGAAGTATTCCAGCCGGATCGGAGACTTCTCCTAACAGAAGGTTCTTAGCAGCTTGCCTTGAAGAGTAATGTTGCTCGCATGGATCATTTTATCTTATTATGTTGTATGCGGCAGTTGGAACAGAGGTAAGCTGATGGCCATTACGCTCTCTAGATAGGGCAGAAACTTCAGCTCAGCAGTAGCAACAAGAGTACCAAGCACATTGATGCTCAAGTATTTTATTGTAGGCGATGATGTATTGCTCTTGAAGATTTGAAGCAAGGCCGCAACGATTGCTGGTAGGTAACCCAGTATCTGCTCTGATTCCAGTTTGTCACAGAGCAGGTCCAGAGTGGTTAGAGCTGCAGTTGTCAGGTCATCCCCCAGCTCGTTGATGTCCTTCATCAGCGCATTGAGAATGAGTTCGTAGTAGTCGAGTATGTCAGGATACATGAATTCGCAGAAGTAGCAAAGGCACTTAATGGCTGCAGTTCTGACTTTCGCCTCTGAGTGAAAAAGCCCACGAGGAATGAAATCACTCATAATTGGGTTGGCCAGTTTCAGTCGGAGCTTTTCAGTACAGCTTTGGCTAATTCCTGTCATGACTGTGAACCCCGTACACATTTCTTCGGTCTGGTTGGACGTGATCAGCGAGGAGAAAGTATCGAAGAGCACTCCGAAGGCATTCTTGTTATGCACCTTGGTGACTCTGGCTTCGATGAGGTACAGAGCAACTTCCTTAAGAATTTCAGCATCCTTGGACGGAGGGCCCGCAGACTCACTACAGGCTGCACAGGCGGCTTCAACAATCTCCTTGATGAAGGTCTTCTTGCTGAGGAGCTTATCCTGTTTCTTGGAAGCAAAGAAGATGAAGTCTATCCCACAGGAACGTACTCTCGAGGAGAGGCCAGCGTTGGCGATGAAGTTTCTGCAAACGAACGTACACAGCTTAGGATCAAGCTTATTAGTCTTCTTCGAAGCCTGTGCCAGTATCTCGAGTAGCTTCACATTTTAGTTGTCGGTGTGATAGTTGGGATCGTAGCCCTCGACAAGCTTCCCAAGAGTGTTTTTATCGAGGCTGGTTAAGTGAGCTTCTAGGACGACCTCCAGACAATTTAGAGCTAGCTCACTTAGCTATGCATCCCCGATCAACTTGTGGAGACAGCTTAGGAGGGGCGGTGGAGGAGTGAAATGACGGGTGGTTTCAGCAATCACTATGAGAAATTTCTTGATGTTATGCTCCATGATGTCTTCGATGTATTTTTGGAGGGATGACCAGCTCCCAAAAGGAGTTACCTACAGAATTTTGCTGATTAGCGAAGACAGTGCTCTTTCCAGCAGATCATCATTGGGGACTTCCTTGAGTCGTAGCAGCAGGATTTCCCTTACAGCATTCTTCAGTGGCTACGCCAAATTTGAGTATTAGGTTTTGAGGACCTTGGATATTAGCACAACGGTTAGTTGTAGAATGTGCCTGCTTGGTGCCGTCCGAAGTATCTCGAGCAGACTGCCTGTGATCAGGAATAAATGTACTGAGACTATTGCCTGCTTTGAGATGATGCCGAAGCTTGAGTGTGCACATCTTCACTTCCATTCCACTTTGAGCGGCCAGAAAGGAGTGAATGGTCTGCTGCAGTTGGTGTGCCTGTTCTGCATCGTACGCAAGTGCAATCATGGAATGTAGTTATTATAAATCCGGTGGCTTGGCGCCATCAAGTAAAGCTGTTTGACTATGCATACGCAGTAGGAATCACTTGTTGCTGTTGCTAGCTTCCAGCTCTTGCTTGCAGCTGTCTGCGAGTGCGCGATAGGCCTCGTGGTACTCACAGATAATCTGAATTAGTGCGTATATACCTTCATCAAGGCAGACCGGTACTCCTCGGAAACGCGGAGCAGTTCGGTTGCACGCGCTTCGGTCTCAGGTGTGGGTGATCCGCTCAAATCGAGTTTGGAGTACTCCTGGTTGAAGCGAATCAGCTTGCTCTCGAGTTCGTTCCGATGCACGATCAGCTGGTAAATATGTTTCGCCGGTTCAAAGCTCTGGACTGTGGTGTAGTCGATCAGGAAGGTCTTCGAGTATTTTAAGTTGAGCTTTTCGACTTTATTCTGCTCGGCTTGATCAAGAAGACGCTTGGCCACCGGAGTTATTATCTCGCGTAACCTACAGACAAAACTCTCAACGAACAGCTGCTCTTGGCTCCACTGGTCGATCAATCTAGTCAGGTCGTTCGCCTATGAGTAGTTATCCACGCTCTTCGCAAAATCCTGCACAAGCCCTTTGATCTTGGAGCCAATGAGCTTGACATAGACGTATGGCTTCTCGGTACTGCTCATCTTAAGAAGCTCGTGAAGAACATAGAAGAAGTAGCGCTTGTTTTCCTTCTTGGCCGCCATCATTTCCTTTTCTGTGACTTTGATGAAGTCCTCAGCAGACACCCTGTTCCTCCAGCAATAGTCAGCAGTTGACTTTATGGAGTCATCTCGGGTGTTGAGCCCTCTGAGCATTTCGGTGAAGATGTTCACGTCCATAAAGCACAGTGTATAATTGAATTTTTTATGGACGGCACAAATTCAGATGATTCTCGGTACCAGCGCTAATGAACTTGATTCTAGGCAGCCAATGCTGCATTGGTCAACTTTGGCGAAGAAGGGTAATTAACTAAGTCAAGTGTTAGGACACTTATCAGACCTCGTGCGTCGGTATCGGTACGTCGGTACGTTGGTGGGTTGGGTTCGTGAGTGAAACCAATCTAGGAACGCAATGTTCATAGGCAAGAATACCTGCTGCACTTGGCTTGACAATTGCAATGTCGCTCCAAAAAGTAATCCATCCAATGGCAGCTCAAAGTGGTCGGTCTGCATGGACGTTCAGTTCTCTCCAAAGTGAAGGTATTGGAGAAGTGACTTTGGTGTTCTGCCCTCCACACAGTAAGTTAGAATTCTTTCTGAAATTGTACTTTCGGCAAGGACCACCAACTTGGAGTCAATATGGCGGGACCAGCAGAGTTTTCATGTTAATTCAAAGGGTGATCCTGACGGTTGCATCGCTTGGAACAGTATTCCAGCATATTAATTTTGCTAATAAATCATACTTCGTGATGACCAGCGTGTCCCATAAAGCACTCATAGCGCTGTTGGCCTTGCTTGCAGTCAGCAGCGCAGCTTCAGCAGCAGCAATCTGGGCTGGAAACACAGCATCGTATAAGGCAGGTACTGCTCATACCATTCAGGCCTCATTTCGCTGATTACTTCGAGCAGCAGCAAAAGTGGAAGCCAAACAGTGACCCTGGCGTCTGCCTACAGTAGTGGCGTCCCGAAGCTAGTGTTGGGTACTTACCAAATCGACTCGCCAGCAGGCACCACGATGGATTATACAATCTTCGCTGTTAATGCATCAAAGACAGCTACAGCCTTCGGAATAACCTACACTGTCGGCGCGTCGACATCTATCAATAGTCTGAAGCTGTGCTATCTGACAATCGATAAGAACATCAACGCCATGTCGACTTTCAATGACGGATACTTCCACATCATGGTGGGTGCTGCAAGTAAACATGTTATAATGTAGTGTCCAATGTCAGTTCTGGTTCAGGGGCTCGAAGTGCATCTGCTGTCATCAACTTCACTAACTTTTCTGGTGAAGTACTTGATACTTCGCACACCATCAAAGTCATCATCTACATTCAAGGCATCACCATGGCCAGGAATGCAGGCAACTTCGATGTTAACCTCTGGGGAACGTTCCTCAACAGCAGCTTTTATACACTCATTGCCAACACCAGTGGAAATACCACGATCTCCAAGCTTTATTTTAGCAGGCTCATATTTGACCAAACGTCACTCCAAGAATCTCAAACTCACTTCGTTGATTCAGGCATCGTCACGGCCTCAGCATCCACTTGGTCCCAACTATCCCTCTCCTTTGTATATCGGCTACCTTCCAATTTCATGATGGGTTATACGGCAGCTGCCTATGCTTCGACTGCCCCGTTAAATTTCATTACTGATCAAACACTGCTCACCACTTCGGGTACCATGGCATTCACTACTCTCAAAATGGGCTATTGGAACTATCGATATCGAAGTTGCCCGGCCTGTTGTCCCTATTACAACCTGACAACGGATATCTGCGTCGATAGCTGTGGGCCTTACAACTACGTAAATACCACGAAAATGGCTTGCTCTCTTTGCCTCTATTCCTGTTTGAGCTGCGATAACGTCACAAACACGTCCAAATGCCTGACTTGCTCCTCTACTGACTTCAGGACATTGGTATCCAACAGCTGTCCCTGCATTGCTGGCTACTATGACAACGGGGTATCTTCGGTGTGCCTTGCTTGCAGCTATACCTGTGCAACCTGCACGATAGGAACGGCCTGCACGACTTGCAGTTCCGCAAACTTTCGGACACTAACTTCTGGCCAGTGCCCTTGCAACACTGGTTATATAAACACTGGAGTTGCAGCGTGTGCAAGCTGTTCTGCAACTTTAGTGGGATGTACGAGCTGCACATCGACAACCGTCTGCACTGCCTGTGATTTTGCTGGTAAGTTCACCCAATCAGGAAACAGTTGCGCTTGCCAGACCGGCTACTACCTAACTGGCACAAGCTGTGCACAATGTAATACCACCATTACTGGCTGCAGTACATGTGCATCTGCGGCATCTTGCAGCACTTGCAACTCCACCGGGAATTTCATCGTTTCCGGTAGTACATGCTCATGCAACAGCGGCTATTTTCTAAGTGGCAGCAGCTGCACTGCTTGCTCTTCTATGCCAGGCTGTCTAGCATGCACTTCGGCTAGCACATGCACCAGCTGTAATGCTACGGCTTTGTTCACTTTGTCAGGCGGGGCCTGCCAATGTAATACAGGGTACTATCCAAGTGGAGCCACTTGCTCGAATTGCAACGTAATGAACGGATGCACTGCTTGCACTTCTGCAACTGTCTGCACCACATGCAACTCTGCTCAGCACTGGACAGCGTCTGGAACAGCATGTGCTTGTGTCAGTGGATATTATCTCAGTGGCGCCACCTGTTCTGCCTGCTCTGTTATGCCATCCTGTCTCACTTGCTCCTCAGGAACAGCCTGCAGCACTTGCTCAAGTCCATTCGTTCCTAGCGCGGGGAGCTGTGTTTGTGCCTCGTCATATTATAAATCTGGCTCAACCTGCATTGCCTGCAGCAGCACGATTGTCGGATGTCTTGCCTGTACAGTAACTCCCGCGTGCACAAGCTGCAATGCAGCAGGTAACTTCGTCTCCAGCGGAGCCGTATGTGTTTGTGCTTCTGGCTATTACTTAAGTGGCTCAACCTGCCAACCATGTTCAACGGGGTGTAATGTATGCATTAGTTCAACAACATGCACATCATGCAACGCAGCAGCTCACTATACCTTGAGTTCAGGCCTGTGTATTTGCGACCAAGCAGCTGGCTATGTTGCAGTCAGTGGATCTTGTCAGGTATGCGACACCGTGCTGCCTGGTTGCATATAATGCTCTTCTACGTCGGTGTGCGTCCAGTGCAACTCATCTGTGACCGATCTTGCGCTTATCGGTTCGACATGCGTTTGCAACGCAGGTGAGGCATACAATTCAACTACCCAAGATTGTGAAGTATGCCCAACTTGCTGCATCTACGGATAATATTACGATTCCGGTGCAGTTTTATGCGTGGTCTGTTCATCGACGTTTCCTCAATGTCTTGGTTGCAGCGCCACGGGTTGCACTTCCTGCAGCAACGGGTACTTTGTTAATGCCGGTAATACTTGCTCAGACTGTCCAAGTGCAATAACAGGGTGCCTCAGTTGCAGCAGCAACAGCGTATGCACCAATTGCGACACTGCTAATTCTTTTGTGCTCTCGGGAAGTTCCTGCGTCTGCGACAGTGGATACACCCTCAGTGCTACTAGTGTCTGCGTCGCCTGCACAGCTACGCTCCCTGGATGCCTCACGTGTACTTCACAATCGGCTTGCACCAGTTGTGACATCGGTGGTAACTTCGAGGTCAACACCACAAACAGTTCGGCCTGCCAGTGCCTACCAGGCTACTACTTAGTGAGTCTCTCGTGTGTTATATGCCCTACTACTGGTACGATGCTGGGTTGCCTTGAATGCACATCGTCGAGCACATGTACTGCTTGCGATGCTTCCCTTCACTTAATATTGTCTTCAGGCAACTGCATCTGCTCGAGTGGTTACTACCCTGATGCAGGAGGAACTTGCCAAAGCTGCCAATCTATATTAGGATGCTAACTTTGTACTGGCGCTACAAGTTGCACAGCATGCGATTCACTAAACTTCTTCTAAGTATCGATTGGCAGTTGCATTTGTATGAATGGCTACTGGTTGAATGCCGGGGTTTGCTCTACCTGCAGCACAGGCTGCCTAACGTGTGACTCAACGGGTGCATGCACAATCTGCGATTCGGCACATCATTTCTCACCGAGTGCAGGTGGGTGCATCTGTAGCAGTGGCTACTACCTTAACGGTGGAAACTGTATTGCTTGCAGCGTATCATTCGATTAATGCGTGGAGTGTACACCCGCTGCCTGCACCCTCTGCACTGCGCCTGCAGTTGTCAGTTCTGGAAGTTGTGTGTGCCCTGTCGGCTACTATAACACTTCAGTGGCTTGCGATACCTGCTCCAATCAGTTCCTTGGGTGCATTCAATGTGTCATGGGATCATGCACTGGATGCAACTCCGCGCTATTCTTTGTCAATTCTGCTGGTGTTTGTGTTTGCATGAACGGCCATATCATGGTGAGCGGTACTTGCCCGTCCTGTAGTTCTCTCATAAACGGCTGCAGCACTTGCAGTTCTCCCTCACTATGCTCAACTTGCGATACAGCTAGTCACTTTACGATGAACAGTGGAAGCTGCATATGCACCTCAGGCTTCTACCTGGATGGGAGCCAAAATTGCATAGGTTGCCCAACAGCAATACTGGGCTGTGTTACTTGCACGACCTCTGCTTTGTGCACCTCCTGCGACTCCACAAAAAATTTCATTTTAGACCCCACAACTAACTCATGTACTTGTCCAGCATCTTATGTCCTTCAAGGAGGAGCATGTGTAGATTGTATGACGCCATGTGTCTGTATAGGGTATCGATGGGTTAACGCTATCGTCGGTGGAACCTGTGCTCCCTTCTGTTCAGACGGTCTAGCAATCTCTCCGACTGAAGATTGTGACGACGGTAATCTCGTGGATGGAGATGGTTGCAGCTCTTCATGCCATGCCGAACCCAACTATTCTTGTCTAGTCAACCAGATGCTCTCGATCTGCAGTTACGACCAGCCATTTGACCTTCAGATGACAAACATCACGAAGGACCCTCTTTAAAACACCTTAACGCTTACTATTTTGATCGGTCCTGCCTTGACTGATCTTAACAACGTCAATTTCACTGATCTCGTTGAGTCAAGCTTTCCTCTTGGCACACCCACATGGACTTACAATCAGGGGGTTCTAAAGCTTTCCTATCCGTTCAATTCTACGCTTCAAGACCAAGCTGGTTCGATTACCATCAATCCCAGCATAAACTCAAAATTCTTTGCAAGTAGCCCCACAACAATTGCATTTACAATGGTCCCTACCAACAACCTGCCGGCTGTCTACTACCAGAATGAAACTTACCAGGAAGTTAAGAAGATGGACTATGCTTTCAAAGGTTCCGTCTATGCTTCCTATGGAGTGTTGACGATCGGATTGTTCGTTGACAAGGTCGTTGGGGTGGAATTATTTGGGGTCTTGCAATTCGCCTATATTTCGGTGTCTAACCTCAATTACGTCCAACCATTGCTTTCCCCACTGATGAATTTTTCCATGGTCAACGGCTATAACCCTCAGATTGTCTCCAGCGACCCCTCAAAGCTTCCGAATCGAATACGATCTATCGGCTATACAGTGGATTTTCTCAACAATATCAATGCTATGCTCGGTATGTTCCTGGCTTGGATATTTTTATCAGGCACGCTCTACCTGATTGGTTTATTCGTTGAGAAGCTTCGAGAGAGGCTTCAGTCAGCCGCCAAGCACATGCTCAAGCAGTATCTTCTGACCATGATCGTCTTCAACAGCTTCAACGTTGCCTATAGCCTTGGACTTCAGCTAAAATATAATATGGGCGACTCATCTGTACTAAACCTGGTTGCATGCTCGTTGGCACTGGCTACTTTCGTGACAATAATCTTATCGATGTATCTGACTGAGGCAAAGGAGTATGGTGAGTTCCTCTCCCACTATCGCAACAATCTTATGTCGAAGAGTTACTTCCCCATCACCATTATCTACCGCTTTCTCCTTGGGGCCTCTTCGGCTGGCCTCAACGAATACGAAGAAATGACCGTAGTAAACCTTTTCATAGGGGTCATATTCACGGTCTATTTATGGGCGAACCTGCCTTACCGCAAAGGCTACCATAACTATCGTGCACTAGTCATACAGATCACCTTTCTTGTGGTCCTCAGCGTGACTATGTACTACAGGAGCATGAAGAGCAATGCTTCCCCGGATGCAGTATTTCATGTGTTGACGCCAGCACTACTTGAAGTGATCATGATCTTCTGTTGTATCGGACTCAGCATGGGTTGTCTAGCCTACGAAATTTACCTGAAAGCTTCTGAATGCGTCTCGAAGAAATAGGTCGACCGAATGGAGGATGTGAATGAGCTACCCCCGAACCGAACGACGGATAAGAAGCAGAATGTGCTGGAAAGGCTGGAGACATTTGAAGGGATGGGAAATATGTCAAGATAGACACTTGGCATCAGTGAGAGCTATCCCCAAACTTTGTAGCCTTGATATTGGTTTCTATACTTTCGCAAATGGAAAGGAGCAAATAGTTTTTTTGAATTA